>Ga0157369_10008132_pt1 | contig 12027 bp, 7 predicted proteins | sample C25metaG_FD_113461 | JGI IMG/M metagenome (GOLD analysis project Ga0157369, IMG submission 113461) | Corn rhizosphere microbial communities from Kellogg Biological Station, Michigan, USA - C2-5 metaG | ecosystem: Host-associated > Plants > Roots > Rhizosphere > Soil | place: USA: Michigan...
CCGCGGTGCCGCCGATGGCCAGATCGTACAGACCATCGAGCGCCAGGCGGAGCCGGTCCAGATCGCGATCAAGCAGCGAGACCCAGCCGGAAAATTCCTGTCCTACGGTAAGCGGAGTCGCGTCCTGCAAATGCGTGCGGCCTATCTTGACGACATCTTTGAACGCTTTCGCCTTCGCATCCAGTGTGTCGCGAAGTGCGGTTACCGCGGGAACCAGTTTCCGTTCGAGTTGCTCGGCGGCGGCGATGTGCATGGCCGTGGGAAAGGTGTCGTTCGAAGACTGCGAGAAATTGACGTGGTCGTTGGGATGGATGGGCTTCTTGCTGCCGAGCACCCCACCCGAGATCTCGATAGCGCGGTTCGAGATCACCTCATTGGCGTTCATATTGGTTTGCGTGCCGCTGCCGGTTTGCCAGATACGCAATGGGAAGTGATCGTTGAGCTTGCCGGAGATCACTTCGTCGGCGGCCTGGACGATCAGCCGGGCTTTGTCTTCCGGCAGCTTGCCCAAATCCTGGTTCACGAGAGCGGCGGCCTTTTTCAGAATTCCGAAGGCGCGAATCAGCTCGGGCGGCATTTTGTCGTCCCCGATGTCGAAGTGGTGGAGCGAGCGTTCGGTTTGCGCGCCCCAATATTTGTCCGTTGAGACGTCGATCGTGCCCATGCTGTCGGATTCGGTGCGGTGAGAAGCGGTCATCATCTCTATTTTGTAATGGCGGGTGCCGCGGAAGGGCGAGCCGCGAGTAGACTGGGGTCTCAGTTATGGATAAAGACAACGTCACGGTTCGCCAGGCCACGATTTTAGATCTGGATCTACTCGTGCCGTTATTCGATCTTTATCGCCAGTTCTACCGAAGGCCGGGCGACCTGGCGCTGGCACGCCGCTTTCTCCGCGAGCGTTTCGAACACAACGAATCAATTATTTTTCTAGCGATGCGCGCGGATGGCGCCGCCCTTGGATTTACCCAATTGTTCCCCAGTTTCTCCTCGGCTTCCGCTGCGCGGATACTAATTCTCAACGATTTGTTTGTGCTGCCGCAGGCGCGGAGGATGGGGGTCGGTTCTCGACTACTCTCCGCGGCGGCCGATTTTGGCCGCGCCATGGGAGCTGCACGCTTGACACTCTCCACGGAAGTGACGAATGAAGCCTCACAGACTCTATATGAGGTCGCGGGGTGGAAGCAGCAAACGGATTTTTATGTTTACAATCTGGCTTTGTGACTAGTCGGCATGCATCATGCCGGGCCTTCGTTTGGCCTGTTTGAGCAGCCACACGAGGGGAAGACATGCGAAGCAGAGCAGGGCCATGTAGCGGAAGTCGTCGACATACGCCCACAGGCGTGCCTGCGAATTAAGCGTGCGGTCGAGAATCGCGTAAGCGCTTTTAGGATTCGAAACGAATTGGCCGAGTACCGAGAGCCGGTGTTGGAGGATCGGATTCGAGGGCGAGAGCGAGTGGACGAGCTCACTGCGATGGAGTTGTTCGTGGCGGGCGACGATAGTGTTGACAACCGCGATCCCGACACTACCGCCCACATTGCGCAACAGATTATAGAGTCCGCTGGCGTTCCCGATTTGCTCATTGCTCAGCGTGCCCATGGTGGTGGTGGAAAGCGGCACGAAGACCATGCCGGAGGCGAAGCCGCTGATGATAATGGCCCAGAGGAACGACCAGGGACCGATCGACAGATTCACGGTGCCGAAGGAGAGGCTGCACAGGGCAAACAGAAAGAAACCCACGCCGATCAGCCAACGATTGTCGATACGGGCGGTGAGCAGACCAATGATGGGCATGGCTATGATGGCGCCGAAGCCCCGCGGGCTGACAGCGATTCCGGCGTTCAGCGCGGTATAGCCCATCAGCTCCTGATAAAAGAGCGGCAGCAGGGTCACGAGTCCATAAATGGCGGCGCCGAACAGCGTGATCAGCATGCAGCCGAGCGCAAAATTACGGTTCTTGAAGACGGATAGATCCACCAGTGGCTTGCGAATGCGGAGCTGGCGGACCAGGAACATCACGAGTGTGACTACACCCATGACTGCGGCCCAGCGAATCCAGGTGGCGCCGAACCAATCATCTTCCTGACCTTTATCGAGAATGATCTGGAGAGAGCCGAGCCAGACCGCCAGAAGACCGAGACCCCAGCCATCGATGGGGCCGGGTTTGGCATTGGCGATGTAATCCGGATCGTGCACATTGCGGAAGATCATGAAGACCGCAAGGATTCCGACCGGGATGTTGATATAGAACGCCCAGCGCCAGGAATAGGATTCGGTGAGCCAGCCGCCCAGAGTCGGGCCCAGCACGGGGGCGACCACTACGCCAAGAGCAAACACGGCCATAGCGAGGCCACGCTTATGGGGCGGAAAACTTTCGAGCAGAATCGCCTGGGAAAGAGGCTGGAGCGCGCCGCCGCCCGCTCCCTGCACTGCGCGCGCGATAAGCAGGATACCCAGTGAGGGAGCTGCGCCGCACACAAAAGAGGATGCAGTGAAAATCATGATGCAGGCGAGCAGGAAGCGCTTTCGCCCGAAACGCAAGGCGAACCAGGTACTGGCTGGCAGCACAATAGCATTGGCGACGAGATAGCTGGTGAGGACCCAGGTGGCTTCGTCATTGGTGGCCGAGACGCTGCCCGCGATGTGAGGAAGGGAGACGGCCGCAATGGAGGTATCCAGAACCTCCATGAACGTAGCCAACATTACAGAAACAGCGATGAGCCAGGGATTGACGCGCACGGGAAGGTTAAAACCCAAGTTTAAGCCAACTTGCATCGGGTAAGGGTCCTTCACCTGAACAAGCGGCTTGGAGTTTTGGTCAAACCCTTGTAACCTAACAAGTTGCCGGAGCGCCTAGACGATCAAAAGCGTAGCGTATCTGGCGGCAAGCCGGGCATGCTGGTCGAGCGGGAACTTATTGAACGGGCGCAGGCCGGTGATTCGGAAGCGTTTAATCAAGTAGTTCTGGCTTATCGGAAACGCATTTTAGGTACTATTTCGCGACTGATAGGGCGTCCTGAGGACGTTGAGGATGTGGCGCAGGAGGTGTTTGTCCGCCTATATTACTCTTTAGACCAGCTTCGTACGCCGGACGTGTTCGAGCCGTGGCTGTACCGGCTGACTGTAAATGCGTCGTACGATTATTTGCGGCGGGCCAAGCGTCGCGGCGAAGCGCGGATGGCGGATTTGAGTGAGCAGCAGGTCCTGCGAGCGGACTCGCTGGCGGGCAGCCGTCAGGAGGACGATAAGCGGCAAAAGAGCAACATACGTGATTTCGTGAATGCGCTCTTCCGGCATGTGTCGGATCAGGACAGGCTGCTGCTGACGTTGAAGGAAGTAGAAGGTTTGTCTTTGAAGGAATTGGAAGCAATTTACAGCGTGAATGAAAACGCGCTGAAGGTGAGACTCTTTCGGGCGCGGCAGCGTGTGCTTAAAGCTTACAAAGCGGCGTCAGCGGATGGAAAAATATAAACGGTTAAAACCGGCTGTTAGCCCGGCAGCCAAGTGGTGCTTGGTTGACGCAGTCTGAAAATCGCCAAGCCCAGCACTGGCGTTGCTGGGCGATTACTTAGAAGAGGAAAGCATGGTAGACGACGATTCCCGATTGGATGCGCTGTTTCAGCGGTATCGGGCGGCTTGTCCGGACGTGGATCCCGGCCCCAATTTCATGCCGAGAGTCTGGATGAAGATCGAGGCGCGGCGAAGTTTCTGGTTCGTATTTCGGCGATCGGCCCAGGCGGCGATGACGGCGTGCGCGGCGTTGTGCCTGTTGCTGGTGTTGCTGAACGTGTATTCGGCGTCCCAAGTCCTATCGTCGGCGCCCACGTATACGGACGCATTGATGGCTGATCACACGGCCGAGCAGACGGACTTCACGGAAGCGATACGGAGCTCAGAGCAATGAAGCGTGCGCAATGGACCGGGCTGGCGCTCGCCGCGCTGCTCTTCTTCGGAGGAGCGGCGGTGGGGGTGCTGGCGGACCGCTATTACACGATGACAGAGGTGAGCGCGAAAACGTCAGAGACGTATCGCCACCGTTATGTAGCGGAAATGGAATCAAAGCTGAAGCTGACTACGGTGCAAGTCAAGCAGCTCGAAGGGATCATGGACGATACGAAGGCCAGGTACAAGGCGGTTCGCGATTCATACCGGCCTGCTATCCTCCAAGTCAAGAACGAGCATATTGCGTTGGTGAAATCGATTCTGACGGCGCAGCAGATTCCCGGGTATGAACAACTTCTCAAGGAGCGGGAGCAACGTGCCCGCGAGCAGGACGAGCGCGATCGGCGCGAAGAGCAGCGGCGCGCGGCCGCGCGGAAAGCGCAGGCGGCGCAATAGCTGCACGGGAATCCTCATCCTCCTTTGCCTTTTCGCGGTGGGCGGAGAGGCGCAATCCAATCCTCCTAAAATCGAAGAAATCCTGAAGCAACTCGAGAAGGCACAGGCCTACTCGGGTGTCTCGATTTCTCCGGATGGCCGTTGGGTGACCTGGACGCAGGCAGCGGCGAGCGGATCGCGCGATACCGAGATCTACCTTCTCGACCGGAAGGACAGCGCAGCTAAGGTGCGACGGATCACGGCTGGAGACGGCCAGAGTGCCTTCGAAGAAAAGGCCGTGGCGTGGTCGCCCGACAGTTCTCAGATCGCCTTTCTATCGAACGCCGGTTCCAGCCAACTCCAGGTGATGGTGGCGCCGGCAGCGGGTGGAGCGGTACGGCGGCTGAGTAATCTGACAGGGCACGTGCGCGATCCGCGCTGGTCGCCGGACGGGAAGCGGATTGCGTTCCTCTATGCGGAGAACGGAGGCGGCGGTGGACCGCTGGAGGCGGTTCCGGCGCGGACGGGCCACATTGCGAGCGTTGTGCACAATCAGCGGCTGGCGGTGATCGACGTCGAGACGGCGGCGATGCATGAAATTTCACCATCCGAGTTGAATATTTACGAATACGACTGGTCGCCGGACGGTAAGCAATTCGCGGCGATTGCCGCCCCCGGTCCGGCGGACGACAACTGGTGGGTGGCTGAACTCTACGTAGTCGATGCAGCTTCGGGGAAGATGCGGCTGCTCTACAAGCCGGAGCGCGAACGCCAGCTTGCGGTGCCGCGCTGGTCGCCGGATGGTAAGCAGGTGGCTTTCATTGGCGGGTTGATGAGCGATGAAGGATTTTTGGGCGGGGATATTTTTGCGGCTCCGGCCCAAGGCGGCGATCCGCGCAACCTGACGCCCGATATCAAAAGCTCACCGAATGGATTCCGCTGGCAGGGCGACCACGAGATACTCTTCACCGAGACAGTGGATGGCGGCGGCGCGCTCGGGAGGCTGGACGTAGCCAGCGGGCGAACGGAGATGATTTGGAAAGGCAGTGAAACGCTGCATCAGGACGGCAATTATCCGAACCTCGCGCTGGCGAATGACGGTAAGACGAGCGTCGCGATCCGAAGTTCGTGGGAACGCGCGCCGGAGATCTGGGCGGGCCCCATCGGGAAATGGGAACAAGTCACGCGTGCCAATGCGGAGCAGCGGCCGTACTGGGGCAAGTCGGAAAGCGTGAACTGGCAGAGCGACGGGTTCCGCGTGCAGGGATGGCTGCTCTATCCGCAACATTTCGATGCGGCGAAGCGCTATCCGATGGTCGTCGAGATTCACGGCGGGCCGGCGGGAATGCGCGCGTCGGAATGGCCGGGCACGCATTTCGATTTGTCGGTGATGGCGGGCCTGGGATACTTCGTGTTCTTTCCGAATCCGCGCGGCGGCACGGGCTCGGGCGAAGCGTTCACGCGCGCGAACGTGAAAGATTTCGGCGGCGGGGACTTGCGCGACGTCTTATCGGGTGTGGACGAAGTCCTGCGGCGTGTGCCTGTAGATGGCAATCGCGTCGGGGTCGCGGGGTGGAGTTATGGCGGCTTCATGACCATGTGGGCGGTGACGCAAACCCAGCGTTTTCGCGCGGCGGTAGCCGGTGCGGGAATCGCGAATTGGCAGAGTTACTACGGGCAAAATTCAATCGACAAGTGGATGATTCCTTACTTCGGTGCTTCGGTATATAACGATCCGGCGGTTTATGCCAAGAGCTCACCGATTACGTTTATAAAGCAGGCAAAGACTCCCACGCTGGTAGTGGTGGGAGATCGGGATGGCGAATGTCCGGCGCCGCAATCGTTCGAATTTTGGCATGCGTTGAAGACTTTGGGCGTGCCGTCGGAGTTGGTGGTGTATGCCGGGGAGGGTCATTCGTTTAGCGAGGCGAAGGACCGGTTGGATGTGCTGCGCCGCTCCGTGAATTGGTTCAATCAATATTTGCAAGCGCCGCATGCGACGGCCGCCGAACAGCTTAAGCAGCAGGAGAAGCAGCGGATTTTGGGATTCATTCCGGAGTTCAATACTTCGAATGTTTCGGATGCGGAGCGTTTATCGCGGAAGCAAAAGATGCATCTGGCGTTCAAGAGCGCGACGGACCCGTTCACGTTTCTAACGGCGGGGATCGATGCGGGCTTGAGCCAGAGTAGCGACAACCATGCCGGGTATGGGCAGGGGATGCAAGGCTATGCGAAGCGGTTCGCAGCTTCGTACGCCGACAGTTTCGACGGCACGATGATCGGGAATGGAATTCTGCCGGTGTTGCTGCATCAAGATCCGCGCTATTTTCGCAAGGGCTCGGGGAGTTTCAAGAGTCGATTCGTCTATTCGGTACTTTCCACCGTGCGCGCGAGGAATGACGATGGGCAGTGGAGGCCGAACTACTCGAATCTTTTGGGAAACCTGGCGGCAGGCGGGATTTCGAATCTTTACTATCCCGAAGCAGACCGCGGTGTGGGGCTGACCTTCGGACGGGCCGCGGTAGTGTCCGCCGAAGGTGCACTGGGCGCGTTTCTTTATGAGTTCTGGCCGGATGTTTCGCGGAAGTTGGCGAAGAAGAAAAAAATCTGATTAGTCGGCCAGTCGGTGGTTGAAAGTAATTGGCAAAGCCAGAGTAGATTGTGATAGCCCGACGTCGCCTTCCCACGCCACAGTGCCCGCGAAAGTTCGGATAGATGCTTTCACCGACTCTGATTTATGGAAGGTGGCAAGAACCACAGCACGAATCGTATTGTAGGGGACGACCTTCGGACAAATGGTTTCGCGGATGCTAGTGCGGGCGGTTCAAGAACCAGAGGGAACAAGAGTGCGTTTTACGTCAAGATGCGCGGTTTCGGCGGACACAAGCCGACTCTTGTCGTGACTAATCCTGCAGACACATTGCGGGGGGTCCAGTCAGTCGTCCGAGCGATTGCACCTAAGGGTGGGCAGTTTCCAGGCAGACCGCAAAGATGCGAAAATTTGTTTTGAGCATGCACCACTTTCCACCGAGCGTCTATTGACCAAGAACCGAGTCTCCAGCCCGGCCTCCACAGGCGGAGCAGGAACGTTCTTTGAGCAGCATGTTGGGGCTTACTGGCTCGCACAACTCCTCGTGCGCGGCATTCCGCCGATACTGATTGATTGTACGGTGGCAGAGGTTCACTTCCAGACAGAGCGCCTCGGCTGGCATACTGACGACTTCCTAATTGAATGCGACTGTGCCGGTACAGGGACCCGGAAGCTTGGCGGCCAGGTGAAGCGGAGCGTCACTGTAAGCGCTGCGGACGACGATTGTCGGCACGCCATTGGCGACTTCTGGAAGGACTTCAATGATGCGGGCATATTCCGCCCTACGTATGATCGTCTTGTCCTTATTACGCAGCGCGGAACTAATACCCTCCTGGAGCATTTCACAGGGCTTCTCGATGTGCCCGGGCCGCGCGCGATGCTACGGAGTTCAAAGCGCGATTGGAGACGCAGGGTTTCATCTCTGAAACGGCAGTCCGTTATTGTGGCGAACTGCAAAAGATCATCAGCGAGCTGGAGGCAAGGCCCACCACACCAGCCGACCTCTGGTCATTTCTCCGCGTACTTCACGTGCTGAGTCTGGACCTTCACACCTCCACCCGGCAGACGGAAGCACATATCAGGAGTCTCCTCGCGTACACCGTAGGGGAAGACAATGCTATCGGTGGCGCCGAGGTCTCTTGGAATGCGCTGCTCAGTCTCGCAAGCATTGCGATTTCCGAGGCTCGTAGCCTGCGCAGAGACGGGATGCCCGAGGATTTGAGGCATCGTCATAAACTTGTAGCGGCAAATGAGCAGCGCATTATTCGGGCGGCTAAGGAACACAGCGAGCTCATCCTTCGAGGAATACGCCCCCACCTCGGCCAGAGCTTTCATCTTGCGCGAGCCGCGCTAATGCAGGAAGTGCTCAGCGCGCTAGAAACGGCGCAGGTGGTTCTCGTCTCGGGACCCGCAGGCACTGGAAAGTCTGTGATCGGAAGGGGAGTTGTTGGTCTTCTCTCTAGGGACCACTTCATTTTCGGTTTCCGCGCTGAGGAATTCGCCCAGCCGCATTTGGATGCGACCCTGCAAGCAGCGCAGATTCCTGCGAACGGAACCACGCTCGCTGCAATTCTTGCCGCACAGAACAGAAAGGTCGTCGTCGTCGAGAGTATCGAGCGCCTGCTCGAGAAATCCACACGCGACGCATTTGCGGACTTCATGTCCCTTGTTTCGAGTGACAACGGGCTTCGCGTTGTGCTTACCTGCCGCGATTATTCAATAGACCAAGTGCGGGCCAGCTTCTTGCAGTCTACTGGCATTGAGCATGCGGTCGTCAACGTACCCCCACTTGACGATGCTGAGTTGGCACAGGTGGAAATAGCCCTCCCGATGCTCGGCTCCCCACTGAAGAATTCTGCATTGCGCGACATTCTGCGGAACCCCTACTTCCTGGATAAGGCTCTTGAGATTTCCTGGTCAGACGATCGGGCCTTTCCAAAGAGCGAGCGAGAATTCAGAGCGCTGTTTTGGCGTCAGATCGTGCGTGCCGACCAACGAGTATCCGCGGCTACCGCTCAACGGCGCGAGTTGGTTTTCCAGCAGGTCGCAGTACGGCGGTCGCGCGCCCTTTCTTCCTACGTTCAATGCAACGATCTGGATTCTGAGATCGTGGCGTCACTCAAACATGATGCGCTAATCAACTCGTGCGAAGGCAACCTATCGTTGCTAGCCACCGCGCACGACGTCCTCGAAGATTGGGCAATCCTCCATTGGATCGAAGAGCAAAACTTCATTGCGGAAGGATCGTTCAGCGGCTTGGCTGCAGCAATTGGAACACATCCAGCTATTCGTCGATCGTATAGGAAGTGGCTTTCAGAACTCATTCATCGAGATCCCGCAGCCGCGGATCGATTGTTTGCGGCCACGATTGCTGATACAGAAACCACAGCCCAATTTCGCGATGACACGCTGGTATCGCTCCTAAAGGCACCGTTGTCACCAGAATTTCTGATCAGACACGAAGGGCGGTTAGTGGCAAATGATGCGGCTCTCCTCAAACGAGTCATCCATCTGCTGCGGGTCGCGTGTATGACAGTGCCTACGTGGCTGGCGGCCAAACCGTCTCGCGAAATAACCTTCAGTGTTCCAGACGGACCTGCGTGGGCGACAGTGCTGGAACTCGTTCACCGTAACATCGACAACTTCGCATCACAGCAGTCTCTACTTCTGCTGGGGCTTGTGGAGGACGCTGCCAGTAGTGTTAGTTGGTGGGCTCCAGATATTCCGGGCGCGGACCACGTATCGGGAATCGCTCATTCCCTCGTGCCGCAATTTGACAACTACGGCTCTAAAAAGTTGCTGGATCGAATTCTGAAGGTAATCGCAAAGATCCCAAAAGCAGATACGATGCGCTTTGAAGGCCTCCTGCGAGGCTCGATATTAGGAAACGCGGAGGGGCGCGATCGTATCGCGGATGATTTCCAAAAAATAATCTTTTCGGGATTGGAGAGTCTACCCGCAGCGCGCGACCTACCTGATGTTGTCCTCTCGGTTGCAACCGATTATCTTCTCCTTTCCGATCAGGACCATCGAGAGGATCGCTACTTTGGTGGTTCCATTGATGTTGAGAGATACTTCGGCATCAAAGACGAGCGTTCGCATGATTCCTTCCCAGCGAGCGCCATCCGCGGACCGTGGATTCACCTTTTCCGACATCATCCAGACAAGGCGCTGACTTTTTTAGCCCACGTTTTCAATCACAGCGCTAACTGGTACGCCCATCCGTGCTTTCCAGACCCATTGGAACCGGCGTGGCAAATCGAACTCACATTTGCGGATGGAGCCACTCGGAAGCAATGGGGTAATCCGCGTCTGTGGAATCTGTATCGCGGAATATCTGTTGGTCCTTCTGTCCTTCAATCGCTCCTGATGGCGTTTGAGAGTTGGTTGCTGGACTACTCCAGAACTTATCCCAATCAGTTGGATTCCATTTTGGTTGATATCCTCCGTCGGAGCGAATCAGCTGCGCTAGCCGCTGTCGTTGCTGGCGTCGCAACTGCGCGCCCGCAGCTTTCCGGTGAAGCACTGGTCGTTCTCCTTAGCGCCCCCGACTACGTTAAGTTCGATCTCGGGAGATGTGCAACAGAATCTCAATTGGCTGCGATGGGGATGTTTTCAGGACTTCAGCCCGAGCACAAGATCTTCGAGGCAGAAAGAAAGAAAGCCAATTCACTATCCCATCGCAAACAAAGTCTGGAGGACGCAACCATCCGGCTTCAATTAGGGCCATTTGCCTCGCGTGTAGGAGCAGTTCTCGACCGCCACAAGGCCGCATTGCCGCCGATTACAGAACAGAACGACAATGACCGAATGTGGCGGCTGTCGATACATCGAATGGACCTACGTCAGACCAGAATATCCGAGGTGGATGAATCAGAAACGCTAGGTGGAGGCCAGCAGGAATCGTCGAAGCCCGCGCGACGCCTTCTCCGCTTCGATCCGATCGAGCCAGAGCCAGACGTGAAAGAGATGATGGACAAGAGCACGGTCCAGCTGCGTGCTCTGGATACGCGGCTTCGGATCCTGAACTGGGCAAACAGCAACTTCAAGCGTGAGAACTCTGCCTCTTACGGTCCCGAGATGTGGCGGGCACTGCTCTCAGAAGTGATGTTACTTCAACAGGACGATGAAGACGCCACACTTGAACTGGCTCGTGGTGGCCCCGGTATTTTGGCTGCCGTCTGCATTCGCGACCACTGGGAGGAGATGTCGGATCTGCAACGCGACTGGTGCAGTTGGCGCGTCTGTGTTGAGGTCATCGCTGCCGCCGATCGATGGACCGACATCGAGCGGATACAGCGCAGCCCTAGCTCGCCGGATCGTGCTTGTGCATGGGTCCTGTCGCTGCTTCCAGGCAAGTCCATCTCCGCGGGACAGCGGTCGTCCGTACAAAAAGCCCTTGCCGCGGCGCTGACCCACTCCAACAGTGAGGTGCGGTGGCACGCGGTGCAGGGCATCGCACATAATGTGTCCACGACAGATCGTGCGTTCGCCGTGCAATGTATCAACGCCCTCGCAATGCAGGCGACGATCATGGAGGCTAACCGGCAGGCACAGGACCGCGTTCCCTATGCAAAAAGGCGAAGAGTAAGCGATATCGCCGCTGACGCCGCGAACACGGTCCGGAACGCGTTCTGGGAACCAGACGGGATTCCCCTTGATGCTTACGAGAAGCTAAACGTGGAGGAGTGGTTTGGGGCTGATGCAAATGCCCAAATCCTGACAATTCTATCGAACGACCCGGACAATCCAGCGACTGTTCCTGCGTTCATTCGGATGGCACAGATTCTCGTCAGATGGTGGGATGAGGAAGACAATCATCATGAAAACCGGAGGCAGCGAGACCGCAACCACGATTCGGAAGCTGCCATATCTGAAGCCTTTCAGGGGTTTCTGATGCGAACTTGCTACGAATCAGCGAAGCTAATCGTTGAGCCGATCCTTGCCGCGATTGATCGTCATCCCCGTGAGATTTACTGGATTATGCAGGGTTTGACCGCAAAAGAGGACAGCGCGCCGAATACATCACATTATTGGAAGCTGTGGCAACTTTTCGCCGACTCCGTCAAACGCGCGAAGTGGGCTTCGTCGCTTGAGGGGGACCATCCGTTTGGTTCCGA
>Ga0157369_10008136_pt1 | contig 12025 bp, 12 predicted proteins | sample C25metaG_FD_113461 | JGI IMG/M metagenome (GOLD analysis project Ga0157369, IMG submission 113461) | Corn rhizosphere microbial communities from Kellogg Biological Station, Michigan, USA - C2-5 metaG | ecosystem: Host-associated > Plants > Roots > Rhizosphere > Soil | place: USA: Michigan...
CACGAGGGCGAGCAGCGCGCCCGCGACCCCACCGCCGAGGCAGGCGAGCGGCCACGGGAGGCCCGCCTTCACGATCAGGAGGCTCGAGGCGTAGGCCCCCGTGCCGAAGAACACCACGTGGCCGAACGAGACGTAGCCGGTGAGCCCGGAGATCAGGTTCCAGGACTGGGCCAGCGCGATCCACATGAAGAGCTGCAGCATCACCCGCACCCCGTAGCCGGTGGCCTCGAGCGGATACAGGGAGAGCGCGACCGCGAGCAGCAGCAGGCCGACCGGCACCCAGCGCTTCACACCCGGCCCTTCAGCAGCCCGGTGGGGCGCACCAGCAGCACCAGCACCAGCAGCACGTAGGCCACCGCCTCGTTGACCTGGGCGGTGAGGAAGAGCGAGGAGAGCTGCTCGACGAGGCCGAGCAGGAGCCCGCCCAGCAGCGCGCCGGGGTAGTTCCCGGCCCCGCCCAGGACGATCACCAGGAACGACTTGAAGGTGTAGACCTGGCCCATCTCGGGCTGGATCGCGACCATCACCGCCACCAGCGAGCCGCCCGCCGCCGCGAGGGCGGAGCCGAGCCCGAAGGCGAGCAGGTGGATGCGCTGCACGTCGATGCCGCACACCTGGGCCACCTCGCGGCTCTGGGAGACGGCCCGGATGGCCTTGCCGAGCCGGGTGGAGCGGAGGAAGACGAACGAGGCGGCGGTGATGGCGATCGCGAAGGCACACGCGGCGAGGCGAGGCTTGGAGATCGCGAACGGGCCCACCAGGAACGAGCCGGTCAGGTACTCCACCGAGCGCAGGTCCGAGGTGAAGGCGAGCTGGGCCAGGTTGACCAGGGCGATCGACACCCCGAAGGTGAGCAGCAGCGAGGAGAGCTCGGGGGCGTCGACGACGCGACGAACGAGGACGCGCTGCAGGGCCAAGCCCAGCAGGAACAGCAGCGGCATGGAGACGAGGATCGAGAGGTACGGGTTGAGGCCGAACCGCTGGAACAGCCAGAAGGTGGTGTAGGCCCCCAGCATCAGCAGGGGCCCGTGGGCCACGTTCAGCACGCGCATCACGCCGAAGATCAGCCCGAGCCCCAGGGCCACCATCGCGTAGATGGAGCCGGCCAGGAGGCCGGAGATGACCACCTGGCCGACCATCGTCGGCGTGATCAGGATGCTGGTTATCGCTTGCCCCACTCCGGCGTCGGATACCGCGCCTTGCCGCCGGCGAGGTCGTCCGGCCACACCACCACGCGCTTGCCGTCCTGCCACTGGAGCATGACCATCTTGTGCGCGACCTGGAAGCCGTCCGCGTCGACCTTGTAGTCGCCGAACGCGGTCTTGATCTCCATCTTGAGCAGCTGCTCCCGCACCTTGTCCGCGTCCAGCGTCCCCGCGCGCTTCACCGCTTCCCCGTAGATCAGGCAGCCCGCGTAGCCGGCCGCCGCGTGGTACGACGGCTCGTGCTTGAACTTCTTGGTGTAGGCGGCGAGGAACTCCTTCTGGCCGGGGTACGGCAGCGTCTCGTCCCACTGGGTGGAGCCGTAGACGTACTCCGCGTTCTGCTTGAGCAGGTCGTAGAACTCGGGCAGGTCACCACCCACCGTGAGCCCGAACATCTTCGGGTTCACGTTCAGCTCCTTCATCTGGCGGGTAATGGCCACCGCGTCGTCGAAGTAGGTGCCGGCCGCGATGACGTCGGGGTTGGCGGCCTTGATCTTCACGAGGAGCGCCGAGAAGTCGGTGTTGCCCTTGGGGTAGGCCTCCTGCAGCACCACCTGCATGCCCCGCTTCTTGGCCGCCTCCGCGGTCCCCGCCGCCGAGGCCTTCGGGAACAGCGTGTCCTCGTTGATGATCGCGACCGTCTTGAGCCCGCGCTTGGCCGCCATGTCGATGAGCCCGTCGAGGTAGTTCTCGGCCGGGGTGATGACCATGAAGATGTACTTGCGGCCCTTCTTGAAGATCGAGGTGGTGGCCGCGAGCGGGGCCACCATGACCTTCTTGTACTTCTCGGTGACGTTGGCCACCGCCTCGCTCACCGCGGACGAGTACGGCCCCATCACCGCGTCGACCTTGTCCTCGGTGATGAGCTTCTCGTAGAGCTTCACCGCGGTGGCGGGCTGCGACTGGTCGTCGTAGATGACCAGCTCGACCTTCCGGCCGAGGAGACCGCCCTTGGCGTTCAGCTCGTCGATGCAGACGTCGTAGCCTTCCTTCTGGTAGGAGCCGGGCTTGGCGTAGGTGCCGGTGACCGACATCGACGCGCCGATCTTGATCGGCGTCTGGGCGGCCGCGGGCAACGGCAGCGAGGCGAGCCCGACGCCCACGACCACCACCGGGGCCAGCACCTTGCCCAGGCGTAGGAACGAGGTCATCGTCATGGATTTCCTCCTCGGGTGCATGATCGAGCGGATGGGTCCTTACCGAAATGGGCCTTTCTTTTAGCAAACATGGACGGGGGTGTCAAGGTTCCGCCCCCCCCCGGGAGCGCCGGGCGAAGGCTCTTGACGCCGGGCGAGTCCGCGTCAATGATGCGCAGGTCATGGCCCGCTCCCTTCGCCCCATCCACCACCCCGACAAGCGGCACGTGGAGATGCCGTACGCCCCGGCCCTGCTGGTCGAGCGCGGCCAGCTGCTGTTCCTCTCCGGGCTCACCGCGGCGCCGGTCTATCACAGCCACCCGCACCGCGAGGAGGAGTTCGACCTGCCCCGCAGCATGCGGGAGCAGGCGGTGATGCTGATGCGCAACCTCGAGATCACCCTGGCCGCCGCCGGCTGCACGCTGGCCGACGTGGTGTCCGCCACCCGCTTCCTCACCGACGTCAACGAGCAGGACGACCTGAACGCGGTGTGGGGGGCCCGTCTCGGCGCGCACCGGCCCACCACGACCACGGTGGAGGTCTCGCGGCTGGCCACCCACGCCAGCTGCAAGATCGAGATCAGCGTGATCGCGGTCCGCCCCGAGCGCGCCCCCGCCCCGCGGCCGACCGCCGCCCGCCGATCGAAGCGCCCGCGCAAGGCCGCGCGCCGATGAGCACGCTCGGCTTCGTCGGCCTCGGCGCGATGGGCGGGCGCATGGCGCGCCGCCTGCTCGATGGGGGCTTCGCGCTCCGCGGCTACAACCGCACCGCCGCGAAGGCGGCGGCCCTCGTCGCGGCGGGGATGACCCTCGTCCCCTCCCCGCGCGATGCCGCCGAGGGCGCGGATGCGGTGTTCACCATGGTCACCGACGACGCGGCCCTCGACGCGGTGGCCCGGGGCCCCCAGGGAATCCTCGCCGGCCTGCGCCCGGGCGCGATCCTGATCGAGATGAGCACGGTGAGCCCCACGGTGGTGAGCCGGCTCGCGGACGAGGCGGCGGCCCGCGGGGCCGCGCTGCTCGACGCCCCCGTCTCGGGCAGCCCCGCCACGCTCGAGGCGGGGCAGCTGTCGTTCATGGTGGGCGGCGATCCGGCGGTGCTCGAGCGCGCCCGCCCCTTCCTGACCGCCATCGGACCCACCGTCACCCACGTGGGCCCGGTGGGGCTGGCCAAGAGCATGAAGATCGCGGTCAATCAGGGCCTCGCGGTGCAGATGCTGGCCTTCGCGGAGTCGGTGCTGCTGGCCGAGAAGGCGGGTGTCGCGCGGGAGCGCGCGGTCGAGGTGCTGCTCAAGAGCGTGGTGGCCTCCCCGATGGTGAAGTACCGCGGACCGTTCGTGCTGGGCATGCCCACCGAGGCCTGGTTCGACGTCGACATGATCCAGAAGGACCTGCGCCTCGCACTGGACATGGCCCGCTCCTCCGCGGTGGCCCTCCCCGGCGTCGCCCTCACCCACGAGCTCCTCACCGCCGCCAAGGGTCAGGGCCTCGCCCACTACGACTTCGCCATCCTCTTCGACGTCCTCGCCCAAATGTCCAACCTCCCCCCCAGCAAAAAGCTCTAGCGAGCCCGCGAGAGCCCCGGCAGCCGAAGCGCAGCAGTCGCCCAACACGCGCTGATCGCGGTAGCAGCTGCAGCAGATGTGGCTCCCGCGGCGATACGACGCGCCGGTCGCCCATCACGTCATAGGCCCGGGTCGGGGGCGGGGGGCGCTCCCGGGGACCGTGGCTTCTGCGGGCAGACGAAGGCGCGCGCATCGATCTCGTGGCCCCATTGAGTGCCGATCGGCGGACGCGACTCAGCGTGTCCCCGGGAGCGCCCCCCGCCCCCGGCCCGGGCCGAGGGTCGCTAGGGCTCCTCGGAAGCGTCGTACCGGAGCCACCGCGACTGCATCCACCGCACCGCGAGCAGATCCTCGAACGCCACGAACGCCCGGTTGCGGATGCCGTAGTGCGAGACACCGAAGCGCCGCGCGCGGTGGCCCACCGGCAGCTCCAGCACGCGACAGCCCGCGAGGCGCAACAGCGTCGGCACGAAGCGGTGGAAGCCCCGGAAGCGCGGCAGGCAGGGCAGGCAGCCGCGGCGAATCACCCGCAGGGTGCACGCGCTGTCGTGGACGTGCTCGCGCGTGATCGTGTTGCGGATGCGGTTGGCCACCTTGGAGGAGACGCGCTTGAGCCACGGGTCGTCGCGCTGCTGACGCCACCCGGTGACCGCGTCGTAGCCCTCCAGCGAGGCCAGCATGCGCGGGATGTCGCCCGGGTCGTTCTGCAGATCGCTGTCCAGGGTCACCACGATCTGCCCGCGCGCCCGGCGGAACCCCGCGTCCAGCGCCGCGGAGAGTCCGGCGTTGGCGGCCAGCCGGACCAGGCGTACGCGCGGATCGGCGGCGCGGAAGGCTCGCACGATGCCGGGCGTCGCGTCCGCGCTGCCGTCGTCGACGAAGATGACCTCCGCCGGGCGCGCGAGCGCGTCGAGCACCGCGCGCAGCTCGCCCCACACCACCGGCAGGCTCTCCTCCTCGTTGAAGGCGGGCAGCAGCACCGACAGCTCGGGGGCCGGCGCGCTCACCGACGGGGCTCCAGGAGCAGCATCCGGTCCGGCCCGAGCCGGTCCACCACGACCACCTCCCAGCGATCCTGCCCGGGCAGGCGCAGCGCGGTCCAGCGGCTCTCCCGGATCACCAGCGCGTCGGTGGGGCCCGGCGCGCGGAGCTCGGCCGCGAGGTCGGTCACCTCGGATAGCTCGCGCACCGGGCGCCGCAGGTAGAAGTCGTAGGAGAGGCCGGCGTCCGGATAGGCGAGCACGCGGCTGTCCGGATCGAGGTTGGCGGCCAGCGCGGCGGTGAAGCCGCGGATGTTCGTGCTCTCCGCGTAGCGCGCGGGATAGCCCCATCCCTCGATGAGGAGAATGCCGCCCAGGGCGCCGGCCAGCACCACGGTGGCGCCGAATCCGGCGCCGCGCAGCATCAGCCCGAGCGCCCCGGCCACTCCCGCGACCGCGAGCACGCAGGCCGCGTAGCGCTCCCAGCCGTCCGAGGGCATGAAGGTGGAGGGCGCCCGGAGCGGCGCCCCGACCGGCAGCCACAGCAGCGCCACCACCAGCGCCGCCACCGCCACGAGCATCGCGGCGAGGAGACCGACCAGCAGGCGCCGGGCTCGCCGGTCCGGCGCCGCGCCCACCAGCAGCTCGCCCACCAGCAGCGACAGCGGCGGCAGAACCGGGACGAAGTAGCGGGCGCGCTGCTCTCCGGAGAGGCTCACCGCGACCGCGATCACCACCGTCCACGCGAGGAGCGGCCGACGTCGTGGATCGCGGTCGCGCCACCACCACCAGACCGCGGCGGGCAGCAGGATGGTCCAGGGCAGGAAGCGGCCGAGGTTGTCCCCCAGCTCGACGAGGCGCGAGGACCGCTTCTCGCGCAGGTACCAGTCGCCGTAGTGGTGCACGACGACCCCGCCGAGGTAGCTCCGCTCGTGCTGGAGCAGATAGGGCAGGAGCCACGGCAGCGTCGACAGGGCGAGGATCCCCAGCCCCATGGGCAGGCGCAGCCAGCGCACCCCACGCCAGCCGTCCTCGATCAGCACCACCGCGAGGGCCCCGGCGAGCGCCATCAGCGCGGCGGGACCCTTGCTGGCGAGCGCGCCCGCCACGCAGAGGTAGAAGCCGACCAGCCGCCGGGTCGGAGCCGCCGCCTCTCGCGCGGTCAGCAGGAAGTAGAGGGCCCACGCGAGCCAGGCGGTCATCATCACGTCGGAGAGCACCTGGTGGGACATGAAGTAGAAGTAGGGCGCGGTGGCGAGCACCAGCGCGCCGGCCAGCCCCACCTCGGGACCCCAGAGGCGGCGGCCGATCGCCACCACCGCGAGCAGGGTGGCGAGAGCGGAGAGGAGCGAGGCGAGCGGCGCCGAGGTCTCGTCGACCTGGCCGAAGGGCAGGGCGAGCAGGCCCACCGTCCAGAAGTAGAGGGGGGGCTTGTTGAGGTAGATGACCCCGCGCACCCGCGGGAGCACCCACTGGCCGTGCTCCACCCCCTCGCGGGCGAGCAGGGCGAAGCGCGCCTCGTCCTGGCTCACGAGGGGGCGCTGCCCGATCGGCAGGGCGAACACGAGCAGCGCCGACACCAGCAGCAGGCCGGTCATCGCCGCGGCTCGCGCGCGGCTCAGAGCACCCCCGCCTGCCGCGCCCGGTCCGCGATCTTGCGCGCCCGGGTCAGGTGCGGCATGTCCATCATCTGCCCCTTCCACGCGAAGGCCCCCGCGCCGCGGCGGGCGTGCTCCTCGAACGCGGCGATGAGGGCGATCGCCTCCTCCGCGTCGGACTTCGAGGGCGTGAACTCCGCGTTGATGACCTCGATCTGCCCGGGGTGAATCGAGATCTTGCCGCTGAAGCCCATCGCCACGCCCTCCCGGCACTCGCGGCGGAGACCGTCGAGATCCGGGATGTCGGTGTAGACGGTGTCGATGGCCTCCACTCCCGCCGCGGCCGCGGCGACCGTGCACATCACCCGCGCGTAGCGGGGAATGTCCAGGTAGCGGCCCGCCTCGTCGCGGGTGCGCGGCAGCCCCATCGCGGCGGAGAGATCCTCGATCCCCCACGACACCGCCACCGTGCGCGGGCTCGCGGTCGCGATCTCCTGGATGTTGAGCAACCCCTCGGGGGTCTCGGTGGCGATCAGAATTATCCGAGTAGAACCGAACGGTACTGCGTGGGCCTGCTCCTGCGCGTCGATGAGGGCCGCGACGCGCCGCACGTCCTCGGCCCGGCGCGGCTTCGGCACCACGTAGCCGTCCGGCCGGCCCGCGATGGTCTCGGCCACGTCGGCCTCCGCGTGCTCGGTGAAGATCGGGTTCATCCGCACCCAGCGCTCGCGCCCGGCGAAGTCGAGGTTCTGCAGCCACCCGCGCACGATGGGCCGGGTGGCCGCCTTGCGCTCGGGCGTCACCGCGTCCTCCAGGTCCAGGATCAGGCCGTCGGCGGGCAGGGTGAGGGCCTTGGCGATCATCTTCTCGTTGCCGCCGGGGACGAAGTGGAGCGAGCGGCGCATCGCTCAGGCGGAGCGGCGCCGCATCATCGCGGCGCGCCGGCAGCGCATCACCACGTCGCCGTGCTGGTTCTTGGCGCGGTGCTCGAAGATCACCACGCCCCACTGCGGCCGCGACTTCGACTCGCGCTTCTCCATCACCTCGGTCTCCGAGTAGATGGTGTCGCCGTGGAAGACCGGCTTGGGGAACTCCACCTTCTCGAAGCCCAGGTTGCCCACCGTGGTGCCGAGGGTCGTCTCGCCCACGCTCAGACCCACCGCGATGCCGAGGGTGAGCAGGCTGTTGACCAGCGGCTTGCCGAACTCCGCCTTCTGCGCGGCGTGGAAGTCGAGGTGGAGGGGCTGCGGATTCATGGTGAGGCAGGTGAAGAACACGTTGTCCGACTCGGTGATGGTGCGGCCGGGCTGGTGCTGGTACGTCTGGCCGACCTCGAGCTCCTCGAACAGCTTGCCCGCCATGACCGTCCTCCCTCGAGCGGCGCGCCTCAGCGCGCGTCCAGCTCCGCGATCAGGCGGGTGCTGCCGTCCACCCGTCCCAGCAGGCGCTGGAAGTTGTGGCAGGCCGCCTCGTGGAGCGCGGCGCTCGCCGCCCCGCAGCCGTCCTCGACCAGCACGCAGCGGAAGCCGCGGTCGGCCGCGTCCCGCGCGGTGCCCTCCACGCAGGAGTTGGTGGAGACGCCGGTGAACAGGAGCTGGTCCACCCCCCACGCGCGCACCAGGCGCTCGAAGCCCGAGGAGTGGAACGCGCTCATGGTGGTCTTGTTGAGCCGCGCCTCGTGCGGCTCGGGGGCGAGCGCGTCGAGGATCTCGTGCTCGCGCCGGCCGCGGGTGTTGCCCACCGCCTCCGCCATCGGCCGCATGTGGGGCGGCAGGTCGCTGAAGTCGGGCAGCTCCGAGCCGACGGTCAGATGGACGATCCGGAGGCGGTGCGCGCGAAAGAACCCCAGGAGCCGCTGGATCGTCGGCACCACCACCGACTCGATGCGGTCGAAGCGCGCCGCGCCCTGCTCGGGCCGCCCCTGGTCCTTCAGCAGCCGGCCGAGGCCCTCGTGGCGGGACGCGCTCGCGTACTGCATGTCGACCACCACCAGGGCCACGCGGGCGGGGTCGAGGCGGAAGCCCGGATTGAACTGGCCGGCGTAGTCGGTCATCCCGCGAGGCGGATCAGCAGGCCGGGCGGCGCAGCACGGCCGGATCGATGCGGCGGGCCACCCACTGGCCGTCGCCGGGGCTCCCGAGCAGCCGCCCGCTCTCCGCGATCACCTTGCCGCGCAGGAGGGTCATGACCGGCCAGCCCTCGACCGCCCAGCCCTCCCACGGGCTGTAGTCGGTGACGTGGAAGTCCTCCCTCGTAAGACTCTTGCGAATCATGGGATCGATCAGCACCAGGTCGGCGTCGCTGCCCGGCGCGATCACGCCCTTCTTCGGGTAGAGGCCGAGGATCCGCGCCGCGTTGGTGGCGGTGACGTCGGCGAAGCGGGTGAGGGACATGCCCCGCCGGACCACGCCCTCGGTGAAGCCGATGCCGATGCGCGCCTCCGCCCCCACGTTGCCACCGGTGACGTCCTCGATGGTGCGCCCGCGCAGCTTCAGCTCGAGGCTGGTCGGGTACTCGTCGGTGGCCAGGGTGGAGAGCCCGTCCCGCACCAGCCCGTCCCAGAGGGCCTGCTGGTCCTCGGGGAACTTCAGCGAGGGATAGGTGTGCGAGCAGAAGCCGCGCGGGGTCTTGTAGTACTCCGCGTTGAAGCACGCGTACTGGTGCAGCGTCTCGCCGTAGACCGGCAGGCCCTGGCTCCGCGCCTCCGCCACCGTCTCCACGCCCTCGCGCGCCGAGACGTGGACGAAGTAGACGCCGGCCCCGCTCGCCTTGGCGAGCGCGACGGTTCGGCGGAAGGCCAAGAGCTCGGAGAGCTTGGTGTGGACCAGGTGGAGGTTGCTCCCCTCCATCCGGCCCTCCTCGCGGAAGCGCTCGTAGTTGAACTGGACGAGATCCTCGTCCTCGCCGTGCACCACCATGATGCCGCCCGCCTTGGCCACCTTCTCCATGGCGAAGTGGATGCGCCCGAAGTCGATGCGGTTGCCCGCGCGCTTGGGATGCGGCGGCAGCACGTTGGTGGTGAAGACCTTGAAGCTCGGGTGGCCGGCCTGGATGGCCTCGGCGATCTGGTCGAAGACCCGGATCGGCAGCGCCCCCGCGAGCGTCAGGTGGAAGGCGTAGTCGACGTAGGAGTTGCCCTTCCAGCGCGCCGCGCGCTGCTCGATCACCGGCTGGATATCGGTGCCCGGCCGCACGTAGGCGAAGTCGATGTGGGTGGTGGTCCCCCCGCAGGCCATCCCGCGGGTGTCCTCCTCGGGGCCGAGGGTGATCGACGGCTGCTCGGGGTGCGACATGATGCCGTGCGCGAGGTGCGCGTGGGGCTCCACCCCGCCGGGGGAGACGATCTTCCCCGCCGCGTCGATGACGCGCGCCGACTCGGTGGGGAGCGTGCCGGGCGCGGCCACCACCGCGATCTGCTCGCCGCGCACGCCCACGTCCCACACGCCCACGCCTTGCGGCGTGATCACCTGCCCGTTGCGGATCACGAGGTCGAGCACGATCGGAGCCTAGCCCAGGTCGCTCAGGCCGTCAACGAATGACGTGGGCATCACGCCGGCGTCACCCGAGCGCGGGGCGGCGGCGGTGCCAGGTGGTGGCCTGCTCGTAGGCCGAGCCCAGGCGCAGCAGCGTGGCCTCGTCGAAGGGCCGCCCCACCAGCTGCATCGCGAGCGGCCGGCCGTCGGCCGCCGCGCCGCACGGAAGGGAGAGCGCGGGGACGCCGAGGGCGTTGAAGGGCCGGGTGAGCCGCGAGAAGCGGCCCATGCGCCCGATCACGTCCGCGGTGGCGCCGGCCTTGACATGGGCCAGGGCCGGCGCCGGCTCGGGGATGGTGGGCGTCACCACCACGTCGACGCGAGAGAACACCGCGTCGATGAACTCGCGGGTGAGCTGGGCGCGCAGGCGCTGGCCCTGCAGGTACTCGGTGGCGGACACCGTGAGGCCGGGGGCCATGCGGTCGCGCACCGCGGGCTGCAGCTCTCCGGGCCGCTCCTTCAGGATGCGCGCGTGGATCACCGCGCTCTCCGCGCGCACCATCACGTTGCTGCACGCGGCCACGATGGGACCGGGATCGGGCACCGCGACCGGCTCGACGCGCGCGCCCGCCGCGCCCAGGACCCGCACCGCCTCCGCCAGCGCGGCGGTCACCGCGGGATCGAGCCCGTCGGCGTAGAAGCCACCCGCCACCCCGACCCGCAGGCCCGCTACCGGGCCGTCGAGCGCGGCCACGTAGTCGGGCACCGGCTGGCGGCTGGTGGTGGCGTCGAGCGGGTCGACGCCGGCGATCACGCCCAGCATCAGGGCCGCGTCGCGCACGGTGTGGGCGAGCGGCCCCACGTGGTCGTAGGACCAGGAGAGCGGCATGACCCCCGCGCGGCTCACCCGGCCGTAGGTCGGCTTGAGCCCGACCACGCCGCACGCCGCGGCGGGCAGGCGGATCGAGCCTCCGGTGTCGGTGCCGAGCGCGCCGGCCGCGAGACCGGCCGCCACCGCCGCGCCGGAGCCGCTGCTGGAGCCGCCCGAGACGTGACCGATGCGCCAGGGGTTCTGCACGTCGCCGTGATGCGCGTTGTCGCCGAAGGGTCCGAGCGCCAGCTCGGTCATGTTGAGCTTGCCGAGCGTGAGCGCCCCCGCCGCGACGAGCCGGGCCACCGCGGTGCACGGCGGCGCGCCCACGAAGTAGTCCGGGGTGCGGGTCCCGCACGACGTGGGCAGGCCGGGAATCAGGCAGAGGTCCTTGTGGGCGAGCGGCACGCCGTGCAGCGGCCCGCGCCACGTCCCCGCCGCGGCCTCGCGATCGAGCGCGGCGGCGGCCGCGAGGGCGCCCTCGCGATCCACCGTGATGTAGGCGTGCAGGGTGGGACCGAGGCGCGCGATGCGGTCGAGGAACGCGCCGGTGGCCTCGACGGAGGAGACCTTGCGCGCGCGGATCGCCAGGGCCAGATCGGAGAGGGGCAGAGACGTCACGTCGTCCATGAGGAACGCTCCTTACATGCCGAGATACGCGCGCTGCACGTGCTCGTTGTCGAGCAGGTCGCGGCCGGCCCCGGAGAGCACCACGCGGCCGTTCTCCAGCACGTAGCCGCGCCCGGCCAGGGCCAGCGCCTGCCGGGTGTTCTGCTCCACCAGCAGCACCGTGGTGCCGGCCCGGTTGATCTCGCCGATGATGCGGAAGATCTCCTGCACGATCTTGGGGGCCAGGCCCAGCGAGGGCTCATCGAGCATCAGGAGCCGGGGGCGCGCCATCAGGGCGCGGCCGATCGCGAGCATCTGCTGCTGGCCGCCCGACATGTTGCCGGCGGCCTGGCCGCGCCGCTCGGCCAGGATGGGGAACAGGGCGAGCACGCGCTCCAGGCTCTCGCGCCGGTGGGCCCGCGCCGCGCGCACGTAGGAGCCGAGCTCGAGGTTCTCCAGCACCGTGAGGCCGGCAAAAATCTGCCGCCCCTCCGGCACGTGCACGATGCCGAGTTGCATGCGGGCCGCCGTCGCAAGGCGCTCGATCCGTCGTCCCGCGAACGTGATCGTTCCGGCGCGTGCTGGCACC
>Ga0157369_10008143_pt1 | contig 12022 bp, 8 predicted proteins | sample C25metaG_FD_113461 | JGI IMG/M metagenome (GOLD analysis project Ga0157369, IMG submission 113461) | Corn rhizosphere microbial communities from Kellogg Biological Station, Michigan, USA - C2-5 metaG | ecosystem: Host-associated > Plants > Roots > Rhizosphere > Soil | place: USA: Michigan...
CAGGTCGGCAGGAAATAGGGAGTGGCGAACCAGATGCGTTGCTGGCCGCCCACCAGGGCCCGAATCAGCGCCTGGAGGATGTCTCGGTGCTGGCGGGCGTCGGCATAGGCCACCCGGCCCTGCCCTTCCTGGGCAGCGGGTGGTGGCGGTGGACGCTCGCGCCCGCGCCGCGGACGCGGCTTCCAGGCGCGGCGGCGACCGACCGCTTCCCATTGGCGCTCGAACAGGGCCAGCCAGTCTTCCACCAGCGGCCCCTGGATGCGCACCATCACCTCGTGCCAGTTGCAGTCGCTCTTGGCCGGATCCCAGAAGTCGTCGGTCGCGCCGCTACCACCGACGAAGGCTTCTGCGCCGTCGATGATGAAGATCTTGCGATGATCGCGGTGCAGGTTGTGCAGGCCGTGGCCGAAGCGCACGGGATTGAAGACGCGCAGCTCGGCGCCGGCTTCCTCCAGCTGACGGCGCAAGCCGGCATCCATCCGCAGGGTACCGAAGCCATCGAACAGGCAGCGTACCGCGACGCCGCGGCGGGCCGCCTCGGTCAGGGCCACGAGCAGTTGCTCGGAGCAACTGCCGGCTTCCACCAGATAGAGTTCGACATCGATCTGGCGACTGGCGCCAGCGATGGATTCGAGCATGGCCGGAAAGAACCGACCGCCGTCCACCAGCAATTCGAACCTGTTGTTTTCCCGCCATGGAAAGACGGCGCCCCGCATGCTTCCTACTCCGTGCCTGTGGCCCTTGCATAAGAAGGCACGGACGGGTGTTCGTTCAGTGGCGTGCGTGGTTTGGCTGGCCAGGTGCCGGCTCGGGAAGTCCCGCCAGCTCTGGCACGTCGCCTGGCCCGCGGCCTGCGCCGATGGACGGCGGCTGATCGCTGCTGGCGCAGGCCCTCAGGGCGCCTAGAGCGTTGGCTCGGGCCGCTTGGCGGCCCAGTCCACCTGCTGGGGGAAGCGTCCGGTCACCTCGGCGCTCAGCGGGCGGGAAACCAGGAAGCCCTGCATGATTTCGCAGCCGTGCTCGATCAGCCAGTCACGCTGCTCCAGGGTCTCCACGCCTTCGGCGATGACTTCCAGATCCAGGTTGCGGCCTAGCTCGAGGATGGTGCTGACGATGGCGGCATCGCGCGAGGAATCGAGCATGTTGGCGATGAACAGCTGATCGATCTTGAGGGTATCCAGCTCGAAGTGGCGCAGGTACGCCAGCGAGGAATAGCCGGTGCCGAAGTCGTCCACCGCGATGCGCACACCGAGGGCACGCAGTTGCGACAGCTGCGCCCGCGTGTAGTCGATGTCGTGCATCAGCGCCGACTCGGTCACCTCGATTTCCAGCTGCCTGGGTTGCAGCCCATGGGTCTCGATGATCTGGCGCAGGCTCTCCGCCAATTGCGGCATGCCGAACTGCACGGGGCTGAGGTTGATGCTCAGCAACAGTTCGTCGCCGTAGATCTCCTGCAGGGACTGCAGCTTGGTGGCGCCTTCGCGGAAGATCCAGTCACCGATGCGGTTGATCAGCCGGGTTTCTTCCAGCAACGGGATGAAGACACTGGGCGAGACCTTGCCGGCCACCGTGTGCTCCCACCGCAGCAGCGCCTCGAAGCCGCGCAGGCGACCATCGCGCAGATAGACCTGCGGCTGGTAGGCAAGCACGAAATCCTTGTTGTCGATGGCATTGCGCACGCTTTCTTCGAGCATCAGCCGGGAACGCGCACGGCCATTCATTTCCGGCGAGAAGAAGCGATACTGCTGGCGCCCGCCACGCTTGGCCTCGTACATGGCGATGTCGGCGGATCTCAGCAGGCCGTCCACGGTATGGCCGCAATCGGGATAGCTGGCGATGCCGATGCTGGCGCCCAGGCTGACCTCCATGCCGTCGATGCGATGCACCGTGGCCAGCAGCTCCAGGAGCTTCTCGGCGACGCGGGCGGCATCCTCGGGATGTTCGAGGGAATCGAGCAGCGCGGTGAATTCGTCGCCGCCCATGCGGGCCAGGATGTCGTAGGGCCGCATGCAGCTCTTGAGCTGCTCGGCGACGATGCACAGCACCCGATCCCCGGCCTCGTGGCCGAGCGAATCATTGATGCGCTTGAAACCGTCGAGATCGATGTAGAGCACGGCCATGCGCTTGCCGTTGCGGCCGCTGCGCGCCAGCGCCGCTTCCAGGGTCTGGTTGAAGCCGCGGCGATTGAGCAGCCCGGTCAGGGCATCGGTGACGGCCTGGGATTCGAGCTGGTCCTGCAACTCGCGCATGCGCGACATGTCCAGGGCGATGATGACCATGGCCCGCTGCATGCGCGGCAGCGGTGCGCAGGACAGTGCCACCGGCAGGCTGTCGCCGCGATTGGCGCGCAGGCGGGCGTCGTGCAGGCGATAGGTCTCGCGGCGGTCGTAGTGTTCCATGAAGGGCGAGGTCTGCCAGTCGTCGAGACCGCTGCCCCCTTCGAGGAAGTCGAGGAAGTTGGCATGCACCAGGTCACTGACGCTGCAGCGCAACATGCGGGCGATGGCGGCGTTGGCGAAGGTCACCCGGCCCTGCTCGTTGACGGTGAGGATGCCCTCGGCGGCATTGTCGAGCAGCGAGTCGCTGAAGGACTTGGCCAGCTCCAGCTGCTGGGTGGCCTGCAGCAACTCGCGACGATTGCGCTCGTGATCGAGCAGCGAGCGCACCTTGTGGCGGAGGATATTGGGATCGACGGGCTTGAGCAGATAGTCGACCGCGCCGGTGGCATAGCCACGCAGCACCGATTCGTAGGAGTGGGCCTCGGCGGAAACGAAGATGATCGGGGTGAAGCGGGTACGCAGGTTGCTGCGCATGATGCGCGCCACCTCGAAGCCGTCCATGATCGGCATCTGGACGTCGAGCAGGACCAGGTCCACGGTTTCGTCCAGCAGGTGTTGCAGGGCACGCTCACCCGAGGCAGCGGTGATCACTCGCCAATTTCCGACCTCCAGCACGGCCTGCATGGCGAACAGGTTCTCCTGGCGGTCGTCCACCACCAGCAACACCGGGCCTTGCTCTGACTGCGGTAACGGGCACTCCATCAAGCCTTTTCTCCCCGCGGCTTCTGCCGCCGTGCAGCAGCCATATGCGGCTGGCTACCCCTTCCCTTCGTGTCCGTTATGCGATGTGTCGCTCCAACCCTACTAGCGTAGCAGCCGGACAGGCGCCTGCCGCCTGCCATTTGACAGGAGGAGGCCTTTGCGACGTCTATCAGAGCGCAAAATGGAAAAGCAGTTTCCGCCGCCCTTCACGAGGGCGTGGAAACTGCGGTTCACGGGCGACGAGCGGTCATTACTGGGCGGGGGTGCCGGTCGCTCCGGGCAGGGGACGCAGATTGACCTCGACGCGACGATTCTGCGCCCGGCCGTCGGCGGTGGCGTTACTGGCGATGGGCGCATCGGGACCGGCGCCGCGGGTGCTCAGCCGCGCCGCGGGTACGCCCTGGGCGGTCAGGTAGCCGGCGACGTTCTGCGCCCGGCGCTGGGACAACTCGACGTTATGGGCGCGGCTGCCGGTGCTGTCGGTATAGCCGACGATCTCGATGCTGTTCTGATCGAACTGCTTGAAGGAATTGGCCAGGTCGTTCAGCGGCTTGTAGAAGCTGTTGGCGATGTCGGCCGAATCGGTGGCGAAGGTGATGTTGCCGGGCATGATCAGCTTGATGTCATCGCCCTGGCGCTGCACCTCGACGCCGGTGTTTTCCATCTGCCGGCGCAATTCGGCTTCCTGGCGGTCGGCGTAATAGCCATAGCCCGCTGCCGCTGCGCCCACGGCCGCGGCGCCGATCAGCGCACCCTTGCCCCGATGATTGTGATCGATGGCAGCACCGGCGACGGCGCCGGCGAGAGCGCCCAGGCCACCGTACTTGGCGGTGTTGGAGGTGCCACCGCTGGCCTGACCCTGATTTTCGTAGGGATTGGGGGAAGCGCATCCAGCCAGGGTGGCCAGGGCCAGGCTGGCGAGAAGGATACGGGTGGGCAGCGCCATGTCTTTACTCCTTGAAGATCCATTGCGGCGAATGGGGCCGCACCCGGCAATTCTAGCCGCGTGATCTGAATCGCAACTGAACGAAGCGGCGCCCCTGGACACTTATCGCGATAGTGAGCCTCTAAACACACGATAGGCAGAATCGAAGATGGATAGCTTGCATATCGATTTTTCACGATCTAAGGTTCGCTACAACCCAATATGACGATGCGACCGTGATGGACGAGATCCTCAAAGCCCTGGCCAATCCTCTGCGTCGCCAGATCCTCGACTGGCTGCGCGATCCCCGGCGGTACTTCCCGCACCAGGACCATGATCTGGGCACGGGCGTCTGCGCCGGGCAGATCGAGGCCCGTGCCGGGCTGTCGCAGTCGACGGTCTCAGCGCACCTGGCGGTACTGACCCGGGCCGGCCTGGTCACCACGCGGCGCATCGGCCAATGGGTGTTCTATCAACGCGACGAGGCCGCCATCCAGGCCTTTGTGCAACGTCTCGCTCGCGAACTCTAGTCTGCAAGGAATCCTGATGCCCGCTTCTCTCATCGTGCTGGCGCTGAGCGCTTTCGCCATCGGTACCACCGAATTCGTCATCATGGGCCTGCTGCCCAACGTCGCCGCCGATCTCGGCGTGTCCATCCCCAGCGCCGGCTGGCTGGTCACCGGCTATGCCCTGGGCGTGGCCGTCGGCGCGCCCTTCATGGCCTTGGCCACGGCCCACTGGCCGCGCAAGCGCGCCCTGCTCGCCCTGATGGGCATCTTCATCGTCGGCAACCTGCTCTGCGCGGTGGCCAGCGGCTACAACATGCTGATGCTGGCGCGGGTGGTCACCGCCCTCTGCCATGGCGCCTTCTTCGGTATCGGCGCGGTCGTCGCCGCGAGCCTGGTCCCGGAGAATCGCCGCGCCTCGGCGGTGGCCCTGATGTTCACCGGCCTGACCCTGGCCAATGTGCTGGGCGTGCCCCTGGGTACCGCCCTGGGCCAGGCGGCCGGCTGGCGCTCGACCTTCTGGGCGGTGGTAATGATCGGCGTGGTCGCCCTGATCGGGCTCTGGCGGGTACTGCCGGCCGACCGCAACCAGCCGCGCGCAGACCTGCGCCGGGAGCTGCTCGCCCTGCGCGGCCTGGGCTTCTGGCTGGCGCTGTCGATGACGGTGTTCTTCGCCGCCTCCATGTTCGCCCTCTTCACCTATGTGGCGCCGCTGCTGCAGGAAGTCACCGGTGTCTCGCCGCGCGGCGTCACTGGCACCCTGCTGCTGATCGGCCTGGGCCTGACCCTGGGCAACTTCATCGGCGGCCGCCTGGCCGACTGGCGCCTGGCTACCAGCCTGGTAGGCATCTTCGTCGCCCTGGCGCTGACCTCCGCCGCGCTGCGCTGGACCGGCCACGCTTTCCTGCCGGCGGAAATCACTCTCTTCCTCTGGGCCGCGGCCGCCTTCGCCGCCGTGCCGGCCCTGCAGATCAACGTGGTCACCTTCGGCAAGGACGCGCCAAATCTGGTCTCGACCCTCAACATCGGCGCCTTCAACGTGGGCAATGCCCTCGGCGCCTGGGTCGGCGGCCTGGTGATCGACCACGGCCTGGGTCTTACCGCGGTACCCCTTGCCGCCAGCGGGCTCGCCCTGCTGGCCCTCATCGCCACCCTGCTGACCGCCAGCCAGGCCCGCAAGAGCGGCCTGGCGACCGCCAGCTAATCAAGAGAGCTAGCCATGACTCAGCTGTTCGAGCCGATCAAGATCGGCGCCCTGGAACTGCCCAACCGCGTCATCATGGCGCCCCTCACTCGCTGCCGCGCCGAACCGGGCCGGGTCCCGGGCGACCTGATGGTCGAGTACTACGTGCAACGCGCATCCGCCGGTCTGATCATCACCGAGGCCACCTCGGTGGACCCCATGGGCGTGGGCTACCCCGACACCCCCGGCATCTGGTCCGACGCGCAGGTGGCTGGCTGGCAACGGGTGACCACCGCCGTGCACAAGGCCGGTGGCCGCATCGTGCTGCAACTCTGGCATGTGGGCCGCATCTCCGATCCCCGTTACCTCGACGGCGAACTGCCAGTGGCGCCCAGCGCCATCGCCGCCCAGGGTCACGTCAGCCTGCTGCGCCCCAAGCGTGACTATGTCACCCCGCGGGCGCTGGAAACCGCCGAGATCCCCGGTATCGTCGCCGCCTATCGGCATGGCGCCGAGAACGCCAAACGTGCCGGCTTCGACGGCGTCGAGGTCCATGGGGCCAACGGCTATCTGCTCGACCAGTTCCTGCAGAGCGACACCAACCAGCGTACCGACAACTATGGCGGCTCCATCGAGAATCGCGCCCGGCTGCTGCTGGAAGTGACCGATGCCTGCATCGATGTCTGGGGCGCCGATCGCGTCGGCGTGCACCTGTCCACCCGTGGCGACATGCACACCATGGGCGACAGCGACCCCGCCGCCACCTTTGGCCATGTCGCCCGCGAGCTGGGCCAGCGCCAGGTCGCCTTCATCTGCATCCGCGAAGCGGCCGGCAGTGATAGCCTCGGCCCGGACCTCAAGGCGGCTTTTGGTGGCGTGTACATCGCCAACGAGAAATTCGACAAGGCCAAGGCCAATGCCTGGCTGGACGAAGGCAAGGCCGATGCCGTGGCTTTCGGCGTGCCCTTCATCGCCAACCCGGATCTGCCGCAACGGCTGGAACAGGACGCCGCGCTGAACGAGCCGCACCCGGACACCTTCTACAGCAAGGGCCCGGTGGGCTACATCGACTATCCGCGGCTGTAATTTTCTTCGCCGTTAGGAAAAGCCCGCCAATTGGCGGGCTTTTTTATCGGCGGGAAATAGATGACCGTAGCATCGGAGCTTTGGTTTATCGCGGCCAAGGGCCGCTCCTACAGTGGCGTCCGTGCCTGTAGGAGCGGTCTCTACGGCGCACCGGCATGGCCGCGATTGGCAATGCTCCATCACAGGAACCGCCGTATCAGCGGACCGCCATTGATGGATCAGACAGCCCAGGCCAGAACGCGCGGATCGCCGCCACTCCCTGGGCGCCGGCCTGCCAGGCGCCGGCGAGATCGTCATCGCCCAGCCCCCCCAGCAGATAGGCCGGCAGGTTGCAGTCGGCCAGCAGTTGCTGGGCCTTGACCCAGCCCAGGGTCGGGGCGCCGGGATGGCTCGCGGTGGGCATCACCGGCGACAGGGTGATGAAATCCACCCCCATCTGCTGGGCCAGGGCCAGCTCCTCGGCGTCATGGCAGGAAGCCGCCAGCAGGCGCTGCTCCGGGAAGGGTCGGCCATTGGGCGCATAACGACGCAGTTGCTCGGCGGTCAGGTGCCAGCCGGCGGCAGGAAAATCGCCCAGCCATTCCAGTGGCCCCTTGAGCATCAGCTGGGCACGTCCGGTGCAGAGCCCCTGGACGTCGCCCGCCAGGTCGCGGTACTGCGGATCGAAGTTGTCCGGCGTGCGCAGCTGGACCAGGCGGATGCCACTGTCCAGAGCCCGGTGCAGGCCGTTGAGCAATTCCGCAGTGGTCAATTCGCCAGGCGTGATGAGGTAGCGCTCCGGCAGCCGCGCCGCCTGGACGATGGGTCGGTTGGCCGCCGGGAAGTCGTAGTTGACCAGGTCACGCGGGGCCACCCAGGCCAGCGGCTGGCCTTCGGCGCCATGGGCGTCGCCGCTGAAGGCGTCCACCTGCCAGACATCCAGCAGTACCGCCTGGTCGGGATAGTCGTGGCGCACCTGCAGCAGCGGGCGAGCCGCTGTCACCTGGATACCCAGCTCTTCGGCCAGTTCGCGCGCAAGGGCCACGGCCGGCGCTTCACCGGCCTCCACCTTGCCTCCCGGAAATTCCCAGAGGCCGCCCTGGTGCTTGTGCGCGGGGCGTTGGGCGATAAGGATCTGCCCCTGGGGGTCGCGGATCACCGCCGCGACGACATGCAGACGAGTCATGCGCTCTGCTCCTCCGTTTCAGCCTCCGCCAGCCAGCGCTGGAAGGCCGGCCAGGCGTAGATGGTTTCGACATAGGCGGCCGCCTCGGCCGACAGTTCCACCCCGTAGCTGCGGAAGCGGCTGGCGACCGGGGCATAGAAGGCATCGGCGATGGTCGGCGTACCGAACAGGTAGGGGCCCTGCAGGCCATAGCGCTCGCGGCATTCGCGCCACAGGCGCTGGATGCGCTGGATGTCTTCCACCGCCTCGGCGGTGGTCGACTTCAGCCGCTGGCGGCGACGCAGATCCATGGGCAGCTCGCGGCGCAGGGCCAGGAAGCCACTGTGCATCTCGGCGCACAGGGCGCGGGCATGGGCGCGGGCCAGGGTGTCCGTCGGCCACAGCCCGGCATCGGGATAGGCCTCGGCGAGATACTCGACGATGGCCAGGGAATCCCAGATGGTGCCCTCGGCCAGTTTGAGCACCGGCACCTTGCCGGTAGGCGACTGGGCCTTGAGCAGGGCGCGGCTGTTGGGGGTATAGAGCGGGATCGACACCTCCTCGAAGGCGGCGCCGCTGAGCTCCATGGCCAGCCAGGCCCGCAACGACCAGGAGGAGAAATTCTTGTTGCCGATCACGAGTTGCAGCTGGGACATGCGGGGATTCCTCGAAACGATGCGGCCCGCGAGGACCGCCGCAGGCGCCCGCCGGAGCGGACGCCCAGGCGTCGGGTAGCCGTCAGGTACGGTACTCGGCGTTGATCTTCACATAGTCGTGGGACAGGTCGGTGGTCCAGATGGTCTCGCTGTGGCTGCCGCGACCCAGCTCGATGCGGATCTCGATCTCGGCCTGGGCCATGACCCGCGCGCCCTGCTCTTCCGTATAGGTGGCCGCGCGACCGCCCTGCTGGCAGATCTGCACGCCGCCAAGGAAGACGTCGATCAGGCTGACATCCAGCTGAGGCACGCCGGCCCGGCCGACGGCGGCGAGGATGCGGCCCCAGTTGGGATCGGAGGCGAACAGCGCGGTCTTGATCAGCGGCGAATGGGCCACGGCGTAGCCGACGTCCAGGCACTCCTGGGCATTGCCGCCACCATTGACCTGCACGGTGACGAACTTGGTGGCACCCTCGCCGTCACGCACGATGGCCTGGGCCAGTTCGGCGAATACCGCGAACACCGCCTCGCGCAGTTGCTCGAAGGCGCCGCCGCTGGGCTGGGTGATTTCCGCCATGGCCGCCTGGCCGGTGGCCACCAGCATGCAGCAGTCGTTGGTGGAGGTGTCGCCATCGATGGTGATGCGGTTGAAGGAGCGGTTGGCGGCGTCGGCCAGCAGATCCTGCAGCAGGCTCCGGGCGACCTTGGCGTCGGTGGCCACGTAGCCGAGCATGGTCGCCATGTTCGGCTTGATCATGCCGGCGCCCTTGCTGATACCGGTCACGGTAACGGTGATGCCGTCCACCTGGAACTGGCGGCTGGCGCCCTTGGGCAGGGTGTCGGTGGTCATGATGCCGGTGGCGGCAGCGGCCCAGTTGTCTTCGGCAAGATCGGCCAGGGCGGCCGGCAGCGCGGCTTCGATCTTCTCCACGGGCAGCGGTTCGCCGATCACCCCGGTGGAGAACGGCAGCACCGCCTCCTCGCCGACGCTGGCCAGGGTAGCCAGGGTCTTGGTGGTGCGCTCGGCCGCGGCCAGACCAGGCTGCCCGGTACCGGCGTTGGCGTTACCGGTGTTGGTCAGCAGGTAGCGCACGGGACCGGCAAAGCGCTGGCGGGCGACGATCACCGGCGCGGCGCAGAAGGCGTTCAGGGTGAAGACCCCGGCCACGCTGGAGCCTTCGGCACAGCGCATCACCACCACATCCTTGCGCCCGGGACGCTTGATGCCGGCGGAGGCGATACCGAGTTCGAAACCGGGAACCGGGTGCAGCGTGGAGAGCGGACCGAGACCGACAGCCATGGGAAAACTCCAGTGAAAGAAAAGGAAACGCCGCGAGCGGAAAACCGGTCGCGGCGTGGAAAGCAGCCTTCCCGCGCTCGCCTCGCCCAGCCTGGGCAAGGGGCGCAGACAGCCTAGCGGGTGGAGTTTACAACCTGTCGGCGCCTATGCCGACAGGTTGCCGTCGCCGCGGCTGCCCGGACCGGCCCTCAGTCGAGCTTGCCGTGGCACTGCTTGTACTTCTTGCCGGAGCCACAGGGGCACGGCTCGTTGCGACCGATCTTCTGGTCATTGCGCTGGGGCTGCAAGGGCACCACGGTGTCCTCGCCCTGCTCGTCCTCGAGCACCTCGGGGTCGACCAGCGAAGGGGCCTCAGCGTGCTGGAACTGCATGCGCTCGGCCAGGGCCTCGGCCTCGCGGCGCATGCGCTCTTCTTCCTCGGCCGGATCTTCCCGGCGTACCTGGACGTGGGACAGCACGCGAATGGTGTCGCGCTTGATGCTGTCCAGCAGTTCCTGGAACAGGTTGAAGGACTCGCGCTTGTATTCCTGCTTTGGGTTCTTCTGGGCGTAGCCGCGCAGATGGATGCCGTGACGCAGGTGATCCATGGTGGTGAGGTGGTCTTTCCAGAGGTCGTCGACCACCCGCAGCAGCATCTGCTTCTCGAAGTTGCGCAGGGCTTCGCGACCGGCCATGTCTTCCTTTTCCAGGTAGGCGGCTTCGAGCTGTTCGAGGATCTTCACCCGCAGGGTGTCCTCGTACAGCTTGTCGTCTTCGTCCAGCCATTGGCCGATGGGCAGTTGCTGACCGAAGACGCTGTAGATCTCGGCTTCCAGGCCGGGAACGTCCCACTGTTCGGGCAGCGACTGCGGCGGGATGTGCTCGTTGACCACCTGGGTCAGGGTCTCCTCGCGGAAGCCCTTGATGGTGTCGCCGACGTCTTCGTTTTCCAACAGGGTGTCGCGCATGTGATAAATCACCTTGCGCTGCTCGTTGGCCACGTCATCGTATTCCAGCAGCTGCTTGCGGATATCGAAGTTGCGACCCTCGACCTTGCGCTGCGCCTTCTCGATGGCGTTGGTGACCATGCGGTGCTCGATGGCCTCGCCACCCTGCATGCCCAGGGCCTTCATGAAGTTCTTCACCCGGTCGGAGGCGAAGATGCGCATCAGGCTGTCTTCCAGCGACAGGTAGAAGCGGCTGGAACCCGGGTCGCCCTGGCGGCCGGCACGACCGCGCAGCTGGTTGTCGATCCGGCGGGATTCGTGGCGCTCGGAGGCGATCACGTGCAGGCCGCCGGCATCGATGACCTGCTTGTGGCGCGCCTGCCAGGCGGCCTTGATCGCGGCGATCTGCTCCTCGGTGGGATTCTCCAGGGCCGCGACTTCCACTTCCCAGTTGCCGCCGAGCAGGATGTCGGTACCACGACCGGCCATGTTGGTGGCGATGGTCACGGCGCCCGGACGACCGGCCTGGGCGATGATCTCGGCTTCCCGTTCGTGGTACTTGGCGTTGAGCACCTTGTGCTCGATGCCAGCCTGGGTCAGCAGCTGGTCGACGTACTCGGAGCTCTCGATGGAGGCGGTACCCACCAGCACCGGACGGCCTTCGGCCTGGCACTGCTTCACGTCCTCGATGATGGCCTGGTACTTCTCGGCCTGGGTCAGATAGACCAGGTCGTTGAAGTCCTTACGGGCGATCTCGCGGTGGGTCGGGATCACCAGCACGTCGAGGTTGTAGATCTGGCGGAATTCGAAGGCCTCGGTGTCGGCGGTGCCGGTCATGCCACCGAGCTTGTTGTAGAGGCGGAAGTAGTTCTGGAAGGTGGTCGAGGCCAGGGTCTGGCTCTCGGGCTGGATCGGCAGTCCTTCCTTGGCCTCGATGGCCTGGTGCAGGCCTTCGGAGAGACGACGACCCGGCATGGTCCGGCCGGTGTGCTCGTCGATCAGCAGCACCTGGTCCTGCTGGACGATGTACTCGACGTTGCGATGGAACAGGGTGTGGGCGCGCAGGCCGGCGAACACGTGGGTCAAGAGGCCCAGGTTGTGCGCGGAGTAGAGGCTCTCGCCCTCGGCCAGCAGACCGGTCTCGGTGAGCATCTCCTCGATGAACTGGTGACCCAGCTCGGTGATCTCCACCTGGCGGGTCTTTTCATCGATGGTGTAGTGGCCGACCTGGGTCGGATTGCCTTCCTCTTCCTCG
>Ga0157369_10008144_pt1 | contig 12022 bp, 8 predicted proteins | sample C25metaG_FD_113461 | JGI IMG/M metagenome (GOLD analysis project Ga0157369, IMG submission 113461) | Corn rhizosphere microbial communities from Kellogg Biological Station, Michigan, USA - C2-5 metaG | ecosystem: Host-associated > Plants > Roots > Rhizosphere > Soil | place: USA: Michigan...
AGGATCAATGCGCGGCAGTACTCATCGGACGTGCTCTGCGCTTCCTTGCGCCGTAGTCTGCTCAGGGCTATGGGCACTGACGTTCCCGACTGCAGATACTCGCCTGCAGAATGAAAAGCGGACAGGCCATGCAAATCCAACAGGCTAGCGAACCGAGAATTTCCGTAACCCACCTGATCGTACCGGTGGTCGCGATCGTCGCATTGCTGTTCAATACGGCGCTGCCGTACCTCGGCTACGTCCAGGCGAGCGCGACGTGGACCTTCGTGCTGGCAGTCGTCGCGGTCATTTATCTCGTGGCAACGCGACCGCTCTTTTCCGTGTCGATGCTCTATTTCATGATGATCGGGTTGACTGCGTTTGTTGCCGGCGTCGGCATCGAGGCGGGCGGTCTGATGGTAGAAACGGCAGTACAGGGGGAAGCGAACGGCGCCTTTAGCCGGCTGCTGCTCTTCTATGTAATCTTCGTCACTAGTGCGCTTTACTGCTTCAATCGATATTTGAACATTAGCTACACGAACGTGCCGGTTGCACTGATTACCGTCGAGCTACGCAGCGTAGCGCTGGCATTTACACTCGCACTCGCGATTATTGGGGCCGGTGTGGCAGCGGGGCTGAGCGAAGGATTCGCGTTGCTCAATGGCGTGAACCGTTACACCCTTCGCAACGGAAGTACCGGGAGCGATAGTCTGTTGTTCAACCTGTTCCTGAACAATCAGACGTTTCTGGCGTTGATTCTCGGCGCTCTCGCCACGAGCAAAAGCTATGCAGTCAGATGGTTTTCGATCCTGCTGATCATTGGGACAACAGGTCTCTATATCCTGCACGGCGAGCAGTTCATGTCCGTGCTGCACTTCGGCCTCTCGGTCCTCGCCCCAGTGGTGGCGGTGCTCCTGATGAAAGGCAAGCCAGTGCTGCGGTACATGGCAATCGGGGGCGTCATCGCGCTGCTCATCGGGATTGGGTCGGTATTTTCCGCCTACCAGGGGCAGGGCCTGGATGTGCAAAACACGATATCGGCGCGTTCGCTACTTCAGGGGCAAGTCTGGTACGTGGTCGATTACGACGCGCATCTCTTCGCCGCACCCTTATCGGGCGGCGCACCGGCGTTCTGGCGCTTCGTGCATTCGCTGTTCTCGGTCACCGCGCCTAGCTTCGACGACAGCATCGGCTACAGCGGCCTGCGCGACATGATGGTCGCGTATGGCGAGCCCCACTTGATATCGGCGTATATCAAGGACGACGTCACCTTTACCATGGGGCAGATGGCGATCCCCGTATTCTGGTTCGGTCTGGCTGGCGGTGCGCTGTTTGTCGCGTTTACGGGTTTGATATACGGCGCGCTTTGCGCTTTGCAGATCGTGTTCGCGATTCGTGGCGGTGTGATCATGCTTTGGCTGATCGTGAAGGTGCTGAGCTATGCAAGCTTCGGACTCCAGCAAGGCGAATACTGGTCATTCTTCGGTGTTCGTACGCTGTTCTACGTGGCCATGGCGTTCCTGTGGTGGGTATGGGTTGATTCGCGGGCATCGGCGCAAAAAATGAAACGGCTGGTAGCACGGTGAAATCTTTCAAGACACTGCTCTTCTCGTCGCTCTCCGGCGTGGTGTGCGAAAAGGCGATCGGGGCGCTCGCGGCGGTCGCGAGTAATCACCTGTTCGCCACTCTCTACGGCGCTCATTTTTTCGGTGAACTGCAGTTCGCTCTGTCGCTCGCGTATGTCGTGAGTAGCGCGGCACTGATATTCAGCGCGCAAGCCGTAGCGCCGATTTTCGGCAGACATCCGCGGCTGCGACACCTTGTGTTCTATCGGGCGTTTCGATTGCGCCTGGGTTCGACGCTCAGCGTAACGCTGCTATTTCTGGTTGTCGTCGGGTTGCTTATGCGGTCCTCCGGCAGCGCGCTAATGCTAATCGCCGGACTGGTGATGCTGTGCGAGCCCATCGCACTCGGCTCCCTCATGGCCTATGCGGAAACCAAGCCATGGGTCATCACGCGGGCGAAGGCCTACGCGAGCGGAGTGCGGGTGCTTTGGCTGCTGGGCGCCGCGCACGCGTCGGTGGGGGCGGTCGTCGCGTCGTTCGCATGGCCGCTCGAAGCCTACGTGGCTGCTGCGGCGCCATTCAGCCGTTATCGGTCGCTCGCCTTCAATCGCCCACCATCGCTGCACGGTTCGGACACGGTCAAGCGAACACTCATCGTGCGCGGACTCAGGATGTGGCCAGCGATTGCCGCCAGCGTGCTGGTGTTGCGAATGGACCGCCTGTTGCTGGGCACGCTGATGTCGAAGACGGACCTGGGCATCTATGCGGCTGCGGCGTCGCTCGTCGAACAGTGGAACTCTGTTGGTACGACGCTCGCACTGGCTCTTGCACCGGCCATGGTGTTTGTCGCCCGCGGCGAGGACGAGTTGCGCAGGAAGGCGATCAAGCTCAGCGCCTATCTGGCGGTAATCGCCGCGGTGGCGTTGATTGGAAGCCTGTTCGTGGGGCGGACGGTGTTCCTGTTGATCTACGGACCTACGTTCGAAGCGGGCGTGCCCGTCATGATTGTCGGAACCGGATGCTCGGTTGCCACGTTCGTGGACGCAGGGCTCACTACGTGGCTCATCGCTGCTCGGCGTTACAGGCTGATGACGGCGAAGTTGATCGTGACCATTGCTGCGATCGGAGTCGCGCCATTCGTGATGCCTTCGACGCTCATGATGTATGCGCCGGCGGTGGGAACGGCCTTGTCCATCGTGCTGTTTTGGGCTGTCGTCTTCGGACAGGGGCAGCGATTGAAGGTGACGCCATGAAAGTCTGCTTTTGCAACAACCGTTTTCCGCCGAAAGTTGTCGGAGGCACCGAGGTCATCGTCTACGATCTGGCGGTTCAACTTCGTGATCGGGGTCATGACGTTTCCATCCTGACCTTGTCGGACTCGCGAGCAGCAGAAACAGCGGTCGTGGATGGTCTTCGCGTGCACAGCATGCCGAATGCGAACATCTACAACCAGTTCTCCCATGCCGTACGCAGCGGACTGAAAAAGGCCTTGTTTGGCGCATTGGATACGCTGAACCCTTTCGTATTCTTTTACGCGCTGCGCCATCTGCGGCGCCTCGATGTCGACGCCCTGTGCACGAACAACCTCAAGGGAATGGGCCCGGCCATATGGCTCGCTGCATGGTGTTTGCGGATTCCAGTCGTGCATGTTTTGCACGACTACTGGCTGCTATGTCCAACCTCGACGATGTTCCGCAATGGCCATGCGTGTGAGCCGGCATGCCGGGGATGCCGGACCGTGTCGTCCCCGAAGGCGCGGTTCTCGAGGATGGTGGGGCACGTAGTCGGAGTCAGCAACTTTGTATTGGAGCGCCATCGACAGCAAAATTTCTTCGGCCGCGCGCGATTCTGCGTTATTCACAATTCGCGGCAGCAGTTCAGCGCAATCCCTTCGGTGCCCGCTGAACCGCATAAGCCTTTTCGGATTGGCTTTATCGGACGCACTGACGCGACGAAGGGAATTCACGAGTTTTTTGCGAGCGCGGCAGTGGCGTATAGAGGCGACATCGAACTGCATGTCGCGGGCCGGGACAACGAAAAGGTTCTGGACCAACTGATCGCAAGGTATCCGCATCTGACGGTCGTGCGCTATGGTTTCATCGCTCCAAAGGAATTCTACCCGTTGGTCGATCTCGTGGTCGTCACATCGATGTGGAACGAACCGTTCGGAATGGTCGCTTTCGAGCCTTGGGAATTTTTCAAGCCGTCGATCGCGTTTGCCTCCGGCGGACTGCCCGAAGTATTCAGCGCCTTTCCTGAATTGACTGTGCCGCGCGGTGACGTCGCAGCACTCGGGTCGCTCATCCGGCGGTTCATCGACGATCCGGCTTTCTACCGCGGCATTGCCCAGCGTTGCCACGCGCAACGTGAATACTTCTTGCCGCAGCGACAACTGCAACAGTTCGAAGCGGTCCTGCTTGCTGCGACAAGACACGAGCAACGCGATGCGGACTTGCATGCCATCGAAGTCGAGCGAGATATCTGAAGTCAAAACCATTGTGCGGTGACGGGTGGTCGGGCCGGTCATTCCGGACTAAACGTAGCGTATACGTTTCCGGAATTTTTGATGTATCGAAGGTGGCGGTAAATTGCATTGCGATCCGCAAACGCAAGTTAATTGGCATAGGGAATCATATGAAACACTGAATTGCTTCTATGTGCGTGGCAGGAAAGCGTTTGCATTGGCATAGCGGACCTTAATTTCCGAACTTGCTTCCGTAAACCTTTGGAACGACATCTAGGACCATCTCCATTCGGAGGTTGCATGAGAAGACGCGTACTGATGATAATGACCCGGGATATCCCTCAGGCGGCGTCGAATGGACGCGAACGCACGTTGCGCTTCATTCGCGAAGCGATCGGTATGAACGCTGACGTGCGGGAACTCAAGATCCGCTCCGTATTTGAAACGGGCACGCTCGTTTCAAAACTGCGAGCTGGCATGCGGATCGTCGAAGGGCTGCTCACAGGCAGACCGTGCGCGCTGCAAGTCGCCATGTTCGCCAGTGGGGATGGGAAGAGGCGACTGATCGAAACGATCGAAGAGTTCAAGCCTGATGTCATTTACATGGATGGCATCCGGTTGGTCGACTATGCCGCGTTCGTTCGCCGACGCTATCCGGAGAGCCGCATCATCAGCGACCTGGACGATCTGATGTCACGGCGTGCCAACATCCTGAGGAGTGGCAATTTCGCATTGTCTGTAGGCTATCTCGCGAAGTCTATTCCCGCCGCAGTTGTCTCGCTGATCAATTCGCGGTTAGCCCGCAATCTGCTGCTGCGATACGAGGAATATGCGCTGAAAGGCCATGAGCGGTTGGCGGCAGCTTCCTCGAATGCCGTGACCCTGGTATCGACAACGGACGCCGACGCGTTGAAGCGCATCCTGCCTGATGCAATGAAAAACAGGGTGCAAGTGATTGCCCCGCCAATCGACTCGGTCAAACCGGTGATGCGGCCCGCCCATCCGGTTCGGTTCGTATTCGTCGGCGCGGACAGCCAGTTGCAGAACCGGCTTGCCATCGAGTACCTGTTGGCGTCGTGGAAGCAGCTCGAATTGTGCTTGCCGCTTGTCATTTACGGGCGTATGTCCGGCCAATACGAGCCCGTACCCAACGTCACGTTCGCTGGCTTTGCACCTTCGCTCGGCGAAGTCTATACCTCTAACTCGATTGCTCTATGTCCGACGTTTCTGCGTGGTGGCATCAAGTCCAAGGTTCTTGAGGCAATCTCGTTTGGTTGCGTTCCGGTTGGCAATGGTGCTGCGTATGAGGGGCTGAATTTTGACGATGCGGCGCTGGCCATGGAAGACGCGCGACTAAAGCATTTTCTCGCCGATCCTGACGCACATCTGAATGAGGTATTGGACGCGGCGACGCGGTTTGCCGCCTTCTGCGAGCGCAATTTCAGCCTGCCGGTTTTTGCTCGCCGCTGGGGCGATCTGCTCGGACCTGAAGTATATGCTCCGAAGATGAATGTCGCTGTCAGCGAAGGCAAGATGTCCGCCATGGCGGTCGAAGTGGTGCAGTGCAGTACCCATGCAAAGCAACGTTGACGGCAGAGCATCGCCTCGCAGTCGAGTTTAGAGGTCGGATCTTCGCCGTCTCTCGTGAGAATCCACGCGGCGTGTTCCGCACCGCTCAAATTCGGATGCGACGGCGTGCTCTCCTCTTCCGGAAGATGTCGGAAAGACGAAGTTTTAGACTACTAATGGTTTAGATTGCAATTCACTCCCTGAACTTTTGCTTTGTTGATTGGCTCAGAAATCCTGCTCCGCCGTGGGTGAAGACTCCATGCAAATCAACACCTTTGCTTGCCAGAAAGTGAGAAAAACGTAGTCGTCGACGGCGTGCCCCGGTCGCTCATCGCGGGCAACGTGTTCGCGTTGCTCTCTAGCCTCGCTTGCCGGCTGTACGTCCTTGCATTGCAACGAGCAGGGGCTGGCAACGCACGGACCAGTTGTTGCTGAGAGGGTTACGTTGTCGTAAGGAGGCAATTTGTTACGGGCGCGCGTCGCCGGGTGTGTTCCAGGTCTCTGTTTAATAGTTCTGAAGTATTTTTTCGAAATTTTCCCTACACCGATTCTTTTGGCTTCAGGTAGACCTTGCGGGTGGATCGGGGAACCCTTACGCCGCGACGCTTAACCATAATAGGTGGGAATATAACAATGATTTCAATCCAAATACTTCGAGGTTTGGCGGCATTGCTTGTCGTCCTTTATCATATCGCAAAAAAAGGCGTCGTTGCCGGGAATTATAATTTTAATCTATTTGAATTCGGCCAATTTGGGGTGGAAATATTCTTTATTACCTCCGGATTCATTATGTCATACATCACCGCCGAAAGAGATTTTAATATACGGTCATTCATGATCAGGCGAGCGGTAAGAATATTGCCGATGTATTGGCTGTTTACCACTATCGCACTATGCGCTCTCATCGCCGTTCCCAAATTGGCATTTACCCACTCGGAGCTCTCGCCTGGACTTGTGACCTCGTACCTGTTAATACCCGATCCGCATCACTCTCTCCTGCTCACGGTCGGGTGGACACTCTCGTTCGAACTCCTTTTCTATCTGTTGTTTGCGTTGATGGGCGGAAGGAGCAACGGACCGATTGCCTTCGTGCTGGCCGCCCTGTGGGGCTTGTCTTTCGTCGTTCCACAGAACTTTTACGTGCAATTTATTTTCAACGATTACTGGGCTGACTTTCTTGCTGGCATGATCTTGTTCAAGATGATGAATAGAAGAGCGGGGCTGCTTCTGGTGGGTGTCGTCGCACTGATCGTGTTCTTTATATTTGACTGGTACAGATTGCCCGACCGGAGGTCGATCTATTTCGGATTGCCTGCTGTATCTGTCTTTTCAATCATTCTCGGATTGGAAGGGTTGATCAGGCAATGGCGCTCATCAATCATTGTTCCGGCATTTAAATTTCTTGGTGACGCGTCTTATTCCGTGTATCTGTCACACTTCTTTTCCTTGAATCTCGCGTATCTGGCAATTTACAGGATTCTGAAATTGAATGGTCGATGGGGTGAGGCGATTTACATGACTATTTCTGTAATTTTAAGCTTGTTCGTTGGTGGGCTGGTCTACGCGTTAATAGAAAAGAAGATTCAGCACTCTTTGAGAAATGCGGGAGGCTAGCAAGTTAAAAAAACTCTGAGCGTCGGGCGGGTCCCGATGCCGCTTGGACAAGCTTGGACCTGGATCGCGACGAAGTCGGTTTTAAGAGCGTTGGAAATCACCGTCCCGGGAGGCTCTCGCGATTTGCGATGCAATTAGGCTCAGCGAGTTGAAGGTCGCCGAAGCCGACGATATCAAGAAGAAAGAGCCTCTGCGTTGAAGATTATCGACTCACGATCTACGGCACCGGATTCGCTCTTTCAATTGTCGTGAGCACTTTTCGTCTTATCCGGGAAAAGTGCGATTTCGTCCAACTCGACAACGCGATCGATGGGAGTTTCCCAATGACCCGTGCCGGTGTCGAAACCGAAAACCGTTCAGATCGGTGAGTTGTGAACGCTCGATCTCGCCAATGAAGCGTGGCAGACGCAGAGGAACGGGTCGAATTCTGATGAACCCGCTCACCCGTTGCACTGGACTGACTCGGCGGAGAGTTCACGCCTTCGATCAGCCCCGCCACACTCGATTGGAAGTGGCATTTCGACAATGACAGCATCTGCTGCTTCAGCCTGTTCTGCCCTCTCCGTAGACTCCGACCTATAACGTTCGAAGTAGCTCAGGGTTGGACTTAATCAGCGTTGCCCTAATACGAGTGAGGATCATGTGCGAGCGCTGATATAGGCGCTAGCGAACAGATCTTGCAAACTGTGGTGACTAGGATAATGGGGAGTTGATCGGATGTCATTCGAGGCGACGACATGAAAACAAAGACAGTCAATCCCGACCGGATTAAACAAAACGGATTGGATACCGGGCAGATAGCTAGCCTCAAACATCGCGGTTTCAGTTCATTTGATAACGTTGCATCGTTGGATGAAGTTGCTGAACTGCGGAGTATCTGCGAGCGGCTTATATTTGCCGGTAGCGGTAAGCAAGAAGGGGCGCTGTTTGATTTCATTGGCGACAGTCCACTCGCGCCCACAGGACTAACTCAATTGAGTATGCCGAGCAACTTCAATCTTCGGTTGCGTCGGACGGACTATCACAAGCGTCTTGAGTCGCTGGCTAAACAGATTCTTGGGCGCCAGGCGCGGTTTGCTGGAGATCACCTCTTCTACAAACCGCCGGTAGCCGGCCCTGAGACCCCATGGCACCAGGACGAAGCTTTCCACGATCCAAGGTTTGCATATCACGAAGTGAGCTTCTGGCTCCCTTTGCAACCAGCCACAATCGAAAACGGCTGCCTGCGGTTCATCCCGGGTTCGCATCTAGGGAGCGTTCAGCCCCACAGAAAACTCGTTGGCAAAGAGCGTTCACACGGGATCGAATGCTATGCCGGATTCGATCCCGAAGACGCGGTCTTCTGTCCGGTGCCCACTGGCGGGTGCACCGTCCATTTGGGTCGTACGTTGCACGGTGCAGGGGCGAATGTGACCACCAACGCCCGCTTTGCCTATGTAGTCGTCTTCGATATTCCGGCCACCATTTCAAACGAGTACCGGGAGTTTAATTGGCTAGATCAGACGACAACGCGCGACGAGATTGAACTTAAGTGGAAGCAGGGCCACGGAAAAATTACTGCTTTGTATCGTCGTCTGATGCGACGAAACAATGTCGACCCGTATCGCCTTTATTACGGCCTTAAACGCCGTTGGTGGTCTTTGATACAAAGGCTAAGCTGATCAAGTCACCAAATTGACGACGTGTCAGCGATCTGAAAGTCGTCAAGTCAGGTGGTGGAGCTTGATCCGTCGCTCTTCTGCTATTTCTGGCCTTGTTGACGGGCAGTTCGCTCGCCTTTCGCCCACTATGGGCGTAGTGATGCCGTCAGTTTTCTGCGCGCCAGATAGACGTTCACCAGTGCGAGCGCGATGAATGCCGGGTTGGCGTTCTTTTCCAGTACACGATAGCGTACATTGGTAAATCCCCAATGTCCCTCGACGATTGCGAAGACGTGTTCCACATGGGCGCGAATCTTCGACTTGTTGCGGTTATCGCCACGCTGCACCTCCTCGACTTCGCCGCCCGCACAGGCGTGTGCGCTGATTGGTGAAGTCGCGCGCCTTGTGTGCCTTGCCCTGGATCAGCGCTTTCTGGCTCGCATGCTATTGACGATCTTTGTGAGTCTGATGCATCTCGGCGCCGCATGCTTTCTTTTCGTTTTTCGTCGAGCGCGGCGCACTGATGATCGTCGCGTCCACGACGGTGCCGCTTTCGAGTTTTACGCCGCTGCCCTGCAGGACCCGGCGCACTTCGGCGAACAAGTGCTCACTCAGTTTGTGAGTCTCCATTAGATGCCAGAGTTTGAACAGCGTCATAGCGTTGAGCACGGGTCCGTAGCCGAGGTCAATACCCACAAAGCGGCGTAGGCCGGCGCTGTCATACAGCGCTTCTTCGCACACAAATTCGGCAGGGTTGAACCGGTGCTGCACAAAGCCCATCAGCAGCATGCGCTAGGCCAATTGGCGATCGTCCGTTGCCGCGCTTCGGGTAGTGCGACTCGATCAGCACGCACAACTGCGTCCACGGGACGATCGTATTCATCCTGTCGAGGAAATTGTCTGGCCGACCACGTTTGCGGTGGGTTTCGAAACCCGCTCCTTGATCGGCTGCCATCGCCAGCGGTCGCTGCTTCGCGACGGCGCTTAGACGCCAGGCGGACCGGTATGGGTAACACATGTGAATCTGATAAACGTCGTCAATAGAAGAATGCCAAGGCTGCTGTCAGGCACCTACCCAATGGGTGCGCGGGTGGATGCTCTGTTTATAGGCCGGAGCACGTCGTCGAACTAGTCGCCGGCGAAAAGGCGGACCCCAATCCGGTCGCATGATGAAACTCGAATGTGGTAAGCCCTCTAGTTGCCCTCGTAACACACGTGCCGCAATGTGAGTCGTTCACTGTACGGCTATGAGAAGTCGGAAAAACAAAAGCCAGACTGCAGTGGTCCGGATGGGGGGGCAACGTTACTCCATGCGAAAGTGTGCAGAGTTCCGTCCAGTTTCCCAGCCGCAAAGTTGCTGAAAGAGTTCGTAGAGGGAAGCATGAGAGAGCGCTGTTTGCCGTGTATGCGCCCTCTGCCCCAGGTGGAGGAACCTTGGTAAGGCAATGCGCAGGCGTTCGCTTGCGGACGCCAGTCTCATTTGCGTGTGATGTTGGAATGCTTGAGCCGTATGCAGGGAAGCTTGCACGTACGTTCTGAAACGAAGTTGCAGCGGAGACGTCGCCGCCTTACCGCCCACTGAGTGGGAAAGATCGAAAGGACGAGCGATAGTCGTTTAGCGCCACTCCCTCGGAGGTCAACTCGGTCAGGCACAGAGATTGTAGAGTGCCCAGTTGCTAGGGTAAACACCGCGTCCGGAAGTAGAAGGTCGGACGTTCTGTCGGCAAGTTAAGCGGATTTAACTTCCGAGCTTGGCGGAAAACAACTAGATCGGATGATCGCAAATAGTTCGTAATGCTATATATCAGACGAATTGGATTTGAGTCACATTTGCTCATTTGTATGAATGAAACAGTTGCATCAAGTGGTTCATTGTGCTTAACAGATCTGGGGAGAAGAGCTGTTGCCGTGTGCGCATCATCGAAGGATAAATTGTCTCCAGACGATTAGATGGAGGAAGCTATCGCTTTTTTCCAGAGTGTTTCATCGTGTTACAGAATTGAAACGTTTTTTGCGAATATAATTTGTACCTACGATTCGTTGCGTAAGAACACTAGGGTGGCATTTCTTGCCGCTATCACGTGCGATGTGACGTGACGCCTGCAGCTTTTGGTCCGGCCCGAAATTCGGCGGTCGGGGTTGCTGGCGGATACGACGGGTGTCGCTGACCAGCGTAAGCGGGCGAATTCGAGCTAGTGCGATCGGCGAGACCTGGGCCAATCCAGTTTCGATCCGGAATTGACGCGCCGGTCGCCACGATCAGGTTTCAATCAGTCGCAGCCCCGCAGGAAGCGGGGCTATAAAGGCTGCAGACATTTGATCGATCAAAGCGTACGTGTGCATACGTTGGGATCGAAAGATTCTTACATGGCGGGTGATGCGAGAACCTCGGTCACAAACGTGTCGGAGGTCGTTACAATTTTTTTCAATGTAATTCGTAGTACGAATTAACTAATAAGTTCAATCGTGGGTGGTGTCGCTTTGTTTCGCAGGAAACACCTGGACCGCCCAAGGGTCTCGCTTGAACCGTCTTTCCGAGGTGCCGGCCGTTGACGACTGCAGATTGGGAAGAGTGCTGATGTGACGTCGTCGAGATTCTACGAGAGCGGGTATGTGTTCGTCCTGTTCCATCTCGAGCACTAATTGGTTGGATCTGGGAAGGAAGCGGACGCATCGATACTCCGTTCCGGATTCGGTTCACTAACTGAAAAGAGAGGACTTTTATTGTTTATCAATCTAAGCAAGTGGATCGTAATTAGTAGTGCGTACAGAAATATCGCATTGCTAACGTGACTAAGCAAGAGCGCATCCGCATCTGGAAATCAGTCTGTTCGCAGGGCTTTGCCGCTGCAAACAGCATAACGGCCCCGTTGTCTTGCGTTGTGGCCTGCGGGGCAGCCAAAGATCCTTATGGCGGGTAGCCCCGTTTTTTAGCAGTGAAGCCCGCGGTACAGGGCTTTGTCTCTTCAGTAAAAATTCGACAGGAATTCGCAGTGTCACCGAAATTGCAAACCAATCTTTCCCGCGCCATGCTCGCGGCTTGTGTTACTTTTTTTGTCGTGGGTGCAGCGCAAGCGCGTGGACATCATTATTCGCAATCGCAAAATACCCAAACATCGACATCGACATCGACATCGACATCGACATCGACATCGACATCGACATCGACATCGACATCAACGGCGTCGGCA
>Ga0157369_10008145_pt1 | contig 12022 bp, 11 predicted proteins | sample C25metaG_FD_113461 | JGI IMG/M metagenome (GOLD analysis project Ga0157369, IMG submission 113461) | Corn rhizosphere microbial communities from Kellogg Biological Station, Michigan, USA - C2-5 metaG | ecosystem: Host-associated > Plants > Roots > Rhizosphere > Soil | place: USA: Michigan...
CCAGCATCATGCGCAGACGAGCGTCGGGGTAGCCGGTATCGAGCGGCAACCAGGCGGCGCCCGCTTCAACAATGCCATGCAGCGCGAGCGTCAGGAAAACCGAGCGCGGCAGCGCAACCGCCACGCTGTCGCCAGGCTGCACGCCCAGCGCGCGTAGCTGGTTCGCCAGCGCCACCACTTGCTCGCGCATCTCCCGGTAGCTGAAGCGCCAGCGGGCATCGGATAACGCCGGGGCATCAGGCGTTTTCGCCGCCTGCTGTGCTACCAGTTCGCTCAGGGTTGCCCTTGGCAGCGACACGGCGGTGGCGTTGATTTGCGAAAGTTGTTCCGCCTCTTTCGCGGTTAAGAATTCCGCATCGCCACAGCGCAGCGCCGGGTTGTCGGCAAACTGCTGCAACAGCTGGGCAAGGCGCGCAACGTGGGTGTTGAGCGTCGCCTCGTCGTAGCGGCTGCGGTTCGCCAGCACCTCCAGCGACAGCCCGCCCGTTTCATCCGGGAAGATCGCGATCTCCAGATCGTTGACCGGCCCGGTGGCTAAGGTGTGGGTAATGCCCTGGATGCCGTCAAGATCGAGCTGGTAATCAAACAGTTTGACGTTCAGCACCGGGCCGAACAGCGGCTCACTCCCCGCCGCGCGCCCGGCGTCACGCACGATCTGCTCTGCGTCGTAACGCTGGTGGCGGCGCATCGCTTTCAACGTCCGGGCAAGGTCGCTTGCCAGCTCCGGCAGCGTTTGCGTGCCATCCAGATGAATACCCATCGGCAGCACATTAAGCACCGGGCCGGTGGCGGTGAGCGCGGCCGATCCCATACGGCGCATAAAGATAAACCCGGCGGCATAATCGGTGCGTCCGCACAGCCGACCCAGCCAGAGCGCCACTAAGGCCAGCGCCAGATCGGCGGGCGTCGTGTTTGCCATCGCCTGGCTCAGGCGGCGAAAAGCAGCGCGCTCCAGGGCGACATTGAGGCGCAGAATATCGGTAGTTGCCGCGCGCCCTGGCAGCGGTTCGCTGGAGAGCGACACCGGCGGCGGGAGTGCGCGCCGCTGCTCTGCCCAGAAAGCGGCATCGCGCGTAAAGGCATCGCTGCCCTGATAGCGTTGATACTCTTCCACAACCTCAGCAAAGAGGGTAAATGGTGAGGCGGGCGTCGGCTCGCCACGTCGCCATGCGTTATAAATAGCAGCAATCTGGCGGGTTATGGCGGGGAAACTGAAACCATCGACCAGCAAATGGTGATAACGCTGATACCAGTACCAGCGCCGCTCGCCGACGCGTATCAACTGGTGGTGCACCAGCGGTTTGCCGCTCTCCACACGCAGGTTTTGCGCCAGATCGGCCTGCATTAGCGCCAGCGCGGCGCTGTGTGCATCGCCCTGCTGGCGCAGGTCGGCAATCGCGGGCGCGGCAAAGGTCAACGTCTCATCGACCGACTGCCACACTTCGCCGTTATGTTCAGTAAAAGCCATGCGCAGCGTGTCAGCCTGCATTAGGCCGGTAACAATCGCCTCGCTGAGCTGTGCAGCATCGATGTCGCCCTCAAGCTCAACATAGTGCGCCACGCTCCAGGCATTCGGCAGCGAGGAGAGTTTTTCTGCCATCCAGATCCCCGGCTGGGCGGCGACCAGCGGTAAACGTTCGCTCATCTTCCGCTCCTTATTGCGCGTGGGGGTGCGCATAGTGCGCCGGGGTTAAGCTCTGCCAGTGTGCTGCCAGCCAGTCGTTGCAGGCCGCCTGCGATTGCGGCTCACAGATGATGTGCCAGCCTGCGGGCAGCGCGCACTGCGCGGGCCACAAACTGCACTGCTGCGCGCTGTTTTGCAGAATATAAAACCGCCCTTGCGGATGATCGAAGGGGTTGGTGAACTCCATAGCAAACTCCTGTCGTGGAAAAGCGCCCCGGCGTTAGAGCGGCTGCCAGAGGGTGATTAACCCCGCCGTCAGCCCGCCGCGCCAGCAAAGCGCATCATGTCCGCCGTCAACCTGACGCCAGAAAACCCGCTGCTGTGTTTGTTGTAAAAGGGATAAAAGGGTCTGGTTGGTACGAAAAATCAGCGGCTCGCGCACCCCGGCTTCAAGCACGATGCGCAGCCCCTGCGGGCCTATTTCACCCTGTTTGAGTTGTTGGATAAGTAGCCCTTCACCCTCGCCGCCGCGATGGGGCCACCAGTAAGAGCCGGACTGGCTCAGCACGCAGCCAAAGCGCGTCGGCCAGTGCAGAGCGGCATAGAGCGCCGAAAGCCCGCCGAAACTCTGCCCCGCCACCACCGTGCGATCGGCCCGATCGCTGAAGGGGGCAATTTCGCGTACCTGCGGCAAGAGTTCCTCCTGCACCGCCAGCCAGAAATCGGCATTACAGGGCAGCTCCTGGCTGCGCTGAGCATTATCGATGGCGTCAATCAGCACATAGACCGCGGGCGGCAACTGGCGGGCGTTAGTCAGCGCCGCCAGCGCAGTCCACACCGGCATGCTCTCGGCCCAGAACTGGCCGTCGAGCAGGATCGCCAGCGGGCGTTCAGCATCCTGCGCCTCGCCGGTGGTGTAAACCCAGACGCGGCGGCGGTTTTGCAGCCGCTGGCTCTGCCAGTGCAGCAGATGAGGGGGAATAAAAGCGGTATCAGTTGCCTGCCAGCCGGGCTGAGGCGGTGCGCCGGGCATCTCCAGCGCCGAGACCGGATGGCCGCGTCCGCCGCGCCAGCTTTGCGCATTCAGCGGGTCGGCAACCGCACGCGGCAGCAGTTTGCGCCACCCTTCACGCAGCGCCGCGCGATCTGGCGGCACGCTGGCGAAAACGGTAGCGGCGAAATCGTTATCCTGTTCAGAAGGGATCAGGCAGTAGCTGCCGCGCCAGCCCGCTTCGAGGGTGGTTATCCAGCACCAGACATCACTTCCGGCGATGCGTGCCAGTGATTGCGGCTGCGCTTGTTGATGGTGATCGGTAACACCAGTGATGTAGATCCAGACCCGGCGCAGGCGCGAAGTCTGCTCAGACCCCGCCGGATCGCGCCACCAGAAGGTCACTTCATAGCGCCCGTCGGCGGTTTTAACCCACTCCGGCCCCTGTTTTGACGCCCACCAGGCATCGCTTCCCGTCGTTGACGTCACGGTTTAACCCCAAATCGCTGCGGACTTATATTTATCGATCAAATTTATAGATAATATTATTGATAACTATTCTTATTTGCAATAGCGTATTGGCGCGCTGTGGGAAGCGCGTCTTTCACCTAACTCTGCCTGTCGCAGGCCTTTTTTCTCAGGGCTGAGAGAATTGCCGCGCGCGGGCTTCATCACTGCCGTCTCCTCTCCCCTGGGAATGGAGAGTTACGGGGATACGGCAAAGGAACGCAGGTAACATAATGAATAAGAAGATGAAATCCCTGACCTTGCTGGTCAACCTCGGGATCTACGGCGCGGCAATGCCCGTGATGGCGGCGGAGGAGAAAAGCAGCGACGCCAGCAGCGCGGACACTATCGTCGTCACGGCGGCACAGCAAAACCTCCAGGCACCCGGCGTGTCGACCATCACCGCCGATCAAATTCGTAAGAACCCGCCAGCCCGTGATGTGTCGGAAATTATCCGCAAGATGCCGGGCGTTAACTTAACCGGCAACGCCACCAGCGGCCAGCGCGGCAACAACCGCCAGATCGACATTCGCGGTATGGGCCCGGAAAACACCCTGATCCTGGTCGATGGCAAACCGGTCACCAGCCGTAACTCAGTGCGCTTAGGCTGGCGCGGCGAGCGCGACAGCCGCGGCGACACCAGTTGGGTGCCGGCAGAGATGATTGAGCGCATCGAAGTGATCCGCGGCCCGGCGGCCGTGCGCTACGGTAACGGCGCGGCGGGCGGTGTGGTGAATATCATCACCAAAAAAGATAGCGCCCAGGAGTGGCATGGATCATGGAACGCCTACGTCAACGCGCCGGAGCATAAAGCGGAAGGCGCCACCAAACGCACCGACTTTAGCCTCAGCGGCCCGCTGGGCGATGATGTCAGCTTCCGCCTCTATGGCAACCTGGCGAAAACCCAGGCCGATGCGTGGGATATCAACCGCGATCACCAGTCTGAACGCACCGGGATTTACGCCAATACCCTTGCCGCCGGGCGCGAAGGCTCGATCAATAAAGATATTAATGGCGTGGTGCGCTGGGATTTCGCGCCGATGCAGTCGCTGGAGTTCCAGGCGGGCTACAGCCGCCAGGGCAACCTCTACGCGGGCGATACGCAAAACACCAATAACGACAGCAGCAGCAATAACTACGTGCGCGAGAACTACGGCAAAGAGACCAACCGTCTCTATCGCCAGAACTACTCCGTCACCTGGAACGGCGGCTGGGATAACGGCATTACCACCAGCAACTGGATCCAGTATGAGCACACGCGCAACTCGCGTCTGGGCGAAGGTCTGGCGGGCGGGCTGGAAGGGCTGTTCAACAGTAATAAATTCACCGATATCGACCTCTCCGATGTGATGCTGCACAACGAGGTGAACCTGCCGCTGGATCTGCTGGTTAACCAGACCCTGACGCTGGGCACCGAGTGGAACCAGCAGCGGATGAAAGATCTCGCCTCCAATACCCAGGCCTTCCAGGGCGGGGCGATTAGCGGGCTGAGCAGCACCAACCGCAGCCCCTACTCCAGTGCCGATATCTACTCCATTTTTGCCGAAGATAATATGGAGCTGACCGACAGCACCATGCTGACCCCGGCGCTGCGTTTCGATCATCACACCATCGTTGGCGATAACTGGAGCCCATCGCTGAACCTCTCGCAGGGATTAGGCGATGATTTCACCCTGAAAATGGGCATTGGCCGCGCGTATAAAGCACCGAGCCTCTACCAGACCAACCCGAACTACATTCTCTACAGCAAGGGCCAGGGGTGCTACGCCAGCGGCAATGGCGTCGGTTGTTACATGATGGGTAATGACGATCTGAAAGCGGAGACCAGTATCAATAAAGAGATCGGTCTTGAGTTCAAACATGATGACTGGCTGGCCGGTGTGACCTGGTTCCGTAACGATTACCGCAATAAGATTGAAGCGGGTTACTCACCGATGGCGCAAACGGCGGCGGGCGCGACTAAAACCGATATCTACCAGTGGGAAAATGTGCCGAAAGCGGTGGTTGAAGGGCTGGAGGGTACGCTGAACGTGCCGGTTTCTGAAACGGTGGCCTGGAGCAACAACTTCACCTATATGCTGCAAAGCAAGAACAAAACCACCGGCGAGCGGCTCTCCATCATTCCGGAATATACGCTGAACTCAACGCTGAGCTGGCAGGTGACGCAGGATGTTTCTCTGCAGTCGACCTTTACCTGGTACGGCAAACAGCAGCCGAAGAAGTATGACTACAAAGGCCAGCGCGTGACCGGGTCAGCGACCAACGAAGTGAGCCCCTACAGCATTGTGGGACTCAGCGGCACCTGGGACGTGAACAAAAACGTCAGCCTGACCGCCGGCGTCGATAACCTGTTTGATAAGCGCCACTGGCGCGCGGGCAATGCCCAGAGCACCGGCGGCACTACCGGCTATATGTATGGCGCGGGCGCAGAGACCTATAACGAATCAGGCCGTACCTGGTTTATGGGCATCAACACCCACTTCTGATAAGAGCCTGAACTGCTACAAAGAGAAGGCCCCGTCATTGCTGGCGGGGCCTTTTATTACTGATTACCTGGGTGTGGAATATCTGACACTGTTATACCCCGCCCGGCGCTTATCTCCGGCACTCACTCTAAGGTGGCGTTAGCTCTTTGCTGGGGTGAAATAACAATAAGCCATCGGAAAATTCCTAACAAGAGGAAAATAATACCTGTACGTGAATATATGATATCGATCATACTTTCTTGCTGCTGTTCATCTGCTGGTGTGATGAGCGTCACGACGCTTTTTCACGCAGTCGTCAACCTGTTTACTGACGTAAAAATGATGACCCGGCTAAAGCCTCTCTCTCAGCACGATCGCCGCAAGTGTGCTGACTTTTTGCTTTAGTTGCCTGAAAATGCAGCAGCAGATATTATTTTGCACTGCGGAATTTGACTTAAATTCTGCAGAAGTTTACAAAAGATACCGCCTTTCCCCTATCCGACTTGCGTCTTTGCGGTTTTCGTCCAGGCTTGCCTTTCAGGCGCTGGAAAAATAGCAAAAGTTCGCCCGGTTCAGGTTTGCGCGCCACCGACGTTTCTATAATTTGCAGGCATCTGTGAGTGGAGTATCGAATGTTCTCTTTTGTCGCCCGCCAGGCGATTTTTGATGCAAATATGAACACAGTCGGCTACGAGTTGCTGTTCAGGGACAGTATGACCAACCGGTTTCCTGACGTCACACCGGAGTACGCCACTGCGCAAATTATTGTTGAACAGTTTCTTGGCGCACCGCTGGGGCGGTTAAAAGAGTACAGTGCGATTTTCGTCAACTTCCCCTATGAACTGCTGGTACAGGGAATGGCGGAAACGCTGCCAAAAGATCGGGTGATTGTTGAGATCCTCGAAACCGCCGAGCCCACGCCGCTGCTACTGGAAAGCATCAAAAAACTCTCCGCGCAGGGTTTTCGCATTGCGCTGGATGATTTTGCGCTCGGTGATACGTGGAACGACTTCCTGCCCTTTATTCACATTATCAAATTCGACGTGCGCAATAATACGCCGGAGGAGATTGGCGGTTATATCAAGGGCAAAGCTCATCTACTGCGCAACACGCTGTTTCTCGCCGAAAAGGTGGAGACCCAGCAGGAGTATGAGTGCTACAAAAACCTCGGCTGCACCCTTTTTCAGGGCCACTTCTTCAGCCGCCCGGTGATCCATGCGGCGAACAAGCTGATTCAGAACCAGGCAATCACCCTCCGGCTAATGAAAGAGGTGAATGCCGATAAGCCCGATTTCACCCGCATCGAGGCGCTGTTAAAACAGGATCTCGCCCTCTCCTTCAAGCTGATGCGCTATGCGCAAAATATTGTCTTTAACGCGCGCGGAATTAAAAACGTCCGCAGCCAGTCGTTAAAAGACATTATTTTTTATCTCGGAGCCAATGAGCTGCGCCGCTTCGTGCTGGTCTCCTGCCTGACCTCGGTAAATAAAGAGGAGATTGGCGAGATCTATCAGCAGAGCCTGATCCGCGCCAGGTTCTGCGAGCTTGCCTCGTCACACTCTATTACGCGCCACTCGGCGGATGATGCCTTTATCGTCGGTCTTTTTTCGCAACTCGACAGCATTTTTGAAATGCCGATGGCCGATCTGATTGGCCAGATTGATATTTCCAACAATGTGATGATGGCGCTGAAAGCGCAAAAAGGGCCGCTCTATCCCTATTTGCGCCTGATTGAACTGTATGAAAACCATCAGTGGGAAGAGGTGAGCGCGCTCGGCCATCGCCTCGGTTTTCATCGCGGCACGGTGGCGGAGCTGGTCAAAACCGCGACCGAATGGACGCAGGCGATCCCCTCAACCCGCCGCTAATTTTAGTTTCTGCGTCAAAAGGCCGATGTAATTAGCAGAACGCATCCCTTTGGACGAACACGATGGAATCACTCTCGGTATATGGCTACCGCCTCGGCAACGATCATGAGGTGGAATATCTGCCGTTTAAAAAACGCCTGATTAACTACGCTTCGCCGGGTAAGGCTGACTATTTACGCGCGACCATGGCCAACCTGCTTCACTTTCTGCTGACGCACGCCGTCGGTCGCGTGGTGGCAGACAGAACGCTGCAAACCCAGGTGTGGGAAAACAATGGTCTGAGCTGCTCCAGCCAGCGGCTGTGGCAGGTGATGAATAACCTGAAGCGTAAGCTGGCAGCGTTTGATCTGCCTGAGGATTTTATTCTGCGCGTTGAGGGTAAAGGCTACCTGATCCCCGAAGAGAAAGTGCTGCAACTCTACTGCCGCCAGACCTTTTTTGCCGCCGGTGAACACACCGCACATGCGGGCGTGACGCGTTAATGGCTGACGAAGCCCCCTATTTTTATCCGCCTTATTCGGCCATTTATGCTAACGTTGTGCCGCCGCAGGCATTGCGGCGCCCTCCACTCCCCCTGCTGGCAAAATTGAATGAGGCTTTATGAGAATTGGTATCGCGTTTCCCGTGCTGGTATTTATTGTCGCCGTGGCATTCCTGACCTGGTTTATTGTCGGCGGCTACGCCACACCGGGCGTTTAATATTAAGAGGCCTCCCGGCTGCGTTATTCAATACAGCGCATCACTTGCCGTTCACCCCCTTTAATTTGTGATCCTGCTCGCCTTTTGGCGGGTGTAGAATGCCGGGCACGCAAGTCCACCGGAGCAGTTAATGAATATCATCGAAATCATCATGTCGGCGGGTCGGGTATCCGTAGATGTTGCCCTTTATACCCTGCTGCCGATCATGGTGGTGATGCTCATCATTATGAAGTACCTCGAGGAGAAGGGCGTACTGGACGCGATTGTCCGCCTCACCTCCCCGGCTCTCAAACCTTTTGGTATTAGCGGAATGGGCATTTTTGCCCTTATTCAGCTTAACTTTGTCAGCTTTGCTGCTCCGCTCGCCGCGCTGGCGATTATGGAGCGGCGCGGAACCTCCGATCGTCATCTCGCCGCCACGCTGGCCATGGTTTTTGCCATGGGCCAGGCCAATGTCTTCTACCCTCTCACCCCCTTTGGTCTGCACTGGGGCGCGGCGATTGGCATTTCGCTGATTGGCGGGCTGGCGGCTTCGTCGTTTACCTACTACCTTGCCGGTCGCAGGCTCTCCAGCGCCACGCTGCGTGACGAAGAGGGCGAGCTTTCGCAGGAGAAGCCGCGCGCCGGGCTGATTGCGGTGATTAACGGCGCGGGGGCAGATGCGATTCGCTTATCGCTGGGCTCACTGCCGATGCTGCTGCTGTCGCTGACGGTGGTCGGCATTTTAAAAGCGGCGGGCGTGGTGGAAGCGCTGACGTCGCTACTGACGCCGCTGATGTCTTTCTTTCACATCTCAACGGTCTACGTGTTGCTGACGCTGACCAAATGTCTGGCCGGCGGTACTGCTTATTTTGGTGTTGCATCCGAAATGGCGCAGCACGGGCAGCTGACAGCGGCGCAGATTAACGCCTCGGCAGGCTTTCTGGTGCAAACCCTCGATCTGCCGGGGATCGGGATTTTTCTCGGTATCGCCAGCCGCTTTGTACGCCTCTTCCGCTTCGCGCTTGCGGGCGCGATTGTGGGCATTCTGCTGCGCACGCTGCTGCACGCGTTACTGTTTTAGGAGGCCAGCGCCCCGTCACTGCGCATCGCACTGTAGAGGGAGCAGAGCGCCTGCAGGCTTTTAGTGCCGGTGCGTTTCATCAGGCTGTTACGCTGCACGCTGATGGTCGTGGGGCTGACGCCACGGATACGGGCAATGTCGTCAAGGGAGTGACCGCCGAGGATCAGCCGCATGATTTGCTGCTCGGCGCGGGTAAACTTGAGGCTGTCGTGGCGATAGCCGGGCGGACTATTCTGCCTGGAGAGCATGTTCATGACGGCCAACGCCTGACGCAGCTCGTCAACCCGCAGGTTCTCTGCAAGGCAGAGTTTCACCATCCCCGGGAAGAGCAAGCTCAGGGAGTCAAAATGGCGCTCGGCGGAGATAAAAATCGCATAGTGCGTCGGCGGGCGGGAGAAAAAGAGCCCGTACATCTCCACAATATCCATCCCGGCGGTGACATAAATCGCCAGTTCGCTGCTCTGATATGGCTCGCCCCTCTCCTTACGCAATTGCCGGATGATTTGCTCAATACCAAAGATGAAAAGGCGATCCTTTCCGTAGAGTGTCATGATAGCTCCAGAGGTTATTATCTTATTTATCCTGCGAGGCGCGCAGGCTATTTTTTTTCCTGAGTGTTAGGGATGTCCTGAATCAACGCAATATAGCTTCTTCACTTCGTTTAGGCTTCGTTTAACTTTCCGGAGTGTGAATTCCAACGCTACTTTTTTCCTGCGGCAGAGAATTTACGCCAGGAATAAATTTATTCTGCTTGCGGCCATCCATAAAAAAACCTGAAATCACAAAAGCCAGTAAAAATAGACAACCTATTGTTATTTATAAACTTTAAAAGACCAGGATTATCTTTAAAAAAACTCAAAAATTAAAATAATCATGCATATCAAATGTTCGATCGCAGTCTCAAAACACTATTTCAAATTGTGTAAAAGTGTGTTCCACGAACTACTTTTTAGAGAGCATGTTTTACAGAATTTATCTCTGAAGAGCGCTAACGCATTTTAACACCGTATTTTGTGTGGTGAATCCCCCTCAGCGGCGGGGTCATGCTGATATACGTTCACGCTCAGTAACGTTTCATTTTTATGGACGGATTGGGGTTATCGGCCCCCAATTCACCGGGAGGCACCCGGCACCACACACCCATTTATGGTGAACAGGCTGGCATTTTTTATGCGGTAATTATCAATGCCTTATTATATTAAAAATCATTATTAAGCTTGCTAATAATCCCGGCTTAGATCCGGCTTTTTCATGCGAACCATGTTTATAACAACCTTCTGCGTTAATGCAGAGAACATCTTGTACCTTTGAGAAAAATAATAGGGGATTTTATGTTGCGCACATTATTAATAGCCACATTACCTTTTATCACTCTTGCTACCCACGCCGTCACCTTTGATTATCGCCACGAAATGAATGACAGCGGAGGGAATAATCACAAAGACCGCTTATTAATGTCTCACCGTTTCGCTAACGGCTTTGGTCTGTCGCTGGAGGGGAAATGGAAAGGCTCGCAGGATAAAGATAAAGCCTACCATGAGACCCTGAGTAACGGCACCGAAGTGGTGGCCAGCTATGTCTACAAGATCAACCCCACTTTCCAGCTGGAGCCGGGTTTCTCGCTGGACAGCAGCTCGTCTGCTAACAACTACCGCCCTTACCTGCGCGGCAAAGTGAACTTTGACAGCGATGTTAGCGCGACCCTGCGTTATCGCCCCTATTTTAAGCGTAACTCCAATAATATCGGCACTAATAAACAGACCAGCGAGAACGGCTACAACCTGACGGCAGCCATCTCCTGGAAGCTATTTAAAGATTATCAACTCGATTATGAACTCGACTATAAACATGCCACCTCTGCGGGCGTGTTGATTGCGGATAACGAGAATTATGACTGGACCCACGATGTCAAACTGACCTATAAGCTGGATAAAAACTGGTCGCCTTACGCCGCAATTGGTAATGTCTCCGGCAGTAAATATACCGATGAACGCCAGACGCGTTATCGCGTTGGGGTAAAATATAATTTCTGATAACCGCATCGCTAAATAGGGGTTTCTCCTGAAGCCCCTATTTTTATAAGGAACAGCCTAATGATGAAAAAGAGCAGTGTTGCGCTTGCGGTAAGCATCGCGGCAATATTTTCAACTCACGCGCTGGCGCAAGAAAATGCGCGGCTGGAGAGTGTAAAAGCTTTCGCCGATGCGGTTATTGCTAAAGCCAGCGATAAACAGCATCCGGATGTTCCTCTGCTGGCCGATGGCGTCGATCCGCGAACCGGCAAGCAGCTGGAGTGGGTCTTCCCGGATGGCAGAAAGGCGGTGTTGTCGAACTTCTCTGCGCAGCAAAATTTTATGCGCGTGCTGGTCGGGTTGAGTGAGTTAACCGGCGATGCAAAGTATAAGAAGCGCGCGGAGGATAATGTCCGTTACTACTTCCAGCATTATCAGGATGAGAGCGGGTTACTGCTGTGGGGCGGGCATCGCTTTATCGATCTCAATACGCTACAGCCCGAAGGACCGAGCGAAAAAGAGCAGGTGCATGAGCTGAAAAATGCCTATCCCTGGTATGCGCTAATGTTCTCTTTCGACAAAGCGGCGACGGCGCGTTTCATTCGCGCCTTCTGGAATGCACATGTTTATGACTGGAAGATACTCGAAACCAGTCGCCACGGTGAATATGGCAAACCAATGGGCAAATTATGGGCCAGCGAATTTGAACAGCAGCCGCCGTTTTTCGCCACCAAAGGGCTCAGTTTCCTCAATGCCGGTAATGACCTGATCTACTCCGCCGCCATGCTTTATC
>Ga0157369_10008147_pt1 | contig 12020 bp, 9 predicted proteins | sample C25metaG_FD_113461 | JGI IMG/M metagenome (GOLD analysis project Ga0157369, IMG submission 113461) | Corn rhizosphere microbial communities from Kellogg Biological Station, Michigan, USA - C2-5 metaG | ecosystem: Host-associated > Plants > Roots > Rhizosphere > Soil | place: USA: Michigan...
AATGTCCGCCGGCGACAGACCGGCCGCCTGGCCAATGATCAGTGGCACCGCAACGATACCGCCGTACATGGTCAGAACATGTTGCAGGCCGTAAGCCATATTCGCGCCGACCCCGAGGTTTTCATCCTCGGGCCGTTGGTGTGAAACATGGGGCGTTTTCATGGTGGGGGGTTCCCTGGTTTTTGTTATGCGCACACTGTATTCAATACTCAGGACAAATGTCCATAGAGTTGTATACAACTTGTCAGTCACATAATGGTTAGGTAGCCATCCAACCTTCTAGGCGGCGGCTTCCACCCCCAACAAATCCGGCAACACATCCCCGCTGCGTCCGCGCCCATGCCCACTAGGCTGAAGTTTTCACGGCGACCGACGGTGTAGTCGCGCTCTTTTTTATACATATAAAGTATGCATAATGAAGTCATTCAAGATTCAGTACGACAAAAGCAAAAACGCAGCCAACAAACTCAAGCACAAAGGCATCAGCCTCGCCGAAGCCGAACCGGTTTTCCATGACGAACGCGCACTGACACTTGAGGACAACGACCATGACGAACAACGCTGGATCACCCTCGGCCTCGATGCCAAAGGTCGTGTGCTTGCCGTTGCTTACAGCTATCGCGAAGCCAATGTTGTTCGAATCATTTCCGCACGTCTCGCCACACCCAGCGAACGGCGCGCGTATTTTCAGGAGGCTTGACCGATGAAAGACGAATATGACTTTTCCGCAGGTAAACGCGGCGCAGTAGCGCCGAACAAGGGCAAGACCCGCATCACCATCATGCTTGATGACGCGGTGATCGAAGCGGCGCGTACCGCCGCAGAAACCGAGGGCTTCGGCTACCAGACTGTGATCAACAACACCCTGCGCCATGCTCTGCTTGATGGCCCACGCCAGCAGGAAAGCGCTGACGATTCAGGTCTGACGGGACAATTCAAGAAAGGCGTCACCGCCACCGATCTCAAGAGTCTCGAGCGAAAGCTGTCAGCGGCCATTGGCGAAATCCGTCGCGTGCTGGAGCCTGACGTAAAGCCCTAGACAGACACCGGCGCGATGACCCTAGCCAGGGCTTGCCGTACACGCGGTGAATCAGGCACCTGAAGGTCAAACTCGCGGTGCAGCAACTCCATCAGTTCGTCGACGTCCGCCACCTCGCGCCGCTCACTGTCAGCGCCCATATGATGAATGGCGAAACTGCCGTTGTTCAGGGTCTTGCGCCAGCCAGCACCGGTGCGCGCGACCATCAGGCGCTGGGCAAAAGGTGACTCGGGATGGGTGGAGACGTACCAATTACCGACGCTGTAGTCGATGTGTTCCTGGCGCTGCAAATCGAACAGGTACATCGGCCGCCACTCGCCCGCGACTTTGGCGCGCAGCAGGTAGCCATCCATTTGTTTGTCGATGCGGTAAGGTTGGTGCGGGGTGGGTTGCTCATCTTCACTGTCGAGCAATAGCGGTGCGGTCGGCACCATGCCGCCGAAGCCCACGTCGGCGATATAGCGAGTGTCCTCGATGGTGACCAGGCTCAAGCGATGCGTGCGCGCCGTCCAGCTGCCTTCCGGCTGATTCATCACCACGCGACCACTGATCCCGCGTGCCTCAAACCCCAGTTCAAGCAGCAGCGAATAGAACAAATGATTGAGCTCATAGCAGTAGCCGCCCCGCCCTTGCCGCAGGACCTTGCTTTCGATGGAGTCCAGGTCGATCAACACCGGCACTCCACTGACCGTTGCCAGATTGTCGAAAACAAACTCGGCGGTATGGCGCAGTTGCAACTGGCGCAAGGTTTCCAGCGTCGGTGGCGGCGGCGCATCGAAACCCAGACGTTGCAGGTACAGATTGGTAGTGGTCAGCCGTGGCGCACTCATTGATCGATCCTTATGCATAGGGCCGCAGAACACTGCGTGGATGTTGCCCTGTATACGGGATCAGGCACAGCTTTCGACAATTGATTTCGCCAATCGCTCGCTCAGCGCTTTTTCCGCGAGCCGATTCGAATCCATGTCGGCGCATGGTCACTGGCGTGCGGTTCGTTGCGCACCCAGGCGTCGACGCCGGCGTCATGCAGATAGGGGCTCAATGCCGGGTTGAGCAGCAAATGGTCGATGCGCAGGCCAGAGTTGGTTTGCCAATGATTACGGAAGTAATCCCAGAAGGTGTAGAGGCGCTCTTCGGGATACACGTGGCGCAGGGAATCGGTCCAGCCCTGATCCAGCAGCCGCTGGTAGCACTCGCGGCTTTCGGGTTGCAACAAGGCATCCTTGAGCCAGGATCGGGTGTTGTAGATGTCCATGTCGGTTGGCACAACATTGAAGTCACCGGCGAGCACCACCGGGTGATCGCTGCTCTGCAAGTCTTTTGCGTAATTGATCAGGCGCTCGAACCAGGCCAGTTTGTAATCGAATTTCGGCCCCGGCTGCGGGTTGCCGTTGGGCAGGTACAGGCAACCGACCAGCACGCCGTGCACCGCCGCTTCGATATAGCGGCTGTGCGTGTCATCGGCATCGCCGGGCAAACCGCGTCGACTCTCCAGCGGCTGCGCATGGCGCGCCAGAATCGCCACACCATTCCATGACGCCTGGCCCTGCCAGATCGCGCCGTAACCGGCTGCCTCCAGTTCGGCGGCGGGAAATGCGCTGTCGACTGACTTGAGCTCTTGCAGGCAGACGATGTCCGGTTGCTCGCGCTTGAGCCATTCCAGCAGATTCGGCAGCCGCGCCCGCATGCCATTGACGTTGAAGGTGGCGATTCGCAGGTTTTTCATCGTCCGCAACTCCTGCCCGGTGGGATTGGAAATTGTGACCCTGAGAACGCCGCGCAGGTTGCATCGAATGACAACGCGAGAGCTCAGACGCGATTACGCAGCCACTGCAGGAAGCCTCTTTTCGGCGCGACCACGGGCGCGTCCTCGGTCAGCGACTGCGCCTTGTGCAGGCGGAAATCGAGCAACGCCTGCATCGCATCGTGGATGTCATGACGCGCGTCCAGGCACGGTTTCAGGTAGGACTTCTCGATGCGATACAGCGCGCAGAAAGTCTTCGCCGAAAAGTCCGCCGGCAGCGCGGTGTCGGAAAGAATCCCGGCCTCGCCGATCACCTCGCCCGGCCCCATGCGCCCGGACTCCAGGGGCGCACCATGGCGCTTGAGCGTCACCGAAACCACCCCGGATTCAATGATGAACAAATGATCGCTGACCTCCCCGCCCGCGAGAATCGTTTCGCCGGCGCGGAAAGTCTGCAGGGTCATGTTCTGGCTGCCGGTGTCTTTTTCTTCCTCGCGCAGGGTCGAGAAAATCGGCGAGCTTTCCAGCAGTGCTCGTGGCCGCGACAAGTGTGGCGCGGCGCTGGTCTCGTTGCTCGACAGCAGATTGACCCCGGAGGCCTGCAAATGTCGGTAGGCCAGGTCGAACAACTGATTGCGCACCACGCGCTTCTCGCCCATCGAGGCAACAAACCCGCTGATTTCGTATTCAGCTCCGCCGCTGGCAGAACTCTTCAACGACACGCTGGGCGCCGGTGTGTCGAGCAATTGCCGGCAGCCCTGCATCGCCCGCTCCAGTGCCTCGATCACCGAACTGGGCCGGGCATGGGGGCTGACGGGCACGCTGACCGAAACGCCGAACATATTGCTCGGCCGACTGAAGTTGATGATTTTGGCTTTCGCCGCCAGCGAGTTGGGAATCACGGCCATGCTGCCCTGGCTGGTCTGCAGACGCGTGGCGCGCCAGTCGATGTCGGTAACGCGGCCCTCGGTGCCGTCGATGGAGATCCAGTCATCGAGTTGATAGGGCTTGGTGGTGTTGAGGACGATGCCGGAAAACACGTCGCTCAACGTGCTCTGCAAGGCCAGACCGACAATGATTGCCAACGCACCGGAGGTTGCCAGCACGCCTTTGACCGGCAAATCCAAAACGTAGGCCAGCGCCGCAATGATCGCGATCAGGAAGATCACTGCCCCAAGCAAGTCCTGCAATAGCCTGCCGGTGTGGCCGACCCGTTGCATCATCACCGCGCCGATCAACACCGTCAGGGTGCGCGCGCCAAACAGCCACCAACCGATCTGCAACCCGGTCGCCGCCAGATGCAGCGGCACGTTGTCAGCCCACGGCGCCGGCTCCATCGGGTTGAGGCCTTCGTTGAACAGAACAATGCTGAACAGGGCAAAAATCAGCACCCGCACCAGCAGTTTCCATTCGCTGCCGCGAGAGCTGATCAGCCGCCACAGGCCCAGATCGAGCAGGATCAGGATCAATGCGCAAAACAACGGATGTTCGGTCAGCAGAGACAGCATCAAACAACTCCGACAAGGGCCAATCGCGAGAAGATCGCACAGATTGGCACAGTGTAGGAGCAATTGATTTCGGCGGATGAACAGCGTCTCGAAAACGCTGAAAAACCTGTGGGAGCGAGCCTGCTCGCGAAGGCGTCCTGGCAGTCACTACCGCTTGGACTGATCAGAGCATTCGCGAGCAGGCTCGCTCCCACAGGGGCGTTTCAGTTGCCAGTAAAGCTCAGCGTCAGGCGTGCATCCGGCCAAAGCGTCCGGACTGAAAGTCGGCAAAAGCCTGGTGGATTTCCTGCTCGGTGTTCATCACGAACGGGCCATGGCCGACGATCGGTTCGTCGATCGGCTCGCCACTGAGCAGCAACACCACCGCGTCCTCGCTGGCCTGGAGAGTGAGTCGATCACCGTCGCGTTCGAACAGCGCCAACTGCCCTACCCCTACCGATTCCGCACCGTTAACCTGCACCGAGCCCTTCAACACCACCAGTGCGCTATTGCGACCTTCATGCAGACTCAGCGTCAGCAACTTGCCGGCATTCAGACGCAGATCCCAGACATCGATCGGCGTGAACGTCCGCGAAGGGCCGATGTGCCCGTCGAATTCACCGGCGATCAGCCGCAGGCTGCCGGCGTCGTCCTTGAGCGTGATGTTCGGAATATCCCGGTCGAGAATGGTCTGGTAACCCGGCGCGGCCATTTTGTCCTTGGCCGGCAGGTTGACCCACAGCTGGACCATTTCCAGCTTGCCGCCGGTTCTGGCGAAGTTTTCCGAGTGAAATTCCTCATGGAGGATCCCGGACGCCGCCGTCATCCACTGCACATCACCCGGGCCGATGGTGCCGCCACTGCCAGTGGAATCACGATGCTGCACTTCACCGTCGTAGACGATGGTCACGGTCTCGAAACCACGGTGCGGGTGCTGGCCGACGCCACGCTGTTCAGTGGTCGGAGTGAATTCGGCAGGTCCGGCGTGATCGAGCAGCAGAAACGGGCTGATGTGCTTGCCCAGGTTGTCGTAGGAAAACAGCGTGCGTACCGGGAAACCATCGCCGACCCAATGGCCGCGAGGGCTGGTGTAGATGCCGATGATGTTTTTCATGGGGACTCCAATGTGGGAATTCATTGGATTAAGCCTAAGGGCATATCGAATATTCGACTAGAGGGTTAAAACCGGCTGGAGTGTTCCATAAGTAGAACAATTGATTTAGCGGTGCGCTATTCGCGAGCAGGCTCGCTCCCATCGCAGACTGCATTGGCTCAGAGACACTGCGCCAGGCCACGCATGGCTTCGCGCAACTTGTCGATGGCACTCTCGACAGCCGCGTGTTCACTGTCTCGGCAAGTCCGTTCCAGATCTGCACATGCCGCAACAACCCGCGCGGCCCCGACCATCTGCGCGCCGCCCTTGATGTGGTGGGCCAATTCGCGCAAACCGTTGCGATCGGCAATCGGCAACTGGTCCAGAGCTTGCAGATCGTCGCGAAGGCTTTTGCCGACCTGCTTGCGCAAGCGTTCGATCAGCGAGTGATCGGCACCGGCCATCTGTTCCAAGGCACTCAGATCAATCTCGACGGGCTCGGTGCCGGGCTGTTGATCTTCGTGCGGCTCGCAACGGCGAGCGCCTTTCAGGGCTTCAGCCAGATCATGCAAGCGAATCGGTTTGAACAGACAGCCATCCATGCCGGCATCCAGACAGCGCAGGCGTTCTTCAATCTGCGCATTTGCAGTGAAACCGAGAATCAGGCACGGACTGCGGCCCGTGACGGCCTCTTCATCACGAATGCTGCGCGCCAGTTCATAGCCATTGCGTCGCGGCATGTTGCAGTCGGTGATCACCACATCGAAGGCCTGGGTTCGCCAGCGGTCCAGACCCTGTTCGCCATCGCCGACGTCTACCGTGCGATGCCCCAGTTCGCTCAGTTGCCAGCACATCAGCAAGCGGTTGACCGGGTGATCATCCACCACCAGCACGTTCAATACACAGGTGAGGGGCGCGGCCTCGGGCGTTGCCGGAGTGGTGGTGATTGCGGTCAGCAGCGGCAATTGCAGGTTGATTTCCACGCGCGTGCCTTGCCCCAGATCACTGTCGAGGCGCAACGTGCCGCCCATCCTGTCGCAGAGGTTGCGGCTGATCACCAGCCCCAGGCCGGAACCGCTGCGTGCCGCTTGGAGGCTGTTGCTCGCTTGAACGAACGGACTGAACAGGCGCTTTTGATCTTCGACGCTTATACCGATGCCGTTGTCTTCGATCAGCACCTGCACATCCACTTGCACGTCCGATGTCGCCAGAATCTGCAGCCGCAGGCCGACCTCGCCTGCCTCGGTGAATTTGATCGCATTGCTCAACAGGTTCGATAGCACCTGCTTGAATCGCGTCGGATCGATCGACACATCCACGTCAGCGCGCGGATCAAGTTCGATGCGCCACATCAGGCGCTTCTGCCGCGCCAGCCCTTCGAACACTCGGCATACCGATAACACTGTCTCGCGTAGATTGGCTCGTTCGGGGGCGAGGGACAAATGCCCCGACTCGATGCGCGCGATATCGAGAATGTCGCCAATCAACGCCAGTAATTGCTGACCAGCATTCGACGCTACCTGAATTGCCAAGCGGTCGGTGACGCCCTCCTCTGCGCGCTTGAGGGCCAGTTCGAGCATGCCGATCAAGGCGTTCATCGGCGTGCGAATCTCATGGCTCATGGTCGCCAGAAAAGTGCTTTTGGCCCGATTGGCCTCCTCTGCCGCGTCCTTTGCCTGTTGCAGTTGCAACAACCATTGCTGGCGCTGCTGAATCTGCCGGCGTTGCCAGCCGATCCAGATCAAGGCCAGCACCAGCAAGCCTGCCGCGCCGGCAAAACCAAGCAGAATCTCGCGGCGATGGCGCGACCAATAGCTGTCCTCCACCACCACATCGTGGCTCCAGCGCTCGACCAGTTCATCCATTTGCTGCGGCGCGATGCTCAGCAACGCCTTGTTCAGGATCGAGTGCAGCAACGCCGAGCGAGGTGCGGTAGCGAGGGCGATGCGCGCCGGCTGATCGCCAACGGTTCCGGTAATACGCAGGCGGTCGCGGTACTGCCGGGCAATCAGAAAACGCGCCACCAACAACGAGCTCACGGTTACGTCGACCTGTCCTCTGGCGATCAGCGCCAGGCCTTCGGCGGGGCTTTTGACCTCGACCAGACGCAGACCGGGCACGCGTTGCAGCAGGTAATCACGCAATGGGTGGCCGCGATAGATGGCCAGGCGTTTGCCCGCCAGGTCGTCGAGCGGCAATGGATGTTGCCCGTTCGCCGCGCTGACCAGCACAAACGGATTGTTCAGATAGGCGCGGGTGAATTGCAGTTGCGTTTCACGCTCGGTGCTCGGCGTCACTACTGGCAAAACATCGAGCGCACCGGCCTGCAGTTGCTCGAACTGGTCGTTGAGCGAGCTGCCGCGCACGATCTCGAAATGCAGGCCACTGCGCTGCGCAATCAGGCTCAGCAACTGCGCCGCCAGCCCATTGAAGCGCCCGTCGCCATCGAAAAACGCCAACGGTGCAAAGTCTTCGACCGCGCCCACGCGCACCACCGGGTGCTGATCGAGCCACTGCTGTTCTGCGGCACTGAGTTGTACCCGGGACTGCTCGGCCATCTCGGCGAGGCCGACACTCCAGCGCTGTTAGATCAGTTGCCGACGCTCCATGGGCACGGCCAGCAAGGCTTTGTCGACGATGCGTTTGAGTACCAGGTCGCTGCGCAACAACGCAAAAGCGAACGGATTGGCGTCGAGCCCCGCCGGCCCGGCCAATTGCAGATCGTTGCGATAATTGGTGTTGATCAGATAGTTGGCGCTGATGAAGTCGCCCAGGTACACATCGTCAGCACCGAAGGCGACCGCGCCGAGTGCATCCATGGCTGAAGCATAGAGCTGCACCTGAGCGCCGGGGTAGAACGCCTGAACATGGGCCAGTGGCAGGTAGTCTTCGACCATGGCGATGCGTCTGGTCGTCAGCTCGGCGGATACCTTCTCGTCGTGGCGCGTGATCAGCATCGGCTGATCGTCAGCGTAGGGCCGCGACAGAATGAACGCCGGATCCGCCGCTTCGAAACTGTTCGAGGTGCCCAGCAAATCGACATCCCCGCGCTTGAGTGCCGCCATCAGTGCCGGCCGATCGGCGAAGCGCCGCACTTCAATCCTGATGCCCAGCAGTTGCGCCAGCAGATCGGCGTAATCTGCGGTCAGCCCTTCCAGCTCATGCTGATTGCTGGTGATCTCGAAGGGCGGGTAATCCGGACCGGAGATGCCCATGCGCAATACTGGATGCTCGCGCAGCCACTGACGCTCAGCATCATCGAGGCGGACCTGAATACTCCCCGGTTCGAGGCGGGCGAGCACTTCCAGGGTCTGCGGCTGGCCAGCCGCCCAGACCGAGCCTGCGAGCCCCAGCCACAGCCATAAAATCCGCAGTCCCTGCGTCATGTCGGGGCACTCAGATCAAGTGATTGCGCTTGGCGAACTCACGCAGGAGCACCAGTGACCCCAGGCAAAGTTTCGCCATCATGCGGGTCTTGTAGGTGCTGACGGTCTTGTGACTCAAGTTCATCTCCTGGGCGATAGATTTGTTCGGTTTGCCCAGCGCCAGGTTCACGAAAATGCATAACTCTCGATCGGACAGCTGAGCGATCAGCTCCTTTTCAGTGCGTTGCACGGCGTTGTACAGACCGCTGGTATTGGGCAACGCGGAGAAATAAGTGTGGCCGGACATCAGTGCCTTGATCGCTTCGTGCAGCAGAGTCAGCTGATTGCTCTTGGTAACGTAACCCCTCGCCCCGGCCCGCAGGCAGCGCTCTTGATAATGCGTGGGCTCATGCATGCTGAATACCAGCACCCGGCAGCGCGCCGTCGGCGCCTTGATCTGGATTCGCGTCAGCACTTCGAGCCCGTCCATCGATCCCAGACCCAGATCGAGCACAACCAGGTGTGGATCATGCGCGCAAATCAATGGCACGACTTCATTGCCACTGGAGGCTTCATGAATCAGGGTAAAGCCTTGAGCCTGCAGGACGATTCGAATGGCCGCGCGCACAACTGGATGATCATCGACGATCAGCGCTGACTTCATTGACACTCCTGCAAAATCGAAGACACCGCAACATTCTGTTCCGGAGTCGGTAGCTGCGCCGGCACTGTTACATGGACGGCCATAAAGAGCACCTGTCAGGTCTGACAGTTGTGCAGATTGGTTTTTTATGCATTGGCATGGCGTAACAACCAATGCAAGTCAGGTGTGGCGTGGTCTTCGCCGGCTGCTTCGACCACCGCCATCACCTGCCCGATGAGTTGTGCATTTGGCAGTGGCGCCGGGCTGATCTGCACGTTTTCCTGAGCAAACCCGGCATCGTCCTGCAATGGTGCTGACGGTTCGTTGTAGATCAGAGCATGGCGAACTTGCTGGTTATCGAGGACAAAGCCCTGCAAGTCGAGAGCGCCTGCCGCCAGTTCGGCATTGATTACCAGCACATCGAACGGCTCGCAGCCGTAGTCGACCAGGGTCAACAATTCGCCGAGATTCTGCACCGGGGCTACGCGGTAGTAGCCGAGCGCGTTGAACAGGCGTTCGATCTTCATGCGGTGAAAATGCTGCGGGTCGGCGATCAGGATGCGCAACGCTTTGTTGCTCATGGTCATTCTCCCGGTGAGGTTTGGGGAGGGCAAGACTACGCAAGCGCCGAGGATGACTCTGTAGGACTTTTCCTAAAAAGCAGGCCATTCATCCGGCGCCCCAGACGCAACAATATTCCCATTGGGAGCGAGCCTGCTCGCGAAGGCGGCATACCAGTCAGAGATCTACTGACTGACACGACGCCTTCGCGAGCAGGCTCGCTCCCACAGGGGAAAGCATTCCATGGCGGTTATTGCCAGCCGAACCGGCGGATGTAGAAGCCTTTGACGGCTTGGGTGAGCGCCATGTACGCCAGCAGAATCATTGGCAGAAACACGAAATACAGCGACGGCAGCGCCTGTAATTTGAAGTAATGCGCCAGCGGGCCCATTGGCAGGAAGATGCCGACCGCCATGATGACCCCGGTCATGACCAGCAGCGGCATGGCGGCGCGGCTTTGCAGAAACGGAATCTTCGGCGTGCGGATCATGTGCACGATCAGCGTCTGGGTCAGCAGACCGACCACGAACCAGCCGGACTGGAACAGCGTCTGGTGATCCGGGGTGTTGGCGTCGAACACGTACCACATCAAGGCGAAAGTCGTGATGTCGAAGATCGAACTGATCGGACCGAAGAACAGCATGAAGCGCCCGACATCACCCGGCTGCCAGCGCTGCGGCTGTTTCAGCATCTCGTCGTCGACGTTATCGAACGGAATGGCGATCTGCGAAATGTCGTAGAGCAGGTTCTGTACCAGCAGGTGCATCGGCAGCATTGGCAGAAACGGGATGAACGCGCTTGCAACCAGCACCGAGAACACGTTGCCGAAGTTGGAACTGGCGGTCATCTTGATGTACTTGAGCATGTTGGCGAAGGTGCGCCGCCCTTCGAGCACGCCCTCCTCCAGCACCATCAGGCTTTTTTCCAACAGGATGATATCCGCCGCTTCCTTGGCGATGTCCACCGCGCTGTCCACGGAAATGCCGATGTCAGCGGTGCGCAGCGCGGGCGCGTCGTTGATGCCATCGCCCATGAACCCGACCACATGGCCGTTGCCCTTGAGCACCCGGACGATGCGCTCCTTGTGCGACGGCGTGAGTCTGGCGAAGACGTTGGTCGTCTCGACCGTCACGGCCAGTTCGCTGTCGCTCATGCGCTCAATGTCATTGCCCAGCAGCAGACCCTGTTGGGCGAGGCCGACCTCGCGGCAGATCTTCGCCGTCACCAGTTCGTTGTCACCGGTCAGCACCTTGACCGCCACGCCATGCTCGGCCAAGGCCTTGAGCGCTGGCGCGGTGCTTTCCTTCGGTGGATCGAGGAACGCCACGTAACCGATCAGCGTCAATTCCTGTTCATCGGCCAGGCTGTAAATCTCGCGGCCTGCTGGCATTGAGCGAGCCGCGACCGCCACCACGCGCAGACCTTCGGCGTTGAAAGCGCCGGTGACCTGGCGAATCCGCACCAGCAACTCATCGCTCAAGACTTCATCGACCTCGCCGTGACGCACGCGGCTGCACACCGCCAGCACTTCTTCCACCGCACCTTTGCAGATCAGTTGATGTGGCTGAGCGCGCCCCTCAACCACCACCGACATGCGCCGGCGATTGAAGTCGAAGGGGATCTCATCGACCTTGCGAAAGGCGCTGCCGACTTTCAATTCGCGATGGATTTCCACGTGCTCGAGCACGGCGACATCCAGCAGGTTTTTCAGGCCGGTCTGGTAGTAGCTGTTGAGGTAGGCCAGCTCCAGCACTTCGTCGCTGTCTTCGCCCCAGACATCGACATTACGCGCCAAAAAGATCTTGTCCTGCGTCAGGGTTCCGGTCTTGTCTGTGCACAGCACGTCCATGGCGCCGAAGTGCTGGATCGCGTCGAGGCGCTTGACGATGACTTTTTTGCGCGACAGAAATACGGCGCCTTTGGCCAAGGTCGAGGTGACGATCATCGGCAACATTTCCGGGGTCAGGCCGACGGCAATCGACAGCGCGAACAGCAGCGCTTCGGTCCAGTCGCCCTTGGTGAAACCGTTGATGAACAGCACCAGCGGCGCCATGACGAACATGAAGCGGATCAGCAGCCAGCTGACCT
>Ga0157369_10008148_pt1 | contig 12019 bp, 7 predicted proteins | sample C25metaG_FD_113461 | JGI IMG/M metagenome (GOLD analysis project Ga0157369, IMG submission 113461) | Corn rhizosphere microbial communities from Kellogg Biological Station, Michigan, USA - C2-5 metaG | ecosystem: Host-associated > Plants > Roots > Rhizosphere > Soil | place: USA: Michigan...
CGAGGAGTGCCTTAGGGTCCGAGGAAGGAACCTGGCGCATCTCTGCAAGATATTTCTCGATTCTTGCCTGCTCGAAACCCGCTTCCGTCAGATCCTGCGATGCGCGGACGAAGACGCCCGGACGACCGCGAACCGCGGAACGCAGCGTGCTGAAGTCTCCTCCCGTCTCAGGAGCCAGAAAAAGGAGTGCCTGCTGTGCCTCGTCCGGAACGTAGACCGTGGTACCTTCTTCGCGCACTTTCTGGTTCCACGTCTGGACCTTGATAAACCAACTGTCCGGTGGAGGATTGGTTGTGCCGCGAAGAAAGCAGATCACCAGCAGGTAATGAACCGACTGGGTGGGAGGCAGATCGGGATGGATCCACAGTTTGTCGCCGGCCTGCAAGTTAGGGACCGCCGCGATCGGCAGCGTCTTGCCGTCGCGCGTTACGTGGACCTCAACCTTGGGGCCAGTCAGATCGAAGCGTGCGCCGCTCTGCGCAAACATCGCCGGGCAGGTAAGAAGCGCAGCGAACGCTACCCCGAGATAAAGATGCCGAATCTTTGCCATCATTACTATCTTAGACGGCCCAAGAAGGAATTGTGGATGCAAGGCCGCCCCGATGTTGGCGGAAGGGCTACCCCTTGTTACTGATACGAGAGGAGATATGGTCGCTGGCTATGACTCCGTCCCGGATTGTGACTACCCGGTGGGCAAATTCGGCGATGTCAGGCTCATGGGTCACTAGAACAATGGTATTCCCCTTGGCATGAAGCTCGTCAAAGAGAGCCATGATCTCGTCGCCGGTCTTCGAGTCCAGATTTCCCGTCGGTTCGTCCGCCAGGATAATCGATGGCTTATTCACCAGCGCACGGGCAATGGCCACGCGCTGGCGTTGGCCGCCGGAGAGTTCGTTCGGCTTATGCATCATGCGCTCGCCGAGGCTGACCGACTCAAGCACCGCCTTTGCGCGCTCGATGCGCTCGGCCGCCGGTGTCCCGTTGTAGATCAGCGGCAGTTCGACGTTATGCAGCGACGTTGCCCGCGCCAGCAGGTTGAACGTCTGGAAGACGAAGCCGATCTCCTTGTTGCGGATGCGGGCCAGTTCGTCATCGTTCAGTTCCGAGACGTCGTGGCCATTAAGCCAGTATTTTCCCTGCGACGGTGAATCGAGGCAGCCAATCAAGTTCATCAGCGTCGATTTTCCCGAGCCCGAAGGCCCCATGATGGCGACATATTCGTTGTGCCGAATGCGCAGGTTCACGCCGCGAAGCGCATGCACTTGCTGATCGCCCATCTCATAGGTCTTCCACAGATTGTCCGTGACGATCACGTCGCCCGGACGCGGGCCGGAGGCGTTGCTGAGAGTTGGGTCAACTGCGGTTTCGATAGCCATCCGGTTCTCCGGTTCCTGCATGTTTCAGGATAGTACGTTTACGGCGCTGTGGTTGTTCCCGTTACAGGTTTGCCGTGGGTCTATGCCGGACGATCATGACTGGTCAGCGTTGGTGACCGTCTCAGGCGTGTTGTCCTCTTTGACGGGAGTGCCGCTCTTAAGCGTTCGCAAAACCTTGTAACGGCCGGTGACTATCTCGTCGCCTGCCTTCAGGCCGCTGAGCACCTCGATATCTGTCGCCCCGGTGATGCCCGTCTTGACCGGGACAAACTCGACACGAAGCTTTTTGCGGTCCTTCTTCACGAGGTAGACGCCCTGAACGAGTTTGGTATCTGCGGGTTTCGTCGATGCCGTCTTTGCGGTAGGCTTGGCTTTACCGGCATTGGAGGCGAACTCTTTCTCCGTCTCGACATTGCGTTCGACCAGCGCCTGAATGGGAATGGTGAGCGCATTCGACTTATGGGCAGTGGTGATCTTTGCGGTGGCCGAGAGGCCTGGGCGCAGGTCGTCCGAAGGCTGGTCGAGGGTGACGACGACCTTGAAATCCTTGGCTTCCTCGGTGCCGGTGGTGCTCTGGCTGGTGGCGATGCCGGTGGTCCGCAGCAGTGCCTGGTCACCGACCTGGGTGACATGCCCTTTAAAAATCCGTCCCGGCAGGGCATCGACGGTGACGTCGGCGGGCTGGCCCATCGTCACATTGACGATATCCGTCTCGTCGACCTTGACCTCGGCGGTGATCACGGACATATCCGCCAGCGTCATCAGAGTTGAGCCCTCGGCGTTCTGAATTCCTACGACGACTGTCTCGCCCTCGCGAACAGGCACATTGGTGACCAGGCCGTCGAACGGAGCGCGACTGATCGTCTTATCCAGCGCATCATAGTTGGAGCGCTGGCTGGCAAGCGCCTGGTTGACATGGGCGCGCTGCGAAAGCGTCTGGGCTTCGGCCTGGGCATACGCCGCTTGGCGCTGGGCTAGGGTCGCGACCGCCATGTCGTAGGCTGCTTTCTTGCTGTCGTAATCCTGCTTGGCGATGAGCTGGTCCTTGTAAAGAGCCTGGGCACGGTTGTAGTCCAGCTTCTTCTGCTCCAGATCGGCCTTGGCCGCCGCAATATTCGCGCTCGCCGTCTTCTCCGCCGCCAGGTAGCTGTTCACATCGGTGCGGCTGGACGCAATGGTGGCCTGCTGGGCCGCGACCGTTGCCTGCGGCTGTACGCTCTCAACCGTGGCAAGAATAGCGCCCTTCTTCACATGGTCACCTTCCTTCACGTAGAGATGCGTGATGCGCCCGAAGGAGGTGGCTCCGACGTTGACATAGGTCTTCGGCTTGATTTGGCCCGTTCCGTTGACGATGGAGACGAGATCTTGTCGTACTGCCTTGCCTGTCGCAACCTTGGTCACGTTGGCTCGCCCATGCAGAATAGTGCCTATGACGATGCCTGCCAGTAACAGGACGCCAACGACGATCAAAACAATCTTTTTAGCGCTCATTGCTGCTTTCTATTCGCAGACCAAGGTTAAGCCGGGGCCGCGCACATTTTGGGAATGGCTGCCTGTCAAAGACATATACGAAAAAGACTCTTACTAAGTTCCATAAGTTCCCCGGAGGTGGCCGGTATCGCGCCATCGGGAATGGGAGAAAAACAGCAGTGATGAGAAACGAAGCTAAATCGTTAATTTCGACCGTTTGCCATCGATGATCATAACAGGTACCGGCCGGATTCCACCCTCTTGTACCTGCAGGGTAACCGCTCTACAATACAGATTGGTTAACAGGAGTACTTCCCCTTTTATGAATACGTCACGACGGCTTGTATCGAGCACGGTTTTACTATTCCTGACGATGATGGGGGCAAGTGTTTTGCCGGCGCAGGACGCGACCAACGTCCTTCCCTCGATTGATGGAACCACCACTCCTCCTCCGTCCAATGTGGAGAAACCGGATCCGCTGAAACGCCAGTTGACCGACAAGGAAAAGCGCGAGCAGCAGAAGGCTCTGAAGGGGGAGTTGCACGGAGTCTATAAGAAGTGGCTCGACGAAGATGTCCGCTGGATCATCACCGATCAGGAGATGAAGGCGTTCAAGAATCTGAGCAACGACGAGGAACGCGATTCATTTATCGAGAACTTCTGGCTGCGCCGCAACCCGAATCCTGACTCCCCGGAGAATGAATATCGCGAAGAACACTATGCCCGTATCGCGTACGCTAATGAGCACTTCGCCGCCGGTATGCCAGGCTGGAAGACTGACCGAGGCCATATTTACATCGCCTATGGCAAACCTGACAGCATCGAATCGCACCCCAGCGGAGGCAACTACCAGCGTCCAATGGAAGAAGGCGGAGGCAGCACCTCAACGTTCCCTTTTGAGGTCTGGCACTATCGCTATATTCCCGGTATCGGCGACAACATCGACATCGAATTTGTAGACACCTGCATGTGCGGGGCGTACCACATGACGCTCGACCGTTCTGAGAAAGACGCTCTTAAACATGTTCCCGGCGCCGGCCTGACGCTCTACGAACAGCAAGGGCAGTCTACAAAGGCGGACCGCTTCTCAGGCGGCGGCCTCGAGCAGCTTGGCAAAGGACCGATGTCCACGCAGAACCAGAGCAAGCAGTTCGATCGGCTGGATCAGTTTGCCAAACTGATGGCCCCTCCGGTCATCAAGTTCAAGGATCTGGAGTCGTTCATGGCGACCTCCAAGATACTCACTGGGCCGCCTTTCCTCTTCAGCGTCCGCACCGACTACGTCAAGATCACCAATGATACGGTCCTCGTGCCGCTTACTCTTCAGATCCGTAACGGCGACATGACGTTCAGCAACAAGGATGGCGTTGCAACTGCCACCGTAAACATTCTCGGGCGTGTCTCTAACCTGAACGATCGGCCTATTCAGACATTTGAGGACACGGTGAATGTACAGGTGCCGAGCGAGTTGTTGGCACGGACCCGCAACAATGTTTCCGTTTACTGGAAGGCACTTCCGCTGCGGCCGGGGCTTTACAAGATCGACATAGGCATTAAGGATGTCAATAATCCTGACCATCTCGGCCGATGGAAGCGCAGTGTTAACGTTCCCAAGTATGACGATGACCGCCTCGCCTCGTCGTCGCTGATCCTGGCGGACCAGATGGAGCATGTCCCGTCGCGGGATATCGGCGCCGGAAACTTCGTGATCGGCGACACCCGCATCCGTCCGCGTGTTCCTGCTGAGATGTCCTCTCCGGTGACCTTCCACCGCGCTCAGAACCTGAACTTCTGGATGCAGGTGTACAACCTGGGCATCGACGAGAAGAGCAAGCGCAACGATGCCACGATCGAGTATCAGATCGTGGATATGACGACCAACAAGACGATTCTGCAGACGCAGGAACTTACCTCCAAGACGAATCCGAATGCGGATCAGGTGACGCTGGAGAAGAGCATGCCTCTGGCCAGCCTGGAGCCCGGAAAATACAAGGTGACGATCAAGGTAAATGATGGAATTTCCAAGCAGCAGATCGCAGAATCTGCGCCGTTTTTAGTGGAATAATACAGCCAGGCGCAAAATCAGCCACACGTTTACGCGGACTTCGGAGTGCGATGAGCGGTAGCTTGAGCAGGCTGTAAGTTTTACCCCGGTTTTCCGGGGTGTGGTCACGTTATGGAGTAGCCGTCGACGCGCAGGATACCGACGCTTGTGCAACGATCCCAGATAAAGGTCGCGCTGCTGATTCTGATGTTGTCCACAGGATCGGTGTGTCTTGCTGCCGGTGGAGGAGCAACCGTCTCCGGTGTGGTGCGCGATGCAGACGGCGTCGCCCAGATGGGAGCATTGGTCCAGGTGATGACCAATGGCTCTGTCATGGTGGGAAAGGCATTTACCGACCTTCACGGACGCTATCTGATCACCAGCCTGGTCCCCGGAAAATATCAGATTCAGGCTACGGCCGCCCTCTTCGTCCCGACCACGCGCGGCAACTTGCACCTTCAGCCCGGTGCCAGGACAATCGTAAACCTCACCCTGAACACTCTCTTTGCCTCAACTACGTGGCTGCCGGCAGAGCGCCGTAAAGCAGACGAGCCCGGCGACGACTGGAAGTGGACGCTCCGCTCCGCTACTAACCGTCCCATCCTGAGGCTGGCCGAAAATGGTAATGTGATGACCGTCTCGTCCAGTGCCACGGAGTCTTCGACTCCCTCTGCCCGAGCGCGAGCAGCCGTCTCCAGCGGCGACGGTGGATTCGCCGACGGCGGCGTCCACAATGTCTTCACCGTCGATCGCGTCCTTGACGATGGCGCGGGCATGGTTCTCCGTGCCGATATTGGAACCGTGCTTGGTCCCCGGACGAACATGCAGTCGATGGACCTCTCCTCGGGCTTCGAGCGGCGGCTGGGATTTGCCGGTTCCACCCGTTCCGTCGTCAGTTATCAATCCCATCCCGAGATGACCGGTTCCGGTAATCCCTCCGGTCTTCAGGCCCTTCAAGTAGCCACTGCGCAAAAGATGCAAGTTGGCGATGCTGCCGATATCGAGGTGGGAGGCGTCGTCTATCTCGTCCACACCGCCGGCTACGCAGTTGCTTCCCGCCCATTCCTCAAACTGACGACTCATCCGAAGGAAGATTGGACGGTGGGTTACCGTATGGCGACCTCACGTGACCTGCAATCCTATGCCGGGCTGAACACGGTGCAGCAGGAGTTACCCGTTGCGGTCATGTCGCAGAACAGGCTGCGAACCGAACGCGGGCTGCATCAGGAATTCTCTGTCGGACGCAAGGTCGGTCCCGGCCTCCTTCAGGTGGCATACTATCTCGATTCGCTCGATCAAGTGGTGGTGGCAGGTGGCGGTGCGCTCAGCGCAGCCGACGTAGCCCAGGCAAACCAGCCAACAGCCGGAGGCGTTCTCGGCGATGAGGCGACAGACAGCTTCCGCCTTCTCAACGCCGGCTACAAGACGCACGGCATGAATCTGATTTTGACCGAGCCCATCTCCCCAAATATGTGGGTAGCGCTCGAGTACAGCACTGGCGCCGCGCTTGCCGCGAAGGAAGATGACATCATTACTCTTCAGAATATTTCCGAGGAACTGGTCCCGCTGACCGGCCAATCCGCCACGATTGCAGTGAAGGGAAGAGTGCTTCGCAGCGGAACCAAGGTCAGGGCAGCATACCGCTGGCAGCCTGCGCGGATGGTGACAGCGGTCGATCCCTATGCAGCCTTCAGCGACCAGGCTTACCTGAGCTTTTATCTTCGCCAAGCGATCAAGCTGGGCAACATGCTGCCTCCGGGACTGGAGGCTACGGTTGACGTTACCAATCTGCTCGCCGAAGGATACCGCCCCTTCCTCTCCGCGGACGGAAAGACTCTCTTCCTCGCGCAATCCCCCCGAGCCGTTCGCGCCGGACTCGCCTTTACCTTCTAGCTTTTTGGGGAACCTGTGTAAAACCCCTAAAAAAGAACGTCTCGACCGGAGCCGTGCTGTCGCACCGCGCAGCGCAGTGGAGAGCCCCCTCACTTCAGCATTGCCCTTGCCTGTCTTGCTGGTCATCATATAGATAACCCGCCATGTCAGTTTTTAGGCAGATTATTAAACGTTCAGGCCAGATAGCAGATCGTTTTCACCGCCATGCGCCGCCTCGCGGCTCCCGCTTCAGATATCTGCCTCGTCCCGGCTTTCCCAGGAACTTCCCATCTTCCACGATCAACTCCCCGGCAGAGAATACCTGTCGCGCATTGCCCATCACCCGGTAGCCTTCAAACATCGAGTAGTCGCAGCGCATAGCGTGCGTCGCAGCACTGATTGTATGCCCGGCCTTAGGGTCCCACACCACGATGTCCGCATCGCTGCCCGGCGCAATCGTGCCCTTCTTCGGGTACATACCGAAGATCCGCGCTGGTGCCGTCGAAGTAATTTCGACAAATCGGTTCAAGGAGAGTCTGCCCGCATTGACGCCGTGGTGATGAATCAACTGCATCCGGTTCTCGATTCCCGGCCCTCCATTGGGAATCTTCGTAAAATCGTCGATCCCCAGCACCTTCTGATCGGCAAAACAGAATGGGCAGTGGTCCGTCGAAACCACCTGTAGATGATCGTGTTTCAGCCCGTCCCAAAGTCTCGCCTGATTCTTCTTCTCCCGCAACGGCGGCGAGAAGACATATTTCGCGTCCTCGAAAGACTCACCCTTCATGTTGTCTTCAATCGACAGCAGCAGATACTGCGGACAAGTCTCTGCAAATGCCGGAACTCCACGGTCGCGAGCCTCGCGCACCTGGTTCAGTGCATCCTCCGATGAGAGATGTACGATGTACACCGGCGCCCCCGCGATCTCAGCCATCGCAATCGCCCGCTGTACTGCTTCAGCCTCGGCTAAAGTTGGCCGAGTGAGCGCATGATAGATCGGCGCGGTCTTGCCCTCGGCCAGCGCCTGTTGCACGATCACATCGATCACGCTGCCGTTCTCGGCGTGCATACAGACGAGCGCGCCGTTCTTTGCCGTCTGCCGCAGCGCCTTGAAGATGGTCGCATCGTCGGCCATCAGCACATTCGGATAGGCCATAAACAGCTTGAAGCTGGCCACGCCCTCGCGCACCATGTCATCCATGTCGTCGAGCCCGGTCTTGCCCGCATCGCTGCCCAAGTCGGTCACGATCATGTGCAGTCCGTAGTCGATACACGCCTTGCCCTCGGCCTTCTTCCACCAGAGATCGAGCGCATCGCGCATCTTCGTCCCTCTGGCCTGAATGGCGAAGTCCACAATCGTCGTCGTTCCGCCGATGGCCGCGGCTCGCGTTCCGGTCTCGAAGTCGTCGCTCGACATCGTCCCGCCGAACGGCATGTCGAGATGCGTATGCGCATCGACGCCGCCCGGCAGTACCAGCATTCCTGACGCATCGATAACGGTATGCCCATCGGCTGCAATTCCCGCGCGAACTTCCTTGATGAGTTCGCCCTCGATCAGCACATCGGCGGCAATGGTCCTATCGGCAGTAACAACAGTTCCATTCTGAATGAGCAATCCCATCAGCAACTCTTTCCCGGTAGGCACTCAGCACTACGATCTTCCCACGTCTCTGTCAGAAGTCCCGTATCAACCTCCACCATCGTGATGCATTCATCGACAGGACAGACCAGCGAACACAGATTGCACCCGACGCACTCCGTCTCATCGATTCGCGGAATGCGCGAGAGCGGAGTTTCATACGCGCCCGTTGCTACATTGCCAATCCCATCCAGCTTAGGAATCGGAGTGACTGTAATCTCGCTTCGACTCGCCGCTTCTACGTCAGCAGGTTTCGCATGCAACTCGATAGGACCATCGACTGGCCCGCTCACTCGATCCACATGGATGCACTGATGCGCTCCGTCCCAACATGCCGTATAGCAGAGCCCGCACCCGATGCACCTTGCCTCATCGATATGCGCGACGATTTTGTAGTTCAGGTTCAGATCCTTCCACTCCGCCATCTTCGGCAGGGTAAGCCCGCGGAAGTCTTCGATGGATTGGAAGCCCTTCTCACGCATCCAGTTCCCAAGGCCGTCGATCATGTCCTTGACGATGCGGTATCCATAATGCATCGCCGCCGTGCAAACCTGCACCGTCCCTGAACCGAGCAGGATAAACTCCGCAGCATCCTTCCATGTGGCCACGCCGCCAATTCCGGAGATCGGGAGCCGCGCCTCAGAATCGCTCATCACTTGCTGCACCATGTTGAGCGCAATTGGCTTCACCCCCGGCCCGCTATAGCCGCCATGCGCCGACCTGCCATCCACATTGGGCCGCGCAATGAACGTATCGAGATCGATGCCCATGATGGAGTTGATGGTGTTGATCGCGGCCAGAGCATCGGCTCCGCCACGTTTGGCCGCTCGCGCCGCCACACGGATATCCGATATATTCGGCGTCAGCTTGACGATGACCGGCGTCTTCGCCTTCTCCTTCACCCATGCCGTAATCGTCTCCGTGTACTCCGGCACCTGTCCCACGGCCGAACCCATGCCGCGCTCGTTCATGCCATGCGGACAACCGAAGTTCAGTTCCAGCCCATCCGCGCCCGCATCCTCGGCCTTCTGCACCACGGTATGCCACGCCTCGCGCGTCGACTCGACCATCAAGGATGCGATCAGAGCCTGCTTCGGATAGCGCTTCTTGACCTCCGCCAACTCCCGCAGGTTAATCTCAAGCGGACGGTCGCTGATCAACTCAATGTTGCTGAAGCCCATCATCCGCTGGCTCTTCCAGTCGATCGACGAGTAGCGCGAAGAGGTGTTCGTAACCTGCGCGCCCATCGTCTTCCACACCGCTCCGCCCCATCCCGCATCGAACGCCCGCATGATCTGCTCGCCGGTATTGGTTGGCGGCGCGGAGGCAAGCCAGAACGGGTTCGGAGATTGGATGCCTGCAAAGTTTACGGACAGGTCCGGTTTCACGCTGTATTTAGACATGCGCCATCTCCAGCATGTGAGCGATGGCTGCCCCGGCACGCTTGCCATCTGCAACCGCGTCAACCACCTCGCGTCCTCCATTGACACAATCGCCGCCAGCAAAATACTTTGGATTCGTTGTCTGTCCGGTCGCGCGATTCACGATCACTCGCCCCTCTTCCAACTGCACTTCCCGGCATCGCGCCAAAAGCTCCAGCATCGGAGACTGGCCAATCGCAGAGATCACCATGTCGCACTCCAGTTGGAAGGCTGAACCCTCAATCGCCTTGAGCGATCCATCGGAGGCCATCTCCATGCGCACGTATTCGACGGATGCGATGTCCTCGGCGGAAGCATGGATGGCTATCATCTGAGTCAACCAGAGAAAACGGATACCCTCTTGCAACGCTTGCCGATATTCAAAATCGAACGCAGAGATATTCTCTCGGGTGCGACGATACAGGATCGAAACTTCCTCGGCCCCTAGCCGTTTCGCCGCATTGGCCGCGTCGATAGCGGTATTCCCCGCGCCAACTATGACCACATGGCCCTCTACCCGAGTCGTCCTTCCGGTCTTGTAATCCTCTATAAATCGCAAAGCTTCAACGACGCCTGGGTGATCGTTCCCTCGAATATTCAGGCGATGCATCGGTCCCAGACCCACGCCAATGAAGATCACATCGAACTCCGCTTCCAGTTTCGCAAGCGAAGCCTCTCCGCCAATCTCAACACCCAATCGGAACTCAACACCTAGCTCTCGAATCAACTCAATCTCACGAAGGCTCGCCGCCAGCGGCAGTTTGTATTCGGCCACTCCATACGTGTTCAGCCCGCCCGGCAAGGGGCGTTTGTCGAATACCGTCACCTGAAAGCTCCGTTGCTTCAACTCCGCCGCCGCAGCCAGCGAAGCAGGTCCCGCGCCGATGCAGGCGATCTTCTCAGGCCGAGCCTCATTTGATCGTCGCGGCAGCCGCCCGTCCTGTGCATGAAAGTGGTCCATGGCAAATCGTTGCAGCAGCCCGATCCGGATTGGCTGTTCATTATAGCCATGCATCACACAGGCTCCCTCGCAGAGCACCTCTACCGGGCATACCCGCGCACAGCTCGCCCCAAGCACATTCGCATCCAGAATTCCCAGTGCAGCGCCGTGCAAATTCCCGCTCGCAATCTTCTTGATGAACCGCGGTACGTCGATATGCGTGGGACATGCGCCCGTACAGGGCGCGTCAAAACAATTGAGACAGCGATTCGATTCAATCACCGCTGCCTGAGGCTCGAATGGCGGATGCAAGTCCGCGAACATCTCTGCAATTTCGGGCTCCCGCTGGAGTGCCTCTTGCATCACTACTTACCTCTTGGTGTACGAGAAAATTTGTCGGTTAAATACAGCGTGGCAGAGAGCTACGGCTTCACCAGGTCGCCATACATCTCCGGCCTGCGGTCGCGATAAAACTGCCAGGTCTTGCGTACCTCGGCGATCTGATCCAGATCGAGGTCGGCGGTCAATACCTCGTCCTTATCGCGGGAAGCCTCGGCAACGATCTGTCCGCGAGGGTCGCAGAAATAGCTCTGTCCAAAGAACTCGCCGATATTCCAGGGAGCTTCTGTTCCGACTCGATTGATTGCGCCGACAAAGTATCCATTGGCAGCCGCATGTGCTGGTTGTTCGAGCTTCCACAAGTACTCGCTCAGCCCTGCAACTGTCGCAGAAGGATTAAAGACGATCTCAGCGCCATTCAGCCCTAGCGCACGCGCGCCCTCCGGAAAATGGCGGTCGTAGCAGAGATACACTCCGATCTTGCAGAACCCCAGATCGAAGACGGGAAACCCCAGATTGCCCGGCCGGAAATAAAACTTCTCCCAAAAACCCGGAGCTACATGCGGCAAATGAGACTTCCGATACTTTCCCACGTACTTGCCTTCGCTATCGATCACCGCAGCGGCGTTATAGTAAACCCCCGTGCCTTCCATCTCGTAGATCGGCACAACGAGGGCGATGTGCAACTCCTTCGCCAATTCCTGCATGAGCTTCGCCGTCGGCCCATCGGGCATGGACTCAGCCAGGTCATACCATCGGGTCGACTGCTCCGCGCAAAAGTATGGACCGTAGAAGAGTTCCTGCAGGCAGACAATCTGCGCCCCAGCAGCTGCCGCCTGCCGAATCAGAGGAAGATGTTTATCGAGTGCGGCCTGTTTGATCTCGGCCAATGACTTTCCTGCGTGGTTGATACTCGTA
>Ga0157369_10008149_pt1 | contig 12019 bp, 10 predicted proteins | sample C25metaG_FD_113461 | JGI IMG/M metagenome (GOLD analysis project Ga0157369, IMG submission 113461) | Corn rhizosphere microbial communities from Kellogg Biological Station, Michigan, USA - C2-5 metaG | ecosystem: Host-associated > Plants > Roots > Rhizosphere > Soil | place: USA: Michigan...
TTCCGGAGAGTCGTCGGCGAATCCGACACGCATCCTCACTCGGAGCCGATTCCGGCTGAGTGATTCTCGGCAATTCGCTCGTTATGGCGGGACCATGGGTCCCGTCGCTCGAGCCCGATTGAATCTCAACCAGCCCGGCACCGCCGGAATGAAGGCCGCGGCAACGGGGCTTCTCGTTGGCATGGCCGCGTTGTTCGCGGTCTCGCGCTCCCTCCAGCCGGACTACCCGTGGCTGGCTTTTGTGAAAGCCTTCGCTGAGGCGGCGATGGTCGGCGGGCTGGCCGACTGGTTCGCGGTAACCGCGCTGTTCCGTCACCCGCTCGGCCTTCCGATCCCGCATACGGCGATCATTCCGCGCAACAAGGATCGCATCGGCGAGGCGCTTGCGAACTTCATCAACGAGAACTTCCTGGTGCCTGCCGTCGTCGCCCGACGAATGCGCGGGATCGATGTCTCGGGCGCTGCGGGACGCTTCCTTCGAGCCCCCGCCAGCGAGGAAGCGAAGTCGCGAATCCGGCAAGGCGCATCGAGGCTGATCGCCGACATCTTTGAAAGCCTTGACGATGAGCGTCTCGGCGGAATCTTCAAAGGCGCTATCGCGTCGAGGCTCCGATCGATGGAAGTGTCGCCGCTGCTTGGTCACGCGCTGGCGTCCGCGATCAATGAGGACCGCCACGTGCCGATGCTTGAAGCGAGCATTCGGTGGATGGCCCGGGCGCTCGATGCCAACGAGCCGCTGATCCGGGAGATGGTCAAAAGGAAGGCGAACTGGGTGCTGAAGCTGGCGGGCCTCGATACGACGCTCGCAGACGCTATCCTGGACGGGTTGCGAAAGCTCACGGCCGAAATGTCGACCGACTCCTCCCACCCCGTCCGGGCAAAAGTGGAGGAAGCGCTGGCCCAGCTCGCGAACGATCTCCAGACGCGGCCGGAAACCCGGGAGCGAGTCGAGGCTATGAAGGAGCAGTTGCTCGACAACCGGTCGGTGAGTCTGTGGCTCGACACGATCTGGCAGAAGGGCCGAGAAGCGGTTGTCCGAGCCGCGCGCAATCCTGATGCGGCGATGGCCGGCAAGCTGGGCGAGGTGCTGAACTCGATGGGCGCGACCCTCGAAAAGGATGCGCGGATCCGTACTTCGATCAACCGGTTCGTCAGGCGTGCAACGGCGGGAATGGCGGCAAGTTACGGAAGCTCAATCGTCAAGCTGGTGTCCGAGACCATCCGAAGCTGGGATGCGCGAACAGTAACAGCGCGGCTGGAAAGTGCGGTAGGGCGCGATCTCCAATATATCCGGATCAACGGCACCATCGTTGGCGGTCTCGTGGGACTGGCGATCTATGCGCTCGACCGGATTTGAAGCCTCGTTTGCAGCCGCGCGTTACGCGCTCGTCGAATAACTCTGACTAAGTCAGTTCGCGTTCATACATCCAGACCAAACGAAGGCGCCGCGATGAAATTGAGAAGTCTCTTTCTTGCGGGTACCGGCCTGCTTTGCGCCGGAACGCCCGAAATGGCTGCGGCACAGCAGACTGCGGCCGCGCAGACTCAGCCGCAGCCGGCTATGCAGCCGAGCACCTCGATGCCGTCACAACAGCAATCGACTACTCAACAGACACAGCCGCCGCCCGACATAACGGACGATCTCGGAGACGACACTGGCGATTCGACTCCGATTGTCGTCACCGGCGTGAAGCCGCGCGGCTCCGTCGTAGGCGATATCCCGCCCGAGCAGACGCTCGACTCCCGCGATATCCAGGCCACCGGCGCTACCAGCATCGATGAGCTGCTGACCGCTCTCGGGCCGCAGATCGGAAGCACCCAGGGCAGGGGCGGCGAGCGTCCTGTCCTGCTACTCAATGGCCAACGCATTTCAGGGTATCAGGAGCTTCGCGATATCCCGACCGAAGCCATCGAACGCGTCGATATCTTGCCGGAGGAAGTCGCGCTGAAATATGGCTACACGGCGGATCAGAAGGTCGTGAACATCGTCCTCCGGCGCTTCTTCCGTTCGACCACAGTGACAGCGACCGGGCAACTGGCAACCGAAGGCGATTACGCATCCGGCACCGGCGATGTCACCCGGCTGATGATCGGGCGCAACGGCCGCACTAGCCTCAACTTCCATGTCCAGGGCAACGGCATGTTGACTGAGGCCGAACGGAACATTGCACTTCAACAGCCATCGAACACGTCCGATTCTACCGAGCAGCAGCGGGAGCTGAATGCGCGTTCGCTGATCGGGGCCAAACGCGACGTCCGCGCTGCTGCAGTCGTCAACCGCACAATCCTCGGTGACGTCGCCGCCACCGTTAATACCGAGGTCGAGCACATCAACGGCCAATCGCTGTTCGGGCTTTCCGATTTCGACGCTTCCGTACTGAACAGAAACACGGCCACAGACACTGCCCACCTAGCGGCAGTTTTGAACTGGGGCACCAACTGGCGCTGGTCGTCAACATCCAACGCGGATTACAGCCAGAACATCACCGACAGCGACAGCAGAACCAGTCCGCTCAACGACCGAGCGAGCTCGATCCAGGAATCCGCTGGAACCGACCTGACGGCCCATGGCAATGTGTTTGCGATCCCGGGCGGGCAAGTCGGGACGACATTCCACGTCGCCGCCAGCACGCTCCACATGACGAGCAACCGCGCCGGGCCGGACCTCAGCAACGCAAATCACTCCCTGAACCGGACTGCCGGGGTCGCTTCGGTTTCCATCGATGCGCCGCTTTCGCATCGTGGCACGGACTTCAGCACGCTGGGCAATCTCACCCTCAACGGCAACGCTCAGGTCCAGCAACTCTCCGATTTCGGAACACTGACGAAACTCGGGGCGGGACTGAACTGGTCTCCGGTGGACCGGCTGGAGCTGATCAGCAGCTGGAACCGGGAGCAGGGAGCGCCGACGGTAGAGCAACTCGGCGATCCACTGCTCAGCACCCCGGGGACCCGGCTTTTCGACTTCGTGACGGGCCAGTCGGTGCTTTCGACGGTGATCACCGGCGGCAATCCCAATCTGCTCGCCGACAAGCGGACCGTCCTGAAGTTGAGCGGCAACTGGCAGCCGTTCTCGAAGGTCGATCTCAGGCTCCGCGCCGAATACACCCATCAGCATATCGACCGCCCGATCTCGGACCTGCCGTCGCCGACCCCAGCCATCGAGGCGGCCTTTCCGGACCGGTTCGTTCGAAATGCTGGGGGGCAGCTGGTCAGCGCCGATCTTCGTCCGGTAAATTTCGACAGTTCAGACCGCAATCAACTCACCTTCGGTTTCGATTTCACCCATTCTCTCAAATCGGCCCCGCCGTCGGCTGCAACAATGGCGGCTTATCGCCAGCGCATGGCGGCTGCGGGAATGCCGGTCCCGCAGCAGGGCTCTTCTTCGCAGTCGAATTCGCAGTCTCGTGGATCGGCCCAAGGCCGCCCCGCAAACGGTAGTGGCGGCGGAGGGTACCGCGGCGGTGGCGGCAGAGGCGGCGGCTTCTTCGGCGGACGCAATGGCGGCCGGGTGATGTTCTCGCTGACCGATACGATTACCATGGTCGACAAGGTGCAGATCCGGCCGGGCCTGAACCTCGATTATCTGCACGGTGACGCGATTGGACAGAACGGCGGCCAACCTCGCCACGACGTGCAGGCGCGCGCCAATTACTTCAACAACGGTTTGGGTGCTATGCTCACCGCGAACTGGCGAAGCGGAACCGAGGTCAATACGGCGACCGGTGATAATCTGCGCTTCTCGCCCTATTCGACGTTCGACCTCAGATTGTTCGACAACTTGGGTCAGCAGCCCGACATGGTCCTGAAACATCCGTGGATGCGGGGCGCCTCGGTTCGGTTCGAGATCAGCAACATCTTCAATTCGAAGCCGAACGTCCGTAACGCAATGGGCCTGGTGCCGAACAGCTATCAGCCCAACCTGCTGGAGCCGCTCGGTCGGACGATCAGCATTACGTTCCGCAAGCTGTTCCTACCGTCACCAAGCTGGTTCCGGCAGCAGTTTCAGCGCGACCGGCAGCAATCGCAGACAGGATCAACGCGGAGCTAAAAGCGCCTCCAATGTGCCCTCGCCGCTGCCGGTCTTGACCAGCCGCGGGTACCGAATGCCGCCGTGCCAGTTCAGCTCCAGCGTGCGATATTCGCCGCCGCTGTTGACCAGCAGCTGGATCGGCCGATCCGATCCTTTTGCCTGGCCGATGGCGGTGGCGAGCGCGTCGCGGCTGAACGTGTGGCCGTTCACCGAAAGGATTTGCGATCCGACGGTCATCCCGGCGTTGAACGCGGCGCTTTGCCAGATAACCGCATTCACAATCCCTTCGGCGCTCACCACCAGTCCGCCCGAATAGCTGAGATCGGCATTCCCCTCCCGTTTTTGTGCGACCTCGGTCCAAACGCTAGGCTTGTCCGTGTAGACGACGCTGTAGCCGCCCTTGGTTATGCCTTCGAGCGGAGCTTCGGCAGCGATTTCGTAGACGTGCCGCTGGAAGTATGAGCGCCAGTCGTACGGCTGGATGCGCTCGAGGGTCTCGACGACATTGTCGAACGTGTAGGTGAGCACACCATAGTCGCCGTCGCGCATGCCGAAGAAGGCGCGGGCGAAGTCGTCCATCGACCGTTTGCCCCCGGAGAGATCACGAATGATGTGATCGACGTCGAGCCAGAGCAGCATGCCCTCGTCGTAGAAATCCTCGCTGCGTTGCCAGCTCTCCCAAGGAAGCGGCTTCCGCTCCGCGAGCACGGGATCCATGGTGGTGTCGATCAGCGGACGCCACGACCGGCCCGGGGCGCCTTCGCGATATTGCGCGGCAATCGATGCGATCGCCTGCAGCGTATCGTCTTTCGATAGCATGCCCGAGCGCGCGGCGAGGACATAACCCCAGAACTGGGTCTGCCCCTCGTAGACCCACAGCAGGCTTCCTTCCATCGGCGTACGAAAATCCGGCGTCCACAGGTCAGCGGGGCGCCGGAACTTCCCGTTCCAGCTGTGCGCGAACTCGTGCGGCAACAGGGTCCGGGCTTCGCCCTGGTTTTGCCAGTCGGTGAAATAGCCCAGGCTTGTTGCATCTTCCGAGGAGCGGTGGTGCTCCAGCCCCTGGGTGCCGAGCCGCCGCGAAAGAGTAAGCAAAAAATCGTAATGGTCGAAATGTTTGACTCCGAACAGTTTCATCGCCTGGTCGACCAGCTGCCGGTGAAGGGTGATCTCTTCTGGAGTGGCGGCAAGCTCTGCCTTGTCATCGGCAAGCACATCGAGATTCACTTCATTGCCCAGCGAAATCTGGCGATAGTGAGCGCCTGCCATCAAAGGGGAATCGGTCAGGATCTCGTAATTCGTGACCGGATAGTCGATCCGGCTTCCCGACTGCCGTTCCGGACGAAGGGCGCTGGCGACGCTCCAACCGGTGGGCACCACCACGGATGCCTGAACCGGGATATCACGGACGTAATAGCCAGCGGGGTAGAGCGACGCCCCGATCCAGTCGATGTTCTCGATCTCAGGCGCGACCGCGATTCGCCCCTGGTTAGTCGCTGTGGGTGAAAGGATCTGGAAATCGGCATCGATGGCGCTGGCCCCATCGGGCACCGTGATGTGGAAGGCAAAAACGTCGAGCGGATCGCGGACCCAGTTCAGCCGCTGCCCGTTCCCAGTGAACTGAAGCCCCGCTACGTCTCGAACCTCGCCCAGCTTGTTGTGGTGGCCGGGAAGCCACTGCGGATAGAGCAGTACGAAATCGCCGGAATGAGCGACTGGGATGTGCTCGTGCACATTGAAAATTGCTCTCGTGGTGTCGGTCGCGTCCACGGTCAGGTGGATCGTGCCGGGGTAAGGCATATCTCGCGCTGCCGGAATGTTGATGATTTTCGGAGTGGGCGCGGCAGGCCGGCTATCCTGCAGCGGATTGACTTGGCCGACCGCCGCCGACGCGAGAAGGATCGTGAGAAGCGCTGAGGCGTGCATTCGCATCTCCTGATCCGGCAGGCGCGGATTGCTACAGGCTTTGAAGCCTGTCCACCCTGCAGCGCGAGCCCTTCCTTCCCTTTATCGAATGTTTTTGCCATGCGGCGCGAATGACGACGCCGCAGTCAGTCCGTGGAATGCAAAGCCTGCTTGGTGAGGAGGCCGATCGGCTGCACGCAGTCGCCGCGGCCTTCCACCGCGTGCGCCGGCTTTACGGGTTCAAACGCGTCGAAGTGCCGGTGCTGGAGCATACGGCAGTCTTTGCCCGCACGATGGGCGAGACGACCGATGTCGTTTCGAAGGAAATGTACAGCTTCGAGGACCGGAGCGGCGAATCGGTGACCATGCGGCCGGAGTTCACCGCCGGAATCTGCCGCGCCTATCTGTCGCAGGGCTGGCAGCAATATGCGCCGCTGAAGGTAGCGACGCACGGCCCGGCCTTCCGGTACGAGCGGCCGCAGAAGGGCCGGTTTCGGGAATTCCACCAGCTCGATGCCGAGATCATCGGCGCAGGCGAGGCGGCGGCGGACGTCGAACTTCTCGCTTTCGCCGACCAGCTGCTACATGAGCTCGGAATCGGCGGTGTCACGCTGCAGCTCAATACTCTTGGCGATGCGCCCACCCGTGAGGCGTGGCGCAAGGAGTTGATCGACCATTTCCGCGGCAGCGTCGACAAGCTGTCCGAGGACAGCCGCGACCGACTGGAGCGCAATCCGTTGCGAATCCTCGACAGCAAGGACCCGCGCGACCGGCCGATCGCCGACAGCGCCCCGTCGATCGATGAGTATCTCACGCCTGAGGCGGGCGACTTCTTCGCCCAGGTGACGGGTGGACTCGATGCCGCCGGAGTGAAATGGCAGCGCAATTCGCGGCTCGTGCGCGGACTCGATTATTACCGACACACGGCCTTCGAGTTCGTCACCGACCGGCTTGGAGCGCAGGGCACTGTGCTCGCCGGCGGGCGCTATGACGGCCTGATTGAGGCGCTCGGCGGTCCGCATACGCCGGCGGTCGGCTGGGCGGCCGGGATCGAGCGGCTGGCGATGCTGATCGATGCGCCCGAGGCGGAACGGCCGGACGTCGCGGTAGTCGCTGAAAGTCCGCAGCGTGAGGCCGAGGCGGTTCGACTGGGAATGAAGCTACGGGAAGCAGGAATCGCGGTTGAGTTGTTCATCACTGCAAGCCCCCGGAAGCGATACGACAGGGCGTTGAAAACACGTCCCGGCGCCATCGTTTCGCTCGACATTCGAAATGGAGTTCCCTCTCACGGGTTCAAACTGCTGGACGGTGAAAACCCGAATGCGGTCCGTGCGCACGAAGTGTTCGAAGCTCGATGACCAGCATCTCCTCCGAACGGATTGCGTCGATCGAAGCGCGCAGAGTCGAGCTCGCCAATGCGATGGCGAGCGGCGACCTCGCCGCCGAGGAGTTCGTTCGCCTGTCAAAGGATTATGCCGCGATCGAACCAGTCGCTGCGGCGGCGCGGGAGGTTCGACGGCTCCGGGCGGAACTGGAGGTGCTCCAGGGCATGCTCCACGATTCCACGTCGGAGCCCGAGCTCAAGGAAATGGCGGAGCACGAGATTGAGGAAATACGCCGCAAGCTTCCTGAGGCCGAGCGAGTGCTGGCGCTGAAGCTTCTCCCCCGCGACGCCGCCGACGAGCGGGCGGCGATGCTCGAGGTGCGCGCCGGGACCGGTGGCGACGAGGCGGCGCTCTTCGCAGGCGATCTCCTGCGCATGTACCAGCGCTTCGCGGAAGCGCAGGGCTGGCGTTTCGAGCTGATCTCGTCGAGCGACTCCGAGCTTGGTGGATTCAAGGAGGCGATCGCTTCGATCAACGGCGCTGGCGTCTTCGCCAAGCTGAAGTTCGAAAGCGGAGTGCACCGCGTGCAGCGCGTGCCGGTCACCGAGGCCGGCGGCCGGATCCACACGTCTGCGGCCACCGTCGCCGTGCTTCCAGAAGCCGAAGACGTCGACGTCCACATCGACGATAAGGACCTCCGCATCGACGTCTACCGCTCGTCGGGCCCAGGCGGCCAATCGGTGAACACGACCGACAGCGCCGTTCGGATCACGCACCTTCCGACCGGCCTCGTCGTCATTCAGCAGGACGAAAAATCACAGCACAAGAACAAGGCCAAGGCGCTCAAGGTGCTGCGCACGCGTTTGTTCGAAATGGAGCGCGAGCGGCTGGCAAGCGAACGGGCAGGTGCGCGCAAGTCGATGGTCGGTTCCGGTGACCGCTCGGAGCGGATTCGGACCTACAATTTCCCGCAGGGGCGGGTTACCGATCACCGCATCAATCTGACTCTTCACAAGCTCCCCGAGGTCCTCGAAGGTCCCGCGTTGGGTGAAATCATCGATGCCCTCGTATCCGAGGACGAAGCCGAACGGCTCGCCGGACTGGAAGAAGCGTGAAGCCCGTTATTCGGGCGGTTGACGAAGCAGCACGCCAGCTTTCAAGGACAAGCGACACGGCGCGGCTCGACGCCGAATTGCTGATGGCCGAAGCTCTCGGAATCGACCGCGACCGGCTGATTCTTCATCCACCCGATTGGGATCCGCCCAAGCGCTTTTGGGCGATGATCGACCGACGCAAGGCCGGTGAGCCCATCGCCTACATCACTGGTCGGCGGGCCTTTTGGAACATCGAGGTCCATGTCGGTCCCGGAGTGCTAATTCCGCGTCCCGACAGCGAAGTGCTCATCTCTTCGGCAATCGAGCATTTCGACAGCAGCCACGGTCCCAGGCGAATCCTGGACCTCGGCACCGGGCCCGGGACATTGCTTCTTGCAGCGCTTGACGTTTGGCCAAAGGCGACCGGCTTGGGTCTCGATTCGTCGCGCCGCGCCTTATCCTACGCCGCCGCGAACGCGCGCCGTCTCGGGCTCGAGGAGCGGACGCGCTTCCAACTCGGCAACTGGGCGGAAGGGATTAGCGAAAGGTTTGACCTGATCCTATGCAATCCCCCCTATGTCGCCACCAATGCGGAGCTCGGGCCGGGCGTGGCCGAGCATGAACCGCACGAGGCGCTGTTCGCCGGCCCAGAAGGATTGGCCGAGATCCGGACTCTAGCGCCTGAGATCCCACGGCTGCTGGCACCCGGCGGAATAGCGGCGGTCGAAATCGGCGCCGATCAGGCGGAAGGCGCAGCCTCGCTGCTCGAACGGGACGGACTGTCCGCGCGATTGGCAGCGGATCTTGCCGGACGTCCACGCGCGGTCCTGTTAACGTGGATGTGAACAAATTCACTTGGAATCGCCGCCAACAGTCACTACATCCCATTAGCAGGAGCGGGGCCGCTTTGAACGAATTGCGCTGAGCAGCCCGCCCTACCTCCGACGCAAATCGGCCGTTCGCTTGGCGCCAAGCGCCAATCGAAACGCAAAGGTCAGAGCTGCGCGTAACGCGGGCTGATCGAGCCGAGGAAAAGCGGGGGAAGCTTCTACTGCTCTTAAGGAAGTCGGCATTTGATCAACAATCGTCAGGGTGGCCGCAGGCGCGGTCGCGGGGGACAAAGACCCCAGAACATGGGGCAGCCCGGCAATCGGCAGGACAATCGGCAGCGCGGCAATGCGGCGCAGCTGCTCGAGAAATACAAGAACATGGCACGCGACGCGCAGCTCGCAGGGGACCGAGTTCAGACCGAATATTATCTCCAGTTTGCGGATCATTATTACCGCGTGCTTGGCGAGAGCCGCGCTCGCTTCGAAGAGCAGCGCCGTCAGCGTGAGGATTTCGGCGACGACGAGGATGACGGCGAGAACGCCGGATCCTCCAACGACCGCAATTACGCGCAGGACGACGACTCCGGTGAAGGGGTAGACGAGAGCCAGGAGGAGCGCCGTCCGCAGCGCGAAGAGCGGCAATACCGCGGCAACGGCCGCGACCATTCGGGCCGCAACGGATCGAGACGGCCGGAAGCGGCGCATCAGTCTGAGGACGAAGAAAGAATCGCTTTCGACGTGCTTCCCCCTGCCATCGGAGTAAGCGAGCAGGGCGACGAGGAAGGGGAGCAGAAGCCTGCGCCGAAGCCGCGCCGCCGTTCGCGGCGCCCGGCGGCCGACAACGGGGACGGAGAGATCGCTCCCGCCGCTTAGGCTTCGAACGTGAAGTAACAAAAACGACGGCTCACCTGAAAGGGTGAGCCGTTCGTGCGTTCGGCTGTTCGCATTTGCAGCTGCCGACTCTCTTCTGACGGTTGCGCTTCGGTTCGAGACTCTCGGCTAGGCTCGTGGGTCCACTGGCCGCGGCCGGTATTGAGCGTCCAGCGCGACGAAGGTGAAGAGCCCCTCCGTTACCTTCACTTCGGTGGCGCCGCGATCGCGGGTTGCAATGACCTCGATCCGTACGCCCATCGACGTGCGGCCGACTCGCTCCACCTGGGCATAGACGGAGATCACGTCGCGAACGTGGATCGGCTCTATGAAATGCATGGCTTCGATGGCCACCGTCGCGACAGCCCCGTTAGCCCGGCGCGAGGCGGCGATGCCACCGGCGATATCCATTTGCGACAGCACCCAGCCGCCGAAAATGTGCCCATTGGCGTTGATGTCGGTTGGGCCCGGCACGACTCGCAAAATCGGCTCTCTCGTCGAATCACTCATCGTCATCGCTTTCTATGTGGGTAGGCGACACTTGCTCATCGTGTCCGCTTCGCGAACTCAGGAATGTGAGCACCATCAAGCCGGTTCCCAACAGAACGGTTAAACCAACGCCCAGCGCGACGGCGACCAGAAAGCTGGCGTCGACCGTCTTGTCCCCACGAGCAACCAGATAAACGGCAAGCGCGGCGATCACGATCGCTAGTAGTCCAAGCCATTTCAGTATCCGAAGAAAGGCACGAACCGTCGAGTTTCGCGGACTTGGCAGGGGATCTGGACGGGGCATTGCGCTTTCCTTTGCGGCGCGCTCGTGAGAGGATCAAGTTTCGCTTCGGCCGACGAGGAGAGAGCGATGAGCATCAAGGCCATACTTGCATCCAAAGGGACTGAGGTCGCTACAATCGATTCCGCTGAGAAGCTATCCGAGGCAGTCAGCAAGCTTGGGCAGCGGCGAATCGGCGCGCTGCTGGTGATCGAGCAGGGGCAGATCGCCGGAATCATCTCGGAACGCGATATTGTCTACTGCCTGAAAGACCATGGCGCGGAGGTGCTCGGCTGGCCTGTCTCTCGCGCCATGACGTCACCCGCGATCACCGTCGATCCAGCTACATCTGCGCTCGCGGCCCTCGGAATCATGACCCGGCGGCGCATCCGCCACCTTCCTGTGATCGAGAATGGCCGCCTTGCCGGCATCGTTTCGATCGGCGACCTCGTGAAATACCGGATGGAGAAGATCGAGCAGGAAGCGAACGCAATGCGCGAATATATCCAGAGCGCCTGAATGCCGGATAGCGTGGGCGTGGGTGAACGCGCAGGCGAGGAGCCGGAAGCACAATTTGCGCGCGGTGTACAGGCGCTTGCCCAAGCCGGATCGATCGAAGACGCGAGCCGCGCCGCTGAGCTGATCGAGGCGGCGGCTGACGCCGGCTACGCGCCTGCAAGCGAACGGTGCGCGATTATCGAATGTATGGGCATCGGCCGGCCGATCAACTGGAATCGCGCGCTGGACAGAGTAGCGCAGGCCGCGAGCCAAGGCTCTCAGCGAGCTGGATGCCAACTGCTACTGTTAGCGGGACAGGAGAGCTCAACTCGTGTCGATTGGGGCGACGTCCGCGGGCAAATCGACGCCGAAGCGCTGGTTGCTGCCCGCGAAGGCATCGTCGCTCTCGAGAGGCCCTTCATTCAGGTGTTCCAGGCCTTCGCTACGCCGGCCGAATGCCGCTGGCTCATCGACACGGCGCACGAGCGGCTGGGCCCTTCCACCGTTTATGATTATGCGACCGGTGCGCTTCGGCCCGATCCGAGGCGCACCAGTCGCGCAGCCATGTTCACCTTCCACCAGATCGATCTCGTCATCGAGGTGATCCGCGCCAGAATCTCTGCGTCGCTGCGTCTCCCGCTGCAGCGTTTCGAAGTGTCACAGGTGCTGCACTATGCGCCTGGCCAGGAATTCAA
>Ga0157369_10008150_pt1 | contig 12018 bp, 8 predicted proteins | sample C25metaG_FD_113461 | JGI IMG/M metagenome (GOLD analysis project Ga0157369, IMG submission 113461) | Corn rhizosphere microbial communities from Kellogg Biological Station, Michigan, USA - C2-5 metaG | ecosystem: Host-associated > Plants > Roots > Rhizosphere > Soil | place: USA: Michigan...
ACGTGTTCGACTTCGACGCGTCGTCGGCGGAGCGGGACGCGCGCATCGCGGCCTTCCGCAAGGCACTGGAGGAGACGGGCCTGGTCGTCACGACGGCCACCACGAACTTGTTCGGCCACCCGATGTTCAAGGACGGCGCGTTCACCGCCAACGAGCGCGACGTGCGCCGGTTCGCGCTGGCCAAGGTCATGCGCAACCTGGACCTCGCCGCCGAGCTCGGCGCCGGGGTCTACGTGTTCTGGGGCGGCCGGGAAGGCGCCGAGTCGGGTGCCGCCAAGGACGTCCGGGTGGCGCTTGACCGGTACGCCGAGGGCATGAACGTGCTGTCGCAGTACGTCATTGACCAGGGGTACGACATCCGCTTCGCCATCGAGCCCAAGCCGAATGAGCCACGCGGCGACATCCTGCTGCCGACGCTGGGGCACGCGCTGGCCTTCATCAACGAGCTGGAGCACCCCGAGATCGTGGGAGTGAACCCCGAGGTCGGGCACGAGGAGATGGCCGGCCTCAACTACGCGCACGCCATCTCCCAGGCGCTGTGGCACGGCAAGCTGTTCCACATTGACCTCAACGGCCAGAACGGCCCGCGCTACGACCAGGACCTGCGCTTTGGCGCCGGGAACGGGCGGGGCGCGTTCTGGGTGGTGGACGCGCTGCTGGCCGGCGGCTACGACGGGCCGGTCCACTTCGACTACAAGCCGCCCCGCACCGAGGACGACGAGGGCGTGTGGGCCTCAGCCGCCGCCTGCATGCGCAACTACCTGATCCTGCGGGAGAAGGCGCGTGCCTTCCGCGCGGACCCGGAAGTGATCGCGGCGCTGGAGGCGGCCCGGGTGGCCGAGCTCGCCGTTCCTACCCTGGCGCCCGGCGAGACCTGGCGCGACGTCCGCGACCACGCCGTGGACGCGACCGCGCTCGGCGCCCGCGGCATGGGCTATGAGCACCTGGACCAGCTGGCCCTGGAGCACCTGTACGGCGTCCGCTAGCCGCTTCCACGATTAAGAGGCCCGCCACCCGCGCGTCCTTGCGCGGGTGGCGGGCCGTTCCTGGTTTAGGGACGGGGAGAGCGGGTGCGTACGCGGTCCGGGGCGCCGAAGGCGGCCAGCTTGAGGGTGGACTGCATTGACAGGTAGGCCTGCTTGGGGTTGAGGTTGACGTCGTAGATCGTCGCGAACCCCTCGCCGGTGAAGAAGCCCGGCACCCACGAGTCCGCGTCGGTGAAGCCCCAGACGGTGAACGAGATGAGCTCGGGGTGGGCGAGGGAGGCCTTGAGCATCTCATCCATCTCGAACGGCTGCGCGAAGTTCTCCAGGCCGTTCGTCGGGACCTGGTCCGTCGCGTTGTTCACGAAGGTACGGACGTCGGCCTCGGTGATCGCGACCTTCAGGCCCAGGCTGGCGTACTTGCCGATGTCGTCAGAAAGCCGCTGCGGACTCCAGCCGAACTGGGTGTCCAGGTGGCCCTGGATGCCGATTCCGTGGATGGGCACGCCCTTTTGCAGCAGCCCCTGCGCGAGGTTGAAGGCAGCCTGGAACTTGGCGTTCGAACCGTCCTCGCCGCCGATGTTGTAGTCGTTGTAGAAGAGCAGCGCGTGCGGGTCGGCCTGGTGCGCCCACCGGAACGCACGCTCGATGACGTCCGGGCCGGCGTTCTTGATCCAGAAGTCGTTCGGGTTAACCCCGGACGGGTTGCTGTCGGTGAGGAACTCGTTGCAGACGTCCCACTGCCAGATCTTGCCGCGGTAACGCCCGGCCTCGGTGAAGATGTGCGCCTCGAGCAGGTCCAGCAGCTGGGTCTGGTTGATGCTGCCGTTTGCCACGCCAGTGGTCAGGAAGTTTGGGAGCTGGTTGTGCCAGCAGAAGGTGTGCCCCCGGATGAGCTGGTCGTTAGCCTTGGCGAAGGCGACGAGGTTGTCCGCCCCCGACCAGTCGAAGACTCCCTGGGTGGGCTCAACGACCTGCCACTTCATCTCGTTACCGGGAGTCACTACGCTGAACTGGCTCGCCGCGACGGCCGCCCAGGCGGGGGTGTTGATGTCTTGCGGGATGATCGCCGTGCCGATCCGCAGTCCCACTTTTCCTGCAAGCTCGCGAAGCGAGTTGGGATCCCGGTGGCCATGACTGGCCCCCAGCGCCGCCGCCGACGCGGTGCCGGCACCACCGAGGACCCCGGCCGCACCGACTGCGCCAGCCGCCCCCGCCGCCGTTAGGACACTACGGCGTCTCACGTCCATCTGATCGCCTCCCATATCCGACCGCCACTGCCGCTCCTGTGCGAAAGTTTCGGAAACGAATTTGTTGGATGAGCGAAACCTAAGCTCGCCAAAAGTGCATGTCAATAGCCCTTCTAGCGATCTAGCGCCATTTTGTGTGAAGTATGGTACCTAATGCGTCGTATGTGACCATAGCGTCGTCGAAAGTTTTTCGAAAGTCATGCTATTCAACAGCCCGGCGGAGCCCCGTTCCGCCCACCTGAGGACCAGCCAAGCGGCCGCTCAGCGCGACCTCAGCAGGCCTACGGAGGCTGTCGCTGCCTCGCGTAACCCCTCAGGCAACAGGCGTCGCTGTCGTAGCTCTGACCCCAGCCGAATGGCTACACCGGGTCGGGGGCCTGGGGCTGGTTTATGTCCCCCAGGAAGCAGTCTCATCGCGAAGGGCGGCGTACCGCGCGCGGACCTCGGGGACTGCTTCCGCCTCGTAGGTCAGGGCCGGGTGGGCGGGCCACTGCGGGGGACGCGGCGATCCCGCGAGCGCCCAGGCGGCCTGGCGGGCCGCGCCCAGGGCGACGTACTCGGCGGGATCGGGGACCGTGACGGGCAGGCCGAAGATCGCGGGCGCGAGCGCCCTGATGGCCGGTGACTGGGCGGCGCCGCCAATCAGCAGGATCCGCCGGGCCGCCACCCCGCTGACCTCGCCCACGTAGTCGATGGCGTCGGCCAGCGAGCACAGCACCGCCTCGACCGCGGCGCGCGCGAGGTTTTCTGGTGTCGTGTTGTGGCTGGTGAGGCCGCGCAGGACGCCGTTGGCGGCGGGCCGGTTGGGTGTCCGCTCGCCATCCAGGTACGGCAGGAACACCAGCCCGCCCGCCCCCGCCGCCGCCGCCAGCGCGAGCGAGGAAAGGCGCTCCACGTCCGCGCCGAGCATCCGCGCGGTGACGTCCAGCACGCGGGCCGCGTTCAGCGTGGCCACCAGCGGCAGGAAGTGCCCGGTCGCGTCGGCGAAGCCGGACACCGCCCCGGAGGCGTCCGCCGACGGCTTGTGGCTGACCAGATAGGCCGTCCCCGACGTCCCGATCGATACCGCGACGTCGCCGTCGGCCAGGGCGAGGCTGAGCGCGGCCCCCATGTTGTCGCCCGTACCGGCGGACAGCGCGGCGCCCCACGATGTGTGCCCGACCACCTCAGCCGGCCCGGCGACCCGGGGCAGGGCGACCGGGTGGCCGATCGCCCGCTCAGCCAGGCCGGGCAGCCACGTGCCGTCGGCGGCCGAGAAGTACCCCGTCCCCGAGGCATCGCCGCGGTCGGTGACCGCCGCCTGGGCCGAGCCGGGCCCGCCGCCGGCCAGCCGCCAGGTCAGCCAGTCGTGTGGTAGCAGGACCGTCTGCGTGCGCTTGGCGTGCGCGGGCTCGCGCTCGGCCAGCCAGCGCAGCTTGGTCACCGTGAACGACATTGTCGGCACCGACCCGGTGCGCGCGGCCCATTCCGCCGGCCCGCCGAGCTCATCAATCAGCTGCGCCGCCTGCTGCGCGGACTTGACGTCGTTCCACAGCATCGCGGGGCGGATGACCGCCCCCGTCTCGTCCAGCGCGATCATGCCGTGCTGCTGAGCCGCGACGCCGATGCCGGAGGCCTGCTCCAGCAGGTCCCGCCCTGCGGTGCCCAGTGCCTCCCACCAGGCCGCCGGGTCGCACTCGGTGCCGTCTGGGTGCGGCGCCGCGGCCTGCCCGACCACGGTGCCGTCTTCCGCGCGGCAAAGCACGATCTTGGTGGACTGGGTCGAGGAGTCAACGCCGGCGACTAGCATCAAACGACCTCTTTCTGGCCGAGCAGGGGCGAGCTAGGGGAAGTCACGACAATCATGGGCAATCGCGATGCCAGCCCGGTCTTGACCAGTTAAGATGACCATAATTTAATATTTTCGGCAACTGTTTCGGAGGCGGGCTTGGCCGGTACCGCCAGGTATCTGTTAACTTACTTACCAGTTTCGGTCATAGCCCCGTGAGGTCGCGGTAGCTAGGCTGGTCGTTCAGGTAACGGTGACACGGGAGTCTCGCATGGCACAGATCGTCCTCGACCACGTCGAGAAGGTGTACCCAGGGGGCACCAAGGCCCTCGATGACCTCAACCTCGACGTCAAAGAGGGCGAGTTCATGGTTCTCGTCGGCCCCTCCGGGTGCGGCAAGTCCACCGCGCTGCGCTCCATCGCGGGCCTGGAGGAGATCACCGGCGGCACGATCCGGATCGGCGACCAGGTGGTGAACGACCTGCCGCCCAAGGACCGCGACATCGCCATGGTGTTCCAGAACTACGCGCTGTACCCGCACATGACCGTCGCGGAGAACCTCGCGTTCGGCCTGAAGCTGCGCAATACGCCCAAGCCCGAGATCCGGCGCCGCGTTGACGAGGCCGCCAAGCTGCTCGGCCTGGAGCCGTACCTGAAGAGCAAGCCGGCCCAGCTGTCCGGTGGCCAGCGGCAGCGGGTCGCCATGGGGCGCGCCATCGTCCGCGAGCCGCGCGCCTTCTTGATGGACGAGCCGCTGTCCAACCTGGACGCCAAGCTGCGCGTGTCCATGCGGGCGGCGCTCAACCAGCTGCACGAGCGGCTGCACACCACCACCGTGTACGTCACCCACGACCAGGTCGAGGCCATGACCCTCGGCCAGCGCGTCTGCGTGCTGCGCGACGGCCAGCTGCAGCAGGTCGACACGCCGCAGCGGCTGTTCGAGGCCCCGGTCAACCTGTTCGTCGCCGGGTTCATCGGCTCCCCGGCCATGAACTTCGTCAACGCGGAGCTCGTCCGCGATGACGGCCCCGCCGTCACGTTCGCCGGCTACCGGCTGCCGGTCCCCGCGTCGGTGCTGGAGGCCAAGGCCGGCCTGGACGGCTACTTCGGCCGCCAGCTCATCCTCGGCATCCGGCCGTCCGACTTCGAGGAAGCCGGCTTCGCCGACGCCTCGTGGGCGCGCCTGCCGGTCACCGTCGGGGTCACCGAGGAGCTCGGCACGGAGATCCACGCGATCTTCACGATCGACGCGCCGCCGGTCGAGCACGCCAGCATCACGCATGCGACCGCGGGCGACGGAGACGAAGAAGCGGTTCCGGCGCTCATCGGCGGCAGGTCGCTGTGGACCGCCCGCGTGTCCGCCCGGTCCACGGTCCGCCCAGGCCAGCCGGCCGAGCTCGCCGTGGACACCAGCCGTCTGCAGTTCTTCGACCCTGACAGCGGCCTGACGATCGGCCACCCGCAGGCTTCCCCGGCGGCGACCAGCGCCCAGGTCGCGTAACACAGCCGCGTAACACAATAGTCAGCAGAAGTTCACACATATGCCGAACGGGCAGTGGCGGCTCGGGCCGAATGAGTCGCCTCCCGCCCGTTCGGTATATTGGTTTCTACCCACTTCTGCGAAGTTCGTGCCTCAGGCTGGCAAATAACTTCCACGGCATTACGCCGATTTGAAACGCTTCCCCCCATAGCAGTTGCGTTCGTGGACGGTTAAGATCTCCCGTGACTTATGTGATCGTGTAGGCCTAGCTAAGAGGAGACTTGATGGCGGAGACGTCCACCGCTACCGTTCCCGCCCCGCCCGCTCGGCTCGAACCCGACGCGATCGGCGTAGCACAGGACACCATCATCGGCATGGCAACGTCCGCGCCCGCCGCGGTTGTCGCCTACATCCTGGCCTCACTGGCCCTGACGGTTAATTACGGTGGCGGGATCACCCTGCTGGTGACGGGTATCCCGATGCTGATCATTGCCTACGCATACCACCGCCTGAACAGGTGGAACGCGAATAGTGGCGCGTCCTTTGAGTGGGTGGGCCGCTCGATAAATCCCTACCTCGGGTTTATGACCGGCTGGCTGATGATCGCTGGCTATGTCTTCGGGACGCTGAGCGGGGTCACGGTGCTCGGGCCGAACGTGCTCGCCGTCTTCGGCAGCGACGCCTCCAACAAGTGGGGCAACGTGGGCATCGCCACCGCTCTTGGCCTGCTCATGATGATCATCGCCATCGTGGGCATCAAGCTCACCGCGCGTGTCCAGGTCGGCATGGCGATCGTCGAGTACGCGATCCTCATCGGGGTCTCGATCTGGGGCCTGGTCTACGTCCTGGGCCACACCGCGCCTACGGTCGTCCCCGTCTCCAGCGGCTGGTTCAGCCTCACCGGGATCGGCGGCAAGGGTGACCTGGTGGGCGGCTTCCTCATCGCGGTGTTCGCCTTCAGCGGCTGGGACGGCACCATCTACGTCAACGAGGAGGTCAAGCACCGCCGGGTGAACCCCGGCCGCGCGGCCATCATCGCCGTCATCTTGCTGACCGTCATCTACGCGCTGGCCCAGTTCGGGCTGCAGGGCGTCCTGCCGGCCGACAAGCTGCAAAACAGCGCGGCCCCGCTGGTGGACATCGGCAACGCCCTCGGCGGCGCGACGTGGGGCAAGCTCATGGCCCTGTCAGTGGCGCTGTCCGGGATCGCGACCACCGGCACCGGCATCGTCATCTCCGCCCGCATCATCTACGGGATGGCGAGTTACCGGGTACTGCCGGAGTTCCTGGCCAACGTCCCGCGGCGGTTCATGACCCCAGCGGCGGCCAGCCTCGTCGTCGGGTTCCTGCTCGTCATCCTCGCCTGGGTGTACCTGCTGGCCAACTCGGTGCAGACCGCCTTCGGCTACATCCTCGACCTGACCGGCATCTTGTTCGCCGTCTTCTATGTCCTGACCGCCATGGCCACGATCGTGTACTACCGCCGCCGCGTCCTGTCCGGCGCGGTCGAGGCGATCACGCTCGGCGTCCTGCCGCTGGCCGCCGCGGCCTTCCTCGTCTGGATGGTGGTCAAGGCGCTCATGGAAAAGGACGCGCCGGAGCTGTGGACGCTGGTCGGCATCGTCGTGTTCGGCTTCCTGCTCATGCTGGTGGCCCGGTTCGTGCTCAAGTCGCCGTTCTTCTCCATCGGCCGCGAGAGTGACCCCGGCCCGCGGAAGGCAGCGGCCGCGGCCAGCTAGCGCGCTCGACGATCAAGGCGGAGGCCGGGGCGCGCAGGGCCCCGGCCTCCGCCTTGCGTTCGCGCTACTTGTTCCGGTGGCGGCCGGTTACCCGGCGCCCGAAGCCACCCTGCGGCTCACTGTCGGCCGCCGGCGCGGCCGCGGGGGTGGCGGCTTCGTCCTTGCCCGCGCTGCCCTGCCCGTCGGGGCCCGCGCCGGTGATGTTCCGCAGGCTCTCCAGGGCGCTGGCCGTAAGCGGGTCACCAGCTGGCAGGTGCAGCTCGCACCGTTCGGCCGTGTCCCGCAGGAGCTTGGATCCGTCGCTTTGCCGGCCGACGGCGTACTGGGCGTGCGCCAGGTTCAAGCTGGCCGACAGCGTGAGCCGGTGATCCACGCCCAGGGTCTCGGCGTACCCGGTCCGCACCTGCTCGTAAAGCTGCACGGCGGAGGCCATCTTGCCCGCGCCATGGTTCGCGCCGGCCAGCGCGCCGCAGGCGGCCAGCGTGTCGGGGTCAAGGGGGCCAAGGACCTTCTGCCGGTCGGCGACCACTCGCTTGAGCAACGAGATCGCCGCCTTCGCCTGCCCGTCCGCCAGGTAGGCCTCAGCGAGCTGCTGGGCCGTGCTCAGCGCGTCAGGATGCTTCCCGCCCTGGACCTTCTCCCGGTCGGCGAGAACCCGCTTCCCGAGCCACACAGCCTCGGAATACTGCCCGGTGGCGCGCAGCGCGGTGGCGAGGTCGTCGCGGGTGCCCATGGCCTCCACGCTGTCGGTGCCCATCGCGTGGTCATAGGCGGAGACCGCCTCGGTCAGCACCGATACCGCCTCGCCCGGCCGTCCGGCCGCCAGCAGGGCCTTACCTAGGTCCCGGGAGGCGTCGGCGGTTCCGGTGGCGTCTGGCCCGAGCCTGCTGGCCCGGTCGCCCTTGACCCACTGGAACCAGGAGATGGCCTCTGACGGCCGTCCCGCGGCCATGTAGGCGCGGGCCAGGTGCTCGGAGATCACCAGGGTGTGCGGGTGGTCGCCGCCGAGCACGCGGTCGCTGGTGGCCGCCAGGTCGCTCCAGTACTCGACGGCGGCGGCCGGGACGGGCAGCGCGTCCAGGCTCTGCCCGGCGCACAGCAGCAGCCCATGGCACTCGTCCTGCCACAGGGCGTCCCCCGCGATCCGCCGCAGGGTCTCCGCGCAGGACCGGTAGGCCCGGCGCAGCCACTCGGGCTGGTCCTCGCCGGGCCAGTCGGCGAGCATGGCGTTCGCCGCGGCAACCGAGATGCCGCTCAGTGACTCCGGGGGGCAGGCGGCCCTGATCGCCGCCTGCACTACCCAGTTGACCCGCACCATCGGCGGGGTCAGCGTCATGTCGACCGACAGCAGCCCCGTAGCCGCCAGCGCGGCCAGCCCGTCGTAAACCGCCGCCGCCGGGACGGAGTACTCGCGGCCGGATGCGGTGAATATCGTGCCCGGGATCCCGGTGCCGTCCAGGAGCGACGCGAAGGTGAGCTGCGGGTGGGCTAGGTCCCCCGCTAGCAGGGCGGCGTGCTCTACCGACAGCCCCCACGTCAGCGCGGCCGGAGACGCGGCGCCGCCCGCGGCGCGGACCATCTCGCGGCGCGCGGTGAGATGGTCCAGGTATCCCCGGCAGCTGAGCTCCGAGGTGGCGATAACGGAACTGGCCTGCACCAGGGCAAGCGGCTCGTCGCCAAGCTCGTTCACCAGGTCCGCCGCGCCCTGGCGCTGATCGAGGTCGGCGGCTAGCCGGCCCATTAGGTAGGCGAGCGCCTCTCGGCGGCTGTACGTTCCCACCGCAACGATGACGGGGGAGGCTACGTGGCCGCGCGGGACCGCGGCCGGGCTTGTCGTCGTGGCCAGTACCCGGCCCGCCGGCCCGGTCGGCCAGAGGCGGCTAACGGCCGCCGCTTCCGTCACGTCGTCGAGGACGACCAGCCATGGTGTCCGCGTCGCCTGCAGCCAGCCGAGCAGGCGCGCGGCGACTGCCTCACCGTCCCCTGACGTCCGCAGGCTCAGGGCGGCCGCCGCCTCCAGGTAAGCCGATAGCACTGATGCCCGGCTGGTGGCAGTCACCCAGATGACCAGTTCGACGGCGCCGGACTCGCGCAAGCTGGCCGCCAGGGAGATCGCCAGCTGGGTCTTGCCGCAGGAGTCGGGCCACTCGCGCGCCCCCGTGGCGACCCGCTCGGTCGTGGCGGGAGCCCCGGCGCGCGCGCCTGAGCCGCGGTCGGAGACCAGCACGACCGTCGCGCCGGGAACTAGCGCCGCCGAGGCCGCCTGACCCGTTTCCGGCCGGGAGATGAACCAGGCCGCCAGCGGGGGCACCGGGGGCAGGGAAGGCACGACGCGACCTCCTATCGCCCGGCGGGGGCGGTGACGACCGCTGCTCGGGCCCGCTGCGCGGACACATGCTCGATCAAGGTGATGAGAACCTGCTTGACCGATCCGCGCTCCCGCGCGTCACACAGCACCACCGGCACCGCGGAATCCAGGTCGAGGGCGTCGCGCACTTCGTCTGGCTCATAACGCGGGGCGCCGTCGAAGCAGTTGAGCGCGATGACGAACGGCAGCCCGCGGGTCTCGAAGTAGTTAACCGACGGGAAGCTGTCATCGAGCCGGCGGACGTCAGCGAGAACGACGGCGCCGAGCGCGCCGTACGCCAGCTCGTCCCACATGAACCAGAAGCGCTCCTGGCCTGGCACGCCGAATAGGTACAGCACCAGCTCGTTGGCGAAGGTGATGCGGCCGTAGTCAAGGGCGACGGTGGTCGTCGTCTTGCCGGGCACCCCCTGCAGGTCGTCGTGGCCCACGCTGGCGGTGGTCAGCTTCTCCTCGGTGAGCAGCGGCCGGACCTCGCTGATGGCGGCGACCATCGTGGTCTTGCCGACCGCGAAGCCGCCCGCGATCAGCAGCTTGTGCGGGGTCAGCCCGGGCCGGCCGGCGCTAGAGCGCGCGGAGTCCATTGAGTATCTCCCTCAGCAGGTCGTCGCTGGGCATCTCCCTGGTCGGACGCTGCCGCACGACCTTGACCGCGCCCAGCATGATCAGGTCAGCGAGCAGCACGCGCACGACGCCGACGGGCAACCCGGTGCCGGAGGCGATGTCGGCCACCGTGGTCGGCTGGTGGGCCAGGTTGATGATCTTGCGGTGCTCGGGGGTCCGGCGGGCTGGCTCGCTGCCCGCGCCAGCGGACCTGCTCGTGGTGACCACGACGGCGATCAGGTCAAGCACCTCGCCGTCCGCAGGCTCGGTCCGGCCGCCGGTCACCGCGTAGGGCCGGACGACAGGCCCGGACTCGCGGCGCTTCCAGCCCTCCTGGGACGCCACGTGATCACCCCACCGGGGTCTCGGTAGCCGGGAACCTCGCCTGCTGGGCCAGGTGCGGCCGGGCGCGCTTGACTAGCATCGCCATCTCGTAGGCGACCAGCCCAGCGTCCGCGTTGGCCGGGCACAGCGCGGCGAGGCAACTGCCCTCGCCGGCGGCGGTGACGAACAGCAGTCCCTTCTCCAGCTCAATGACCGTCTGCCGGACCCCGCCAGCGTCGAATCGCTCTCCCGTGCCGGCCGCCAGCGACTGCAGCGCGGCCGCGACCGCGGACAAGTGCTCCGCGTCCTCGCGGGTCAGGTCCCCGGACGAGGCGATCAGCAGCCCGTCGCGGGACAGCAAGACGGCCCGGCGGAAGTCCTCGACGCGTGAGGCCAGGTCATCAAGCAGCCAGGCGAGGCCGCGCGTGTCGGTCGCGCCCGTGACGTCCCCGTCCATTACTTCTCCTCGCTATCGGGTGCCAGGTCCGGCACCGCGAGATCGGTTTCTGGTGTGTCATCGGCTTCCCGGCTCCGTTGCCAGCTGCTTTGCACGGAGGCGGCGAGGTTCCGGGCACGCTCGGGCGCCGGCGCCTCCGCTGGCCGGGCTACCCCTGGCATGCGGACCGGACTGCCGCTGGCCAGCTGCTCCGCGCTGCCCGGCCGCATGCGGCGCGGGAGCCGCCGGGGCTCCTCACCCGCCCCGTTCGACCCCGCGGGGGGCGTTACCGCGCTGTCGCTCCACTCGCCGGCCGCCGGTGAGGGGGCCTGCTCCGCCGGGGCGACCGCGCCCTGCTCGGCCGGGATGGCGGGCCTTTCCCGCCTGGGCAGCCCCTCGAAGGGAACCTGCTCATCAGGTGCCACGGAGCGCCGCCGCGGGCCGCTGGGCCCGCTGGGCCCGCCAACCCCGCCGGGCGCGCCCAGTCCGCTGACCCCGCCCGGCGCGGCGGGATCCGCGAGCAGGGCACTGACCGCGAAGGCGCCCCTGGACGGCGTGCTCGGGGGCGTCCCGTCCGCGGAGATCGGCTCGGCTGACGCGCTCGGCCGGGCCACGATCGCTCCGACCAGGGACAATGCCTCGAGCGAGGCGATGTTCAACCGCGCCGCGCCGCGCAGTACCGAGTCATTGTCGGCATGCCCCGCCCCGGTGGTGATGAGGCTCTCTGGGAGGATGACGACCGCCTTGGTCCCCCGGTAAGCCGACGGGATCAATTCGATCTGCACGCCGTGCCGGGCGGCCAGCCGGCCGGCGACGAACAGGCCCAGGCGGTCGGCGTCGGCCAGGTCGAAGTCCGGGGGGCTGGCTAGCCGGGAGTTGATCTCCCTGAGCTGCTCGGCGGCGATCCCCAGCCCGCGGTCCTCGACCTCGATGGCGAAGCCGTTGGCGACCCGCTCGGCGCGGACCTCGACCCGCGTGGCCGACGGGGAGAACAGGGTCGCGTTCTCGATCAGCTCGGCCAGCAGGTGGATCATGTCCGTCACCGCTGAGGCGGCCACTGACTCCTCGGC
>Ga0157369_10008151_pt1 | contig 12017 bp, 9 predicted proteins | sample C25metaG_FD_113461 | JGI IMG/M metagenome (GOLD analysis project Ga0157369, IMG submission 113461) | Corn rhizosphere microbial communities from Kellogg Biological Station, Michigan, USA - C2-5 metaG | ecosystem: Host-associated > Plants > Roots > Rhizosphere > Soil | place: USA: Michigan...
CCCTGAACCCGCGGGTTGCCGGCAAAGTCCACGGTACCCACCACCGACGAACCGAGGTTGATTCCGGCGCTCACGGCAGGCGAGCTGGTCGCCACGCGGAAATTGGGGCTGGTCAAGCTCATATAGACCGGATTCGCGAACGAGGAATGTCCGTCATTGGCGGAGATCGAACGATAAGCCGCGAAGCCGGCGATCGACGCGCCCTTCCAATACCAGGCACTGGCGGCCGCCCCGCCCGTGGAGAAGTACACGTTGTAATCGGCGTCGACATCCGAAGAACTCGCGATTCCGGTGACGAACTGGTTCTGCGCACCGGCATACACGATGTTGTTCTTGAAGACGTTGTTCGTCGAGAAGTACTGGATCTGGAACTCGCCCGAACCCGTGTTCTGCGTGTCGTTGTTGTAGAGGGAGTTGTTGACGAAATTGCAGTGATCCGTGCCGCCCCGGCTGGAATCGTATCCGCCGATCGTGAGGCCCGACAGGTTGTTCGCGTAGATGAGGTTGCTGCGAACGGTCACATAGCTGCTGAGCTTATTGGCGTGTTCGCTGGCTATTTCCACGCCGAAGTCGGTGTTGTGTACCACGTTGCGTTCGATGGTCACCCGCGTGCAGCCATCGCAGTAGATGCCGTCGGCGCCATAGGAATTGCCGTAAGCCGGATTCCTGTACGACGTGATGTTATAGACGGTGTTGCCGCTGATCGTGCCGTCGCGGGCCAAGTCGGTGGCCGTGCTGCTCGACACGCCTTCGAATCCGATGGCGTCGATGCCTATGTTGTTGGTGTCATGGACGACGTTGTTCGTGATCGACCAGTGCTGGACGTTGCCGTCGACAGCGAGCGACTCACTCGATCCTAGCGTGAGGTGATCGATCTGATTGCCGTCGATCGTCAGTTGGCTGATGGCGGTCGTCGCATTGCTCCCATAAGCCGCCAGCCCCATGGCGTTTGCGTTGGTGCTCTGCGCAGTGTTCGCGATGTGGTGGATGTGGTTGCTCAGGATCTGGATGTTGGTGCTGGCTCCGGTGATCCATACGCCGACGGGCACCCGGGCTGTGCTGGCCGTGGAGTAATTGCGGATCTCGAGCCCTACGATCTTGATGTAGCTTCGGTCGATGATGTTGAAGAGCCCGCTCTGTCCCGAAGCGGGGACCAAGCCCGTTCCGTCGACGATGGCGGTTTCGCCGGGATAGTTTTGAAAGGTGACGTAGCCGCCCGACGCGGAGCCGGAAACATTCACCGTGACGGACTCGTTGTAGGTTCCCGCGCGGACATACACGGTATCCCCGGCGCTCGCCGCGTTGGCCGCGTGTTGAATGGTGCGCCAGGGGGAGGTGCTGGTGCCGGCGTTGGCGTCGTTGCCGCTCGTCGAGACATAGTGCGCGGAAGCCACCAGGCTCGCCGAACTGGTGTTCGGGCTGGTGCTTGAACTCGTGCTACCGGTGCTGCTCGAGACACCCGAATTACCGCTCCCCGTGTTCGATACGCCAGAGGAGCTCCCGCTCGTTGCGACATTGGACGTGGAAGAGCCCCCGCCACAGGCAGCCAAAAAAGCTGCCAGAGCCACGGAAATCACCGTGAACGGACGCATCGACATGCGTGCTTCCTTATTAGGATGAGTTACGGGAATTGCGTGCGCGGGCGTCCGCGCGTTGGCACAGAATAAACGAGCCGTGTAAACAATGCGGGAGAAATGGATAAAAGTTGTGAGGATTTGTCACAGCGCCGGGTGGGCTACGGTCCAAGAGCAAGCTTGCCCGCGACTTACTACAATAGCGGTCAATTCGCATGTTCGCAGGCGTTGGCCATTAGCGTCGGCGAACCGTTGCCCCGCTTCCGACGCCGTGATGACTCGCGATATATCCGACAGCGTTGCCGCTATGGTGCGGCGCCCGAACTCGCCTCGCTTCCTGCTGTTTCTGATTTGCTTGTTCTCGTCCGCGGGGCAATTGGCGATCGACATCTACGTGCCGGCGCTGCCCGCGATGGCGCGTTACTTCGGGACGTCGCCGCAGGAGATCCAATCGAGCGTGTCGGGCTACATGGCCGCCTACGCGCTCGGGCAACTGATCTTCGGGCCGATCGCCGACGCTTACGGACGCAAGCGCGTGCTGGCCTTCGGGCTTATCGTCTACACGATCGGTTGTGCGTTGTCGTTGGGGGCGCCGAACCTCGAAACGTTCATCCTCGCCCGCTGCCTGCAGGGCTTCGGCATCGCGGCGACGAATCTGCTGGCGAAGGCGATCGTCACCGATTCGTTCTCCGGCCAAGCGTTGATGCATGCGTTCACCTACATGGCAATCGCGTGGGGGCTCGCGCCGATCATCGCGCCGGTAATCGGTGCGCATCTGCAAACGTGGTTCGGTTGGAAGTCGTGTCTGGTGTTCTTGCTCGTTTATTCGCTGGCCATGTGGGGCGTACTCTGGCGCTATCGTGAAACGCTGCCGTCACCGGTGCGCCTCGCGCCGCGCACGCTGTTGAAGAATACGGCGATGGTGCTGTCGAACCCGGTATTTCAAAGCTGCTTTCTTGCACAGGGGCTTTGCTACAGCATCCTGCTCGTTTTCAATATCGTCGGGCCGTTCATGGTGCAAAGCACGCTGCACGAGCAGCCGACGTTTTTCGGCTATTTGGCCCTCGGCATTGGGTTGATGTACTTCCTCGGCGGGCTCTCGAATCGTCTTCACGGCCCGCGATTGCCGAGTGCGGAAACGCGGCTGCGCGTCGGGTCGCGGGTGATGGTAGCCGCATCGATCGTAATGGTCGTGCTCGCGTTGACAGTGGGGCTGCGAGTCTGGACGCTCGCCCTGCCTGTGCTCGTGATGGGTCTGTGCGCGGGAGCGATGTACCCGACGCTGATGGCGAAGGGCAACTCGTTGTTTCCGCATATCGCCGGTTTGACGAGCGCGATTCTCGGCTGCGCGTTGCTGCTCGTGTCGTCGGCCATGATGGGGCTCGCGGGCTTTGTGTCCATCCATGTGCTGCTGCCGCTCGCCGTGTTTTTCCTGTTGCTTGCGATTACCGTTGTCGTGATGGTCACCAAGCTGTTGCGGTATTTAGGGCAGGCTTGAGCGCGCCCGGCTTTCCACCGAAATGTGGCAATATCCCCGCGTGGCGTCATTCAATAAGAACGCGCGCGATTACGCCTACCTGACGGGGGATCGGCATGCCTGTAAAAATCTTGCAGTGCGGATATATGTCCGGGGATACCTACGCCGCGGCCGCCTTACTGGCGACCGATACGACGGCCCGTATCATTCTGGTCAAGGACACGAGGGCCACGGGACAAAACGCGGATAAAAGCGGCCTAATTCAAAAGATCTACGGCGAAAGCGGCGTGATGGGGCGCGTCCATCTGCTCGATATCACGTCCGGCAATCTGCGCGTGAACGATCTATGGAAACTTTATAAAGACGCCTACACGACACGTATGCCGGCGCCGCAGCGTGGCGCCACCAACGCGAGCAAGCTTTATTACGACCAGATACCGGTCGGCTGGCCACGATCGATCACGGCGGTTACCGGTCTGCTCGCGTCGAAGTGGGAGACCGACCCCGACGGGACGAGTGCGGCTATCGCCACGGCGTGGAAGGTCGGCAAACTGCCTACCGAGCAAAAATTTGCTTTGTACGGATACATGGGTCGCAAGTTTCAAAAGAACAATTTCGACATCAAACCCAACATCGTCGTGTTGTGGAGCCGACAAAGCGGCAAGCGCGGCGGCGCTCACCCTGAGCTCGATTCGAGCTATGCGGGCATTCGTCAACTTGCGCGAGCGTTCGTCGCTTGCGACAAACCTGTAACGGTGTTGCTGGCCGGCGACGAGCGCAACGACAAGCTGAATGAATTTGCGAACCTGCCGGGCATGGATGACGTGATCAGCGTATCCGACATGTGGGAAGACCCGGTCTGGAGGGAGCAGTTCGGCAACGCCAAGTTTCTCGCGCAATTTGCTTTTTATAAGTATCTGGCGGAGGAGTACAACGTCATCCACATCGGCATGCGCAGCGGGATGCTCGAATCGATGGCGCTACTCGGTATGAAGACCTTCTATCTCGAAGGCGCCGGCTCGGGCTCGTCGGGGCGGATGGGTGGCTTCAGCAAGGCGGGCATCACCTATTCCCGAATTATCATCGGCGAAGCCCCTGGCATCACGGGCCGCATTTCCGAACAGCGCAAGCTCTATACGAGCGAGGTTCTGAACGAGCGCATCGACAAGCGAGCCCGTGTCCATTGGGACCGCGGCGGCTTCTGGGACCTTTTCGGAGATTCCGATTCGTCCGAATGGGCGGCAGTCAGTTACGCGAAGGCCGATCTGCTCGGGAGCCCACGTCGGGATTCGTCATATTACGGGACCGATCAGTGGTCTGAATTAGCGAAGGATATGGCTAGCATGCGTGGCTTTACCAAGAAGGACATAACCAATATTTTCGACGCCGTGGGACCGCTGCTTAAAGACGCCTGATTTTGCGTTTGGATGTTCAGTGAGGTCGAGCATCCCTCAGGCAGATCAGTTCTCTTCAATAAGCATCTGGCGCGGAGTAAACCTGACTCACCGCGGCATTTAATCAACTCTTCCCTTTGGGCTGTCTAGCCTTGCGCTTGTCCTCGAGCCGGTAGCTGTCACCGGCGAGCTGCATGATGTGCGAATGGTGCAGCAGCGGATCCAGCAAAGCGGCTGTCAGCGTTTGATCCTCGGCAAAGGCCGATGACCATTGGCTAAACGCCAAGTTGCTCGTTACGACGATGCTACCGTGCTCGTAGCGCTTAGCGACGACGTTAAAGAACAGCGTCGCCTCCTCTCGGCAGAACGATAGATAGCCGATTCGTCGATAACCAACAGCCGCGGCCCGATAGGCTAGCGCCTGCGCTAGATGGCTCTTACCCACGCCGCTCAGGCCAAGGAAGACGACGTTATCGCATCTATCGAGAAGCTCAACGCCGCCAACTCTTGAACCTGCGCCCGGGGCGCTCCGCTTGAAACGCAAAGTCGTCTTTCTCAATGGTCTTGATCGACGGCAACGTCGCCATCTCCATCAATGCTGTGCGTTGTCGCTCGATACGTGCATAGCGGCCCGACGGACTACGACGGCTGGCGCGGGCGATGGAAGACCTTGCAGAGCGGACGCATAACGAAGCGAGAACCGAGCACGACTATCAACAGCGCAAGCAGAAATGATGCCGCTAGTACGACAGCCATCACCAGGTTGTCGCCTTCTTCCGGACCGATAACGTTGAACCACGTCGCAAGCATTAGGTATAGCTGCCGCCACGCGTGGCTATCGAATATCGGGTCAAGCGCAGACCAAACATAAGCGATCTTGGCGATGACTATCGTCAGCGCAAGTACCACAACGGCCTTGAGCGCGGTCTTCATAGAACGTCCACCGCGCCGTAATAACGAATTTTCGTGCCGGGTATCACCGCCACCGGTTGTGATTTCAGGTAGTCACGCAATTTCTGAAATTCCTGGGGTGATGTAAGAGTAATGCACCCCTCGCTAATGCCGCGATTACCGACGGGATGGAGCCGAAAATTCCCCCGCTTCACCCCATTTACGAACGTGTAGTCACTGATTGTTTTGTCCGCGCGATAAAGTGCAAACCAGTTTTCACGGTGGGAATTGTTGAAGATAGTGGCCAGCGAGTCCCAGAACCATCCTAGGTGCCCGCCGCTTTGCCGATCCACAATGTAGTACGTACCCGTCGGCAAGGGTCCTTCTTTTGGAATGGATGTGTCGGCCGGATTATTCTCGTAACCCTTTTCCCCAGAGAACGCAGCATAGAGCTTACCGTCGCATCTCAGTGTGCTGACGGGCTGGTTGTTGAGAAAGAAGGCGCACCGTGCGGTCACTTTCAACTCCAGATATTGACGGGGGAAACAGGGTAGCAGATGACCGGAAAATAACACCCGACGACTTTGGTAGGTCGCGAAGTCGATTTCGCCGAACAGCACCACGCTCCACGCGAAGCTTCAACGCGCGCAAAGGCACGCAACCAGTTGCAAAACGCAGCCTTCGACGCCGAAGGTTAGCGGAAAGTCGATGAGTTCGAGGAAGGATGTGCGCCGGAGTATTTCCATACAACAGCAGCCGAAACGCGGACTCACTCGCTAAACCATTGATCTACTTGTGGTTCTTGGCGCGCCCGGCTGGGATCGAACCAGCAACCCCTGCCTTCGGAGGGCAGTACTCTATCCATTGAGCTACAGGCGCTAAGACATGTCGGCGCGAGAGTGAGACGAGGAACCGCAGCGCCAAGCAAGACCGAAAGCATACCTGTTTTCGCCTAATGCGTCCACCGCGCCCCCGCCCGGCGGGGGCCTGCTTCAGCACACACCAACGCCCGCCCCCCCACACCTGCCGTCCTCACCACGCCCAACCGTTACCGCCCCACTAAAGCAAGCCCGGGTAAACGCCGCCCCCGCCCCGCGCGCGGCGCTCGCCGAGGCCAAAACGTTGCGTCTATAATCGTCCGTGTTTTGACCGAATTAATTAAGTCGTTGCCGGCTTAGCCGTTTCAGGTTTTTTAGCTGTTGCCGTCGCGCTGTACCGCTCACCAACAAAATTCCCCGGGAGACGAGACAAGCATGAGCGAAGCACCACACGGAGCCCCGATCAAAACGCCCGGCCAGTTGATCGCCGCGGTCATTGCGGCGTTCGCCGTTCCGATCGTCGTCATCATCCTGCTGGCGTTTTACGTCAACCAGTCCGTGCGCACAGGCGCCGGCACCAACGGCCTAGCCGACGCCACAGTCGCCAGCCGCATCGCGCCGATCGCCCAAGTCACCGTTCGCGATGCCAATGCGCCGCACGTGTTCAAGACCGGCGAAGAAGTGTTCAAGGCCGTTTGCACCACCTGCCACACGCCCGGCGCAGCCGGCGCACCCAAATTCGGCAACAGCGCCGATTGGGCGCCGCGCATCGCCCAAGGCTACGACACGCTGCTGCACAACGCGTTGACCGGCAAGAACGCCATGCCCGCCCGCGGCGGCACGAGCCCCGACGACTACAGCGATTACGAGATCGCCCGCGCCGTCGTCTATATGGCCGACCACGCCGGCGCGAATTTCCCCGAACCGGCCGCCCCCGCAGCGGGCGCCACTGCAAATGCAGCCGCGGCCGCATCGGCCCCGCAAAGCGCCAGCGCCAGCACGGGCGCCGTCAACGACCAAGCCGCAGCCGCCATCGCCGCATTGCCGAGCGCGCCGAGCCCCGCATCGTCGAGCGCCGATAAGGCACAAGCCGGTAAAGCGCTCTACACGCAAGTCTGTCAGGCGTGCCACGCCGCCGGTGTGCTGGGTGCGCCGAAGTTCGGCGACAAGGCCGCGTGGGCCCCGCGTCTGAAAGACCCGATGGACGTGATTTATAACTACGCCCTGCACGGAAAAGGACAGATGCCGCCCAAAGGGGGATCCAGCGCATCCGACGACGACGTCAAAGCCGCCGTCGATTACATGGTCGACGCCGCCAAGTAAGTCGCAAAGCCCATCAGTGGTTTAGGCCCCGAGCGTCCGCTTGGGGCCTAAATGCGTGCGCCAAGCGCCCAATGCGGACCGCCGCGCCGGACCCCAAAGGCGGTCCTGAAGCAGCTAACGCCACGACCGCGCAGGCACCACCGCAACAAGCGCTTCGACCACGCCCGCCCGCAAGCGCCCCCTCAAGGCTTCTGCAACAGCGCCTTCAGGCTGGCTAACCGATCCTTCGGCGTCATCGGCGCCTCTTCGGCCGTCGGCGGCGGCGCTTCGTCAAGCTCCATCTCGGGGATGAAACGCGACGGCTCGCACACGACAGTCTCTCGCGCCCGCTTGCGCTTCTTGCACCAGTTCAAGTGCAAGCTGCGTTGCGCGCGCGTGATCGCCACGTACATCAAGCGTCGCTCTTCCTCGATGCGCGCATCGTCGATCGGCTCGTCGTCGGCGCCACCGCGGTGCGGCATGATCCCTTCCTCGACCCCGACCAGGAACACATGCGGGTATTCGAGCCCCTTCGACGCATGCACCGTCGAGAGCCGCACCGCGTCGGGATCCTCCTCCTTGCCCTCGAGCATCGACATCAACGCCACGGTCTGAATGAGGCCAAGCAAGTTCTTGCCCGTATCGCCCAATCCGTCCGCGTTGTCGTAGCCGCTCGCCTCGCCATCCTCCGCTTGTTCCGGCTCGGGCTTGGTGCCTTTGCGCTTGAGCCACTCGAGAAACTCGAGCACGTTCTGCCAGCGCGACTGCGCCTGCCGTTCGTCGAACGTGTCGTAAAGGTAGGCCTCGTAATGGATCGCTTCCATCAGGTCGTCGATCAGCGTGCTGGCCGGGTCCTTGGTCGCCCGATCGGCAATGCGCTGCATGAAATCGCAAAACACCCGCAGCGGCTCGACCTGCCGCGTCGAGAGCCGCGCTTCGATCCCCCCCATGTACACGGCTTCGAACAGCGACACCTTCGCCTGCCCGGCAAACGAGCCCAGCGCTTCCAGCGTCGTATTGCCGATACCGCGGCGCGGCGTGGTGATCGCGCGGATGAACGCGGGATCGTCGTCGGCGTTCGCGATCAAGCGCAGATACGCGCAGATGTCCTTGATTTCCGCCTTATCGAAAAACGATTGCCCGCCCGACAGCACGTACGGAATCCGCTCGCGGCGCAGCACCTGTTCAAAGATGCGCGCCTGAAAGTTGCCGCGATAAAGAATCGCGTAATCGCGAAACTGCGCACGCCGCTCGAACTTGTGCGCGGAAAGCCGAAACACGACCGATTCGGCCTCGTGCTCTTCGTCGTTGCACCCCGTCACCGTGATCGAATCGCCCATGCCGTGCTCGGACCACAACTTCTTCTCGAACAGCTTCGGGTTGTTCGCGATGACGTTGTTGGCCGCGGTCAGAATCCGCACCGTCGAGCGATAGTTTTGCTCGAGCTTGACCACGTGCAGCTTCGGAAAGTCGCGACCGAGCTGCGCCAGATTTTCTAGCGTGGCGCCACGCCAGCCGTAGATCGCCTGGTCGTCGTCGCCCACCGCCGTGAACGCGGCGCGCGGCCCCGCGAGCAACTTCAGCAGGGTGTACTGGCACGCATTCGTGTCCTGATACTCGTCGATCAGCAAGTAGCGCAGCTTGTTTTGCCAACGGTCGCGCACGGCCTCGTTCTGGGCGAAAAGCTCGGCGGGCAAGCGGATCAGATCGTCGAAATCGACCGCCTGATACGCATGCAGCGTCGCCACGTAATTGCGGTAGACGATCGCCGCCTGGTGCTCGTCTTCGTTCGCCGCGCTCGCCTGCGCCGTCTGCGGATCGATCAGCCCGTTCTTCCACAGGGAAATGATCGATTGAATCTTGCGGATGAAGCCCTTATCCGTCGAGCCAACCTGCTCTTGGATCATGCCGAAGCAGTCGTCGGCATCCATGATCGAGAACTGCGGCTTGAGGCCCAGATGCTCGGCTTCCTGCCGCAGGATCTGCACGCCCAGCGAATGGAACGTGCAAACGGTCAGCTGGTTCACGGGCACCTTCCGGCCCTCTTTGCCCGGCGTCGTCAGCGTTTTGCCTTCGAGCAACTTGCCGACGCGCTCGCGCATTTCGGCCGCCGCCTTGTTGGTGAAGGTAACGGCTGCGATATGGCGGGGCTCGAAGCCCTTGTTCTCGATCAGATGTGCGATCTTCTGCGTGATGACGCGCGTCTTGCCGCTGCCTGCGCCGGCCAGAACCAGGCACGGGCCGTCGAGGTAGCGCACCGCTTCGCTCTGCGCGGGGTTCAATCCTGCGGACATCTTCGTGTGGATGGTGTAACGAGGTTGGCGGCCCGCGCCGGGCGCATCGATGCATATAGCCGATGCGGCGCGCGAAGCCGTGAGGGCAAGTGCGCGATGTTAACACGGATGCCGACCCGAACCGGGTCTCGCGGTGGGATCGGTTCCTCCCGGCAAGCGATGCGTGCCACAATGTTCGACTCTCTTGCCGCGCGGCCGGTCCGGCCCTTTTCCCCGGATCGCCGCGCGAGCCTCATTCACCTGTCGACAGGCGGAGGGAAGCACGCATGGCTTCGACGTTGAAAATTGGTTTGATGGGCTACGGATTCGCGGGCGCGACGTTTCACGCGCCCGTCATCGAACACTGCGGTGCGCCGCCCGACGCTCCCGGCGTGCCCTATGCGCGCGTCGCAGCGATTGCCACCCGTCAAGGCGAGCACGCCCGCGCCGACTATCCGCAAGCGGCGATCGTCGCCGACATCGATGCACTGATCGCATCGAGCGAGGTTCAATGCATCGTCATCGCCACGCCGAACGACACGCACTATCCGCTCGCGGCCAAAGTGCTCGAGGCCGGCAAACATGTCGTCGTCGACAAACCCGTCACGCTCACGGCCCAGCAAGCTTGCGGACTGGCTCGGCTCGCCCGTGAGCAGGGGCTCGTCTTCGCGCCGTTTCATAATCGCCGCTGGGATGGCGATTTCTTGACGCTGCGCGAACTCGTCGAAAGCGGCACGCTCGGGCGCATCGTGCATTTCGAGTCGCATTTCGATCGCTTTCGGCCGCAAGTGCGCCAGCGTTGGCGCGAGGAGGCATCGCGCGGTGGCGGCCTGCTGTTCGATCTCGGCCCCCATCTCATCGATCAAGCGCTCGCCCTGTTCGGCGCGCCCGAATCGGTCTACGCAAGCGTCAAACTACATCGCGATCACGCCAGCGCGCCCGACTACGTGCACCTGCTGCTCGGCTACCCCGACAAGGAAGTCGTCCTCCATGCAAGCGCGCTTACGGCGATCGAACCGCCGCGCTTCGCCCTTCACGGCACGCGCGGTAGCTACGTCAAATTCGGACTCGATACGCAGGAAGACCAGCTCAAAGCCGGACTGCGCCCCGGCCAAGCGGGCTTCGCCGCGGGCAACGGAGCAGGCACGCTGTGTGCTCTAGAGGGCGAGCGAGAAGTCGAGCGCGAGGTGCCCACGCGCGACGGGGCGTATGTCGAGTTCTACCGCGCGCTCGCGCGAGCGATCGCCGGTCGCGCGGCGTTTCCCGTCACGCCCCAAGACGCAGTCGATGTCATGACGATCATCGAGCTTGCGAACGAAAGCGCGCGCGAAGGCAAACGGCTGCCGTTCGTGCGACTCGTCGCTTGAGGGCGGCAACGGACTGCGGCAAGCCCGCCGCGCCCGTGCGCGCCGGGTTCTTGCGCCGCTTGTCATCGAATACGACACACCAGACGTTTGATGTGACATGGTTCGTACGATCTATCCCCCACAGACCCCATGCACAATCAGAAGGAGAGATGGGATGCAACGCTCGATTCGCGTACTCGCTGGCTGCGCGCTGATTTCCGCGTTGGCGGCTTGCGTGGCGCCGCGGCCTCCGCATAGGCGCGCGCCGCCGCCTCCGCCCCCGCCGCCGGTGGTCGTGCGCCCTGCCCCGACCCCGAATCCGCACGAGGCCGACCTCGCACGGTATGCGCAGGTCGATGAGCGCATCGACAGCCTGAACCGCAAGATCGACGAGCGCGTCGCCCAAGGTTATTACCCGCCGCCGACGGGCGGTTCGCTGCATCATCGGCTCGATGTGATCCACCAAGAGATGCGCGACATGGCGGGACAACACGAGGGCGGCATATCGGCTGACGAGCTGCGCGTGCTCAATCAGGAACTCGACAGCGCAGCGAGAGTGATCGGAAATTGACGTCGAACGAAGCGGCAGGCCCGCTTCGACAAAAGACGCGGTGGTGCCGTCAGGCCCGCCGCGTTTTTTTGTCGATTTTTTCGAGGCTCGCTCGTCGTACGCATGAGACCGCGGCCAAGCGACCCATCGCTCGCGCCGCGCTCCATTTCACCTTCAATGGAGGTTGTTCCATGACAGACGCATCCGCACCTCAATCCGCTGAATCGCTGCGTCCGGCCGTCGAATTGGCCCAGCTCAAATGCCGTTTTCCCAACGAAAGCGATACCTACCGTCAGGCGCGCAATGCGCTGCTTGCCGAAGAAATCGAACTGCGCCGGCACATCGAACGCGTCGCGGCCCAGCGGCGGCAACTGCCGCCCGGAGGCGAGGCG
>Ga0157369_10008154_pt1 | contig 12016 bp, 10 predicted proteins | sample C25metaG_FD_113461 | JGI IMG/M metagenome (GOLD analysis project Ga0157369, IMG submission 113461) | Corn rhizosphere microbial communities from Kellogg Biological Station, Michigan, USA - C2-5 metaG | ecosystem: Host-associated > Plants > Roots > Rhizosphere > Soil | place: USA: Michigan...
GCCAGCGCAATGACTGCCGAGCCTGCCCAGCAAATCGAAAACCACCCGGCGCGCTGATCGCCGCGCGCGAACACCGCCGCGGCCGCGCTATATCCGGCCAATAGCAATGCCGCCGCGATTGCGGGCATGGCCTGGAAGCGGATGCACATCTCCCAGAGCATGGGCCCCAGCATGAGCACGGAAGCCAGCGCGTAGAGCATGGCGCCGGTGCGGTTCCTGACCTGGTTGCGCGCGGCGAGGTAGGTCCATCCCGCGGCGTACACCGCGTCGAGCGAAGCGCCCAGCGGACGCGGCAGCAGCGCCGAGCCCGACACCGCACGCAGCAGGTAAGCGCCCGCAATGCCCAGCAGCGCAATGCCCGCCGTGCTCAGCATATTGCCGGACAGCCCTGCATCCGCAGGTGCAGCTTGCCCGGCCAGCGGCGCGGGCGCCGGTGCTTCCTTTGCCGGCTCGGGCCCGGGCCGCTCGAGGCTGGTCACGCGCTGCTCAAGATGCGTGACGCTCTGCGTGAGGTGCGTGACGCTTTCCGTCAGCGCTTCCACACGTTCGGCCAGTTGCTCCAGGGCTTCGGGAGATGTCGTTGTCGGGTTCACCCGCAGCCTCACTCTCCCGCGCGGTTCAGCGCGTCGCGGCCTCGATCAGTTCGCTGTCTGCGTGCACCGGCTCCGTATGATTCTCCGGCCAGGGCGGCAGCAGCTTGATCAGTACCCACAAAATGCCCAGTGGCAGCAGTGACAGCGCAATGGCCACCAGCAGTCCCTCGCGCGTGGCCAGCGTCATCTTGTAGGTGGTGTAGCCCAGGAAGCTTTTGGAGAAGAGCTGGCCGCCGATGACGACATTCCATCGCATGGCGAAGATGCCGATCAGGGTCAGCACGCCGGCTGTGGTGTACATCCGCTTGCGCACTACGGCGCTGAGCTTCACCACTTGCGTGATCGCCAGCAGCGCGATCGGGATCAGCGTACCAATGCAGATCTGCACCACGATATGCGAAAAGTAGAGCTTGGTGTGCACCATGAAATCGAGGCTGCGGAACGACTCGTCGGCCTCGTAGATGCGGTGAATGAGGTCGAGCATTTCAAGGCTGAAATCGATGATGAACGTATAGAACAGGTACATCGCGATGGTGTCGACGCAGCGCATGTCGATGGCCTTGCCGCGCAACCGGCTGGTCGCCATGTAGAGCAGCATGACGCAGGCGATGCCCGACACCATGGCGGAGAAGATGAAGACCACGGGCATGAGCGGCGACGACCACCACGGGTTGGCCTTAATGGAACCGAAGATGAAGCCCACATAGCCGTGCAGCATGAAGGCCGACGGAATGCCGATCAGGGTGACGATCCAGCCTACGCGCTCGTCAATGTGCAGCGCGCGCGGGCTTATGTTTTTGGATCCCAGCGTCATGACGCGGTAGATCAGGCGCTTTACGCCGCGCGTGCTTTCCGCCAGCAGGACGATGTCGCGCCGGTAGTCGAGCCAGATCTCGAACACCAGCACCGCCATCAGGTACCACAGGTAGACGTAGCCGAACATGGCCATGGCCGAGGTGCTGTGCGGCGTGAAGTACATCTCCGGCGAACGCTCCGGATGCCCGAGGTGCAACTGCAGCGGCAGCGGCGCCACGATCAGAAAAGAAAGCGCCGTGAGCAGGGCGAGGCGGTAGGTGGGCTTTACCGCCTCGACGCGGAAGATGCGCTCGAGCGACGCCAGGATGAACGCGCCCGCGACCAGGCCCGTGATGTATGGATAGAGAACGATCAGCACGCTCCAGTGCAGGCTGATTTCGTTCGGATACATGAAACCTTCAACACCGTTCATAGAAAGACAGCTCCTAGCTGCTAGCTTCTAGCTCCTAGCTCATCCTGTTACCGCTGACAATCTCCAAAAGCATCCCTCGCCCCGCTTTCAACCACTTGCGCGTTGTTGTGCGCTAAGGAAACCAGAAGCTCGGAGCCAGAAGCTGGTCTTACCGCACTGATCCGTCCAGCTCGTTGTAGTAAACCTTCGCCCCGGTCGCCATCTGCGGCTTGAGCACCTGGACGCTGTGCGTCTTCAGGAAGGCGTGAATGGGATCGTTGGGATTCTTGAGGTCGACCAGTTGCCGCGCGCCGGTGGGGCAATTCTCCGCGCACGCGGTGGTCTGCCCCTTGGTGATGCGGTGATAGCAGAGGGTGCACTTGTCGGCCACCTTCTTCTCCGGATGGATATAGCGGCATCCGTACGGGCAGGCCTGCACGCAGTAGGCGCACCCCAGGCAGTACTTCTGATCCACCAGCACCACGCCGTCGGGGCTGACGAATGTCGCTCCCACCGGGCACACCTGGGTGCACGGCGAGTCGGCGCACTGGTTGCAGAGCTTGGGCACGAAGAAATACTTGCCGGCGTCCTCCTCGGCGGTGGGAAAGCCCTTCTCGCCGCCGTCGGGCGAGATCACCTCGGGGTTGGTCATGTTGGTGTCGGTGACGTGGTAGCGCTCGACCCAGGTGCGGAAGTAACCGTCGGGCACGTCGTTCTCTGCGCGGCAGGCGCGCACGCAGTTGCCGCAGCCAATGCATTTGGGAATGTCGATCAGCATGCCCCACCAGTGTTCGGACATGGTGTAGTTGGGAGCAGCTTCGGGGGTTCCGGCTTCGACAAACTTCCAGGCAATGGCCGCCGTGGGAAGCAGGACAAGAAAATGTCGGCGGGTCAGGCTCACTTGGCCCCTCCTGTTGCTGCGGGTGTGTCGACAATTGCGGGACTGTGCGGCTGATGGCAGGTCTGGCATGGGACGCCGCCGGCATGCTCGTCCACTTTGACCTGCGGGAACGACTTGGGCCGCGCCGCCGATGCCGCGTGGCACCGCGCGCACAACACAGCCGTATCCGGCTTGACCGGAGTCACCGAGCCGGGGTCCGCCGCATGCTGCGCCTGCGGGCCATGGCAGGCCTCGCAGTTCAGGTGCGCATGCTTGCCGGCCTTTTTCACGTCCTGCACGTCGGTGTGACAGGTCTCACAGGCCTGGTGCCCGGCGTAATGGGGAGAGTGAGCCGCAATTTCGTCGATGGCCGCCGCGCGGTAATGGCCGTACTTCCCGAAACTCTGGGGAACCACAAAGCCGCGCACGCCCCAGAAAATCAAAAAGGCAATCACGAATAGTCCGGCAAATCGAAACAGATGTCCTGAGTCCTTGAAAAACCTCATCCCCGCCTTGATTCCCGAGCCGGCGGCGGCACAATTTCGCGGCCCTGGCTCGCAATGTGATCCAGATCATGAAACACCCCAACCTTGCGCCGTGGATCGGGTGGATGTATGTGAGCCAAATCACGTTCGGATGTGATGCACGTCATGTCGTCGTGATCTCCACCCCGGCGGGGCGGGCCTGTGTTGCGGCCGGTCCGGAGCAGCCGCCGCAATTGTCCTGGTATGGGAACCGCTCTGTTCCTGTCCCGAAATGAAATGCGGTGCCGCAAAAGAAATTCGGCAGTGACTCGCATCACTTACATTGCGCGCTATACCGCCGATAACGGATGCACTTGATGCACACCGGCCCAAGCCGTACCCGGCCTGTTTGCCGAATCCGATCCGTTTGCCGAACCGAGGAGCAGGTCATGTCAGTCTTAGCGCTACCCATATCCAAGTCCCCTTCCTGGCCCATCGCCATCGGAGCCGAAGGCATAGCCGCGGCACAGTTCGCGCGTTGTGGCTTCGACGTGCTGGTGCAGGCCGGCCGCGACAAGCCCTGGTACGACCTGGCGGTGACGCGCGGCGGCAACCTGCTCAAAATCTCGGTCAAGGCGAGCGAAGACGGGGAATGGGCGCTTACCAGCGGCTATACGCGCAAGGTGGCGGAGATCAACGGGATGCGCACGGACAGCCGGAGCGCCATCGATATGTGGCGCGCCGGCTGCGGCTCGCGCACGGTGTGCTGCCTGGTCCAGTTCGAGAGCGTCGCCATCCACGATCTGCCGCGGATCTACCTCGCATCACCCGACGAGATCGCCTCTGCCATGCATGAGACTGCGCAGCGAACCGGCCGGTGCACTCTGCTCGAACACTACGAGTGGACCGCCAGCGACGGCGCGCGCCATCTGCAAACCCTGCCCTCGGCCTGGCACTTCTCGCCGCAGCGCGTCCTCGACCTGGTGTTCGGCCAACCCAAGCCAATCCCGGTCCCGGCGGTGAACACGGGCAGCCCGGTTCTCGCGCCTCGCGAACTTGTCATGACCGTGTGAGTCACGGCAATCGAGCGCGCTTTCTCGAGCGCTCCCAAACACCTCGGCCAGATTGCGCCTTGCCTGATTGCGCCTGCCGAGTTCGGGGGTGACTCCCCGCCCGATCAGGTAATCCCTGAAGATCCGTAGCCGCCTGCACAAATTCCCTTTTCCCTGTTGCCTTCCCAAAGGAAATCTGCGACTCTTCTGTTGGATACCCAAATGGGGCCAGGGGAGATTCAGTGAAAGCCAAGGCCGATGTGCAGCAGGGAACGCTGGCGCTGATGGTGCTCAAAACGCTCGACGTGCTGGGATCGCAGCACGGCTACGGCATTGCCCGCCGCATCGAGCAGATCAGCGGTGATCTTCTGGCCGTGAACCAGGGCACGCTCTATCCCGTGCTGCTCAGGCTGGAGCAGGAAGGGTCCATTGAGTCCGACTGGGGCGCTTCAGAGAACAACCGGCGCGCCCGCTTCTACCGGCTCACCCGCGCCGGGCGCCGCCAATTGCAGTCCGAGGTTGCCGAGTGGAATCAGACCGCCGAGATTATCGCGCGTTTTCTTTCCGCGAGCGCGGAGGAGCTGGGATGAAGAAGCTCAGAAGGCTATGGGCTCGCATCTGGAACTTCGCGGCGCGAGGCCGCGGTGAGCGCCGCTTGCGCGAAGAGATGGAAATGCACGTGGAGTTACAGGCGGAAGCCAACCTGCGTGCCGGCATGTCTGCCGCCGAAGCCCGCCGCCAGGCCCTGCTGAAGTTCGGGCCGGTGCAGGCCGTTCGCGAGCAGCATCATGCGGAGGCAGGCCTGCCGCTGATCGAAACCGTGCTGCAGGATTGCCGTTACGCTGTGCGGGTGTTGCGGAAGTCGCCGGTGTTCGCCGCGGTGGCGGTGCTCACGCTGGCGCTCGGAATTGGCGCGAATGCGGCCATCTTCACGCTGATTAACGCCCTGATGTTAAAGAGCCTGCCCGTCGCCGATCCCGGAAGCCTGGTGCGCCTGGGCGACACCAACGACTGCTGCGTCGGTACCGGCTCGCACGACAATGGTGAGTTTTCGCTCTTTTCGACCGATAGCTATGAGTTCCTGCGCAAGAGCACGCCGGAGTTCGAGGACCTGGCCGCCATGCAGGCGGGTTTCGGGTATCGCGCGGTCGTGGTGCGGCGCGATGGCTCGCAGGACGCGCCCCGCTCGGTGATGGGCGAGTTTGTCTCCGGGAATTATTTCAGGACCTTCGGGCTCTCGGCCGTGGCAGGACGCCTCCTTGAGGATCGCGACGATGTGGCGGGGGCGCCGATGACCGCGGTCATGAGCTATGCCACGTGGCAAAGCCGGTTTCACGGCGACACATCCATTATTGGCAGCACGATCCGCGTGAATACCAAGCCTGTCACCATCGTCGGCATCGCGCCGCGCGGTTTCTACGGCGATCGCATGATGAGCACGCCGCCGGAGTTCTATTTGCCGATTGAAAGCATGCCGTCCATTGCCAACGTTGCCTACGTGCACGGCTCCGATGCGCAGTGGCTCTACATCGTCGGGCGGCTGCGGCCCGGCGTTTCGCTCGTGGGGCTGCAGCAGAAAGTCAGCGCCTTGCTGCGCGAACAGCTTGCGACTACGCGGCATTACGGCGGCCGCGACAATCGGGCGGCCTTGCAGAGATATCACATCGTGCTCGCGCCAGGCGGCGCAGGCATCCAGAACATGCAGCAGGAGTACAAGGCTCACCTGAAGCTGCTCATGTGGGTCTCAGCGCTGGTGCTGCTGATTGCGTGCGCGAACATTGCCAACCTGCTGCTTGTCCGCGGCATGGCGCGCCAGTCTGAAATGAATGTGCGCACCGCGCTGGGCGCTCGGCGCGGGCGCATCGTGCGCCAGCTTCTGACGGAGAGCGTGCTGCTCGCCGGCGCTGGAGGGCTTGCCGGTCTGGGTGTGGCTTATGCCGGCACCCGCATGCTGCTGGCCATGGCGTTTCCCGGCGCGCAGAATGTGCCGATTGACGCCGCTCCTTCGCCGCATGTGCTGGCGTTTGCCTGCGCCGTATCGCTGCTCACGGGCGTGCTGTTCGGCGTTGCCCCTGCGTGGATCGCATCGCGCGCGGAACCGGTGGAGGCCCTGCGCGGAGGACCGCGCACGACTGCGGGCGGAGCCACGTTTCTGCAGCGCACACTCGTTGTGGTGCAGGCAGCGCTGTCATTGGTGCTGCTGGTTGGCGCGGGGCTATTCGCCCAGAGCCTCAACAAGCTGCAGCACATCGATCTTCATCTCGATGCGACCAATCGCTATGTTGTGCACATGAATCCGCAGACGGCGGGCTACTCGCAGCGCCAGGTCGGCGATCTCTACCGCACCATCGAAGACCGTTTCCACGCAGTGCCCGGCGTGGAGAAGGTGGGCATCAGCAGCTACACGCCGATGGAGGATAACAACAACGGCTGGAGCGTGGTGGTGCAGGGGAAGCCCGATCTGCATCTCTCCGCGTCCGACATCAAGGCAAATCCCGAATACTTCGATTCCGTGGGAACGCGCGTGGTGATGGGTCGCGGCATCCGCCCGGATGACACGGCGTCGTCGCGTCCCGTCGCGGTGGTAAACAAGGCATTCGTCCAGAAGTTTTTCAGCCCGGGCGAGAATCCGATTGGGCAGCACTTCGGTGGCGGCCTGAAGTCAGCCGGCGGCTGGGAGATTGTTGGGGTGGTCGAAAACACCGCGTACCAGGACGCGGCCTGGAAGGACCACAGGATGTACTTCGTGCCGCTTCCGCAGCGGCCGCCCAGCGACACGGACCCGATTGAGACGGACGAGGACATGTACGCCGGCGCGATCGTACTCAAGACCAGCAGGCCGGTGCCGGAAATGGAGGAACTCGCGCGCAAGACGCTTGCCGCCATCAATCCTAACCTGAGCGTCGTGAAATTCCAGACGTTCGAGGCGCAGATTGCGGACCAGTTCAGCGAACCGCGCATGTTGTCGCGGCTTACCATGCTGTTTGGCGCGCTGGCGTTACTGCTGGCCACGTTAGGGTTGTACGGCGTCACCGCCTACGGCGTGGCGCGGCGCACCTCGGAGATCGGCATCCGCATGGCGTTGGGAGCGGAGCGCAGAGGAGTGACTGCCATGGTGATGCGCAGCGCGCTGGCGCAGGCGGCCGTGGGACTTGCGCTCGGCGTGCCCGCCGCGATGATGTGCGTGCGCATCATCGCCTCGCAGCTCTATGAGGTCAAGCATGTAGATTGGGTAGTGCTTGCAGGCGCGGCATGTACTCTTCTGGCGGCGGCCTCGCTGGCCGGATTCATCCCGGCGCGGCGTGCAGCTTCAATAGAGCCCGCGCAAGCGTTGCGCATGGAATAAGTGGATCTATATCAGGTGGCGAAAGCCCCAGTAGAGCAGGCCAGACAACAGCGCGGCGGCGGGTAGCGTGAACACCCAGGCGGCGGCGATATTGCGGATGGTCTTGAACCGGAGACCGCTGCCGTTGGCGGCCATCGTGCCCGCAACGCCGCTGGAGAGAATATGGGTGGTGCTGACCGGTAGCCCGAAGCTGGTAGCGCCGAAGATGGTGGCCATGGCCACCACGCCGGCGGCTGCTCCCTGTGCGTAGGTCAGGTGCTCCTTGCCGATCTTCTCGCCAACGGTGATCACGATGCGCTTCCAGCCGACCATGGTGCCCAGGCCGAGGGCAAGGGCGACCGCGACCTTGACCCAGTCGGGGATGTACTTGGTGGCGTTGTCGACCTTGCTTTTGTAGTTCTCGAGTGCGTCCCACTCGTTGGCGCTGAATGTGGGGTTCTTCGCCGCGTGCATCATGCTGAGAGCTTCGCTGGCGAGGTACATGTCGTTGCGGACATTGGCCTGGTCTTTTGCAGGGACTGCCTTGTATTCGCCGTAGGGGCTCACTTGCCGGTCGAGATTGTCCACCAGGTCGCGAACCGCCGGCATAGTCGCGGGCTGAAGCTGCTTGCTGCGAAGGTAATCGGTGACCTCCGCTCGCGGGTTGGCAATCACCGGTGCGGCGGGATCGATGTGCTGATCGAGAATGTGCACGGCCTTCTCTGACGCTGCGATGAAGTCCTGGATCTGCGCGGGGCTCACAGCATGGTTCAGCGCATACGCCGTCGGCACCGTGCCAATGAGGATGAGCATGATGAGGCCCATCCCCTTCTGCCCGTCGTTGGAACCATGCGAGTAGCTCACGCCGGTGCAGGTGAGGATCAGCAGCGCGCGCACAGCAAGCGGCGGCGGCTGCTCTCCCTTCGGAGCCTCGTAGAGTTCGGGGAACTTTGCCAGCCGCTTCGATAACAGCAACAGACCGCCGGCCAGGACGAACCCGATGACCGGCGAGATGAACAGCGCTTCCAGCACTTTCCTGGTCTGCTCCCAGTCCACGCCGGAGGTAACGGTGTTGGGATTCAAAAGCTGGTTGGCGATGCCCACGCCGATGATGGAGCCGACCATGGTGTGTGAGCTCGACGCCGGCAGACCCAGCCACCACGTGCCCAGATTCCACAGAATGGCGGCAATCAAAAGCGCGAATACCATTGCAAATCCAGCGCCGGAGCTGACCTGCAGGATGAGATCGATGGGCAGCAGCGCAATGATGGCAAACGCCACCGCGCCGCTCGAAACCAGCACGCCGGCCAGGTTGCAAATGCCCGACAGGACGACGGCCGCCATCGGCTCCAGCGAGTTGGTGTAGATGACGGTGGCAACGGCATTGGCCGTGTCATGAAATCCGTTGACGAACTCGAAGCCGAGTGCAATCAGAAGCGCGAGACCCAGCAGCAGGTAAGGCCATGCGCCGGTGGTCTTCACTGCGTCCAGATCGCGAGAGAGGTGCACCGCGATGTACGCAAGCCCGGCAAGCATCGCGACTGCGAATGCGGCAATGCCCGCCCGGCTGGGACGGCGTTTGATCTTGCGCTCAATGAGGGAGGGCGCCTTGCGCAGCGAGGGAGCAGCGGTTGCAAGGTCGGCCATTACAGGGCTCCCCGGACGCGCACACTCACGGTCCCGCAAGACCGCCATTCGGGAGAATTGCAATGGAAATGAGGATGGGCAAAACGGCTGGAGGGGGTGCGACGGCCAGCTAGGAAGGCATCCATAAAAGTCCGACAATCGTGGCGTACTCGATTGTCTAAGCGAGAATCCGGGTGGTTTCGGATTCGCAGGCTTTATTTTACACGGCTCGGGCAGGGAGGCGGAAACCTGCGCCTGCGGAAAACTGGGCCGGAAAGGTTACCGCGGGGCGGTATTGCGCTCAAACCACTCCGCGAGCTGATCCTCGGAGACGACCCCGGCCGCCAGACCCAGAATCGTCTGGTAAGCGTCTTGCTGACTCGCTGTCACTTCGAATCCATTCACTTCGAGGAACGCGAAGGAGACCACCAACGCCGTGCGCTTGTTTCCATCGAGAAATGCATGATTCGCCGAAATCCCGAATGCATAGGCCGCTGTCAGCCGTGCCAGGCTCGGCTCGCCTTCCCCATAAGCCCGGATATTCTTCGGCCGTGCCAAAGCGGACTCAAGAAGCCCACGATCACGCACCCCAGTGGAGCCCCCAAATAGCGTGAGCTGTTTGGCGTGCATGGTCAGAGCTTCAAGTTCCCGGATCCATGTCGGTTCGCGCACCACATTACTCCGCGAGCTTCTTCAGGGCATCGCGATAACGGCGCGTGACGCGGTCTGCGGCCTCCATCTTGGCGGCGAATTCCTCATCGTAGGGCGTAACAGTAAGCCCATCGGGCGTTTCGTTCAAATAAACGGTGTCGCCCTTTTCAATTTGGAGCCGGGAAAGCACGTCTTTGGGGAGAATGATGCCGGCGGAGTTTCCGATCCCAATGACCTTAGTCGATGTGGCCATTTCCTCGCCTCCTGCGCCTAATTATAACGCCGGTTATAACTCAACGCGTGAGCGGCAATAGGACTTACTTCCAGTCGTCCCGGACGGCGAGGCTGTCGTTCAGCACAGTGTCGAACTGCCCGCTCTTCTTGATGAAGATCTCGCTGAATTCCCGGTCTTGCCGCAGCAGCACCGCCTGCAGGCGGACCAACTCCAGCAAAGCCAGGAACATCGCCACGAGGGCTCGCTCCGAACGCGTGTGCGCGAGCAGCTTCTTGAGGGCGACGGGCTTGTCCTCCATGGTGAGGCGCCGGCCCAGGAACTGGATCATCTGGCCCACCGTCACCGAGTCGTCCTGCACATTGAAAACAGGGCGTTTGCGTGCCCGCTCCAGGATCTCCTGGAAGATGCGTACCAGGTCGGTGGTGTCGGCGGCGATTTCCGGCTCGGCCGCCGCGTCGCCTCGGAACTCGCGCATTCCGGGGTTGGTCCAGGTCGCCGCCTCCAGAATCTGCTTCTGCTGCAGCATCTGCGCCGCATTTTTGAAGCGCTCGTGTTCGAGCAGGCGCTCCACCAGCTCGCGCCGGGGATCCTCGCCTAAGTCGTCGGCCCCGGCCTTCGCCCGCGGCAGCAGCATCTTGCTCTTGATGTGAATGAGTAGCGACGCCGTGTAGATAAACTCGCCGGCCACATCCACATCCGACGCTTTCAACTGGTTCACATAACCCAGGAACTGCCCCGTGATCTTCGCGATCGGAATGTCATAGATGTCGATGTCCTGCTTGCGGATCAGGTCGAGCAGCAGGTCGAGCGGGCCATCGTAGACCTTGCCCACCGTGACATCAAACGGCGAATACTGCTGCTCTTCGGCGGCGCTCTTCGGCTTGCCGGGCTGCTTCGCCGGATCTTTGGCAGCCGCCGCAGCTTTGGGCGCAGCCTTCGGCTCCGGATGCGTCAAGACCAGCTCCGGGCCGGTTTCTGCTCCCTGCTCCGTGTTGCCTGATCCCTGGTCGTCTGGACCTTGCGCCTTCACCGGCGCCTGATCCGGATCAGCGGGCGGCTCGACCCTGGGCGGCTCCGTCGGTTCTGCATCCGGTCCCCCCGGAGGTGGTCCCGGGCGCGGATCGCGGTCCGGCTCCGGATCGGGCGCATCGGGCACCGGGTCTGGGTTGGGAATCCTTTCAGGATCCACGCCCGGCGGAGGCTCGATCACGGGCGCGGGATCGGTGTCCGGCCGCCGCACTGCTGCATCCGCTGTGTTCGCAATCGCGTCTCCGGCTACAGCCGGGTTGGGGGAATCATTCATCACTGCCAAAGCTCGTTTCCTTGTTTCCCGAGGTGTCTGCTGCTTAACCCTAAGTGCCAGATCCTAATGCCTATTCCCTACTCCCCGGCTTCACCGCCGTCAACCGCATCGCGGCGCGGACCTCTGCCATGGTCTGCTCGGCGCGGGCTCGGGCGCGGGCATCGCCATCGCGCACAATGTCTTCCACGTCCGCATCGCTGAACTTGGCGCGCCGCTCCTGGATGGGATTGAGGATCTGCACAATCGCATCCGCCGCCCAGCTCTTGCATTCGATGCATCCGATGCCCGCCGAACGGCAGCCCTGGTACACCTTCGCCATTGTCTCCGAAGACGAGAACACCTTGTGGAGGTCGCCCACCGGACATTTGTCAGGCTCACCGGGGTCGGTGCGCCGCACGCGGGCCGGGTCGGTCACCATGGTCTTGAGCTTTTTGCGAACCTCTGCCTCGGGGTCGGTGATCAGGATGGTGTTGCCGTAGCTCTTCGACATCTTGCGGCCATCGGTTCCGGGGAGCTTGGGCGAGGGCGTCAGCAGCACGTCGGGCTCGGGCAGCACCTCAATTTCGCCGTGGGGGCCGTTCAGCTTGTAGAAGTTGTTGAACCGGCGCGCAATCTCCCGCGTCAGCTCCACGTGCGCCTGCTGGTCCTGTCCCACCGGCACAAATTTCGGCTGATAGAGC
>Ga0157369_10008156_pt1 | contig 12015 bp, 11 predicted proteins | sample C25metaG_FD_113461 | JGI IMG/M metagenome (GOLD analysis project Ga0157369, IMG submission 113461) | Corn rhizosphere microbial communities from Kellogg Biological Station, Michigan, USA - C2-5 metaG | ecosystem: Host-associated > Plants > Roots > Rhizosphere > Soil | place: USA: Michigan...
CGGTCGCGGAGCCCGACCGTGTCGATGACCTGGTCGAGCCATTGCCGGTCGGGGTCGCGGCCGGCCAGCCGCAGCGGCAGCGTGATGTTCTCCAGCGCGGTCAGCGTCGGGACCAGGTTGAACGACTGGAACACGAACCCGATCCGGTCGCGCCGGATGGTCGTCAGCGCCTTGTCCGGCAGTCCGGTCAGCTCGGTGTCGCCGAGGAAGACCCGGCCGGCGGTGACCGCGTCGAGCCCGGCGAGGCAGTGCATGAGCGTCGATTTGCCCGACCCGGACGGGCCCATGATCGCGGTCAGCTTGCCGCGCTGGAACTCGGCGCTGACGCCGTCGAGCGCGACCACGCGGGTGCCGCCCTCGCCGTACACCTTCGTGACGCCGTCGGCGCGCACCGCGGCCGTGGCGGTCATTGAGCTCGACACGCGATCGACGCTAGCCGAGCGATGTCACCGGTTCGACCGGAATAGGTGGCGGCGTGCCGCCGTAAGCCGGGCAGAGCGCCTGAAACGCACACCAGTCGCACAGCTTGCTCGGCTTGTGCCGCCAGTCGCCGGTCTCGCGCGCCTTCGCGATCGCCTGGCCAAGGGCCTCGACCTGGCGCTCCAGACCGACGAGGTCGCGCTCGTCCGGGTGGTAGTCGAGGACCTCGCGATTGGCGAGGTAGTAGAGCCGGAGCATGGTGGGCAGCACGCCGGTCGAGCGCCACAGCACCAGCGCGTAGAACCGGAGCTGGAACAGCGCCTTGCCCTCGAACTCCTCGCGCGGCGACTTGCCGGTCTTGTAGTCGACGACCCGCAGCCGGCCGTCGGCCGCGCGATCCAGCCGGTCCACGAAGCCCTTGAGCCGCACGCCGGACGGCAGCACGGTCTCGACGAGCACCTCGCGCTCGGCCGGCTCGACCCGGCGCGGATCCTCGAGGGTGAAGTAGGCGGCGAGCAGCTCGCGGGTGCTGTCGACCAGCGCGGCCAGCCCGCCGGCGTCGCCGTCGATCAGCGCCGCCAGCTCCGGATCGGCGTCGATCAGCCCGTGCCACTCCGGGTCGACCAGGTCGGCCGCGGCCGCCATCGTCCGGCCCGGCGCCGGCAGGTCGAACAGCTTCTCCAGGATCCCGTGCACGACCGTCCCGCGGGCCGCGTCGAGCCCCGGGGGCTCGGGCAGCCGGTCGATCACCCGGAACCGGTAGAGCAGGGCGCAGGTCTTGAAGTCGAGCGCGCGCGACGGCGACAGCGACCAGTCGGTCACCTCGAGGTCCACCGGAACCACCGTCACGTTCCTGACGCTAGAGGACCGGTACGACGAAATCCGCCGCACGACTCACCTAGGGGGACAACTTTTCCGCGAGGTAGGCGAGCGCGAGCGGGTAGCGGTACTCGATGGCGCCGTGGGTGCCCTCGAACAGCTCGAACCGCACGTCGGTCACGCCGATCTTCGCCAGCTCGGCGACCATCGCCGCAGCACCCAGGTCGAGGTACCACTCGTCGGACGTGCCGCCGTCGATCCACGCCGCGGTCAGGCCGCGCAGCGCGTCGGCGTACCTCGGCACCATCCGGACCGGGTCCCAGGCCAGCCAGCGGTCCCACAGCTCCGGGATCAACTGGCCGGTCCTCGGGTCGAACGGCAGCCGCGCGGTGCCGTCGTCGTCCGCGGAGAAGCAGGCCGCGACGCCGAGCGTCATGAGCAGCGTCGCGTCCTCCTTCTTCGTGAACGCCACCCGGGATCGGAAGTCGTCCCACCACTTCCAGACGTCGCCGTCGTAGTCGCGCAGGTAGCGGACGGAGTCGGCGAACTCGCGCAGGTAGCAGAACTCGTACAGCGAGTCGCCCGCGTGCGACGCGAGCCCGCCGAACAGGTCCGGCCGCAGCATCGGCGTGATGAACGCGCCGAACCCTCCGCTCGACTTGCCTTGGATGCCGCGGTGCCGGGGCGCATCGAGCGTGCGGTAGCGCGCGTCGACGTACGGCACGACCTCGTCGCAGAGGTACGAGTGGTAGCGGCCGGTGCCCGGTGAGTCCACGAACTGCGATCCGCCGTACGCCGTCCACGCGTCGACGTAGACGACGATGGCCGGCGGCGCCTGGCCGGACGCGAACACCTGGTCGGCCGTCTCGATGAACGGCTGCCGGTACGCCGAGCGGTTGCGCCACATCGTGAGGTGGCCGGTGTACCCCTGGATCTCGTAGACGGTGGGGTAGCGGCGGTCCGGCTCGTCGTCGTAGCCGGGTGGCGTATAGACCCACAGCGGCCGCTCGTGCGGGTCGCCGAGCGGGTTGCCGCGCAACAGGTTCGAGTCGATGACGAGCTCGTCGATCCGGCCGGCGAGCGAGCCGTTCCAGGGCAACATGCTCACGAGTCTTTCAGGCTCAGCGCCGTAGCATCGACACGTGAGTGACCCGGGCGCGCACGCAGACAGACCGCCCGCGCCGCGGCGGGGCTGGGGCGGGCTGCCGATCGGCCGCGTGCTCGGCGTGCCCATCGTCGTGCAGCCGCTCTGGTTCCTCGTCGTCGTGCTCTTCACCGCCGGCTCCGGCCAGACCATCAAGGACAACGTCGCCGGCCTGTCGTCCAACGAGGCGTACGGCGCCGCGCTCGCGTTCGTGCTGCTGCTCTACGGATCGGTGCTGCTGCACGAGCTCAGCCATGTCGTCATCGCCCGGCTGCTCGGGATGCAGGTACGGCGGATCGTGCTGCAGTTCCTCGGCGGCGCCTCGGAGATCGTGGAGGAGAACCCCGGCGATCCCGCGCGCGACTTCATGGTCGCGATGGCGGGCCCGCTGGCCAGCGTGCTGCTCGCCGGCATCGGCGCCGCGATCGCGCCGGCGTTCGAGCCGCACACGTTGCCGTGGTTGTTCGCGCAGGGGTTCGCGTGGGTCAACGCGCTGGTCGCGGCGTTCAACCTCCTGCCGGGCTTCCCGCTCGACGGCGGCCGCGCACTGCTGTCGGTCATCTGGCGCGTCACCGACGACAAGAACCGTGCGCAGTTCGTGTCCGGCTGGGTCGGCCGCAGCCTCGCGATCGCGCTCGCGCTCTACGGCGCCTACGTGCAGAACATCCCGACCGGCCACGGCGGCGACCACCTCAGCGGGATCTACCTGCTGCTCCTCGCCTTCTTCATCTGGGCCAACGCGAGCTGGGTCATCGGCCGGTCGAAGCTCGGCGTCGTCGTACCCCGCCTCGACGTCCGCGCGATGACCCGCAAGGCCTTGTCGGTCGCGGCCGATCTGCCGGTCGCGGAGGCCGTACGGCGCGCGCACGCGGCCGCCGCCCGCGCCCTCGTCGTGGTCGACTCCTACGGCCGGCCGGTCGGCGTCGTGTCGGAGGCCGCGGTGATGGCGACGCCGCCGCAGCGACAACCGTGGATCTCGGTGTCCGAGCTCGCCCGCCCCGTTGCCGACGGCCTCATGCTGCGCGCCGACATCACCGGCGACGACCTGCTCGCCGCCGTGCAGGCGCATCCCGCGACGGAGTACCTCGTGGTGGAGCCGAGCGGCGCGCTGTTCGGCGTGCTCGCGCGCGCCGACGTCATCGCCGCGCTGCAGGCCGCGGGCTTGCGGTGACGCTTGCGATGATGTCCCGGTGATGGCCCCGTGATCGAACGACGGCATGGTCCGTTCGCGCCCGGCGACCTCGTGCAGCTCACCGACACCAAAGGTCGGATGCACACCATCGAACTGGTGCCGGGCAAGGAGTTCCACACGCATCGCGGCGTCATCGCGCACGACGCGCTGATCGGGCAGCCGGAGGGTTGCGTCGTGACCAGCGTGGGCGGGACGGCGTACGTCGCCTTCCGGCCGCTGCTGTCGGACTACGTGCTGTCGATGCCGCGCGGCGCGACCGTGGTGTATCCGAAGGACGCCGCGCAGATCATTGCCCTCGCCGATGTGTTCCCGGGGGCGCGCGTGGTCGAGGCGGGCGCCGGATCGGGTGCGCTGTCGTGCAGCCTGCTGCGCGCCGTCGGTGCCGCGGGGCTGGTGTCGTCGTACGAGATGCGCGACGACTTCGCCGCGGTCGCGCAACGCAACGTCGGGCGGTTCTTCGGCGAGATACCGGCGACGTGGCGGCTGACCGTCGGCGACGTCGTGGAGAAGTGCACCGACACCGAGATGGACCGCGTCATCCTCGACCTGCTCGCACCTTGGGACGTCCTGGAGACCGCGGCGCGCGCGCTCACGCCCGGCGGGGTGCTGTGCGTCTACGTCGCGACGACGACGCAGCTGTCGAAGGTCGTGGAGGCCGTGCGCGAGCACGGCGGGTTCACCGAGCCGACGTCGTGGGAGTCGATGGTGCGCGGCTGGCACGTCGAGGGCCTCGCGGTCCGGCCCGCGCACCGGATGATCGGCCACACCGGCTTCCTGATGACCACGCGGCGGATGGCGCCGGGCGCGATCGCGCCGCCGCGGCGGCGCCGGCCGGCGAAGGGCGCCCGCGGCGAGGAATAGGACTCCGCCGGCCGTTCGGCGGTTCGCCGGGTGTGGCGTGCGATGCCGGGGATAGGCTCAGCCCGTCGGGCGGAGGAGGTGAGACGCGTGTCTGCAAAGGACGACGCCGAGGCGCGCGCCGCGCGGTTCGAGAAGGAGTCGCACGAGCTCACGACGCAGCTCGCCTTCCTCGAAGAAGAAGTGGCGCTGCTACGGCGCAAGCTCGCCGATTCCCCGCGCACGGTGCGCCAGCTCGAGGAGCGGCTCACCGAGGCGCAGACCAACCTCAACGGCGTGGTCAGCCAGAACGAGCGGCTGGTCGGGACGCTCAAGGAGGCGCGCGAGCAGATCGTCGCGCTGAAGGAAGAGGTGGACCGGCTCGCGCAGCCGCCATCGGGCTACGGCTCGTTCCTGGCCGCGCACGAGGACGGCACCGTCGACGTGTTCACCGGTGGCCGCAAGCTGCGGGTCACCGTGTCGCCGACCATCGAGGTCGAGTCGTTGCGGCGCGGCCAGGAGGTCATGCTCAACGAGGCGCTCAACGTCGTCGCGGCGCTGGAGTTCGAGCGGCAGGGTGACGTCGTACTCCTCAAGGAGATCCTCGAAGGCGGCGACCGCGCGCTCGTGATCGGGCACACCGACGAGGAGCGCGTCGTCATGCTCGCCGACACGCTGGTCTCGCAGCCGTTGCGGGTCGGTGACTCGCTGCTGGTCGAGCCGCGGTCGGGCTGGGCCTACGAGCGCATCCCGAAGTCCGAGGTCGAGGAGCTCGTCCTCGAAGAGGTGCCGGACATCGACTACGCCGACATCGGCGGGCTCGGCGACCAGATCGAGCAGATTCGCGATGCGGTCGAGCTGCCGTTCCTGCACAAGGATCTTTTCCTCGAACACCAGCTCAAGCCGCCGAAGGGCATCCTGCTCTACGGCCCGCCCGGCTGCGGCAAGACGCTGATCGCGAAGGCCGTCGCCAACTCGCTGGCGAAGAAGGTCGCGGAGTCCGGCAAGGGCGAGGGCCGGTCGTACTTCCTCAACATCAAGGGCCCCGAGCTGCTCAACAAGTACGTCGGCGAGACCGAGCGGCACATCCGGCTCGTGTTCCAGCGGGCGCGGGAGAAGGCGTCGGAAGGGACGCCGGTCATCGTGTTCTTCGACGAGATGGACTCGATCTTCCGGACCCGTGGCTCCGGTGTGTCGTCGGACGTCGAGAACACGATCGTGCCGCAGCTGCTGTCGGAGATCGACGGCGTCGAGGGGCTCGAGAACGTCATCGTCATCGGCGCGTCCAACCGCGAGGACATGATCGACCCCGCGATCCTGCGGCCCGGTCGGCTCGACGTGAAGATCAAGATCGAGCGTCCCGACGCTGAGGCGGCGAAGGACATCTTCTCGAAGTACCTCGTGCCCGAGCTGCCGTTGCATCCGGAAGACCTTGCCGAGCACGGCGGGTCGACCGACGCGACCCTCGACGCGATGATCCAGCGCACGGTCGAGCGGATGTACACCGAGAGCGAGGACAACCGCTTCCTCGAGGTGACCTACGCCAACGGCGACAAGGAGGTCCTGTACTTCAAGGACTTCAACTCCGGCGCGATGATCGAGAACATCGTGGCGCGGGCGAAGAAGATGGCGATCAAGGACTTCCTCGAGACCGGTCAGAAGGGCTTGCGCCTGTCGCACCTGACGACTGCGTGCATCGACGAGTTCAAGGAGAACGAGGACCTGCCCAACACGACCAACCCGGACGACTGGGCGCGCATCTCCGGAAAGAAGGGCGAACGCATCGTCTACATCCGGACGCTGGTCACCGGCAAGGGCCAAGAGGCCGGCCGCTCCATCGACACGGTCGCCAACACCGGCCAGTACCTCTAGCCGGGTCGGCTCTCCACTCTCGAAGTGTCGGCGCGTTGACGCGCTCGGGCGCGTCGACTTCCCGGCACTTCACACGCCCCATCGGGTTGCGGCTGCCCTCAGTTGCGCGACGACCTGGTCACGCCGCAGGTAGATCCCGACGGACGGAAACCTCAGCACCGGCTTGTGCGCGAGCACGATCTCGTTCTGGCGGAACATGTCCTCCCACCACGCCAGTGGCTTGAGGTGCAACGCGCCGTCCACTTCGGCAACGAAACCGCCGAACTCAGCGTCGAGATAACGCCGACGGCCGTAACGGTCGAGGCGCACCGCCTGCCGGATAGGCCTACCGACGCCCGCTTCCCGCGCGAGCCGACCGAAGTCGATCTCGGTCAGCGAGTGAGCGCCACCCTCGATGTCGCCGGCCATGCGTAGGTACGTACGGCGGTGGCGAAGCGTTGCCGTATCGAGCACCAGCCCGCGGAGCGCATCGGATCGGACGATGCGCTGCTGGACGACGGCCGCCAGGAGTGCACAGCCGCGGAGGGGCGACGTCATGTTCTCCAGCGCGTCGATGACTGCGACGCTCAACCGCATCGTCGGCGGGCGCTTGGCCGGATGCACTCCGGAGGCGTCGAGGCGTCGGCACTCCCGCCGTACGAACAGTGCGTGCCGCGCCCCGTGACCGTTCTTCGGTACGGCGGTCTGCACGCGGTCGACGTCGAAACCGGAGAGCCCGTAACGGCTCAGCGCACTGAGCCCCGCGAGCACGCAGTTCGGACCGCCGTCGAGAACGGCCAGCCACGCGATCTGTTCCGTGGTCAACGGCCCGGTCGTCACGCCGATGACGCGTCGAGTCCAGGCCTGCCACCGTCGCGCGCGAAGCTGATTGCGGACGTAGTCGGAACCGATGCCGTGCGCCCGCAGCTGCGCGCGGGAGACGAGGCCGTTCTGGTGATCGGCCAGCGCTGCCAGCTCGTAGGCTCGTTCGGCCGACTGCGTCACGGGCCAAGCCTGTCCGCCGTCTTCAGCCTTGGCGAACGCTCGTCCACAGGGCGGCAAGTGTCGGCAGGTGGACGCGGCGGGGCGCGTCAAGAGACCGACACTTGGTTAGGCTGCCGGTGTGAGCGTGCGCCGGGTCATGGGCACGGAGACCGAGTACGGCATCGCCGTACCGGGCCAGTCGAGCGCCACCCACATGCTCGCCTCCAGCCAGATCGTCAACAGCTACCTCGCCGCGACCTCCACCTCGGCCCGCGACCGCCGCCCGCGCTGGGACTTCGAAGAGGAGTCGCCGCTGCGCGACGCGCGCGGCTACGACAACAGCCCCGGCCCGGTCGTCGGCGCGGCGCGCGACGCCGCCGACACCATGAGCGACGACGAGATCGGCCTCGCCAACGTCATCCTCACCAACGGCGCCCGGCTGTACGTCGACCACGCGCATCCGGAGTTCTCGACGCCCGAGGTCACCAACCCGCGCGACGCGGTCATCTGGGACAAGGCGGGGGAGCGCGTCATGGCCCGCGCCGCCGAGCACACCGCGGCGCACATCCCCGGCAGCGCGCTCATCCAGCTCTACAAGAACAACACCGACAACAAGGGTGCGTCGTACGGATTCCACGAGAACTATCTGATGCAACGGCAGACGCCGTTCGCCGACATCGTCCGCTACCTCACGCCGTTCTTCGTCTCGCGCCAAGTCGTCGTCGGCGCGGGCCGCGTCGGCATCGGCCAGGACGGCCGGCAACACGGCTTCCAGATCTCGCAGCGCGCCGACTTCTTCGAAGTGGAGGTCGGGCTGGAGACGACGCTCAAGCGCCCGATCATCAACACCCGCGACGAGCCGCACGCCGATCCGGAGCGCTACCGCCGGCTGCACGTCATCATCGGCGACGCGAACATGAGCGAGGTCTCGACGTACCTCAAGCTCGGTACGACGTCGCTCGTCCTCGCGATGATCGAGGAACGCTGGTTCACCGACAACGGTGTCGACCTCGCCGTCGAGGCACCGGTCGCGTCGTTGCGTGCCGTGTCGCACGACCCGACGCTCGCGCAGCAGGTGACGTTGCGCGACGGGCGGCGGTTGACCGCGGTGCAGTTGCAGATGGAGTTCCACGAGCAGGCGCGCAAGTTCGTGGAGGACAGGTACGGCGCCGACGCCGACGACCAGACCATCGACGTACTCACCCGGTGGGAGTCGGTGCTGACGCGCCTGACCGACGAGCCGATGTCGTTGGCGCGCGAGCTCGACTGGATCGCGAAACTCGAGCTGTTGCAGGGATATCGCGACCGCGAGGGCCTCGACTGGGACGCGCACAAGCTGCAGCTCGTCGACATCCAGTACAGCGACGTGCGAGCGGACAAGGGTCTCTACAACCGCCTCGCCGCGCGCGGCCGGATGGAACGCATCGTCACCGACGCCGAGATCGACGCCGCGGTCACCGAGCCGCCGACCGACACCCGCGCGTACTTCCGCGGCCGCTGCCTCGCGAAGTACGGCGACGACGTCGCGGCCGCGTCGTGGGACTCCGTCATCTTCGACGTCGGTCGCGAATCGTTGCAGCGGGTGCCGATGCTCGAACCGTTGCGCGGTACGAAGGCACACGTCGACGAGTTGTTGCGGCGTTGCGACAACGCGGCGCAGCTGGTGGACGAGATCGCCGGGCGCTAACTCCGTTCGAGCCGGCCGAGCTCGCGCCGCGCCTTCTCCGCCTCCGCGTGCGCGGCCTTCGCCGCCCGATGTGCCTCGGCCCGCTCGGCTTCTGCGGCTTCGAGCCGTTCGCGGGCTTCCGTCGCGGCGCGGACGGCGGCCTCGTAGCGGCGCTGCGCGTCGTCCGCCGTGCCGGCCAGTTCGAGCACCCGGCGCCGCGCGTCGTCGAGCGCTGCCGGTGTGGGCTTTGCGGCCGCAGGCTTCGATGGTGACGGTGCGGGTGCAGGTGCGGCGGCGCCGAAGCCGGTGCAGCGCAGCGGCCGCACGAGCCGGCCGGCCCGTACCTCGCCGGCCATCGCGGGATCTGCCGTTGCCGCTTCGAGCGTCGCGGTCACGTCGTCGCGGACCGCAGCCGGTACGTCGCGCGGCACCAAGCTGCTGATCAGGGACCGCCGCCGCTCGGTGAGTTGCCGTACGACGTGGCCGCCGCTCGTCATCGCCGTACGCAACTGCTCGCCGAGCGCCAGCAACTCGGTGATGCCGTCAGGGTTGGTGCGGACGAGTTGGTTGACGGCGTAGGCCGCGACCGTGGGCTTGCGCAGCGCCTTGACGGCCTTGCTCGTCGCCGGGTCCGGCTCGGCGCGAGCGGCGGCGTCGCGCGCCTGCGTGAACTGGTCGAGCGGCAGCGCATAGAGCTCGTCCGCGATCTCCTCGACACCCACGCCTTCATGCTCTCCGGCGTCGGTGCCGAGAGGTACTGTCGGGGCAACGATCACGCGTTTCGGAGGTACGGATGGCGAAGGACGACGGCGGGCAGACGCGGGCGACGCGGCGCACGCAGGAGACCGAGGAGGTCGAGGCGACCGAGTCCTCCGACGTGGCGGAGCGGCACGAGAAGCTCTCCGAGGACGTGGACGACATCCTCGACGAAATCGACTCGGTCTTGGAAGAGAACGCAGAGGACTTCGTTAGGTCGTATATACAGAAAGGGGGTCAGTGACCGACAGTAACCGCCCGGACACTGAGCGCAAGTGGTGCCGGGACTGCCGAGAACTAAAGAATCTCGATGCCTTTCCGCGTGCGCCGCGGAATGCCGACGGTCGTGGCACCTATTGCAAGCTCTGCTACTCGATCCGTTATCGGGCCTATCGCGAACGGAAAGCAGCGGCGCAGGGCCGAGTCATCCGCGACCGCCGCAAGGTGCCGAACGGTATGCGCTACTGCCCGACCTGCGAGCAAGTGAAGCCACTCGAGGACTTCCCGCGCAACCGCTCGGCGCCCAGTGGCCGCGGCGGGTATTGCAAGCCCTGTCACAACGCGATTGGCAAGGCCACAAAGGACCGCCTCTACGGCAGCACCCGTGATTACCACCTGCGGCGGCGCTACGGGCTCACCTCCGCCGATGTCGACGCGATGATCGCGACCCAGGGCGGCACCTGCGCGACCTGCGACGGCAAGCCGGAGCACGTCGATCACGACCACACGACCGGCAAGGTACGCGGCGTCCTCTGCTTCAACTGCAACCAGGCGCTCGGCAACGTCCGGGACAACCCGGCGACGCTGCACCAGCTCAGCCGTTACCTGCGCCGGCACGCGCCCGCTCTCGACGCCGGCTTCGGATCGCCCTTCGAAGTCGCGCTGGACGAATTCGTGCATGCTCCGGCTGCCTGACGCGACATCGCGGGCGCGGCTCGTGGCAAGGTATGCGACATGGACCTCCTCGCCGACGGCGGCAAGCTCCCCGGCGCGTTCTTCGCGGCCGGGTCGAGTTCGTTCGCGGACTTCCTCGCCAGCCACCGCCCCGATCTGTTGCCCGCACGCCGCCTCGACCTGCAGCCCGGAATGACCGTCGAGGCGCCGCACGGCACCACGATCGTCGCGGTCACGCACACGCAGGGCGTCATCATCGCCGGCGACCGCCGCGCCACGATGGGCAACGTCATCGCACAGCGCGACATCGAGAAGGTCTTCCAGGCCGACGAGTTCTCCGCGGTCGGCATCGCCGGCACCGCCGGGATCGCGATCGAGTTGGTCCGGCTCTTCCAGGTCGAGCTCGAGCACTACGAGAAGATCGAAGGCACGACCCTCAGCCTCGACGGCAAGGCCAACCGACTGAGCCTGCTCATCCGCAACAACCTCGGCATGGCGATGCAGGGGCTTGCCGTCGTACCGCTGTTCGCCGGCTACGACCACGACGCGACTGACCCCGCGAAGGCCGGCCGCATCTTCTCCTACGACGTGACCGGCGGCCGCTACGAAGAGCACAGCTTCCACTCCGTCGGCTCCGGCAGCGTGTTCGCGCGCGGCGCGTTGAAGAAGCTCTACCGCGACGACTTCGGCGAGGCCGACGCCGCGCTCGCCACCATCCACGCGCTGTACGACGCCGCCGACGACGACTCCGCGACCGGCGGCCCCGACCTCACTCGGCGCATCTACCCGGTCGTCGCGAGCGTCACCGCCGAGGGCTTCCGCCGGCTGCCGGACACCGAGGTCGAAGCGTTGACCCAACGCGTCGTCGACGAACGGATGAGCAGTCCGGGCGGGCCGAACGCGCCGCTGCGTCCCAGCAGCGACGGGGGTGCCGACCGATGAGCATGCCGTTCGGCTACGTGTCGCCCGAGCAGGTCATGAAGGACCGGGCCGACTATGCCCGCAAGGGCATCGCGCGCGGTCGCGCGGTCCTCGTCATGACCTATGCCGACGGCATCCTGTTCGTCGCCGAGAACCCGAGCAGCGCGCTGCACAAGGTCTCCGAGATCTACGACCGGATCGGGTTCGCCGCGGTCGGCAAGTACAACGAGTTCGAGAACCTCCGCCAGGCCGGCGTGCGCATGGCCGACCTGCGCGGCTACTCCTACGACCGCACCGACGTCACCGGCCGGATGCTCGCCAACACCTACGCGCAGATCCTCGGCACGATCTTCACCACGGAGTCCAAGCCGTACGAGGTCGAGATGACTGTCGCGGAGGTGGGGGACCCCGCCGAGGACGACCAGATCTTCCGGCTCCCCTACGACGGCCAGGTGGCCGACGAGCACGACTTCGCGGCCATGGGCGGCGACGCCGAGTCGGTCTCGACGTACCTCAAGGAGCACTACCGCC
>Ga0157369_10008157_pt1 | contig 12015 bp, 9 predicted proteins | sample C25metaG_FD_113461 | JGI IMG/M metagenome (GOLD analysis project Ga0157369, IMG submission 113461) | Corn rhizosphere microbial communities from Kellogg Biological Station, Michigan, USA - C2-5 metaG | ecosystem: Host-associated > Plants > Roots > Rhizosphere > Soil | place: USA: Michigan...
CGAGCGGCTCGACGAAGCCGGCGCCGAGGCCGCCGCCGCGGCGAGGACGCTCGGCGAGCGTCTCGGCTGGACGCCGCAGCGCCCGCACGCGACGCTCAGGGCCTGACGCTGATCGTGGAGCGCCGGCCGGTCAGGTTCTTCAGCGACGGCCTGCGACTCGACGGCGAGCTGCACCTGCCCGCCGGGCTCGAGCCGGGCGAGCGGCGGCCGGCGATCGTCGTCTGCTCGGGCTATCAGGGCCTGAAGGCGATCCACCCGGCACGGTTCGCACGGGCGCTCGCCCCCGACGGGTACGTCTGCCTCGCCTTCGACTACCGCGGCTTCGGCGAGAGCGAGGGCACGCGCGGCCGGCTCGTCCCCCAGGAGCAGTGCGAGGACCTGCGCGCGGCGATCAGCTTCCTCGAGACGGTTCCGGAGGTCGACCCGGAGGCGATCTCACTCGTCGGCTGGGCGCTCGGGGGCGGTGTGGCGATCGCAGCGGCCGCGGACGACGAGCGGGTGCGGAGCGTCGTCGCGATCAACCCGATCGCCGACGGCCGCCGCTCGACGCGCTTCATGCACGACGACGACTCGTGGCGAAGGCTGCTCGAACGCGTTCGGGCCGACCGGCTGCGCCGGGCGCTCGAAGGCACCTCGGAGCTCGTCCACCCGTTCGAGATCGTGCGGCTCGACGGCGTGACGAAGGCCTATGTCGACGACGAGCTCTACCGCGAGGCCGGCTTCGGGAGCGAGGTCAGCCTCGAGTCGGCCGACTTCCTCCTCCGCTTCCGACCGGTCGACCTCGTCGCGAGGATCGCGCCGCGGCCGCTGCTCCTGATCCACGGCGCGGAGAACCGGCTGCATGCGCCGGAGGAGTCGCACGACCTGTACGAGCACGCCCGCGAGCCGAAGCGGCTCGAGCTCCTCGACGGCAGCGGCCACACCGAATGGGCCTTCGACGACCATCCGACATTTCGGCAGGTCGCGGCGCTCGTCCGCGAGTTCGTCGGCGACGCGATCGGCGCGGAGCGATTGCAATCGGGTCGGGAGAATGGGAGAATCCGCAACTGAGATTGCGGATACTGCACCATGCACGCAACGTCGTACGTGCCGATTGGGGTCTAGGGTAAAACTTGACCTCGACTGCAAGGACTGGAATAACCGGTGGCGGCACACCGGCCACGAGGTCGAACCCACGGTGAAGGAGGGCGTCGAAGTGGATCGCGAAAGCATGATCCGGATCGAGGAGTACCGCCGCACAGAGGCGGGACCGCTGGAAGGGACGCTGATCGACGAGTTCGTCGACGGCGCCATGGACCGCTCGACGTTCATCCGGCGCGCCTCGGTGCTCGGGTTGTCGATGACCACGATCGGCGCCGCGCTGAAGGCGTTCGGCCACCCGGGCATCGCCCAGGCGAGCCCCGGCGTCGTCCAGGCGGGTGGCAGGCTGCGGCTCGGCGTCGTTCCGCCGCCGGTGACGGGCCTCGACCCGCACACCTACAAGGACACAGGCGGGCTCGTGACGGGCGGCATCGCGGGCGAGTTCCTGACCCGCGCGACCCAGAGCCTGACCCTCCTGCCCGAGCTCGCGACGAGCTGGAAGCCGAACGCGAACGCCACCATCTGGACGTTCAAGCTCCGCCCGAACGTCAAGTTCCAGAGCGGCCAGGCCTTCGGGGCCGACGACGTCGTCGCGACGTACGACCGCCTGACCGACCCGAACTCGGGCTCGCAGGCCCTCTCGGCGTTCAAGGGCGTTCTCTCGCCGGGCGGCACGAAGCGGATCGACAACCTGACGATCGAGTTCCACCTCGACTCGCCGACGGCGAACTTCCCCTATCTCTCGAGCTCGACGACGTACCAGGGGATCCTGCTGCCGGCGAACTACAAGCTCGGCACCTTCGAGAAGACGCCTCAGACGACGGGCGCGTTCGAGCTCGTCGCCTACAACCCGGGCGTCGGCGCGACCTACCGGCGTTATGCGGGCTGGTGGGGCGGCAACGCTCCGCTCGACGGCGTCGACCTGACGTACTACTCCGACGACTCGGCGATCATCGCGGCGTTGCTCGGCGGCCAGATCGACCTGATCAACCAGATCAACTTCGTCACGGGCCGGGCGCTCTTCAAGAACCCGAACATCCAGATCTTCAACGCCCGCGGCGCCACGCACCGGCAGGTGCCGATGCGCGTCGATCTGAAGAACCCACTCAAGGATCACAGGGTCCGCCAGGCGATCGCGCTGTCGCTCGATCGTCCGGCGATCGTCAAGACGCTGTTCGACAAGTACGCGGACGTCGGGGACGACTCGAACTTCGCCCCGATCTACCCGTCGACGTCGAAGCCGGTCCCGCAGCGGCACAAGGACCTGAAGCAGGCGAAGAAGCTCATGGCCCAGGCCGGGCACCCGCGAGGGTTCAAGATCACCCTCACGACCGAGAAGACGGGAGAGATCCCGCAGCTCGCCCAGATCATCCAGCGCTCGGTGAAGTCGATCGGCGTCGACATGAAGCTCCAGATCCTGACGGCGGCCGCGTACTTCGCCGGGACGCAGGACGGGGCGCCGCTCGGCTGGGGCAACACGCCCTGGCTGAACGCGCCGATGAACATCACGGACTGGGGCCATCGGGCCGTTCCGAACGTCGTGCTCAACTCGGCGTTCAGGTCGAAGGGCATCTGGAATGCAGCGCACTACTCGAACAAGCGCCTCGACAAGCTGATCACGTCGTTCCTGGGCGCGATCGCCATCACGGATCAGCGAAAGTTCGAGAAGCAGATGCAGGCGATCCTGCTGCACGACACGCCGGTGATCGTTCCCTACTTCTACAACTTCCTGGCGGCCGGAGCGAAGAAGGTGAAGGGGTACAAGGCCGACGCCCAAGGCACGGTCTTCCTCAGCCACACCTCGCTCGGCTAGCCGCTGACCGCAGTTACGCCCGGGCCGTTGCAACGCGCAGCGGCCCGGGCTTCCGTGGACGGAGGACGTCATCGCCCGTTTCCTGCTGAAACGCTTCGCGCTCTCCGTGATCACGCTCCTCGTCCTGAGCGTGATCGTCTTCGCGGCGGCGCAACTGCTCCCCGGCGACATCGGGCGGAACGTGCTCGGCCCGTTCGCGAGCCCGCACGACGTCGCGGTGTTCAACCACGAGCACGGCGTCGACCGGCCGATCACCAGGCAGTACTGGGACTGGATCAGCCACTTCGTCCGCGGCGACCTCGGCGACTCGCTCCAGTACAACGTCCCGGTTGCGCACCTGCTCGGCCCGTCGCTCGTCAACTCGCTGAAGCTGGCGGCGCTCGCGTTCGTCCTCGTCGTGCCGATCAGCCTGCTCGGGGGGATCGTCGCGGCGCTGCGGCGGAACCGGATCACCGACCGGGTGATCACGGTCGCCGGGCTCTCGCTCACGTCGATCCCCGAGTTCGTGACGGCGATCGTCCTGATCGTGATCTTCGGCGTCGTCCTCAAGTGGCTGCCGGTCTCGGCGACGGCGCCGCCCGGCTCGAGCGCGCTGATCCAGATCAAGTACCTCCTGCTCCCGAGCTTCGCGCTCGTCGCGGTGCTCTTCGGGTACATCGCGAGGATCACGCGTGCCGGCGTGATCGAGGCGATCGACGCGGACTACACGCGCACCGCCTTCCTGAAGGGCCTGAGCACCCGGCGGGTCCTCTTCCGCCACGTGCTGCGCAACTCGCTCCTGCCGACGATCGCAGTCGTCGCGACCCAGACCGGGTATCTGATCGGCGGCCTGCTCGTGATCGAGAAGCTCTTCAACTACAACGGCATCGGCCAGCGGATCTACACCGCCGCGACGTACAAGGACTTCACGTTCCTGCAGAGCGGCGTCCTGATCGTCGGGATCGTGTATCTGACCGCGACGCTCCTCGCCGACATCCTGTACTCCCTGCTCAACCCGCGCATCCGCTTCGGGAGCGCCGAGTGAGCACCGTCGCGACGCCGGCGCCGGCGCCGGCTCAGGTGCCGGGGCAGCTCGGCGAGGCGCAGCTCGCCCGCCGCGAGACGCTCGGCCAGCTCTTCCGCTCGAAGACGTTTCTCGTCGGGGCGTCGATGGTGCTCTTCTGGGTCTTCTGGGCGCTCGCGGGCTCGCGGCTGACGCCGCACGACCCGCTCTCGCAGTCGCCGGACATCCTCGCGGGCCTCAGCAAGCATCACTGGTTCGGCACGGACCAGCTCGGCCGTGACGTGCTCTCGCGCGTGCTCGCGGGGTCGTCCGACACCCTGCAGGTCGCGCCGCTCGCGACGCTGCTCGGGATCGCCGGCGGGACGACCGTCGGGCTCGTCACCGGCTATTTCCTCGGGATCGTCGACGAGACGATCAGCCGCGTCGTCGACGCCGTGCTCGCGCTGCCGCTGATCGTGATCGCCGTGACGGCGCTCGTCGCGCTCGGCAGCTCGAAGGTGACGTTGATCGTGGTGATCGGGGTCGTCTTCACGCCGATCGTCTCGCGCACGGTACGGGCGGCGGTGCTCGGCGAGCGCGAGCTCGAGTACGTCCAGGCGGCGCGGCTGAGGGGCGAGCGCGCGCCGTACGTCATGTTCGTCGAGATCCTCCCGAACGTGATGGGGCCGATCATCGTCGAGGCCACGGTGCGGCTCGGCTACGCGATCTTCGCGGTCGCCGGGCTCACGTTCCTCGGCTTCGGCGTGCAGCCGCCGTCGCCCGACTGGTCGCTGCAGATCGCCGACAACTACCAGCTCCTGAACGCCGGCACCTACGAATGGACGGTGCTCTTTCCCGGCCTCGCGATCGCGAGCCTCATCGTCGGCGTCAACCTCGTCGCCGACGGGCTGCAGCAGGTGCTCGACCGGTGAGCCAGGCGCTCGCCCAGCCTGCCGCGGTCGAGGCGGCGAACGCGCTCGAGCTGCGCGATCTCGACGTCGTGTACCGGGTGCGCGGCCGCGACCGCCAGGTGCTGCGCGGGATCACCCTCTCCGTCGGGCGCGGCGAGGCGTACGGGCTCGTCGGCGAGTCGGGCTGCGGGAAGTCGACGGCGGCGCTCGCGATCGTCCAGTACCTGCCGCGCAACGGTCGCGTGCGCAACGGGCAGATCCTGATCGACGACCGCGACGTCCTCTCGCTGTCGCGCGGGCAGCTGCTCCGCCTGCGCGCCGACGCGGTGTCGATGGTCTACCAGAACCCGAGCACGGCCTTGAATCCGTCGCTCCGGATCGGCAGGCAGGCGGCCGAGGTCTTCACGGTGCGCGGCGTCGCGAGAGGCGAGGCGCTCGAGCGCGCGAGGCAGGCGCTCGAGCTCGTGCAGATCGCCGATCCGGGCTCGGTCATGCAGCGCTATCCGCACCAGCTCTCCGGTGGCATGCAGCAGCGCGTGATCATCGCGATGGCGCTCGCCAAGGACCCGTCGCTCCTGATCCTCGACGAGCCGACGACCGGGCTCGACGCGACGGTCGAGGCGGAGGTGCTCGACCTCGTCGCAGGGCTGCAGGCGAAGCTGCACACCTCGGTTCTCTTCATCAGCCACAACCTCGGCGTGATCGCGAAGATGTGCGACCGGGTCGGCGTGCTCTACGCAGGCCGGCTCGTCGAGGAGGGCGCGGTCGAGCGGGTGCTGCACGACCCGCGCCATCCCTACACGGTCGGGCTGCTGCGCTGCATCCCGCGCGGCGGCGTGCGCAAGGACCACGGCCGGCTCGACACGATTCCCGGCTTCCTCCCGAACCTCTCCGAGACCGTCGTCCCGGGCTGCGTCTTCGCTGCGCGCTGCGGCCTGGCGCAGGAGATCTGCCACACGGAGGAGCCGCCGCTCCACGAGCTCGGCGGTGGACACGTGAGTCGCTGCCACTTCCACGAGCAGGCGCAGTCGCTGCCCCGGGAGATGGCGGCCGACCTCGCGCTGCCCGCGGTCGACCGGGCCGGGCAGGCGCTGCTGCAGTTCGACGACCTCGGCAAGGTCTTCCACCAGCACGGCCACCAGATCAACGCGCTCGTCGGCGTGTCGGCGGCGATCTGGCCGGGCGAGACGCTCGGTCTCGTCGGGGAGTCGGGCAGCGGCAAGACGACGCTCGCGCGGACGCTGCTCGGGATCGTCGGGCCGACGAGCGGCGCCGTACGGCTCGACGGCACGGCGCTGGCGCCGCGGCTCGGCAAGCGCTCGAAGGAAGAGGTGCGCGCGATCCAGATCGTGTTCCAGAACCCGGACTCGGCGCTCAACCGGCGCCATTCGGTGCGGCGGATCCTGCGCCGGGCCCTGAAGAAGCTTGCGGCCCTGACCGGAAGCGCTGCGGAGACCCGGATGCTCGACCTGATGAGCTCGGTCCGGCTCGCCGAGCGCTACGTGTCGGCGAAGCCGGGGCAGCTCTCCGGCGGGTTGAAGCAGAGGCTCGCGATCGCACGCGCGTTCGCCGGCGACCCGAAGCTCGTCCTCTGCGACGAGCCGACCTCGGCGCTCGACGTCTCGGTGCAGGCGGCGATCCTCAACCTGCTCGTCGAGCTCCAGGCGCAGAGCCGGGTCTCGTACCTCTTCATCTCGCACGACCTCGGCGTCGTCCGCTACGTCTCAGACCGGATCGCCGTGCTCTACCTCGGCCGGCTGATGGAGCTCGGGGCCGCCGAGGTCGTCTTCGCCGGCCCGCACCATCCGTACACGGAGGCGCTCCTCTCCGCGGTGCCGACGATCGACGGCGGCGGGCGCGAGCGAATCAAGCTCGCGGGCGAGATCCCGAGCGCCTCCAATCCGCCGTCCGGCTGCGTGTTCCACACGCGCTGCCACCGCAAGGTCGGCGAGATCTGCGAGCTCGAGGAGCCGCCCCTCGTCGAGGTCGAGCCGGGCCATCTGATGCGCTGCCACATTCCGCTCGAGGAGCTCCGCCGGCTGCAGCTCGGGCCGAAGGAGGCAGCGAGCGCGTGAAGATCCGTGCGGCCGTCCTCGAGCGGACGGGCGGGCCGCTGACGGTGACGGAGCTCGCGCTTGCCGAGCCCGGCCCCGGCGAGGTGCTCGTCCGGCTGCACGCGAGCGGTGTCTGCCACTCGGACCAGAACGCGATCGACGGCACCGCCGAGACGCGCTGTCCGGCGGTCCTCGGCCACGAAGGAGCAGGAGTCGTCGAGGCGGTCGGCCCCGGAGTGACGCGTGTCGCGCTCGGCGACCACGTCGCGCTCTCGTGGGCCCCGTCGTGCGGGCACTGCGACGAGTGCCTCCGCGACCTGCCGCAGCTCTGCTCGACCGCATGGCCGGCGATGGGGGAGGGAGGGCTCCTCGACGGCACGACGCGGCTCTCGCGCGACGGCGAGCCCGTCTACCACTACTCGTTCATCTCGTCGTTCGCCGAGGCGACCGTCCTGCCCGAGCGGTCGTGCGTGCGGATCCCGCGCGACGTCCCCTTCGAGGTGGCGGGGCTCGTCGGCTGCGCCGTCACGACCGGCGTCGGCGCCGTCTGGCGCACGGCCGGCGTGCGGCCCGGCGATCGCGTCGCCGTCGTCGGCTGCGGCGGCGTCGGCCTCTCGGCGGTGCTCGCCGCGGCGGCTGTGGGCGCCGGCACGATCCTCGCCGTCGACGTCAGCGAGCAGAAGCTCGCCGACGCGGCGGGGTTCGGCGCGACCGGCGGGGTGCTCTGGGCGGGATCGCCGGAGGCGACCGCCGACGCGGTGCGCGAGGCCTCGGACGGCGGCGTCGACTACGCGATCGAGGCGACGGGGCGGACCGACGCGATGCTGACGGCGTTTCTCTCGACGCGTGCGCGCGGTGCAGCCGTGCTGATCGGGATCCCGCGCGAGGACGCCGTCCTCTCGCTGCCCGCGCTCTCGATCCCGCGCATGGAGCGCCGGGTGCTCGGTTCCCTCTACGGTTCGTCCCGACCGGAACGTGACTTCGTGCAGATTCTCGACCTCTATCGACGTGGTGTGCTGCCGCTCGACCGGCTGATCTCGCACCGGCTCGGGCTCGACGAGCTCGACCGGGCCTTCGAATTGCTGCGCTCGGGCGAGGCGCTCCGGGTCGTGCTCGACCTCACGCCGAACGGGCGCGTGTGACTCCGGCAGAGCTCGACGGGCGGATCGGTGAGGGCTGGGGCGGCGTCAAGCCGAACGGCAGCCACGTGAACGTCGTGCTCGCCGCGCGCGGCAGCGCGACGTTCGCCGCGGCGGTCGGCATGTTCGCGCACCCCTCGCCCGGCCACACGCCCGTGCTCGTCTGCGTCGGTCCCGACGAGGCGCGCTACGAGCCGATCTGGCCGCCGACGCTGATGATGAACAAGGCCACGGCGCGCGACGACCGGCACGAGACGGTCACGTGGGGGGCCGCCCAGCTCGGGATCGGCCAGGGCGTGCTCGACGCCGTCGCCGACGGCCTGCTCGAGGCCACGGACGACCTGATCGTGCTCGTCGCGGTCTGGGTCGACCCGAACGCGAGTGACGAGACAGCGGTGCGCCTCGCGAACCGCGCCGCCGTCCGCAAGGCGATCGGGACGTGCGTCGAGGGCCGCGACGCAGAGGCGGCCCAACGTCTCGTGGACGAGCGCGACTCGCTGCGCAATCCGTTCTACAGCGGCGACTAGAGAAGTCGTGCGCATCGCCTCGATCGAGACGCGCCGCTACCGGTTCCCGTTCGAGCCGCCGCTCCGCGTGGCATGGGATCCCGTCCCGCGCTCCGTGCAGGAGGCGACGGTCGTGATCGTCCGAAGCGACGACGGGCTCGAGGGCTGCGCGAGCGGCGACGCGCTTCCCGACCGCGAGCTGCTCGAACGGCTGCTCGTCGGCGTCGATCCGCTGCGGACCGAGGTCGTCCACGAGCTCTGCGAGACGGTCGACTTCCACCACGGCCGGCCGTGGACGGCCGAGGCGGCCGTCTTCGACCTCGCCGGCCGCGCCCTCGACACGCCGTGCTGGCAGCTGCTCGGGGGCCGCTCCGAGCGGCTGCTCGCGTACGCCTCGAGCGCCGAGCTCGTGTCGGCCGACGAGCGCGTCGCCCGCGTCGTCGCGCTTCGGGACGCCGGCATCCGGGCGGTGAAGATCCGGTTCCACCATGCCGACTGGCGCGACGACGTCGCCGTCGTCGAAGCGGTGCGCGACGCCGTCGGCCCGGGCTTCGAGATCATGGTCGACGCAAACCAGGGGTGGCGGATGCCCGGCGACCTCGAGGGCCGCTGGGACGTCGCAACCGCCGCGCAATGTGCGCGCGCCCTCGAGCCGCTCGGCGTCTACTGGCTCGAGGAGCCGTTGCGAACCGACGACCTCGACGGGTACCGCGCCCTGCGGTCGCGCACCGATCTGCGTCTCGCCGCAGGAGAGATGGTCCGCTCGGCCCACGAGGCGCGCGACCTGATCGTGCGCGGCGGGGTCGACGTCGTCCAGACCGACGTCGTTCTCTCGGGCGGCTTCACGGGCTGCCGCCGCGTCGCGGCGCTCGCGGGCCTCCACGGCCGCGCGTGGTCGCCGCACACGTGGTCGAACGGCTACGGGCTCGTCGTCAACCTCCATCTCGCACTCGCAGTCTCGAGCTGCCCGTTCGTCGAGGTGCCGTACGACCCGCCGGGCCTGACCGCGGAGCGGCGGGACTGGCTCCTGCCGGAGGCGGTCGAGATCGCGACGGACGGGACGGTCGCGCCGCCCGCCGGGCCGGGGCTCGGAGTCGTCCCGGACTTCGACGCGCTGGAGCGGTGGCGCGTCGGATGAGAGCGGTGGTGCTGCGCGACCCGGCGCGCGCGGTGGCGGTGGAGGACGTCGAGCTCGACCCGCCGAAGGCGAACGAGGTGCTCGTGCGGGTCGCCGCCGCGGGCGTCTGCCACTCCGACGTGCGACTCGCGGACGGCGAGCTCGGCGAGGGCCGCTGGCCGATGGTGCTCGGGCACGAGGGCGCGGGCGTCGTCGAGTCGGTCGGCGACGGCGTCGACCACGTCGCGCCGGGCGACCGCGTGGCGTTCTCGTTCGTCCCGGCCTGCCGTGCCTGCCGTGCGTGCCTCTCCGGGAAGCCCAACCTCTGCGGGCCTGCGGGACGAAACGGTTTCGCCGGCATGCTGATGGACGGCACGAGCCGCCTGCATGCGGACGGCGTGACACTCCAGCACGGGTTGATGACGGCGTGCTTCGCCGAGCGGACGGTGGTCGCAGCCGCCGGCGCCGTGAAGATCCCGGCCGAGCTGCCGCTCTGGCAGGCGGCCCTGCTCGGCTGCGGCGTCGTGACCGGGATCGGCGCGGTCCGGAATGCCGCCCGCGTGGCGCACGGCGAATCGGTGTGCGTGATCGGGTGCGGCGGCGTCGGGCTGCAGGTGATCGCCGGCGCCCGGCTCGCAGGAGCTGCGCCGATCGTCGCCGTCGACCGCGGTAACGAGAAGCTCGAGCTCGCGCGATCGTTCGGCGCGACCGACACGGTCGACGCGTCGGCGGGCGACGCGGCCGGAGCCGTGCGCGAGCTGACGGGCGGGGGTGCCGAGCATGCATTCGAGGTGGTCGGGAGCCCGGACACGATCCGCCTCGCGTGGAACTCGATCCGCTCGGGCGGCCAGGTCGTCGTCGTGGGGCTCGTCCCGCGCGGCGTCGAGGTCTCCGTGCCGGGCATCGAGCTTCTCTCCGAGAAGACGCTGCGAGGCACGTACTACGGGTCGGGCGACTCCGCGCGCGACCTGCCCGAGCTTGCCGCGCTCGCGCTCGCCGGCGACCTCGATCTCGCCGGCGTCGTCACCCACACCACGGATCTCGACGGCGTCGAGGAGGCGCTCGAACGCCTGCGCCGCGGCGAAGGCGCGCGTACCGTCGTGATCGTCGATCCCGAGACAGCAGGAGGAGCACCATGACCCAGACCGCCGAAGACGTCCTCACCGATCTCTCCATCCGCTCTCAGGCCTTCGTCGACGGGGCGTACGTCGACGCTTTGTCGGGCGAGACGTTCGACTGTGTCAACCCCGCGACCGGACGCACGATCGCCTCCGTCGCCGCGTGCGACGGCGACGACGTCGACCGTGCCGTGCGCGGCGCGCGCGCAGCGTTCGAGTCGGGTGTCTGGTCGCGCCTGGCGCCGAAGCAGCGAAAGCGCGTGCTCGTCCGTCTCGCCGAGTCGATGCGAGAGCACCGCGACGAGCTCGCCTTGCTCGAGACCCTCGACATGGGCAAGCCGATCCGCGACTCGCGTGCCGTCGACGTGCCGCTCGCGGCGGAGTGCATCGCCTATTACGGCGAGGCGATCGACAAGGTGTACGACGAGGTGGCGCCGACCGGGCCGGGCGACGTCGTGACGCTCGTACGCGAGCCGCTCGGCGTCGTCGGGGCGGTCGTGCCGTGGAACTTCCCGCTCCTGATGGCGAGCTGGAAGGTCGGGCCGGCGCTCGCGACCGGCTGTAGCGTCGTGCTGAAGCCGGCGGAGCAGTCGCCGCTCACCGCGCTCCGTCTCGCCGAGCTCGCCTCGGAGGCAGGAGTGCCGGACGGCGTGCTGCAGGTCGTGCCCGGCTTCGGCGAGACCGCCGGCCAGGCGCTCGGCCGGCACATGGACGTCGACGTCGTCGCCTTCACCGGCTCGACGGAGGTCGGCAAGCTCTTCCTGCGCTACTCGGGCGAGTCGAACATGAAGCGGCTCGCACTCGAGTGCGGCGGCAAGTCGCCGCACATCGTGATGCAGGACTGCGGCGACCTCGACGCAGCGGCGGAGGCGGCAGCGTGGGGCGTCTTCTACAACCAGGGCGAGGTCTGCAACGCAGGCTCGCGCCTCCTCGTGCACGAATCGCTGAAGGACGACCTCCTGGAGCGCATCGTGCGCGTCGCAGCGACGATCCGGCCCGGCGACCCGCTCGATTCCGAGACGCGCATGGGCGCGATCGTCGACCGCACGCAGCTCGACCGCGTGCTCGGCTACATCGAGGCGGGACGGGAGCAGGGCGCCGACCTCCACCTCGGCGGCGGACAGGTACTCGAGGAGAGCGGGGGCTACTTCGTCGAGCCGACGATCTTCGATGCCGTCTCGAACGACATGCGGATCGCGCGCGAGGAGATCTTCGGGCCCGTGCTCGCGACGATTCCCTTCGGAGACGAGCAGGAGGCGATCGAGATCGCGAACGACACCGTCTACGGGCTCGCC
>Ga0157369_10008161_pt1 | contig 12013 bp, 7 predicted proteins | sample C25metaG_FD_113461 | JGI IMG/M metagenome (GOLD analysis project Ga0157369, IMG submission 113461) | Corn rhizosphere microbial communities from Kellogg Biological Station, Michigan, USA - C2-5 metaG | ecosystem: Host-associated > Plants > Roots > Rhizosphere > Soil | place: USA: Michigan...
ATTCCAACCCATACCTTTGACCTTTTGCGCGGAGAAAGTGATTCCTTAGCTGGTTTGATTTTGGAAATAGCTGGGGAATTTCCAACTATAAACCAACAGTTTGAAACCAATAATTATGTTTTTACTGTTCTCGAGATTAATAAAAACCGCATTTCAAAAGTGAAGCTTACATTAAAACAAAAACAAGGAAAGTAAATCCTATTAACCTGAATAAAATCCCGGACGATGCGGCGAATCATTTATTTCCTGTTTGCTTTGCTTATTTTCAGTTGCAACTCCAATTATACCTCAAAAAAAACGGGTTATTTCAAAATTAATTTTCCTGAAAAAAAATATACATCATTCAATCAGCCAGGCTATCCTTACACATTTGAATATCCGGTGTATGCGAAAATTGCAAAAGATTCCAGCTATTTTGAGGAAGGCTCCAAAAATCCCTATTGGATCAATATTGAGTTTCCAACTTTTAATGGCACCATCTTTATCAGCTACAAACAAATAGGAGGCACATCGGTTTATAAAATTAAAAACAGTGACGGCACTTATCGCGATTCTGTGGGTATTAACAGTTTTGACAAAATGGTGAACGACGCATTTAATCTTACTTATAAAAATGATGTAAAAGCTTATTCCATTGAAGACAGCCTGATGCATACGCCCAATAATGTTACCGGTGTTTTTTTTAAGGTTTCAGGTAATGTAGCTACTGCCAAACAATTCTTTCTTTCTGATAGCGTAAAGCATTTTTTAAGAGGCGCCTTGTATTTTGATGCCACTCCTAATGAAGATTCGCTAAGGCCTGTAAACGCTTTTCTGCAGGAGGATATGAAACACCTTATCAACACACTGCAATGGAAGTAAACAGTTCTTCATACTTTATCGCTTCATTACACCAAAAAGTAAAAAAATAAATATGTATGTTTTGCTGTTTAAAACTTTTTAGCTTTACCGTTTTTTAAAAAAGAAATTTTTAAAATGGAGAGGTTGAAAGATTTATCCCGCCAGTTAGAAGGTGAATTATTTACAGATGATACTATACGCCAGTTATATGCTACCGATGCTTCTGCTTACCAGGAAAAACCATTAGCCGTAGCAATACCGAAGTCTGTAGCGGATTTAAAAAAAATAATCCTTTTTGCTAAAGAGAACCATACTTCTATAATACCAAGGGCCGCCGGCACATCGCTTGCCGGGCAGGTAGTGGGCAATGGCATCGTGGTAGATGTGTCAAAATATTTTACCAAAATTGTAGAGCTTAATGAAGAACAGCACTGGGTTCGTGTGCAGCCAGGCGTTATCCGCGACGAACTAAATATGTTTTTGAAACCTTACGGTTTATATTTCGGCCCCGAAACTTCTACTGCCAACCGGGCTATGATGGGAGGAATGGTTGGCAATAATTCCTGCGGCTCTAATTCAATTATTTATAGAAGCACGCGCGAACATTTGCTGGAAGTAAACGCGCTGCTTAGCGATGGCAACGAGGCTGTTTTTAAAACGGTAAGCATAGAAGAATTTCATGAAAAATGTGAAGGCAATAATCTTGAAGCTGCGATATACAAAAATATAAGAAGCCTTTTAAGCAGCTATGATAACCAGCAGGAGATACTAAAAGAATTTCCGAAGGAAACGGTTGAAAGAAGAAATACCGGCTACGCGTTGGATATTTTGATGAACTCGGCGCCATTTATAGCAGGAAAAGAAGATTTTAATTTTTGTAAATTGATTGCAGGCTCCGAAGGCACGCTTGCTTTTATCACGGAAATTAAATTAAACGTAGTGCCTCTTCCTCCGAAAGAAACAGGCTTAATGTGTGTACATTTTAATTCGATAGATGATGCCTTGAAGGGAAACTTAATCGCTCTGAAATATAAGCCACGCGCAAGCGAACTGATAGATCATTATATTTTGGAATGCACCAAGGAAAATATTGAGCAAAGTAAAAACCGGTTTTTTGTACAAGGCGATCCGGAAGCAATTCTGGTGATAGAATTTACAGCCCCTACTCATGAAGGCGTAGTAGAAATTGCAAAAAAATGCGAAGCCGAAATGCGCGAGATGGGATTTGGTTTTCACTTCCCGCTGTTGTTTGGAGAAGACACAAAAAAGATATGGACTTTACGAAAGGCAGGCCTGGGGCTACTTAGCAATCTTCCCGGGGATGATAAGGCTGTTCCGGTAATCGAAGATACCGCAGTGGATACAGCCGATTTACCGGCTTATATTGAAGAATTTAACGTCATCCTGAAAAAGTATGGTTTATATTCTGTTCATTATGCGCATGCCGGTTCAGGTGAACTTCATCTACGGCCAATTATTAATTTAAAAACGGAAGAGGGCAACCATTTATTCCGCGCCATCGCACAGGAAATTGCTGCACTTGTAAAAAAATACAAAGGCTCCCTAAGCGGCGAACACGGAGATGGAAGACTGCGTGGAGAATTTATCAAACAAATGGTGGGCGAAAAGAATTACAGGCTGTTTGAAAACATTAAGCAAACCTGGGACCCGGATAATATTTTTAATCCCAATAAAATTGTGGATACGCCGCCGATGAATACACATCTGCGCTACACTCCCGGACAGAAGACGCCAAAGTTTAATACTGTATTCAGATTTCACAACCAGGATATTTTACAGCATGCTGAACAGTGCAATGGTACCGGCGAATGCAGAAAAACTCATCTTACCGGCGGCACCATGTGTCCTTCGTATATGGCTACTAAAAACGAAAAAGATACTACGAGGGCAAGAGCAAATATTCTTAGAGAGTTTCTTACCAATTCAACAAAAATCAATCGTTTTGATCATGAAGAAATTCATGAAGTAATGGATCTTTGTCTTAGCTGCAAAGGCTGCAAATCTGAATGCCCATCAAGCGTGGATGTAGCGAAATTAAAGGCTGAATTTCTTCAACAATATTATGATGCCAACGGCGTGCCTTTCCGCGCAAAGCTCATTGCCAATTTTAATAATGCGTCAAAATTAGGATCAATTGCTCCCGGAGTTTATAACTGGATGGTGACCGCTCCCGTGGTTAGTAATATGGTAAAACGCTTTTCTGGCTTTGCATTAAAACGTTCGATGCCTACTTTATATAAAACCAGTTTGAGAAAATGGTTTGAGAAAAGAAAAAAGAAAGCTAACGGTGATGGACACACGAAAAATAAAAAGGTCTATTTATTCTGCGATGAGTTTACGAATTATAACGATACTGAAATCGGCATTAAAGCCATTCTTCTTTTGGAAAAACTGGGTTATGAAGTATTGATGACTGACCATGAAGAAAGCGGCAGAGCATGGATGTCAAAAGGCCTGATAAGGCATGCAAAAAAAATAGCTAATAAGAATATAAAAATATTCAGTAAAATTATTAATGAAGAAACTCCGCTGCTGGGCATAGAACCCAGTGCTATACTTACTTTTCGCGATGAATATATAGATTTGGCCGATGAGGCAAACCTTGCCACCGCGAGGGCGCTCTCCAAAAATGTTTTTATCATTGATGAATTTATCAGCCGGGAAATCGAAAAAGGAAATATCAAAAAAAGTTCGTTCACTACAGAAAAAAGACATATCAAGTTGCAGGGGCACTGTCATCAAAAATCTTTATCGTCCACTGCGCCTACTTTAAAAATGATGTCCTTACCGGAAAACTATTCTGCAGAAGAAATCCGCTCCGGCTGCTGCGGTATGGCTGGGTCTTTCGGTTTTGAAAAAGAGCATTATGATTTATCTATGCAAATTGGAGAACTGGTATTATTTCCAACGGTAAGAAAAACTGCGCCAGATGTTATTATCGCTTCGGGTGGCACCAGTTGCCGCCACCAGGTAAAAGACGGCACAGGCGTAAAGGCTTTACATCCCGTGGAAGTATTATACGAAGCGCTGGTTTAACCGGAACAGTAAAGGCACAAATAATGATAATTTTTATTCTGCAGCCATTGCTTTTTTTAATGGAAGAATTGTAATCACTTCTTGCCACTAAAAATTTCATTTTTAGGCACAACCTTTACTTTATCACCACTTTTGAGGGTTTTGGAAACTACATCATAAGGGCCTGTAACCACTTCATCGCCCTCTTTTAATCCATCTGTTATTTCTATGTAATTAATATCCTGGATATCAGTTTTTACTTTTTGCATTTTTACTTTACCATCTGCCTGCACAATAAATACCACAATATCCAAATCATCAACGTTGGTTGTGTTAGCCGCTGCATCATCACTTGCAGGTTTGTTGGCGCCTGGCGCTTTGGTAGAATCATTTTTTTCTCTTGTAGTTACCGCATTGATTGGAATGGATAAAACATTTTCATGTGTTTTGGTTTGAACGTCAGCGCTGGCACTCATTCCAGGCCTGAAGGGGAATCTTTTTTTGTTCGGCCCTTCCAGCAAATCCATATAAGAATCCGGGTTTAAGCGGATGTACACTTTATAATTGGTAACATCCGTGGTTGTGTTTGCAAGATCGCTCTGTGTAGAGGCGCCATTGCTGCTGCTTGCAATTTGTGTAACCAGTCCTGTAAATTTCCTGTCATTATAAGCATCTATTTCAATAGTGGCGCTATCGCCCAGCCTAACCTTGGGAATATCATTTTCGCCAACATCTACTCTTACTTCCATTTTGCCCATATCTGCTATGCGCATCATTTCTGTTCCGGCCATCATTGAGCTTCCCACTACTCTTTCTCCTTTTTTTACGCTCAAAAGGGAAACAATTCCATCCATCGGCGAAACAAGGGTTGCCAGCCTTAAATCTTTATTGGCTTTTTGCAAGGCAGCCTGAGCACTTTGAACACCAGCCATGCTTCCGTGTATGCCTTCTTTTGCCGCATTCAGATTTGCAATGGCTGATTTATAATTGGCTTCGGCCGTGTTAAACTCATTTTTTGAAATCACTTTTTGATCATACAATTGCTTTTGCATGTTGAAAGTTTCCTTTGCCTGTGCAAGGTTCGCTTCCAAAGCGCCTATAGAAGCCTGCGCATCGGCTAACTGCGCCTGTTGCTGTTTCACCACAGCTTCTGCCTGATCTTTTTGTGTCAAATAAATATCACCATAAATTTTCGCAAGCACCTGGCCCTTTTTTACGCTATCGCCTTCAGCTACATCAAGCTCAACTATTTCACCGGAAATATCAGGGCTTAATTTAACTTCCACTACAGGATAAATTTTACCGCTGGCGTTTACGGTCTCGACAATTGTGCGCCGAGCCACCTTTTCGGCGGTTACTTTGGTTCCTTCATCTTTTCCTATTATCCCTGCTTTTTTCAGTACTATCAATGCTACAATTAATACTACCAAAACAATAATGATCCATTTAAGAGTTTTATTCATAATGCGTGTTTCGGGGCTTTGTTGAAATAATTTTTATTTATAGAATTTTAAAACGCCGGGATTGTAAATGATAATTACACCATTCATAAAAGTTCCGCTCGGTTTTAAATTTATTCATTTTGGTTTTTACTTTACACTACTTTAATTTATATACATCACCAGCCCATTTCACCGGGGCTATAGATTTTTTATTCCAGTTTCAATCCCTGCCCTTTGTAATATTCCAGCACTTTCATTTTAAAAATATAATCAAACTGGTTAATTACATATTGAAGTTTGGCAGTAAATAAATTATTTTGATTGGTTATCAGATCAAGTGTTCCAATCATTCCTACATTATATCGCAACAATGTATAATCGTAGGTTTTTTGTGCCGATTCCACAGCTTTTGATGAAGAAGCAAATTTTTGCCGGGCCACTATTGCCGCATTATATGCCTGGTAAATATCCTGCTTTAATGTTTGATTATCCAGTTCCTCTTGATATTGCATATTTCGGAAATTGATTTTTGAACGCTGGTAACCGGCTTTCGCCTGCCATCCATTAAAAATCGGAATCGATAGGCTGATACCAATTGTTTGTCCGAAGTTGTCATTAAACTGGGTTCCAAAATTGGGGGACGTAATAAATTTCTTCTGCCCGTTTACGAACGTGGGCTGTTGAATATTGTAATCATTAATAATATTGCCCATTGCATCCATTACTACAAGACCGCTTTGCTTATACCCGCTAAATACCTGGGTGTAATAAGGTGTTCTGGAATATCCGTAACTATTGCTCAGGCCACCAAATGCGGATATGCTGGGATAAAGCGCTCCTTTGGCAGCAAGCATATTTCTTTCAGCAGCCCTGATATTAAAATCATTCATTTTTTGTTGTGGCAGATTTTTTAACGCAGATGCATACACGTCTTCCGGTTGTAAATCACCTATGGGCTGCAGTGGAATTTTTTCAATCGGCGGCTCATCCACATCAAATGAATCTGCTGCATCAATGTTCATATAAGACATCAAAACATATTTAGCCTGCGTAACATTTCCGGCAGCAGTAATCAAATTAGAAGTATCACTTGCTAATTGGGATTCTATCTCTACCGCATTCAACTCAGGCAAAGAGCCGGCGGCAACTTGTTTATTCACAATATCCAGTTGCGACCGTGATTGCGTTACCTGCACTTCAGCAATTTTTTCCTGCTCCCGCGCCAGCAGCACCTGCAGGTAAGAGTTGGCAACCGATAAAGCAATGTCATTCTTCAATTTATCAGTCGCAGCTTTGGAAGCTGCCAATGACCATTCGTTGGCAAGGATTGTATTCTTTTTCGAAAACCAGTTAAAAATTTCGGCACTGGTCTGAAGATTTAAGCCAACTGTAAAGTAATTCTGATTTTCCAAAATACCGGTAGATGGATTCTGAGATTTACCAAAACGGTAGCCATCACTGTTGGAAAAATTTGCTGTGGGTATTTGGGAAAGTTTGCTTTGCTTATAAGTTATAGCAGAAAGATCGGACTGAAGTGCTGATTGTTTTATTGAAATATTATGCTCCATTGCATAATCCACACATTCCTGCAGTGTCCATTTTTTTTGTGCAGAAATATCAGTAGCTATAAAAAGAATAAGTACGGATACTATAAATTTTTGCATTTGCAAATATAAAAGAACGCAATAAAGGAAGTGCACAAATGAGTTAAAATTATGATAAGTGGCAAAAGCTTTATTGTATTTATTGTAAATGACAGTTTTGAAAAAAGATTTTTAAATAGCTTAAGCCATTTTACTAAAGCCCCCTTCTAAATCTTCAATTAAATAATCCGCTTCTTCAAGGCCAACATACATTCTTAATCTTCGGTGAAGTTTATTGTTTGGATCAAAGTCATTTGGTCTTATGGATGCACATCCGGGAATGACGAGCGATTCGTGGCCGCCCCAACTTACGGCCATTAAAATATGTTTCAGTCCCTCGCAAAAATTTTCAATCTCCCGGATGGTTTTTGTTTTCAGAACAAAAGAAAACAGTCCGCCTGCGCCAAGCATTTGCTCTTGCGCGAGTTCATATTGAGGGAAGTTTGGATTAAAGGGATAATGAATTTCTTCTACTTCGTCACGGCTTTCCAGGTAACTGATAATTTTTTTTGTGGTAATCGAACTCTTTGCCAAACGCGAAGGAAGTGTTCTTAATCCACGAAGAATGAGCCAGGCATTAAAAGGCGAAATGCCGATTCCCATATTGAGATATTCACTGTTGAAAATTCTTTCCATCAATATTTTTTTGCCACTTAATACACCGGCTACCACGTCGCTGTGGCCGTTTAAATATTTGGTAGCGCTTTGCAAAACCAGGTCAATGCCAAAGTCAACCGGCCTTTGGTATAATGGAGTGCAATAACTGTTATCGCAGATAGTAATAATATTTTTTGAGCGCGCCAATTTTGATACCGCTTCCAGGTCCTGCAAATAAAAACTCCAGCTATTTGGTGTTTCCAGGTAGATAACCCGCGTGTTTGGCCGAACGGCAGCCTCAAAGTTCTCAATAGCCCTTCCATCCACATACGTCACTGACACATCGAATTTCGGCAAAATGTTATTGAACAGTTTTTGCGCCCATGTATAAGGTTGATCTACAGAAATAATATGATCTCCGCTTTTCACCTGCGACAAAACAGCGGCAAATATCGCCGAGGCGCCGCTGTTGCATACGAGGCAATCTTCTGCTCCATCAAGCGCAGCAAGCTTTTGAGATAAAATCCGGACAGTTGGATTTAAGCCACGGCTGTATAAAAAAGTAGAATATTCATCTTCAAATGCCTTGCGAAGCTGATCCACTTTGGTGAATGAAAAATTACTGGTTTGAATGATCGGCGGAGAAACTGCATTAAAATAGTTCTCCCTGTCTTCTCCAAGCTCATTGATGATATACGAAATTGATTTCGAATCCATTGATTCTATATTTAAACTTGAGTGTGCATTATTTCTTCAAAATAAAATTCTTTACTATTTATCGCTTTACTGGCTTTCATCACTGATACCGCATTTGATTTATTGATGAATATTTTTTTGTCCTTTTAATTTCTCTGCTACAAAATAAAAAATAATAAACGCTGCCAATACCGCCAGCCCTACAAGGGATATTTTGGTATTGGTCACCAAAATACTGATTCCAACAAATACATAAGCCGCTATAAAAATCAAGGGCAACAGTGGATAAAGTTTCATTATATAAATGCCGCTGTCATCAAGGTAAGCAGTTTTTTTGCGGATGATAAAAATAGAGCCGGCAGAGAACGCCATTCCAAAGCAATCTAAAAAAATGGTAAAGCTGAGAATGGTATCAAATTCCTTCGCCCAGAAAATAATAAAAATGCAAAGGATTGAAAAAACAGTGAGCGATGTGGTAAGTGCTTCAGTCTTTACGTTTCGTTTTTTAAACGCCGGTGGTAAAATATTATCATCACTCATGGCGGCCATTACTCTCGGGTTGCTCATCAGCGTAATATTTACGTAGGCGAGCACACTTAAAAAAAGCAACACGGATAGAATTTTTTCAGCATTTTGGCCAAAAACTTTTGAAGCCATAATAGCTGCAATATTTTTTGCCGTTTTTAACTGGTCAAAGCCAATCACATTTACATAAGCATAATTGATAAGAAAATAAAGCAGGATAATAATAATGATTCCGAAAAATATGCCGCGTGGAATGGTTTTTTTCGCATGAACCACTTCTTCTCCAAAATTTATTGTTTGCTGATAGCCGCCATAGGTAAAGCTTACTGCCACAAGGCCAACACCAAACGATTTTAAATATTCTACGAATGCAGGAGAGGCGCCGGTAACATGAGTAACAACTGTATTTGCAGAAGAGCCGACGGCGAAAAATAAAGGGCTTATCAGCGCAATCACCATCAGGATTTTAATTACTGTTAGAACGTTTTGTGCGCGGGCGCTCATCTTCAATCCCATCAAATTAAGCCCATAAAAAATAATGACCGCGCAAATAGCAATAGTGATTTGCAAATGTTGAATATAAAGCGCGTTTTCCGGATTAGATATCCATCGTTGTTGTTGCGACACCGGAATTAAAACTCCTGTAATATATTCACCGCCCACCAACGCAACAGCGGCGAGCGACGCAGCGTTGGAAACAAGGATGATGCAATTGATAGCAAAGGCAATGGAAGGATGATACGCAAAGGCAATCACTTTGTAATAACCGCCAGTCACCGGCATGCGGCTGCCGATTTCTGCATAGGTAAGCGCGCCGCACAATGCAATGAGACCTCCAACAATCCATGCGGCATAAAAAATGGCCGGGCTGCTTACGGCATTAGCTACATTTGAAGGCGTACGAAAAATTCCCATACCAATTACGAGGCTTACCATAATGATTGTGAAATCAAATAGTGAAAGCTGCTTCGTAAGTTTCATAAAGGAAAGATAGAAATATTATTGGTTACTTTTGTGCCTGATTAAGCACATATCTCTGATGAAGCATTTCCTTATAATTTTTGTATTACTTCCGTTTTCTCTCTCAGCTCAACATATTTACAACGAAGATTCAGCGCTGATTTTAGAAAATGTGATCGTAAAAGCGTATGAGCAAAACCGAAGCCTGATAAATGTGGCAGCGCCTGTGAGTGTTATCGGGCAGTCGCAGTTAAACCGTTTTGGCAATTTGTCAATTTTGCCTGCCGTCAATATTACGCCAGGCGTAAGTATGGAAGAAAGATCTCCGGGAAGCTACCGGCTTAATATCCGGGGCAGTTCATTACGCTCGCCATTTGGTGTGAGGGATGTAAAAATTTACCTGAATGATGTTCCGCTTACAGATCCGAGTGGCAATACATATTTAAATCAGTTGAGCTTTTACAATTTTAACTCAATAGAAATTGTCAAAGGGCCTGCCAGCAGCTTATATGGCGCTGGAATTGGAGGAGCAATGCTTATTCATACATTGCCCGATGTATGGAATGCGGGAGCATCAATTGATTATTCAGCAGGCAGCTATAACACGCATAGCATAAATGCCAATGTAAAAACCGGCGATGCCAACCGCGGAAACAGTTTCAATTTTTCTCATCAAACCAGCGATGGATACCGGCAACAGGCAAAAATGCGGAGAGATATTGCGAGTTGGGAAAGCCAATTAAAAGTAAGCGCCAAACAATCGCTTCATGCCTACATGTCTTACAGCGATCTCTACTATCAAACGCCCGGCGGCCTGAATCTTACTCAATACAATGCTGACCCTAAACAGGCACGACCTGCGGCGGGGCCGTTTCCCAGCGCAGTGCAGGCGAAAGCAGCCATTTATCAGAAGATATTTTTGACGTCATTTAGTAGTCACTACGTGTTCAATGATCATTGGTATAACAAGACTTCAGTGTATGGATCTTATACCGATTTTACTAACCCCGGCATCAGGGTGTATGAATACCGCCAGGAGCCGCATTTTGGAGGCAGAAGCGTATTTGAATTCAAAAAGAAAATTAAACAATCCGACCTCCAGATTGATTTCGGTGCGGAGGCTCAAAAAGGATTTTTTAATACACGAGATTATAGCAACTTGCACGGCACTGCAGATTCATTACAATCCGACGATAATTTAAACAACTGGCAATACATGATTTTTGCCCAGGCAAACCTGGAATTGCCTAAAGGCTGGTCAATAACTGGCGGCGCCAGCATGAACAAGTCTTCTATCCGCGATGTAAATCTTCATGCAAGGCCTTCCACCACACAGGAAAGAATTTTTAAAAATCAAATAGCGCCACATCTCGCCGTTCTTAAGCAATTAAAAAAACAAATGTCGGCCTACGTAAGCATTGCCCGTGGCTTTTCTCCGCCCACGGTTTCTGAAGTGCTTCGGTCGGATGGTTTGTTCGGAAAAAATTTGCAACCGGTAGATGGAATGGATTATGAATTAGGATTCAAAGGCGCTACTTTGGGTAACAAACTTTATTTCGATATAAGCGCCTTCCTGTTTGATTTAAACAACACTATAGTGCAACGAATTGATGTGGACGGCGTTTATTATTATGTGAATGCAGGTTCAACAAAACAAAAAGGAATAGAAGCCTATTCTTCCTATCAATTAACAGACAGGCCACGCAATTTTATCAGCGCTACCAAAGTGTGGGCGAGCTATGCATTACATGATTTTCATTATGGAAATTTTAAACAGGTAAACGATGATTTTTCAAAAAATAAATTGCCGGGCGCCGCGCCAAATGTAGTGGTGGCAGGTGTTGACGTGCAATCAAAAGCCGGCTTCACTTTAAACGTAACTTATAATTATTCAGATAAGATTGCCCTCAATGATGCCAATTCTGTTTATGGTTCATCCTATAGTCTTTTAGGTGCGAAACTGGGATTTAAAACTAATTTGTATAAAAAAAGCACTGCTATAATTTTTGCCGGCGCTGATAATATTTTTGATACAAAATACAGTTTGGGTTACGATATAAACGCCGCAGCGGGAAGATATTACAACGCAGCCCCCGGAAGAAATTTTTATGCAGGTGTGTCCTTAAAATTTAATCAGTAACATTCACGGATATACAGTAAACCAACAAGTAACCCGGATTTTTTTTCCGGAGATTTTCAATGTTAGTAGCCATTTTTGAATTTCAATTTTTTTGCTTTTACATTTGCAGCCTGATTGGTTTCTCCGCCCCAGGC
>Ga0157369_10008166_pt1 | contig 12010 bp, 6 predicted proteins | sample C25metaG_FD_113461 | JGI IMG/M metagenome (GOLD analysis project Ga0157369, IMG submission 113461) | Corn rhizosphere microbial communities from Kellogg Biological Station, Michigan, USA - C2-5 metaG | ecosystem: Host-associated > Plants > Roots > Rhizosphere > Soil | place: USA: Michigan...
CCTCCACGTCGGAGCAATGAGCACCTGATTGACCTCGTCGTCGGGGATGGTCTGGCTCTTCCGAAGCAGTGAGTCATGGCGCGGCAGCCCGGTCAGGCGAACCTCCTTGGGGCCGAACTTGTATGGTGATTCGCCGGAGACATAACGGTATTCAGCCTCCGTGGAGGTGACGAAGAAGGCCAGATCCTTTCGGTTCAGCCAGGTAGAAAGGTCGCCCTTGATCACCCCGTGCTGAAGGAAGGACAGCTTCCACGGGGGAGGACCGTACCGGCCGACGGGAAGGGGATTCGAGATGTAGAGGTCGGCGTGGCTGGAGATCATGTGTCGTGCGAGGAGCACAAGCAGTTTCCAGCGATAGGAGCCGTACTCGACCAGGTGGAAGCCGTCCTGCTTCAGCCGATCCCAGTCTCCCGAGTTCTTGCTCAAGATGAAGCAGATTTTGGTCTCGGGTCGGTTGTCCCGGATCCAGCGGTACAGCTCCTCGGCGCTGTCGTTCGCCTGCATCTCGGAGTCCATGAGGGCCCACGCGCCCGCATACGAGGCGCGGATCGAGGGAAGGCGCACGGCAGCGGCGAGGATCAGGTCGTAGATACTGCGCTTGCGGATCGCCCGACGCGTGGAACGAAGCAGCGTCCTCGCGGTGCGTCCCAGTCTCTGGCGGGTCGGCTCCTGAATGCGACGGAAGAGCGCGGGAACCTTGTCCACCGCCAATTCGTGCTGGGTGGCCTCGATCTCCCGCCTGCGCAGCTTATACGCGCTACCGGGCAGTTCCTTGCCGCTGAAGCGCTGGATCCTGCCGTCGAGCTCGAAGCGGATAACCCCGAGTGACGTCACCCACAGGTGGCGTTCCTTCATCAGCGTCCGTCCGAGGACGTCAAGGGTCTGGGTCTTCGCGTAGCGTGGCTTGACCTTCTTGCCCCGCACATAGACGGCTTCGTTCGGCTGGGGACCGGTGAACCGGTAACGGATGCGGATCAGGTTGCGCTCAGAGTCGGGAGGCCCCATATGCACAGAACCGACGTAAGGCGCCTCGTCGTAGCCGTATGCCAGTGCCTCCCGCGTCCATGCTGGAACAGCCATCATGTCGAATCCGAGCGGGGACTCCCTCTCGATGTAGGACATGACGTTCCGCAGATGGTCATGGAAGGTCGCGAGGACGTCGGCAGGGAGGGATCGGGTCGGGATTTTCGTGGCAACATCCGACTTGAAAAGCCACAGGACGTCATACACGATCAACCACTGCAGCCAGCGCGGCACGCGGCCGTTCTTTTTGCGCGCGAGTTCCAGGACCGCGAGGTACCCATACTCGGGAACGTCGGTGTAGGTCCTCGCGTCGGTTCCCGCGGTCTGGTTGGTGGAGTTTCCCTCGGCCCGCCGCCGGTAGAAATAGAGGGCGTCCGCGACGAGGCCGAGGATCGGCTCCCCGGCGTTCAGGAGGTACTGCGAGATGAAGCTGCCGTCCTCAAAACGTGTTCGGAGCTTCTCTTCAAAGCGGAGTCCGGCGGAGGCGATAACGTCCCGCTTGAAAAAGCTCATCACCGCGTTGCCGTGAACAAAATTCGGCTTGCCCTCGAGGTCGGTGGTCGAGTTGCCGGTGGCGAAACGGAAGCTTGTGGCGTGCTTGTCAGCGCGCTTGTTCGTCTTCTCGTCCCAGAGAATGATGTGCCCGGCGAAGAGAGCGGTGTTGCTGCTCTCCGGAAGGCTCATGTAGTTGTGGATCGCCTCGAAGAAGTTGTCGCTCAGGACGTCGTCCGGATCGGGGAAGACGATCCACGGCCCCCTCGCCAACTCCAAGCCGAGGTTCCGCGCCGATGCTTGCCCGCCATTCTCCTTGTGCAGCACGCGCACATGGCCGGGATGCTTGGCCGCGAACTCCTCACAGAGAGCCAGCGAGTCGTCCTTTGATCCATCATCGACGAGGATGACGTCAAGACGGTCAAGACCCAGCGTCTGCGCCTCCAACGACTCGAAGTACTCCGACAGGTACGGGGCGACGTTGTAAACCGGCGAGATGACTGTGAAGAGTGGTTCGGTCAAGCTGGTGTTCCTTCCGGAGCGGGGGTGAGGCGAAGCCGCAATGTTCGTTCTTTGCCGCGCTCCCCGGTGATCGGGGAAGCCGGGACCGGCGCCGGCAGCGACGGCAGTGCCGTGTGGGCGACGACGACGGGAAGCGTCCTGCTCCCGCCGTCAGCGTCCTGAGCGGTGCCGGTGACGGTCACCGTGACTTCTTCCGTTATCCGGGAGGCGTCAGCGAGAAAGTTCGTCACGATGTGGTTTCCGTGGTGGGTCGTCTGGGCCGTTATGCCGGCGTTCGTTGGCCCGGCATCCAGTTGGATGGCGTGCGAGCCGGAAGGGGCGAAGACCGTGCCGGCCGCCTTGAGCTTACCGCCCGCTTCCGGGGCCACAGCTGTGAGCAGGATGTACCCCTGCGGAAATTCCTCGACAACGAGATCCGCTGCCATCGATCCCGTCGCCAGCAGGTTCTGCACAGCGACGTCGGTCTCCTGGCCGGTCGTGTTGGTCCACGTCAGCGCGTGCGCGCGGCCAATCCTGTCCTCGGCGCGCACCGTCCAAGGCACCCTCAGGCCGCCATCGCCGGGTGCGGGTTCGGGCAGGCGCACATTCGCTTGCCAGCCATCACCGGCTCCCTTCACCCGCGCTGAGACTCGGCGCCCTCCCGCGGCGGTGAGGGTGAGGCGCGCGGGACGGAGCCCCGTCGTGGTCCGGAACGCGACGTGGAGGGTGCGGTCGTGCAGCGCCACGGTGTCGGCGATGATCCGGGGTTCGGAGAGCACGAGTCGGAGGGGCACGTGCCGGTTGGCATTGCTGGCCAAGCGGATGATCTGGCCGGCACCCACACGGTGCGACGGCGCCTCGATGAATCCGGAGCGCGCTGACAGGCTGCGCAAGGGTTCGGTGACCTGCAGGTCACCGCATGTGACCCGCACCGCGAGGTCCCAGGTGCTGGTCCGTCCTGCGTGAGGGAGTGCGTCAAGGGGGAGGACGGCGCGGTAGCCGGGCCGCCCGCCCGCGGCGCCGCCGGCCTCGGTCACCGGTTCGACGGATGCCTCGAACGTCTTCCCGGTCGCACGATGCGTCGCTGCAAACTGCACGTCAGCGGGTTCGCTGGAGTCGAGGTTGACGATCCGGGCAAACCCGGTGAGTTCCAGCTGCAGGCCCGCCGGCCCCTCGATCCAGCGTCCGCCCGTCACTTCCTGCCGAAGTTCGAGCTGCGACGGCCGGGACACGAATGTTTCCGGTGGCAGCGCCGGGAACCCAGGGGGAATCGGAAGGTGGTGTTGCAGGCCAGACGACGACGAGGTCGTGGGAAAGCGTTCGATGTCGTAGCCCCCGGCCTCCCGGAAGGCGACCAAAGCGTCCTGGCGGTCTGCCCGGAGCAGTTCGACGGCGATCCGCTTCTCGGGCGACAATCGCTCCATCACATGCGGGGGTTCGCTCTTCGCCAAGTGCTCGAACGACTCCTGCAGTGTGTGCCAATAGTCAGCGTCGGCGATCGACGGGTTGTTCAGGTACCAGTGCAGGTGAGTGTTGTAGATCGTGTCATACCAGCCGTCGATCACTTCCCTCGGGCTCTCCGCTTGCAGGGCTTCCAGGCTGAGGCGCCAGGCCAGCACACGATCCCGGAGATCGGCGATGTCTTCGGGCCGCTGGCTCACAGATGAGCGGTCTTCCCGCGCTCGGTAGTCGTAGACGATGTCGGTGAGAACGGTGATGGTCTTCGCCCGACTCAGCATTTGGGCGATCAACGGTTGGTCCTCGTAAATGGAGCCTTCGCGGAACGGAAGGTCTTGCGCCTGCCAGAAGTCCCGCCGGTAGACCTTCCCGACCGGGTAGTTGTTCCTCAGGAGTTCGGGAAAGTCCGCGAGCGTGACGTTGCGGCGCGGCTCGGAATGCACGCCCTTGACCCAGCGCGGAACCCACGTTCGCGTCGAGTTGAACCGGCGGATGGCGCCGACGACGACGTCCGCCCGGTCACGTCGCGCGGCCTCGACGAGGAGTCGGAGCGCATCCGGGGGAAGGCGGTCATCCGAGTCGACGAAGGACAGGTAGGTGCCGCGTGCCCGGGCGACCCCGGTATTGCGTGCGGCCCCGGGGCCCGAATTCTGCTGTGTCACCAGTTTCACACGACGATCAGAGCGTGCGAGCCTCTCGGCGATGACATGCGATTGGTCCGTCGAGCCGTCGTCGACCAAGATCAGCTCGAACCTGGCGAAATTCTGTCGAAGCAGCGATGTGACGCAATCGCCGAGGTATTCCTGCACGTTGTAGAAGGGAATGACCACGCTGACGACGGGAGGCAGCAGGCGCCGTTCGAGTCCCCGCGCCACCCGACGAGCGAACGGGAGCGGTGAGCGCATGGTGGAGGCTTCCTATCGCTGAGTTTCGTGCTGCCGGCCTGAGCGGGCGTCGCACCACGTTCCAGCCATTTTACCCGTGAGCTGTTGGTGAGCCGTTCACGTGCTCGGTGCGCCGACCCTCTTGCCCCCGACCGGCGGCGACCTATGCTTCAGGGATGCAGAGAGTCACCACGCTTGCCAATTACTCCGACGATCGCGGAAACGTCATTGCTTATGCGGGTCGTATTGAACAGGGCGTTCAGATCAAGTTCACCGGGTCCAACAACGTGCTCGAGGTCGATGAAAACGCCCGGCTCGGTCGCTTGACGATCGACTTCGATTGTGACAACGGGAAGGTCGTAATCGGGCCGAGCCGGGGAGTGCCTGCTTTCTCAGCGAGCATTCGAGTGGGACAGGATTCGTCGGTCCTGATCGGAGCGAACGTCTCGACAACGACAACGTGCGCGATGTCGGCGACGGAGGGCACGTCCATCCGAATCGGGAATGACGTGATGATCGCAAGCGAGAATCAGATCCGAGCCGACGACGGGCATCCGATTTTCGACGTGCGAACCGAGAAACGCGTGAACGTGTCGAAGTCGATCGTGATCGGGGACCACGTGTGGCTTGCCCGTGCCGCGGTGGTTTTGGGTGGGGCCGAGATCGGTGCTGGAACAGTGATCGGCTACGGGAGCATCGTCACCAAGCGCATCCCGAACAACTGCGTGGCGGCAGGGATACCGGCGCGAGTCGTCCGAAGGGACACGGCATGGGAGCGCCCGCACCTCTCGCTTGTGAAGCCGTACTACAAGCCGGACGCGAGTTCCATCAAGAAGTCCTCACGGTATTGGAAGTTGACCGAGCCCGAACTGACCTCACGCCGAAGCCTTCCGCGGCGTGCCGCTCGTTTTATTCGCCGAGGTTTACGAGCGGTGCGGCGCGACGGACTCCTGTTCTGGCTGCGGCGCTGAGCCTCCGGGAGGGACTCAGCGCCGCAGGGATCAGTTGAGGACGAGGGCGCCCTTCGCGGGCGTCCAGGCGATCGAGCCGTGCTGGAAACTCTGGCTGACTCCGTCGTTGTAGGGCTTGGGGTCGCTGGTGGGGTACCCGAACTTGCCGGCTTCCCAACCGTTGGCCGCCCAGAGTTTCGCGATGCGCAGGTCGACGAGGTGGGTTCCGGTCGCCTTCGTGGTGTACATGTGGCCGTTCTGGAAGGACTCGACGCAGCCTCCATCCTTCAGGGAGCAGTTCGCCTCATTGACGGGCCAGCCGACCGCGCCGGCGGGACCGCCGCGGTCGATGTAGCCACTTCGGATCGCTCCCTTGAGCATGGTTTGCGTGCCCCCGCGAGCGGAAGAGAATATTGTTCCGCCCTCGAACTCCTGGCTCACGCCGCCACCATTTTCGCTGATCGACACGGCGTCGCCGGTGGGGTACCCCAGAGTGCCGTTCTCCCATCCTCTTGTCCGCCACGCCGCTGCAACCGCTGTCGGCACGAAACGGGCCCCATGGGCAGGGGTGACGTACAAGTGGCCGTTCTGGAAGGACTCGACGCAGCCACCGTCCCGGAGGGCACAGTTGATGCCATTGACCGGCCAGCCCATGGAGCTACTCGGCCCTCCGGCTTTGACGTAGGCCGTTCGCAGGTTGCTGTTCATCATCGTGATGGTGCCCACCTTGGTGGAGACGAAGATGCTGCCGCCCTCGAAGTCCTGGCTCACGCCGCCACCGTTGTCAGTCACGGTCTTCGCGTCGCCGATCGGGTAGCCCAGTTTGCCGTTCTCCCAGCCCTGCAGTCGCCACGGTGCCGCCACGGCGGCGGGAACGAAACGTGCGCCGATCGTGTCTGCCAGGTAGAGGTGCCCGTTCTGGAAGGACTGCACACAGCCGTTCTTGCGAAGAGTGCAGTTGATGTCGCTGACGGGCCAGCCCATCGGCCCTGAGGCCTCGCCGCTGGCGATGTAGGCATCCCGCAGCGGGCTGTCAGGCATTGCCCGAGTGCCGGCGGTGGTGGACACGTAGATTCCGCCGTGTTCGAACTCCTGGCTGGTGCCGCCGCCGCCCGCCTTCGACGTCACAGCGTCCTTGACCGGGTACCCGAACTTTCCGTTCTCCCAGCCCTGAAGGCGCCATTCTGCAGCGATAGAACGCGGCACGACGTGCGCGCCGGTTGCCGGAGCGGCGTAGAGATACCCATTTTCAAAGGACTGCACACATCCTTGGTTGCGAAGGGTGCAGTTCATCTTCGAGATGGGCCAGCCGAGGTCGCCGGCCGGTCCACCGCGTTTGAGGTAGTCATCACGGAGCGCGCCGTTTGCCACCGCAAAGTTCGCGCCGGCGTCAGAGGCGAACACGCTTCCGCCCTGGAAATCCTGCTGGTATCCGCCTCCGTTGCCATCGATTCGCACCTGATCGGCGATCGGATAGCCGAGGGCGCCGCCGTCGCCGCCTGCAGCGGTCCATCCGGAACGGATTTCGGGGAGGACATGATGAGCGCCGATCATCGACTTCCAGAAGATGGCCCCGTTCTCGTACTCCTGCACCGCACCGCCGCTGGTCAGGGGTTGCTCTTGCCCGAGCGGACCGCCCAACACGCTGGCCATGGCACCGAGCTCGGTGTAGTGGTCGCCGATCGCTCCCCATGTGGGGAACACCTCGCCTCGTGAATTCGAATAGAAGGCGCCGCCCTCGAAGCTTTGCCAGACACCGTCGCTCGTTTGCACGGGGTCCGCGGTGGGGTAGCCCAGGCGGCCGTTCTCCCAGCCCGTCGCCTGCCATGCCGACTGCACCGGGTCGACGATCAGATGAGCGCCGATCCGCGTCTTCCAGTACAGGTTGCCCTTCTCGAAGTTCTGTACCGCGCCGCCCGTCTTGAGGGTGCGCTCTGCGCCGAGGGGGCCACCGAGGCTGCTGGTGATTCCGCCGGCACCGTTGTAATACGTGAACATCGCGCCGATGACGGGGAACACCTTGCCGGCGGAGTTCTGGTACAGGCCTCCGCCTTCGAACTTCATCCAGGAGCCGCTCGACGTCTTGATCACCTGCGAGGTGGCTTCGCCCAGGCGACCCTTGGGGCCGCCAGCAGCGTCATACGCGCTAGCGAACGCGGCGGGCATGGAGTACCGGACCGACCCGAACCAATCACTGAAGTAGAGGAAGAAGTTGCGGTTTCCGTAGGCTGAGCATCCGTTCCCGGTGCCGTAGCCGGCGTCGAGGGCAGCCTGGTTCGGCTGATAGGGGGTGTACCAGTAGAGGCTGGTGGTTGCCTTGTTCTTCACCTTCACTGACGACGAGCCGCAGGACGACGCGGGGTTGAAGAGAACCTGTGACGTCTGGCCGGGCCAGTACCGGGTGCTGTAATCCGAGTACCACTCGGTACCGGGCCCGGTTCCCACGGGCATCGTGTAACGCTTCAGCGCCCAGGCGCCCTTGTAGACCTGGTTGAAGAATCCGTAGTACTCCGAGTCGCAGTCCGCCGTGTCAGGACATCCGTAGCCGGTGGCCGATCGGTATTGCCTCGTGACGGGCCAGTCATCGGTGACAAGCCCCTGCTCCTTCTGCAGGAGAACGATGAGCGCCTGCGGATTGAGCCCGCACGCCTGTGAGACCTTGTAGATGATTTGTGCGGCGGTCTCGTTCTTGGCCCCCACGTAGGTGTTGCACATCGGATCCGCGGAGATGGTGCGGGTGGTCTCGCGGTAATCCTTCAAGCAGGTGTAGCCGTCCCGGCATGTCTTGACTTTGCTGTTGAGGAAGCTTTGCACGGCCGACGCGCTCATTGTCGTGGTGTTGTAGAAGACGGCGTCGCTGATGATCATGGTCGGATCAAACTCGTGGGCGTCGACGGCCGAAGCCGGCTGCGTCGGTGTCAGCAGAAGCTGTAGCGCGGTCAGTCCAGAGACGGCAAGCGAAGCGGCCAGGATCAGGGTCAATGTACGTCTGAAGGAATATCTCACGGCGTCAGTTTCTGTACTCTCGTTTCGCGTGCGCACCCGAAGCGCACCCGGCCAATGCTACGTGCCGCCCCCAGTCAGGCGGTTTACCCCACTTGAGGTGACACGCCCCCAGTGCGGGTGCCATGCCGGCCCGCCTCGGGGTCGAAGGTCCACCACAGGCCGCCACGTAGGATGGGCGTCATGCGTGCGGATGAGAGCCGAAATAATGACCACGTCGTCGCCGTCGTCCTCGCCGGCGGCGTCGGCGTGCGGGCGGGTCTGGGGATGCCCAAGCAGTTGGCTCAGATCTCCGGCAAGACCATCATCGAGCACACGATCGCTGCCCTGAACAGCTCCCCTGACATCGACGAGATCATCGTCATGATGGAGCCGGCGCACTTGGACGCCATCGCCGCGCTGCAGCAAGCGGGGACCTACGCGAAGGTGACTGCGGTCTACCCCGGTGGCGTCACGCGCAATGACACGACGCGTATTGCACTGTCGAAGTTGGGCTCTGCCGACATCAAGGTGCTTTTCCACGATGCCGTTCGTCCGTTTGTCGATCACCGGATCCTCCACGACTGCGTCAGCGCCCTCGACCATTACGACGCTGTCGACACGGCGATCCCGTCGGCCGACACGATCATCGAAGTCACGGGATCGCCCGAGGTGATTTCCGCTGTGCCCCCGCGAGCGGCACTCCGCCGTGGGCAGACGCCGCAGGCGTTCCGGCTGTCCGCGATCCGTGAGGCGTACGCGCTCGCTGAACAGGACGAGAACTTCGCAGCAACGGATGACTGCAGCGTGGTTCTCCGCTACACCCCGTCGGTGCCGATCGCGGTTGTCGCCGGTTCAGACGAGAACATGAAGATCACCGAGGCGATCGACGTGTTCATCGCCGACAAACTGTTCCAACTCCGCTCGGCCGGCGTCGACGAACGGTCCGCGAGCGAGAGGGAGCAGGCGCTCCGGGGAAAGACGCTCGTGGTCTTCGGCGGCAGCGATGGCATCGGCCAGAGTATCTGCGTGCTCGCCCGCCAGTACGGAGCGGCGGTCTTCTCGTTCAGTCGCTCGTCGACGGGCACCCACATCGAGAACCGCGAGCAGATCGCAGAAGCGCTCGCGAAGGCATCCGCTGAGACCGGCCGGGTGGATTTCGTGGTGAACACGGCAGGCACGCTGGAGATCGGAAGCCTCGAGAGCTTCTCGCCGGAGGCGGTGCGCAGCAGCATCGATATCAACCTGCTCGGCCCCATCCATCTCGCCCAGGAGGCGTTGCCCTACCTGAAGCAGACGCGCGGGCAGCTCGTCTTCTTCACGTCCAGCTCATACACGCGGGGTCGGGCGAACTACGGCATCTACTCGGCCACCAAGGCGGCAACGGTGAACCTCACGCAGGCGCTCGCGGAGGAGTGGGCGGACAACGGCGTGCGGGTCAACTGCATCAACCCCCGGCGAACGAAGACGGCCATGCGCCTGCAGGCCTTCGGCGAGGAGCCGGAGGGGAGCCTACTTGAGGCCGACCGGGTGGCTGAAGTCTCTATCGACATGCTGGTGTCCGACGTGACGGGCCAGATCGTCGACGTCAAGCGCTGAGCCTGCTACCGCTTCTCGTTGAGCCGCTCGAAGACCAGGTCGTAGAGTTCGGCGATCCTCAGGCTGTCCTGACGTAGTTCGTCGATCTCCTGCCGAAGCTCGCGCACCTGGTTCTCGTAGGCGATCACCCGGGGCAGGAGCGCGTCGTCCTCTTCGCTCACGTGAATCAACGTGGTGAGGGCGTGGGCCGCACGGGGGGCGACTTTCGCAAGCAGCCGGCCGAGGAAGTTTTCCATGGGTTTCTCCTAGAGTGACGCAGGAATCGAAGGGGGCTGTCTCACCACGACGGTGACGGTTCGCCGCGGACCGGCGGAGGTGCGCCGGCGACCACGGGAAATGACCTCTACCTCGAGGCCATGGCGCGCTGCCTCAGCGCGGAGGGCGGCCAGCGGGAGGTGCCAGGTCTGCGGCAGTTCCGGCCGGTAATGCACCGCCGAGAAGTTGACGTCGACCGTGGCGAACGCAAAGGAGCCCGGTTTCATCACTAAGTGGAGAAAGAGGAAGACATTCTCCCGGCCCGCCTCTGTGAGCCCCTCGAGAATATGGCTGAGATTGAAGTGCCATGGGTGGCCGGAGCGGACCAGCTCGGCGCCGAACTCGAGAAGCCGCCGGCGGTCGTACAGGTTCAGAACCCTGAACTGGGCGTGGCCCCCACCCTGCCGCGCCAGAGCCACGGCTCGAAAGCTGTAGTCGACGCCGATGACCTGATGCCCGTGCGAGGCAATCACCTCAGCCTGAAAGCCGGTACCTGAGCCGAGGTCGGCCACCGGGGCGCCGGGTGGAAGGAGCCGCGAGAGCGTGCGCAGGTGCTTGGCATCTCCCGGGGAAGCCGACGCCCCCTCGTCACCGGCGTAGGTGCTCTCCCAGAAGTCGCGGTTCATGTTCTGGCTGCCGAACCAGTTGTCGAACCTGCGCCGGGTGCTGGTCGGAGTGCGGAACCGGAAGGACGGATCCGGCGTCTCCCAGTTGGGCCCATAGCAGGCGGCGAGCCAGTCCTCGGGTTTGGCCGGAGCAGGCAAGAGTGCGCCCGAGAGCTCGAGCTGCCGCGTCGGCACGATTGACGATCGTGGCACATCGGTACGGATGTGGAAGGGCTGGCAGAACTCGTGCTCGTTGCGGTAGAAGGCGCTGAAGATGTCGACGTAATGGTCGGTTCTGCCCCCTTCGCGGAGGAACATGACCTGCACATGCACGCTGCTGTGTCGCACGACGGTATGCCCGAGGGCAACCAGTTCGTCTTCTAGACGGTAACTGTCGAGGGTCAGGTCCGAGGGGTTCGAGTGCTCAAGGAGAATGCCGAGATCGACATCGTCGTCGTGAGGCAGGAGATCCCCTCGGCGGATCGCGCCGAGCAGCGTTCCACTGCAGATATACGCGGCATAGCCGAGTTCCTGCAACTGCGCCGTGACGGTGGTAGCGCTCTGCAGCAGGCGCTCACGAACGCCGTCGGCGTCGGCTTCCAGGGATGAACTGAGGCGCAGCCACTTGTTGACGGAGAGGAGCTTGCCCTGCCCGTCCCGGATTTCCATCGGCCGGCGGCTCAGGCCGAGGGAGACGTTGCGGGACGCGAGGACCTCGCCTGTGGCGGATTCACGCACCGCGATCGTTGCTGTGCCGCGCAAATACGGGCGCAGTGCGTTGGGCCAGGACAAGCGCACCCAGCCGTCGGGCCCCGGTGCGTCGATCGAGACCGACCAGACGCGGTGGCCTGAGACGAGAATGTCGACAGCCGACGGAACGGGCACATTCGTGAACGTGAACCGAAGGCCGCGTCGGCTGACCTCGAGTCGTGTGCTCACGCCGCCATCCCTTCTGGCCAGGCCCCTGCAGATGTGCCATGGCCCTGAAAGCCGCCGTGTTAGCCTACCTCGTGCCTTGGAACGCGTCGTTTCAAGCAGTGGGCTGCTTCATGCCCCGGCTCGTGCGGAGGACTCGCAAGAAACAATGACTCATGACACCGAGCAGATGACCGCACCGGGCGCGCTGGACTCCGACCCACAGGACGAGGAATCGTCGGGACCCGCACCGGTTCGGCGCGGATCATTCATCACCCGCGTGCTCACCGCGCGCGGCGACGAGCTGCTGGCTGACCTGTTCGCCGTCGTCGCACTCGGCGTCGCG
>Ga0157369_10008167_pt1 | contig 12010 bp, 11 predicted proteins | sample C25metaG_FD_113461 | JGI IMG/M metagenome (GOLD analysis project Ga0157369, IMG submission 113461) | Corn rhizosphere microbial communities from Kellogg Biological Station, Michigan, USA - C2-5 metaG | ecosystem: Host-associated > Plants > Roots > Rhizosphere > Soil | place: USA: Michigan...
AGCCTGCGTCTGCGACAGTTGTTCTAATATGTCGAGCATGGTCAGCACAGCAACTCCTTCAGAGAACATCAGCATCCAGGAAGCACTTTCCCGTGCCTACGCGCACTGGAATGCAGGTCAAGCGGAACAGGCCGAAATGCTGGCCCAACGCGTGCTCGTCGCATGGCCGGGCCAGCCCGACGCCCTCCATTTGCTCGGGCTGATGGCCCACGCCTACGGCAACCTGGATCTGGCGATCTCGCATCTAAAGCAGGCTTGTCTTGCCCCTCGCGCGTCGGCCGTGTATTCGAGCAACCTGGCCGAGATGTATCGCCAAAAGGGGATGCTGCCGGAAGGCGAGGAAGCCGCGGAGCGCGCAGTCGCGATGGATCCGGCGCTCATATCTGGCTGGAACAACCTGGGCATCCTGCTGCAAGAAGCCGGCAAGCTCGAGCGCAGCCGCGTATGCCTCGAGAAGGTCGTCGCGCTCAATCCCGAATGGCCCGAAGCGCGGAACAACCTCGGCAATACGTGGCGGCGACTCGGGCAGATGGATCGTGCCGAGGCTTGCTATCGTCAGGCGCTCGCGCTTAATCCATCCTATGCGGAAGCGCACAGTAATCTCGCCTACCTGCTGTCGACGCAAGGCAGCTATGAAGAAGCGGCTCAACATGCGCGGCGGGCCATCGATTTGAACCCTCGCCTCGTCGACGCATACCTGAACCTCGCGGACGCCGAGATTTCCCGGCAGCGCCACGATGCGGCACTGCGCGCGCTCGATATGCTGGGCGCTTTCGCTTCCGAGCATCCGGCCGCGCTCACGGCGCGCGCGAAGGCGCTCAGACAGATCGCCCATACCGAAGAGGCGCTTGCCATCGCGCGGCACGCCGTCGCACTTGCGCCGCGCAACGCCGAGGCGCACTACACGCTTGCGCTCGCGCTGCAGGATCTGAGTCTGACCGATGAGGCGCTGCTCGCCTATGAGCAGGCCGCGACATTGCCCGGCGCGGTAGCCGAAGCGGCACTGGTGGGACGCGCCACCTTGCTGATCGAAGCGGGGCGCCAGAATGAAGCGCTCGCGGCGTTCGAGCAAGCGCTCATCCGTTTCCCGGATTCTGCGCAGGCGCTCGCAGCGCGCGCCGAACTGCGCACGTTCAAGGCGAACGATCCCGACATCGGAACGCTGGAAGCCTACCTCGCTCAGGGCGAACGACGTCCGCTCATCGACCGCATCGCGGCGCACTTCGCGCTCGGTAAAGCCTATCTCGACATCAAGGATCCGGAGCGGGCGTTTCGTCATCTAGAGGCTGGCAACCGCGGCAAGCGCGGTTCGTTCGACTATGACGGCGAGCAGATCGGCCGCTGGATGGAACAGGTCAGGACGGTCTTCACGCCGGAACGGTATGACGGGCTCCAGGGCTTCGGCGAGCCGTCGACGTTGCCCATCTTTGTCATCGGCATGCCGCGCTCCGGCACCACCCTGATCGAACAGATCCTTTCGTCGCATCCGCAGGTGACAGGCGCGGGCGAGCTATCGGCACTGCGTTTCGCGATCGACGAACTCGGCAACTTCCCCGACTTCGTAGCGCCCGACAACGAGGCAAGCACGCGCGCGCGCTTGCGCCAGTGCGCGCAAGCCTATTTGGCGCGCGTGGCTCCGCTCGCCGGGGGGCGCCCCCATGTCGTCGACAAAATGCCGGGCAATTTCTTGTATGCCGGCATGATCCCGCTACTCCTGCCGGGCGCCCGGATCATCCACGTTCGGCGCGATCCAGTCGATACATGCTTGTCCTGCTACACGAAACTGTTCGCCGGACAGCAGCCGTTTGCCTATGACCTTGCCGAGCTTGGCGCCTTCTACCGCCATTACGAACGCTTGATGGCGCATTGGCGCGAACTGCTGCCTCGTGAGGTTTTCATCGAAACCGAATACGAGGCGGTGGTCGACGATCTTGAAGGCGAAGCGCGGCGTTTGATCGGCTGGCTCGGGTTGCCGTGGGACGATGCCTGCCTGCAATTTCACCGCAACCGTCGGGTGGTCCGCACAGCAAGCGTCAACCAAGTGCGTCAGCCGATCTACCTGACTTCGAAGGGCCGCTGGCGAGGGTACGCGCGCTATCTCGGTCCGTTGCTCGACGTGCTTGGCGTTGAGGCTCCGTGATGTCCGGTGCCGACTGCGATATCCGCGCGATCGATCTGCGGATTCGCTCGCTGCTGGCATCGGGACGCTATGAGGACGCCGAGGCGATCGTGCGACCGTATCTGGCCTCGGGCAGAGGACCGCTCGCACTCTGGAAGCTGCTCGCTGCGGCGCTTCGTCCGCAGGGACGCGTCGCCGAAACGCGCGCGATCCAGGAAATGCTGGTAGAGCACGCGCCCGGCGATTTTCCTACACGTTTCGACCTCTCCGAGACGTTACTGCTCTCGGGCGAGTTCGAACGCGGCTGGCGTGAATACCAATACCGCTACAGCCTCGCGCACACGACGCGCATCGAACGCAAGGTACAACGTCCACGCTGGGACGGCCGCGCCATGCCCGGCAAAACGCTGCTGATTCACGACGAGCAGGGCTACGGCGACACCTTCCAGTTCGCCCGCCTGGTGCCTTGGGCCGAGGAGAAAAGCGGTGCGCGGGTAGTGCTCGAAATCAACGCCGAATCGCTATCGCTCATACGGCGCAGCGTGGGGTTCGACGAGATCATCGAACGTGGGAGCCTGCCGCCGGCGTTCGACATGCACTGCGAGATGATGAGCTTGCCCATGGCCTTGGGGCTACGTCTCGACGATCTGCCCGGGCCGATACCGTATCTGAACCCGGACCCGCGGCGCGTTGAGCTATGGCGACAGCGGTTGGCCGCCCTGCCCCGCCCGTTGGTCGCGCTCGTGTGGGCGGGTCGGCCCACGCACCCCAACGATGCCAACCGCTCGCTAAGCCTGGCCCAACTCGCGCCGCTCGCGCAGGCAGCGGTCAGCTTTGTGTCGATTCAGAAAGGCCCTGCCGCAACGCAGGCCGACACGCCGCCCGGCGGTATGCCGCTGTTGTCGTTGTCCAACGAGATCGGCGATTTCGAGGACACGGCGGCGATCCTGTGCATCGCCGACCTCCTGATTTCGGTGGACTCTTCTCCCGTCCATCTCGCGGGCGCATTGGGCCGGCCCGTGTGGGTCATGCTACCGAAGGTCCCGGACTGGCGCTGGCTGCTCGAGCGTACGGATACGCCGTGGTATCCCCAGATGCGGTTGTTTCGTCAGGACGTACGCACGGACTGGAGTGGCGTCGTCTCGCGGATGGCCGCCGAGCTCATGCAATTGACGGTTCAATGAGACTGCCGTGTGGCATGGGTTGGCGGAGTGGTCTATCGCGTCAAATGGCGTGTCTCGGGACGGCAGTTCTGTCAGCGTTGATGGTGCGTAAGGTGCTTGTGGCGCTCGTGCCGCTTTTGCTGCTGGGCGCGCTGTCGGGGTGCATCGCGCTCGATCCCGACGCGCATGCAGATGCGCTCGCCGAACCGGCTCACCTGCGCCGCCAGCTCGTGAATACCGGCCCATTCGTGCTGACGGCCTTTGCACGGATCTCGCAGCCTCGCAAGCCTCTGCGCGTGTACATCGAAGGCGATGGCGTCGCCTGGCTCTCGCTCACCGAGCCCGCGCTTGATCCGACACCGCGCAAAGCGACGGGGCTCGCGCTCGCCGCGCAGGATCTCGCGCCGAACGTCGTTTATTTGGCCCGCCCCTGCCAGTTCACGCCGATGGCAATGAATCCGCGATGCGGCATTCCATACTGGACCGGCAAGCGTTTCGCGGCGGACGTGATCGAGTCGATGAACGCGGCGGTCAGCCGCTTCGCCGCACTCACACCCGGCCAACCCGTCGAGCTAGTCGGTTACTCGGGGGGCGGAGCCGTCGCAGTGCTGATCGCAGCACGCCGTACCGATGTCGTTTCGATTCGCACGGTGGCGGGCAATCTCGACGACGAATTCGTCAATCGGCTGCACGATGTATCGCCGATGCCCGAGTCGGAAGACGCGATCGATTTCGCAAGCCGTGTCGCAAGCATTGCGCAAGTGCATTTCAGCGGGGCCAAGGACGATGTCGTCCCGCCTGCGGTGGCGCAACGCTTCGTGAACGCCACCGGTACGCGGTGCGCCCAGGCGTTGACCGTTCCGGGCCTGGCGCACGACAGCGACTGGAGCCGGCGCTGGGCGGCACTGCTTGAAATCGTACCGACGTGCCGTTCCGGGGATTACCGGTCGGTCGGACGTCCCAAATGAATTCCATTGCACATTCTTTCGATCGCCTATCGTATCCGGAAGAGCGTCGTGAATGCCCGAAGTGCCTGGCGGATTCAACCGGTCGGCGTGACGCCAGCGCCACCCTGGCTCCAGGGGTACCGCACGCTCGTTCGGGCCAGGTGCCCGGCTATCCCGCTCTGCCGTGCGCCCCTTGCGCCGGCATCCTGGGCAAACAGATAGACGAAATCGTATCGGCGCTAGATAGACTATTTGGCGGACGGTGAGCTTTTCGACATGCGTGTCTATCTACGTCTCGCTAAAGCCAACGGGCGACGCCGGTATTTCTGACGGTATACGTAAGCACCTCTGAATCGCCCGTCTTGTGGGATACGCGTTCCCGGCCAGACTCAGCACAATTGCGCGCTACGCCGAAAGGATTCTGTCGTCGGCGCCGCCCATATCGATGGCGGATTTGGTCTGGCAGGAAATGACCGGCATTATCGCCGACCATCAGCTAGTCGGTGGTCGCCTACCGGGCTGCCCTCCGGTCAGATCGAACAGGAATACGCGCGCGATAGCGCGCAATCGGGCGATCGCGCCACTATCGCCCGTCAGCTCTTTCAAAGCCCTGTCCGGAAAGATGGCCCCCTTGTAAAGCGATGTAGTTATACATTCGCACTGGAAGGGTTACTGTCGAGGCCGAGGACACGAAGATGGTCATCGTTAGTTCGTCGACACTGCTGATGAACCGTTGCACCCACCGACTGCTTACCAGCGTGCGTCGAACGTCGTCCGCAATTCTTCGATCGCCAAATCAGAGAGCGGCTCGGGACGCGGCACCGTTGAAAGATAAAGCTGCGCAGTCTCTACGAGCTCTTCAAGCGCGTAGCTTGCTTTCGATACGGATTTTTCCCACACTACCGGCCCAAGCCGCTCCAAAAGCACCGCACGTACGCAAGACGCCCATTCCGCCACCTCACGCGCGACAGCGGGATCGCCGGGCTGGCGATACCGGATGAGCGGCACATGACCAACCTTCATGACGTAGTAAGGTGTAATAGGCGGCAGAACGTCTTCCTCCTTCCATACACCTGCTAAGGTCAGCGCTACTAGATGCGTGGAGTGGGTGTGCACAACGCCCCTGGCATCGCCATTGTTCTCGTATATCCCACGATGCAGTGCGAGTGTCTTCGAAGGCCGGCCGCCGGAGATGTGATTGCCCTGCAGATCGACCTTCGCGATATCGTTGGGATCCAGCTGCCCCAGGCACGCGTCGGTCGGCGTGATGAGCCATCCATCTTCGAGGCGGGCGCTTATGTTCCCGGCGCTGCCCACCGTATAGCGGCGCGCGTACAGGCTCTGACCGACCACGCAAATTTCCTCCCGAGCGCGGCTTTCACTCGTCGATGTCGGTGTCATTGCAGTGCCTTCAATGCTTTTTCGAAGAAATCGGTCGTGCCGAAGTTGCCGGACTTGAGCGCGAGAGCCAGCGGCGCTTGGTCACCCCTCTGGATGGATTGCGTAACCGGCACACCCGGATCGATCTGCGGTCCGATGCGGAGCATCTGAACGTTGAGAGCCTGGACCACTGCACCCGATGTCTCGCCTCCCGCGACGACGAACTTGCGCACACCTTCATCGCGCAGCCGGCGGGCGATCGATGCGAGCGCGGTTTCCACAAGATGCCCTGCCTTCTCAACGCCTAATGCGTTTTGCACAGCCTTGATGTCTTCGGGCGACGACGTCGCGTAAATGAGCACCGCCTCCCCCTTGTCAAGGTATTGTCGTGCGAATTCCAAAGCACTTTCGATCACTGCTTCACCGCGAGAAAGCGCAATCGGATCCACTCGGAAGCTTGGTTTCGAGGCTCGCCACGCTGTCACCTGCACGTTGGTGGCCTGCGATGCGCTTCCCGCGAGGACAACCGCCTTGCCCTCGATTTTCGGCAGATCACCCGCATTTCCCGCATACACGAGCAACTCCGCAGAATGGAAGTTCTGTGGCAGACCAAGCGCGAGGCCCGAGCCGCCAGTGACCAGCTTGAGGTCGCGACACGCTTTTCCGAGCGCATAAAGATCGGCCTCGGACAGGGCGTCGTCGATAGCGAGCCGGACGCCGGCCTCCTTCAACTCGTCGATGCATGCGCGGATTGCCTCTGCGCCTTTCAGTACGGTCTCGGCGCGGATCAGCCCGACTTTCGATCTGGCCTGCCGCTGTAGCACACGCACGAGGTTCGGATCCGTCATCGGCGTGAGCGGATGATTCCGCATTCCCGATTCGTTTAGCAAAACGTCTCCGACAAACAGATGGCCGCGGTAAATCGTGCGGCCATTTTCCGGAAACGCGGGACAGACGACAGTGAAATCCTCGTCGAGCGCGCCGAGCAACGCATCTAAAACGGGACCGATATTGCCTTTATCGGTGGAGTCGAAGGTCGAGCAATACTTGAAATAGAACTGACGACAGCCCTGCGATCGTAGCCATTCCAGCGCTTCGAGTGATTGACGCACGGCTTCTTTCGCGGGAACTGTGCGCGACTTCAGGGCGACGACTATCGCGTCCGCTTCGATATGTGTTCCAGCAGCAGGTACGTCGATGGTCTGGACCGTGCGCATTCCGCCACGGACAAGCATGTTGGCGAGATCGGTCGCACCGGTGAAATCGTCTGCAATGCAGCCGAGCAGTGCATGTGCCATTACTTCGCTCCGTTCAAATTCGAATGTCGCATCCGAGTACGCGGACCAGCCCGCGCGACCCGCGCTCCTATCATGCTGCCGATCATCTGTTCTAGTTGGGCGCGCTTACCTTTGGCAAGTTAGCGAGCGCGCGTTTCAGAGCAGCGACACCGCTGCACGGGCTAGATAGCACGGGAACGCGCACGCCCTCCAACTGCGGCACGAGCCGCGCCATTGAGACCTGCGCCAGCACGACCACGTCGACCTGTTCGGCAAGGGTCGAGATTGCGCTCTTTACGATTTCGTCATGTCGTGCACTGTCCCCGCTTAAGAGAGCCTCGAATGCACCCTCGGCAATCCGCTTGGTCACTTCAACGGCGCGCCGCAATTCACCGGCCTTCTTTTTAACGAGGCGAACGGTGGGCTCCAGCGTAGTCGACACAGTCGCGATCACCCCAATGCGAGAACCGATGGAGCTAGCCTCTTCTGCCATCGCCTCGTCGATTTTCACGATTGGAGTGCTAATAAAATTGCGCACCGAGTCTACAGCTTCGCCGACGGACGAACAGGCGTTCAGGATGATGTCGACGCGCATCGCCTGCGCATTGGCCATGTACGAATGAATCCGACTTGCAACTTCAGGAGTCAGATGGCCGGCTGCACGAACGTCACTGAGCAAGCTGTCATCGACGATGTTGATCACCCGTGCCTCAGGGATTTGCTCGCTGATTTGGTCCTTGATCGGCTGGACCGACACTGGTCCTGTGTGAACCACGGCGATGGTTGTCATAGGATGATTCGACTCGTAAACGTCATTAATTAAATGTCGGATGCCTCAGGTGTGACCTAGAAATCGGCGACCTTACCCCACGAGGAATTGGCGAATCGGCCAGGCCGATACGGTATAGGATCAACGATCGGCTCCGCACCGCTGGCAAGGTCCGCGATCAAGTGCCCCGCGCCGGGCCCGATGCCAAAGCCGTGGCCAGAAAAGCCCGCAGCCAAGATTAATCCCGGCACGCCCGGCACTTCGCCGATCCCCGGTACGCCGTCGGGCGTGCTGTCGACGAAACCGGCCCACGCGTGCGTGATCCACGTCGGCAGCGGCCGGTAGGGTCGGTGAAGTTCGGATATGGTTCAGCGGAGGAGACATCATTAACCTCGTTCGCTTGAATCCTGGACGGTTTGAACAACGTAGAACTTCGCCACGCGATCGCTGCTTTCCCATCCGATCGGCGCCCCCTTCGGCACGAAAAGCGCATCGCCCGCGCCGAGCGAGAGCACGCTGCCGTCAGGCGCGGCGAACCGCACGTTGCCGGCCAGGAGATGCATGAATTCGTTCAGGCGATGAGGGCGAATGATCCGGTGGTAGGGCGTCGAATCCCACGTACCCGCCATGTACGCAGCGTCGTCATCGTTGAAAACATTGTCGCTGCGGCATTCGGGAGCCGGCCCGAGCAGCACCTCCGCCGGCAGGGTTGCCGTTGGCTTGAAATCGGCATCGACGCGTAAGAGAACGAGGCCGGTTTTCGTCGGCCGCTCGCAAGCGGCGGCGCAGAACACGAAACTGGTGCGGGATTCGGCTCTAATGCGCAGCGCGGTGCCGCCGCCGATCACCGCACCTTCGTGCGGACCCAGCACCAACGGCGCCATTCCGGCCGCTTCCAGCGTGAGCGTCCCTTCCGTGACGACGATGGTTTCGATGTGGGGAAAGCTCGCTACGTCGAGCTCGCCGATGAAGCTGACACGACCCGCGGCAATCGCGTCCGGTCCTTCCCAAGCGATCTCCCGATGTCGCGCGAATGGATCATTGGGCCCGAGTGCTCCCCTGCGGAAGGAGGTCGAAAAAGGCGCTCCTTCGGCACGGTGTAATACAAATGCTGCGCTCACTTTTGCTCCGATGAATTGGCCGATGATGCCTTCTGGCTGTCAACCATTTAACCAGCACAAAAAATTAAGGCAGCACTGATTTGAGCGCGCAAACAAGGCAATCCATCCATTGTGAGAGGGCCTGACAACAGAGTCTGCTGTAATGGCGCAGCACGGCTGGCGATTCCGCCGCGAGGGGAGCGACATCTTCTTCCGATTCCACGCAAGGCCACGCCGTGGTCGTGATAGGCGGCCCGCCAACTGACCGTGGACAACTCGCGCGACCGCCGATAACCGGGAGGAAATCAACCGGGGCGATATTCAACTGCTTGTTTGCAGCGCGGCCGATGCGGGAGGGTCCACCACCGGCATCACGGGCGAAACACAATCTGATGGCCCGGTTCGATGTATTCTCAAACCCTAGTGGGCACGCCGCTACGCCTTATGTGGTCGAGTTCAGGGAACTCATTTGTCTGGACTGGCAACGCGCGTGGTCATCCCGCTGCGCCGGTTGGACCGGACCGCCCCGGTACCGCTTCCGCCGGATGTGATCCCCGTGTTCATCATTGAGGGTGTACACAGAAAGGATTTTGTCGTCGGCGCCGCCGCTACAGCGTAGCTGACCGCTCTCGCCTGCGCCATGCGCGGCAGGCACAAACCAGTGGTTCGGCCAAGACTTACGTCGTTGCCGACGATCAGCGCCTAGTTGGTTATTCCAGCGTGGCCGTTGGGACGCTCGTCGACTACTGATCCCTGCTGTATCGAGCAAACCGTGAATCAGCGACCAACCTTCAAAGAAACCGAATCGCACACCGCTCTCTCGGTTGGAGCGCAAGAGCCTGGCGCGCTGCGTCCATTTCGAGTTTCCTGCCTGGCTGCACGAGCTTTCTGATGTCCGGCCACACGCTCCAGCCGAATAGCAAACGAACGATTGCGCTAACTGCGCCGAGGCCCACCGAAACCGCGGCGCCGATTACGAATGAATCAACGATCAGGTGCGTACTCCTTTGCACGAAGCCGATCACGGCAGAAGCGATCCCCCAAATGAGGACGGCGCCGATCGTCGTATAGATCTCCCGCCGTGCGCTAACGACGTTTGCCGTGCGCACCATGTAGAGCGAGCCATCGTTCGCATTCCGGATACCCAAGATCGCCAGACGATCTGGAAACGGGATGCATGCGACATCCAGCCGATCGCCGTTCGCAACGAAGAACTCACGCGTTTTGCCGGCCTTGAGTATCAGCGGTAGGTCAACAGAGTCGAGCCGGAAAGTGATTTGTTCGATTTCGTCGGTTGTTGGCCCTAGGTTCGGACTCCACACGTCGATCACGATCGGCTTTTGGCTCACCGATACCACCGAGCCGGATACGAGCTGGACGGTCGCGCGCATCATCGGCCGCTCCCTTCGTCAACGAACCGGTACGGCTCGCTCGTCCACCGCTCCTGAGCTTCTATCCGGGCTGGATTCAACGATTCGATCAGACCGCCGATAGCAATCACGCCGCCAAGCAAGCTGATGATGGCTACGAGGATGGCCAACGCGACAACAAGCGGCGTGCGTATCCCGAACGCTGTAAGGCTCGCCGCTAGCAGGCAGAACGAGACGAGAAGCAGCGTGAGATTTCGCTTCCTTTGGCCGAGCAGGTCATACGGAGGAATCCCCCATTCGGCGCTCCTGATCCAGGCGATCTTGCGACGGCCGCGCTGCTCGAAAGCGCAAATACGCACAGTCGCGCCCGGCCGCAGCCCCTCGATGCGCTTGAATCCCTCTGGGTCGATGTCGCCACGGGCCGCGAAATAGCAACCGTCATGTACCGTCAACCGATAGAGTTCGACAGCTTTCTTGTCAGCTCGGCGATCGATCAGGTTCGCCTCGATGCACTCGAGCGTCGTATCGATCAATGTGGTTTTCTGGTTATTCATGAGCCGGAATCTACATGGGTTCTATCGGAACTGCGCCCGATTGGCGAAAACGCACTCTCCACCTCCTGGTAGACGATTGCAACGAGTCCAAGCTGGGCGAGCAGCGCGGCGATTTGAGTTTCGCCGAGATAGTACGGGCCCCGTGCAGAATGCTTTGTTTTGGCGACAGCGATCTCTCTCACCTCCTCGATCTTCTTGCCCGAGAGCATCGCAGCGCATGCTCCGGGCGATTCACTACCTCAACCTTCCGGCGTAGGACTGGTTACTGCGGCCGTATGCCAAGGCGCAGCCTCTTGTTCCCACGCGCTAGCGCCTGCCGGAGGAAGTCCACAAGGATGCGAAGGAACTCGGCGCCAACGTTTTGCAGGCACGCGAGCGCCCGGTACAGGGTAGAAACAGATCGCCAGTGGGCGGCGAGATAGGTGGAGTGGTCCGGGCATACAACAACAACCTGCTCAAGCTCGACGGCCTCCCTCTTGCCCACTATGGACCTTCTGATCGCTGTAACACATAAATACGTGTAACACATATTTATGTATTACACTCATCACCTATAACCTTCGAGGATTCCGACCATGGCCGAAACCGTGAATTTCACAGGCTCAGTCGATCGCGACCTGCTCAAGCGCGCCAAAATTCTCGCCGCGAAGTCAGACACGTCCGTCAACGCACTGTTCAACGCCGAACTGCGCTATCTCGTCGAAACATTCGAAGCAGCGGAGGCTGGTGGCAACCAAAACTTCCGCACCCTCCTCGATTTTTCGCTGGGCCGCATTGATGACCGCCTAGCAATGAAAACATTGAGCATCGACAGCGACGAGGACTTGTTCCTACTGATGGCACAGGCTCACTTGCCGATGCCGCGCTTGCCCGAGTCGAGCACGCGTCGCATGGTAGATGATCTCAACGCGCTGCGCAGTTAGTACATGGCGAGTAACCAAGCCGTTACCCTGCTTCCTGACGCGCGGCCGTTGATCACGCTTGCCTACGCCGATGCGCTGGATCTGCTGCTGAAACCGGGATGGACCGTTGCACTCGCCGACATGGTGCTGCATGAGGTCACGCGCAATGAGACGCCTATCAGCGCTCGCATTGCCGCGTGGACGCGCGCCAACGGCATCCCGGTTCTCGACACGACCGCCTATCGCCGATATAAGCAAGCGGGCACTGCCTCGCCCGTCCGAAAGGCGAATCTCGGGGAACTGGGGATACAAGAAGCGATGAGCGAGTTCGGCCTTGCCGCCGATCAAACGGGTGTGTTCTTATTCGAGGATCACAAGATCGCCCGCGCCAGTTTTCTGCTGCCGGATAACTGTCGCAAGGTTTCTACC
>Ga0157369_10008168_pt1 | contig 12009 bp, 10 predicted proteins | sample C25metaG_FD_113461 | JGI IMG/M metagenome (GOLD analysis project Ga0157369, IMG submission 113461) | Corn rhizosphere microbial communities from Kellogg Biological Station, Michigan, USA - C2-5 metaG | ecosystem: Host-associated > Plants > Roots > Rhizosphere > Soil | place: USA: Michigan...
CTTCGACCAGACCTGGTCGCAGGTGGGCCAGGCGCTCGAGACGCATATCGAGCGGCTGCTGCTGCAGGTGCGCAGCCACCCGGGCGACAAGGTGATCTCGGCGCGGCTCGATGCGGCACTGAAGATGGCCGAGGTGCGCTTCGGCGCCGACTACGCCGACGCCATGCGCCGCGCCAAGGGCACGGTCGAGCGCCGGGCCTAGTCTTTCGCGATCCGCGCCGGCGACGGGCCGGCGGCAGTTTCCAGCACGAACCGGTCGAGACCGGACGCGGCGCCGATGAGCGCGATGCCGCCGACTTCGGCGGGTGCGACGATGACGCCGATCGCGCTCTCGGGCTCGGGCTTGATGCCGGGTGGATAGACCAGTGTTCCAACCGCAAACTGCCTGCGATGGTCGACGACGAGCTGCAGGCGTTTCGGCGCGGCCCCGAAGCGATGCGCCAGCCAGGCCGGGATTTCATCACCGTCCGGCACCGGATCGGGTGAGGGGCGCCAAGTCGAGGCAACGAGATCGCCGCCAGGGGCGCCGCGTTCCTCGGCGATGGCGCCCGCATCCGTGGGGGCGATGAGCCCGAGCTCGACCGATGCGGCGACGTCGCCCAGCGCGATCGCATGCAGCCGCGGCGATAGCTTGCCCGCCCCTTGCGCCGGACGAACCGCCAGGCTGCGTCCACCGTCGAGGAACGACGGCACGTCGACGGAGACCGCCGCGGCGGGCGCCGGTCCGTCGGGCGTCTCGAACGCCGTGCCGGCTTCGGCGTCCTCGATGGGCTCGGGGGTTCCACCAAACAGGTGGGCCGCCGCGGCACGCCCGCCGGCGACGCAGGCGAGCATCGAGCGGAAGCCCGCGGCTGAACCGGCAATCGCGATCTGGTGCACCTGGCCTGCGGCGATGAGAGCGCTGCGCTCGGGCGCCCAGCGGATGGCGCCGCCGGCCAGCATCCACAGGCCGAGATCGGGTTGCCAGGGCCCCGAAACGATCAACTGGCTCGCCTCGAACACCGTGCTGGCCGCGGCGCCTGCGGTGTGCGCGATGGTGAAGCGTCCGCGCTCGGCGGCGACCGGGTATTGCCCCGAGGCGAGGGTGAGGCCGGACGCCTTGGCGAAATCGACGAAGCGCGATTGCGGGTGGATTCGGGTGTCGGTCACACGGCCGACTTTCACGCCGGCGTCGCTGAGGCGCATGGCGAGGCGATAGCCGTGATTGCTCTGCGTCGCGACGATGGCACTGGGGCCGACCGCGACGCCGTAGCGCTTGGCGAGATGATAGGCGCCGATGGCGGTGAGCACGCCGGGAGCGCGGTTGCCGGGAAAGACCGGCAGGCGCTGCAGCGCGCCGGTGGCGAGGACGATGCGAGCGGCGCGCAAGGCGACGATCTCGCCGCGCACCTTTTTGCCGTCGACCATGATCTGGTGCGCGCGGGCTTCACCCGACTGCAGGGTGAAGATTTCGGCGCGGGTGAGGATGGTGACGTTGCTGCGCACCCTGAGTTGCGCGCTCAGGCGAGCGATCACCGTTTCGGGGGTTTCGTCATCGCCGACCGGGCCGAAATACCGCGCATCGCCCCCGAGCCAGGGGTGCCGCTCGACCAGCAGGACGCGGTGGCCGTCGGCCGCCGCCGCATCGGCGGCGGCGAGACCGGCGACGCCGGCGCCGATGACGAGCAGGTCTGCCTCGAGCGTGCGTGCCGGCTCGTCGCGCAGCCAGGGCGCATCGGGCAGGCTGTCGAGACGATGGCCGAGGGTCGGCTCCCTGCCGAACCATTTGCGCTTGTGCGGCCCGACGCTGCTGAGCTCGGCCCCATCGATGGCGGGGACGAGGTCCATCGGCAGCGGCGGCATCTGCTTCGACACGACCAGCGGCGAGAAGCGGTCGGTGAGGCCGATCGGCGTTTCGCCGAGCGTACCGTAGCCATCGATCCCGGCGGCCAGCGTTGCAGTCAACACCGTGTCGCCGGCAAAGCCGTCGATGGGCCGGCCGTTGAGCTTGAAGCGCAGCGGGGTACTGCGATCAAGCTCGATGCCGCCGAACTGATGCGATGCGTCGGCCGCGAGCCTCATGCGACGACCTCAGCGAGATCGGCGACGGCATCGCGATCGGGGACAAAGTCATGGGTCGCGAACCACGCAGCCTCTCGGTCGGGGGATTTGCCGGCGAGCCGCCGCGCCAGCGGCGGCGCCATGAAGGCGCCTGCGTCACCCAGGCCGGCGATCACGAAGAACCCCGTTGGATCGAGCCGGCCAATGACGGGCGCGCCGTCGATGCTGACGAGACGCGAAAAGTGCGTGGTGGCGCGGCGCTGCAGCGGGAACGGACCGGGCAGGCATGACGCGAGCCGCGCTTCGACCGAGTCGGTGCCGCTAACGAGACCGAGCACGGATCCATCGGGGCGCTGCGCCAGCGTCACGCCGCGATCGGCATAGCGCATCACCGGCGCAGGCAGCCGCTTTGCCGGCGAGGTCAGCGTCGCCGTCATCGGTTGTGCGACGAGCAAGGGCGGGCGGTCCGGCTCGGGCAGGCGATCGAGAATCGCGGCATCGTCGGCGAGCACGATCTGGCCGACCTCGACGGTCTCGTTCGAGAGCGTGAGCCGCGCCGCCTTGCCATCGCGCGGGCCGAAGCCGATCGACGATGGCTCGACGATCTGCACCTTCGACTCCTTGAGGCTGATTTCGCCCTCGAGCCGGGCGACGCGGTTGAAACGGCCACCGCGGGCATCGATGCCAAAGCCCCGCGCCATCTCCGACACATGCGCCAGCGCGGCTGCGGTCCTTGCCCGGTCGGCGACGATCTCGACGGCGGTGGACCCGAGACGCTCGGCGCCGTCGACCGACCTGAGCAACATTTTTGTGTCCGCCTCCGCCTGGCGGACGATCCGCCAGCTTTGTGGCCGTGTGGCGAAGGGCAGCGCAACGTCGATCTGCCGCGGCAGGCGCTGCGGCGAGGGTGGATCGGTCACCAGCAGCACCTGCCGGCCATGGTCGTGCGCCAGAAGGCCGGCCAGCAAGGCGGCGAGCGGCGAGGCGCCGAAGATCGCGAAATCGTAACCCTGCGGCATCGGGTCAGGCGTTGACTGCGGCAATCGGCGCCTGCCAATGGGGGCGCCGCCGCTGCATATTTCGCCTGAATTTCTCTATAGATGCCCCGGCCGGAACCGCATCTGAAACCCTCAAGGCCATGACCATCTGGTTGCTCGCCCTAGTCCTGACTGCGATCGCCTGCGCCACGCTTTACTACGCGGGCGCAGGACGGACGGTCAACGCGGGGCCCTCGATTGCGGATGCGACGACGGCACATTTTCGTGCCCAGCTCGCGGCGATCGACCGCGACGTCGCCGGCGGCCGCATGGGCGCGCCCGAAGCAGAGGCGGCACGCGGCGAACTGGCGCGCGAGTTGATCAAGCTCAAGGGCGAAACGAGCGGCGCGAGCCGGCTTTCGGGGAACCGGCTGTTCATCTGGGTGCCGGTCGTGCTGGTCGCGGTGCTGGCGCTGGGCACGTACAAATTCCTGGGCAGTCCCAATTTGCCGGCCGAGCCGCTGGCCGACCGCGCGGCCGAGACCGGCGCCGGCATGGACCTGCCGACCGCCATCAAGGCCATCGAGGCGCGGTTGGCCAAGAACCCGAACGATTTGCGCGGCTGGACCGTGATTGCGCCGGCCTACATGCAGATGGGCCGCTACGCGGACGCGGTGAATGCGCTGCGCAGGGTCAATGCGCTGACGCCACCGACGGCCGACAGCCTCACCGATCTTGGCGAAGCACTGATGATGCAGAATGGCGGCAGCATCGCCGGCGAGCCGATCTCGCTGTTCAAGCAGGCGGCGGCGCTCGACCCCAAGCATGTGCGCTCGCGCTACTACATCGCGGGCGAAGAAACCCGGACCGGCGACTACCAGGATGCCGTCCGCGACTGGAACGCACTTCTGGCGCTGGGCAAGGGCGACGAGCCCTGGGCCGTGACCGCGCGCAACGGCCTCGCCTACGCCGAGGCCGAGCTCAACCCGCAACCGGCTCCGGCGGCTGCGGCCAGCGGACCGGCGGCAGCACCCTCGATCGCGCCGCCACCGGCTGGACCGCCGGTGGCGATGCCGGACCAGTCGCAGATCGATGCCATGGTCGACGGGCTCGACGCCCGGCTCAAGACGCAGGGCGGCTCGATCGCGGAATGGACGCAGCTCGTGCGCTCGCGCATGGTGCAGGGCCGCATGGCCGACGCGCAGGCGGCGTTCGACGCGGCGCGCAAGGCCTATCCCGATCCCAAGGCGCGCACCGAGCTCGATGTGCTCGCGGCCGACAACGGGCTGGTGCAGAAGTGACCCGCAAGCAGCGGCGGCTCAGTGTCATCGCGGGACTTGGCGTGGTTCTGGCGCTGGCGCTCGGCCTGATCCTTTTTGCCTTGCGCGACCAGATCGTGTTCTTCTATTCGCCCACGGAAATCCATGCCAAGCAGGTGGCGGCCGGAACGCCGGTGCGGCTCGGTGGCTTGGTGAAAGCCGGGACCTGGAAGAAGACCGGCGACCAGAACGAGTTCGTGGTGACTGATGGCACGACCGACATGGTAGCGCGCTACACCGGCATCCTGCCCGACCTGTTCCGCGAAGGGCAGGGCGTGGTGATCGAAGGCGCCGTCGCGACCGACGGCAGCTTTGCCGCCACCAACGTGCTCGCCAAGCATGACGAGAAATACATGCCCAAGGCGCTCGTCGATGAGCTCAAGGCCAAGGGCGAGTGGCGGCCGGACGAGACGGGCGGCTGATGGGCATCGAACTCGGACATTTTGCACTGATCCTCGCCACCGCCATCGCCGCGGTGTCGGCCATCGCCGGCCTTGTGGCGTGGCGGACCAGCGAGCGCGTGACGCTGATGCTGCGCCAGGGCGCGGTGCTGCAATTGCTGCTGGTCGCGGCGGCCTTTGCGGCGCTGATCCAGGCGTTCGTGACGTCCGACTTTTCGCTGAAGCTCGCCTACGAGAACTCGCACTCGCTGCAGCCGCTGCTGTTCAAGATCACCAGTGTCTGGGGCAACCATGAGGGCTCGATGGTCCTGTGGGTGATGATCCTGGTCGGCATGGGCGCGGCCGTGGCGCTGTTCGGCCGCAACTTGCCGCGCGAGCTGATGACGCTGGTGCTGGCGATGCAGAGCACGCTGGTCGCAGCGTTCGGCGGCTTCACCATCTTCACCTCGAACCCGTTCCTGCGCCTGGATCCGGCACCGCTCGAAGGGCAGGGCCTGAACCCGATCCTGCAGGACATCGGCCTCGCGATCCATCCGCCGCTGCTCTACACCGGCTATGTCGGCTTCTCGATCTGTTTCAGCTTCGCGGTGGCGGCGCTGATCTCGGGCCGCATCGATGCGGCCTGGGCCCGCTGGGTACGGCCATGGGCGTTGCTGAGCTGGTGCTTCCTGACGCTCGGTATCGCGATGGGCTCGTACTGGGCCTATTACGAACTCGGCTGGGGCGGCTGGTGGTTCTGGGACCCGGTCGAGAATGCGAGCTTCATGCCATGGCTCGCCGGCACGGCGCTGCTCCACTCCGCGCTGGTCATGGAAAAGCGCAACGCGCTCAAGATCTGGACGATCTTCCTTAGCATCATCACCTTCTCGCTGAGCCTGCTCGGCACCTTCATGGTGCGCTCGGGGGTTCTGACCTCGGTCCATAGCTTCGCGGTCGATCCGACGCGCGGACTGGTGATCCTGGCGCTCTTGGCGGTGTTCATCGGCGGCGCCTTCACGCTGTTTGCGTTTCGCGCTTCGACGCTGCGCCTCGGCGGCCTGTTCGCGCCGATCAGCCGCGAAGGCGCGCTGATCCTCAACAACCTCTTCCTCGCCACCGCGGCGGTGGCGGTGCTCGTGGGCACGCTCTATCCGCTGATCCTCGAGGGGTTGACCGGCAAGACCATCTCGGTTGGAGCGCCGTTCTTTTCGCTGACCTTCGGCGTGGTGATGGCGCCGCTCCTGATCGTGCTGCCGTTCGGGCCGTTCCTCGCCTGGAAGCGCGGCGATCTGGTCGCGGTGACGCAGCGCCTCGCCGGTGCGGCGGGAGCCACGATCTTCGCCACCATCCTGATCTTCGCCCTGACCGGCGCCTCGATCTCGCTGGCGCCGCTGGGACTGCTGCTGGGGTTCTGGGTGGCCTTCGGCGCGGTGGCGGAACTGGTCGACCGCGCCGGCTTCTTCCGCATGGCTCCAGGCCAGAGCCTCAGGCGGCTGGCTGGCCTGCCGCGCGCAGCGTTCTCGACCGCCATTGCGCATTTCGGCCTTGGGATGAGCGTCATCGGCATCGTCGCGGCCTCGGCCTGGTCGCTCGAGCTGATTACCACGATGGAGCCGGGGACGACCAAGGCCATCGGCGACTACACGCTGCATTTCACCGGCATCAAGGACGTCAACGCCGAGAACTACGTGGCGCAGGTGGGCGATTTCACCGTCACCAAGCCGGGCGAGGCCGACCGCCGGATGACCCCGGAGCGTCGCGTCTATACCGCGAGCGGTACGCCGACCACCGAGTCGGCGATCGAGACCTATGGCTTCAGCCAGCTCTATCTCCAGCTCGGTGAAAAGAGCGCCGACGGCAGCCAGGTCGTGCGTGCCTGGTACAAGCCCTATGTGACGCTGATCTGGCTGGGCGCCATCGTCATGGCCTTCGCCGGCTTCCTGTCGCTCACCGACCGGCGCCTGCGCGTCGGGGTGCCCAAACGCGCCGTGGCCAAACCGGCGCCGGCCGAATGAGGGCACTCCTCATCCTTCTGACGACGCTGTGGCTGGCGCTGCCGGCCTTTGCGGTCAACCCCGACGAGATGCTCTCCGATCCGGCGCTCGAGGCGCGGGCCCGCACCATCTCCGAGGGCCTGCGCTGCCTCGTCTGCCAGAACGAATCCATCGACGATTCCGACGCCGACCTGGCGCATGAAATCCGGGTGCTGGTGCGCCAGCGCCTGACGGCCGGCGACACCGACGACCAGGTGCGCCAGTACCTCGTCGCCCGCTACGGCGAGTTCGTGCTGCTGAAGCCGGTATTCGCCTGGCACACGCTGATTCTCTGGGTCGCCGCTCCGGGCATTCTGGTGATTGGCGGGGTGGTGCTGCTCGTTGCGAGCCGAAGGCGGCGCGCACTTGCCGCGCCGGCGGGCGAGTTGAGCCCGGAAGAGCAGCGCGTGCTCGACGAATTGCGCGGCGATCAGGCCTGAAAACCCCCGGCCGCCCAAGAGTCCCCTCGGCGTTACAAAGAGTTAATGATGGAGCAACTTCGCGGAAAGCGCGTACTGCCCATATAGGTCTCATCGCAATCGCGAGAGCTATTTGAAGGAGAACAAATAATGCGCTCCCCGTTCCTGCACCGTACCCGTAAATGGATTGGCGCCTCGGCGCTCGCCATTCTTGTCGGGCTCGGCGGCGGCACGGCCCTCCTCGCCGCATCGAGCCCGATGGCGGCGGCCCAGGTCCTGCCCGCTGCCCAGATCACCGCGCCCGCGGTGACCAATGCCCCCGGTTTTGCCGATCTCGTCGACGCCGTGAAACCCGCCGTGGTTTCGATTACCGTCGAAGGCCGCGAGGCTCCCGATCCGTCGATGAATCAGGGCAACGATTTCAACGGCCAGATCCCCGACCTGCCCGACGACAATCCGCTGAAGAAGTTCTTCCAGCAGTTCGGCAATGGTCCGGGCCCGAACCACGGGCAGGGTCAGGCCCCGCAAGGCCGCCGCTTCGCGGCTGCCGGCTCGGGCTTCATCATTTCGGCAGACGGCTACATCGTCACCAACAACCACGTCGTTGCCAATGCCAGCAAGGTCACCGTGACCTTCGACAATGGCGACCAGAAGCCGGCCAAGGTCATCGGCACCGATGAGCGCACCGACCTTGCGGTGGTGAAGGTGGACGGCGCGACCGACCTGCCGTTCGTCAAGTTCGCGACCGACGACGCCCGCGTCGGCGACTGGGTCATTGCCGTCGGCAATCCGTTCGGCCTCGGCGGTACCGTGACCGCAGGCATCGTTTCGGCCCGTGGCCGCGATGTGGCCGGATCGAACTACGGCGACTTCCTCCAGATCGACGCGGCGGTGAACATGGGCAACTCCGGTGGCCCGACCTTCAACACCAAGGGTGAAGTGATCGGCGTCAACACCGAGATCTTCTCGCCCAATGGCGGCAATGTGGGCATCGCCTTCGACATCCCCGCCAAGACGGTACAGCAGATCACCACCTCGCTGATCAAGACGGGCACCGTGACCCGCGGTTTCCTCGACGTGAAGATCCAGGACGTGACCCATGACATCGCCGACAGCGTCGGCCTCAAGGATGCCAAGGGTGCGCTGGTGACCGACGTCACCGCCGACGGTCCGGGCGCCAAGGCCGGCCTCAAGTCGGGCGACATCGTCACCAAGGTCGACGGGACCGAGATCGACAACGCGCTGGCGCTGTCGCGGACCATTGCCGGCGACCAGCCGAACCAGACCGTGCAACTCACTGTCTGGCGCGATGGCAAGGAGACCACGCTGACCGCGACCCTCGGCACGTACTCCAAGACCGCCGACAACACCAAGCCGAACGCGCCGCAGCAGAACGATCAGGCCCCGACGCAGTCGAGTGTCGGCCTGACCCTCGTTCCCAACGGCAACGGCGACGGCCTGTTGGTCCAGGATGTCGATCAGAACTCGGTGGCCGCCGACAAGGGCTTCCAGGTCGGCGACACGATCCTCGAGGTCGACAACAAGAAGGTCACGACCGGCAAGGACTTCGAGGACGCCATCGCGGCGGTCAAGAGCTCGGGCCGCAACACGGCGCTCATCAAGGCCGAGCGCGACGGCAACGTCCGCTTCATCGGCCTGCCGCTGGCCTCCAGCCAGGGCTAAGTCTCCCCCGACGACGGTCCCGGTGCCGCAAGGCTCCGGGGCCGCGCTTTATCGCACGACGCAAACGGGATATTGGGGTAGGCGTCATGAAGATCCTTCTGATCGAGGATGACCGCGAGGCGGCCAGCTACCTGATCCAGGCGCTGGATGAAGCCGGCCACGTGACGCATCATGCGAGCGACGGCGAGACCGGCTACGCCATGGCCTCGAGCATGGATTACGACGTGCTGATCGTCGATCGCATGCTGCCCCGGCGGGACGGCCTGTCGATCGTGGAGTCGCTCCGCGCCGAGGGCAACAAGACTCCCGTTCTCATTCTCTCGGCGCTCGGCGAAGTCGACGACCGCGTGACCGGCCTGCGCGCCGGCGGCGACGACTATCTCGTCAAGCCCTACGCCTTCACCGAGCTGCTCGCCCGCATCGAGGTGCTGGCGCGGCGCTCCAGCCCGTCGGAGGCTGCGACCAGCTACGAAGTCGGCGATCTGAGCCTCGACCGGCTGTCGCGCAAGGTCGAGCGCAGCGGCGAAAGCATCCTGTTGCAGCCGCGCGAATTCCGCCTCCTCGAATATCTCATGAAGAATGCCGGCAAGGTGGTGACGCGCACCATGCTGCTCGAAAATGTCTGGGACTATCATTTCGATCCGCAGACCAACGTGATCGACGTCCACATGTCCCGGCTGCGCGGCAAGATCGACAAAGGCCACGCCAACCCGCTCCTCCACACCATACGCGGCGCCGGATACATGATCCGTGAGTAGGTTCGCCCAGCTCTGGCGAACCACCACCGTCCGCCTGACGGCGGTGTTCATCGCACTCTTCGTGGTGTTCTCGATCCTGCTGCTGGCGTTCATCGCCTACCAGTCGAGCATCCAGATCCAGCAGCAGCAGACGGCGCAGATCGACCGCGAGGTCGATTTGCTCAAGCGTATCGATGAACGGGAGGGCGTGCGCGGCATCGTCTTCGCGGTGGCACGGCTGTCGAGCCAGCCAGGCCCGGGCATCTATTATCTCGGCGACAATGCGGGCCTCCAGATCGCCGGCAATGTCAGCGGCTTTCCGGCCAACGTGCTGCAGAACGACGGCACCTTCAGCTTCAACTACGATCGCGACCCGGCTTATGCCGGCGACAGCACCAAGGGCTTTGCCGTGGTGCGCTCGCAGGTGGTCGACAACATGCGGCTGATCGTCGGCCGCGACGTGGTGGAGCGCCGCGGCTTCACGGTGATCGTCTTCCAGGGCTTCCTGCTCGCCGTGCTCGGCATCCTGGCCTTCTCGATCCTGGCCGGCGTGGTCACGGCACGCCGGGTGCTCAAGCGAATCGACACCATCAATGCGACGTCGGCCAAGATCATCTCGGGCAATCTCAGCGAGCGCGTACCGCTGACGCGGCGCAACGACGAGTTCGACGGCCTCGCCACCAACCTCAACGCGATGCTGGACCGCATCGAGGCGCTGATGGTCGGACTCAAGGAGGTCACCGACAACGTCGCGCACGATTTGAAGACGCCGCTGACCCGGCTGCGCAACCGGGCCGAGGCGGCGTTGCGCGACGGGAGCGGCGAAGCGGCACAGCGTGAGGCGCTGGAGACCACGCTCAGCGAAAGCGACAAGCTGATCCGCACCTTCAACGCGCTGCTGATGATCGCGCGGGCGGAGGCCGGGGCCCCCAGCGGCGCATTGGCCGATGTCGATGTGAGCGCGGTGGCGGCCGACGTCGCCGAGCTCTACGAGCCGGTGGCCGAAGAAGCGGGCATGACGCTCGAAACCGAGATCGCGCCCGACGTGCACCTGCGCGGCAACCGCGAGCTCATCGGGCAAGCGGTGGTCAACCTGATCGAGAACGCGCTCAAATACTACGAGCCGGCGGAGGGTAAGACCGGCCGCATCGGCGTGACCGTGCGCCAGGAGGCGGGCAGGGTGCGGATCGCGGTCGGCGACAACGGCCCGGGCATTCCGGCCGAGGATCGCGCCCGCGTCGTGGAGCGCTTCGTGCGGCTGGAGAAGAGTCGGACCGAACAGGGCTCGGGCCTCGGGCTCTCGCTGGTCGCCGCGGTGGCCAAGCTGCACCACGGGCAATTCCGCATCGAAGACAACAACCCCGGCGTGCTGGCGGTGATCGACCTGCCGGCGACGGCCCCTTAGTCGCTCTTGGGCGCCGCCGGGACGGAGGTCTCGCCGGCGCCGAACGCCGCGACGCGCCCGCCCGACATCAGATAGCCGATGTACTGCGCGTTGTTCGCAGTGCCGAGCGCGTCGGCGCCGGGCGCGTCGGCGCGGTACGCAATGGCCCCGCCCATCGACGCCATTCCGAAGGTCGACTGCAGTTGAGAGCTGGACGAGCCGAGGCCCGGAATACCAAGGTCCGGAAGCTGGAAATTCTTGGGCGCCGGGTCGCAATCCCCGGGGATCTGGCCGGGGTTGGCCACCTGCTCGGCGACGATCATCACGAACTCGCCACCACCCAGGATGTTGGAGATGAACCAGGTGTTGGCGGCCGGCGCCTTGCCGCTGCCGTCGGTATGGTAGCAAAGCCAGTTCGCGAGGCTCTTCTCGCTGCCCTGCGAGCGGATAGTGCCGCCGAAGAACCTTTTGATCTGTTCGAGCTTGGTATGCTGCAACTGCATGTGCAGCGGGCCCGCGGTGATGGTGCGCACCGCCGGCTTGGCGATGTTCGACTTGTTCGGGAAGTGGAAGTAGTTGCCGAACAGGTCGGCACCGATGCCGCTGAGCCCCGCGGCATGGGCCGGGGCGGCGAGGGCAAGCGCTGCAATGAAGGCGGCGGAGAAAGCGAGACGCATAATCGTTGGTCCGTCGGAACAGGCTGCCGCAAAGGATAGCGTGGCGCCGCCGGAAAGCCAGTCGTCAAATTCTCGTTCCCCAGCCGGATGAGCGACGCTTGCCCAGCCGGAAACGCCCCGCTAGCGTCTGTTCATGCCCGTATCCCTCGACGATCTTCTCGCCGCTTCCCCCTACCTCGACGGCCTCAATACCCGTTTCGGCGATTGGCTCACGGGGGCGCTCCGCGATCCGGAGAGCGCGCTCCAGGCGGAGCTGGGTGCTACGGCCGACGCAGGCGGCAGCGCGACGGACGAGGCGGCCATCGGCGAGGTCCTCCGTGCCACCAAGGGGCGGGTCGCGCTGCTCGCCGCGGCGGCGGA
>Ga0157369_10008170_pt1 | contig 12007 bp, 10 predicted proteins | sample C25metaG_FD_113461 | JGI IMG/M metagenome (GOLD analysis project Ga0157369, IMG submission 113461) | Corn rhizosphere microbial communities from Kellogg Biological Station, Michigan, USA - C2-5 metaG | ecosystem: Host-associated > Plants > Roots > Rhizosphere > Soil | place: USA: Michigan...
ATGAAATGTTAAAAATAAGGCTTACCATATTTTTTTTATGGGTTGTTTTTTATGGATAGGCGTGATGTTTTTAGCATGCGTTCCATTTGTGATCCTGTTTGTGAAAAAGCCAAAGAGGAAGGTCGATTTAAGTCATGTGGCGGAATAATACCAGCGCGTATCGAGGCACTTTTGGCAATCACTTCGATAGTGGTGAAATAAAAAAATGATTTTTCGCTCGTTTACTGCTTATGGAATATTAAAAGTGCTTTATGCAGTTTTTGCAACATACTTTTTGATTAGTCCTTTTACTGTTTTTTTAAACGCATCCAGGTCTTTAAATTGATCCTGGATAAAATGATTGTCTTCCAATTTACCCATAATGGTATTCATTTCTTCTGCGTTTTCGTAAATCATTTTCCGGAAGGGATTCGAGTAATCTTTTGCCCGCGATTCATATATTGCTTTGCTGGCCCAGGTTTTCGTATCAACTGAGCGTTCAAGAAGTTGCTTAAAATATTCCGGCGTCAATTGTTTAGAAGTGATGTTTTCAATTTCCAGTAATGATGTATAGGCATGAATCAATTTATTTTTTTCATAATCTTCGCCGTTTTTTTGATACAATTCATGCACTTCTTTCCAGGAGTTAATTTTGGAAGTTTTGATCTGGTCTTTCAACTTTTCAACATCTGAAGCCGGTATTAGCTGTCCGCCTATGTTCCTCCATTTGTTTCTTGAAATCTTCACAGGAATGCTTTTTTTAAACTCATCAAATGAGGAAAATTTATTTGCATTGATATGGTTGATTAATTGAACAGTGCCGTAATAACTTATTAATTCTTTGAACAAATTAACCGACTCTTTGATCTTTACGATTTCTGTTATGCGCTTGCTGTTTTCAATATCCTCAATTTGAGCATTCCCTTCGTCGTCTACTTTTAGTTTTGATAAAATTGAGATGGAATCAAACATCTCATTGATAGTGTCGGGCGCCAGGTAACTATATTCTATATGCTGAATCTTTTCTGTTCGTTTGTCGCGATCCTCAAATTTCCATGCATTTCTTTCCAGTGCATACATGTTATACATGAACCAATACCCCGGCATTAATACCAACTTATCATTAGTGACATCGTTGCTTACCAGGCAAAATGGAATCGGTATGTTTAATTCAAAGGGATAATCACCTTTTGCCAAAATGCAAAAAGAAGCAAATTTTGAATTGTGCTTTAAGCTAACACACAGACCTGGCCAAAAGCCGCGCCCGGCAATGATTTCGCCGTCCGCAGCGCGACTGTTGTGATTGCTTCCGATGGTGGCGCCTGCGGCAATGTTGCTTTGCCCCATCACAAGCGCGGCACATAAAAATGAATTGTTGTGGTGTTGCTCATGATTTGGAAAAATCAATGTGTTCAGCACTTCGCAACATGAAATAGTGGAATTATTTCCGAGGTAGGAATTGATAAGCCTCGCTCCGTATTTTAATTGCGAATGTGCCGCCATTATAAACCGCACCGCTTTCACACCATAAAATATCCGGCAGCCATAACCCACAATCCCATTTACCATTTCACAGCCTTCGCCGATTTGTGAAGTTCTCTCCTTATCACTGTTAATGGTAAGGTTTTTTAATTTATTGGCACCTTTTAAATAAGCGTCGGTGCCAATAATTACGTCTTTAATAATATCGCAATCTTTAATAACGCAGCGGTCCCCGATGGTTCCATAAAACCCTCTTTTTGTGCTCGATTCGTTGTGAGTTAAGTCGAGAAATCTTTGCTGAAGAATTTTGTCTTCAGGGTTGTTGCTCCACAGGTAAGCATCACCCGGCAGCATTCTGTCAAATGGAGCTATACGCCTTCCGCCATTTTCATTTCGCACTTCTATCCAAACGCGTGTGCTCTCATTTTCACCTTCTTTTAAAATACCATTGCCAAATTTTGAATAATCTGTGGTTGCCAATTCGTTTACATTGGTTATCATCACTTCATTGCCGATGATATAATGGCTTAAATAACCGGCATTGTCGATACAAACATTATCGCCAAAATCGCAGCTAATCACATGGCTGTTATAAATACCCACGGGCATTCTTAAGTTATGGAATTCAAGATAAAAAGGCTCAAGTTTACCGATGCGAATGAGGCCATGAAATTTTGAGTTTTTTACTAACGCAGGATCAAATTCTTTGGAAACGAAAATTTTCCCCCAGTCGTCAGATGTATTTCCATTGCGGATGAGAATTTCGATTTCTGAGCCAGACAACCGCCGATAGTCGATACCGTTATTGTTTTGTTGATTTCTTAAATAATATTCATCTTCTCCCTCAGGAATAAATTTCGCGTCAATAAAATTGTATCCTAAATTATGGATAGGATGTTTTGTAATAATGTTCATGTTAGAGAAGAGTTATGAATTATGAATTATGAGTGACGAGAATTATGAATTATGAGTGATGAAAAAATTAATTGTGTCCGGAAAAGTAAATCGCGCGATGAAACTTTTGAAATATATTTCTACCTGAATTTGCGACCTGTGCGTCTTTTGAATATTATCAATTTGATGCAAAATTTGATACTTAATAACTCATAACTCATAACTAATTCCTGATTCACTCCACCGTTACCGATTTTGCTAGATTTCTGGGCTTATCTACATCGCAACCTTTGCCAACGCCGATGTAATAAGAAATCAACTGCAGAGGAATTACGCTTAAAAGTGGCGCTATTATTTCATTTGCCGGAGGTACAAAAAAAACATCATCAGCCATTGATGGAATCAGTTCATCACCTTCTGTGATGATGGCAATAACCTTCCCTTTGCGTGCTTTTATTTCCTGGATATTGCTTACAATTTTTGCATGGTATTCATCTTTTGTAGCAACAAAAAATGTGGGCAGATTCTCGTCAACTAATGCGATTGGGCCGTGCTTCATTTCTGCTGCGGGATATCCTTCTGCATGGATGTAAGAAATTTCTTTCAGCTTCAGCGCTCCTTCAAGAGCTATAGGAAAATTATAACCTCTTCCAAGATACAACGCGTTATTGGCGGTTTTGTATTTGTCAGCAACCGGTTTTAAAAGATCGCCATTCTTTAAGATGGAATCTACTTTTTCCGGAATATTTTCCAGTTCAATTAATAATTCTTTGTATTTGGTTTGATCAATCGTTCCTTTTTCTTTAGCAATTTTTAAGGCTATCATCATCAAAACTGCCAACTGAGCGGTAAACGCTTTAGTGGAAGCCACTCCAATCTCCGGCCCTGCATGAGTGTAAGCGCCGGCATGAGAAATCCTGGAAATGGAAGATCCTACAACATTTACGATTCCGAAAATAAATGCGCCTTGTTCTTTTGCTTTTTCTATGGCAACCAAGGTGTCTGCTGTCTCACCACTTTGCGAAATCGCGATTATTACATCTCCTTTATTAACGATCGGATTACGGTATCGGAATTCAGATGCATATTCTACTTCAACAGGAATGCGGCAAAGCTCTTCAATAATATATTCTGCTTCCAAAGCTGCATGCCAACTGGTTCCGCATGCGATGATGATATACCGCGGCGCATTTATGAGCGCTTCAATATTTTCCTGGATTCCCTTCATGGTGATAGTACCTTTCTCTGCATCTAATCTTCCTCTCAAACAATCGTAAATGGTGGTTGGCTGCTCATAAATTTCCTTCAGCATGAAGTGATCATAGCCTCCTTTTTCGATGGCTGCTAATTCTAAATCAAGATTAGAGATATACGGTATTTTTCTTTCATTGCCCAGGTTTTTCAATACCAGCTCACCCGCTTTTACAATCGCTATTTCATAATCATTTACGTAAACCACTTCCTTGGTATATTCCAGCATTGGGGTTGCATCTGAGCCTAAAAAATGCTCATCTTTTCCTATGCCAATTACAAGAGGACTTCCTTTGCGCGCTGCGATGATTGTATCGGGATTGTCTTCGTCCAACAAGAGAATTACATAAGCTCCGGATATTCGCTTTAAAGCAATACGTATCGCTTCTTCCAACGGAGATTGCGTGTTTTTTTGAATGTCTTCAATAAAATTTAATAAAACTTCTGTATCGGTTTCACTTTTAAAGGTGTATCCTTTCTTAATAAGTTCTGATTTGAGTTGCGCATAATTTTCAATAATTCCATTGTGAATCATCGCAAGCTTACCATTATTGCTTCTGTGGGGATGCGCATTCACGTCGCTTGGCTCGCCATGAGTGGCCCAGCGTGTATGACCTATTCCAATATTCCCGTTTACGGGTTTTCCCAACAGAGATTGTTCTAATTCGGATACTTTGCCTTTTTTCTTAAAAACATTTAAGCCTTTCTCATTTATGAGCGCCACTCCTGTGCTGTCGTAGCCGCGGTATTCCTGCCTTTTTAAACCGGTGATAATAATGGGGTAAGCTTCCCGCGGACCAATATATCCTACAATTCCACACATAATTTTAATTTTGAAGGGCACAAAATAACAAAAAAGAAAGCAGTAATCATAACCTGGCGGAGCGAGAATATAAATCTTGCTTAAAAGCTGCTTCACTGTAAGCCCTACTTTTTAAGCGTCAATTATTCTTTGGATTGCCAAAGGGCATGCTATAATTTTACTTTTTTTGAAAACTTTTTTTATGAAGCGCCTGTATATTTTTAAAAAGCATCAACTTTTTTTCATTTATACATTTTCATTGATGTTATCCAGTGCATTGTTTGCGCAAAATAAAGGTGATGCTTTTAAGGTGATTGCATTTTATACGGCCAGGCAGGATTTGGCTCATATTAGCTTTGTGCATGAAGCCAACAAATGGTTTGCGGAAATTGCCAGCCAATACCATTTTAGTTATGATTCCACTGATAACTGGGATAATCTTAATGTTCATTTTCTGTCCCGTTACCAGGTTATTATTTTCTTGGATGCACGGCCTGATAAACCGGAACAAAGAAAAGCGTTCCAGGAATTTATGGAAAAGGGCGGAGCGTGGATGGGATTTCATTTTTCAGCCTTCGCGTTAACACCGTCAGATTATCCAATGAATTGGGATTGGTATCATAACAGGTTTTTGGGGTCAGGTTCTTATGTTAGTAATACCTGGCGTCCGACTGCTGCGGTATTACGTGTTGAAAATCATTTTCATCCTGCAACAAAAAACCTTCCGGATACTTTTACCTCTTCTCCTAACGAATGGTATTGCTGGCAAAATGATTTGCGTCAGAATCCTAATATAGACATTTTACTTTCTATTGATTCCAGTAGCTTTCCATTAGGAACAGGTCCCAAGCAAAGCGAGATCTGGCATAAAGGTTATTATCCCGTTGCCTGGTCTAATAAAAATTACAGGATGATATATGTAAATATGGGGCACAATGATATGGACTATGAACATAAAATCGATTCTACTAACCGAACGCTTTCTCACACTTTCGACAATAAAATGCAAAACCGGTTAATAATTAATTCGCTGTTATGGCTTGGCAGAATACAGCGGTATAATGAATGAGAATCCCATTTCATCGCTTCAAGCGGAAATGGCAGCTTTAGTTTTTTTTAAAAAAAAATGACAAAATGTTTTTTATCCAACCAAAATGTCGTAAATTTGGAGAAAGAAACAAAATGAGAAATCAATCAAAAAAAATAAAGCCTTATTCTACAGAGGATGAATCATCATCTTTTGTAAGTGAAGCTGCCCTCCAATATAATACATTAAAAGTAATCCTTGGCGGAAACAAAAGTCTCCAAAAGCCGTTAACCGGCGATTTTGATTTAATTGATCTTTCCCGCGAAGGTGTCAAAAAATCCACCTTAAAATCTCTTGCAGATTACCTGGGAATTAATATGGAAACGTTGAGCGGCCTGCTACATTCTTCTTACCGGAATATTCAACGAAAAGATGACAATGAACTTCTTGATACCCTAAAAACTGAAAAGGTTTTAGAACTTGCGGCCTTTGCGCAGCGGGGTATTGAAGTAATTGGCGATAAAGATTCTTTTGCAGAATGGCTTCATAGCCCGCTTGTTTCTTTGGGTAATAAAATGCCGTTATATTTTTTGGATACATCTTTTGGAATTCAATTGGTCACAAAGGTATTGGGCCGTTTAGAGCAAGGCGTCTATTCATAACTGCTTTAAATTAAAATGGAATTATTCAGGATTACCCAGGAAAAATTTGCTGAAGATATTTCAGGAAACGGCTCAAGGCTGTTTGGCGGACGATGGAATAGTGAAGGCTATTTTGCCTTATATACTTCCGCATCCCGGTCGCTTGCGTTGTTGGAAACGCTGGCACATACACCCGCAAAAATGCTGGATGTAAGAAATTACCAATTAATTACTTTAACCATCCCCGATGATGCAGGTATAGAAAAAATTAACCTGGCTTCTTTACCCAAATTTTGGGATGCTCCCGATACGAGAACTTTTACAAAAGAGATTGGAGACAAATTCCTGGCTGAGAAGCCAACGCTTATGTTAAAGGTTCCTTGTGTGTTAATGCCTGAGGAATTTAATTATATTATTAATCCGCTTCATAAAGACATGAGTAAAGTTAAGATTTCAAATATGAGGAGGATCTTTTTTGACAGGCGAGTCCAGGCAAATATTTGATTTGGCAATTCTTTTAACTTTCCCGTTTCCCTTCCAACAATAGTTGCAGGGCGTTTTCAAAATTACCCGCTGCCATTACCTGGCCTGAGTTTACAAAAAATATTTCATCTGCATTTTGAATGGTATTCAGCCGGTGTGCGATAATAACTTTAGTTGTTTCTGAAGGCAATTTTTGGAGAATATTTTCTAATAATTTTTCAGTTATTGTATCGATATTAGCTGTGGCTTCATCCAGAATCAGTATTTCCGGTTTGCGCAAAACCGCTCTCATAAAAGCGATTAATTGTTTTTCACCAAGACTCATAGAATCGCCGCCTGAAACTATTTTTGTATCCAGGCCTTTTTCAAATCGCTCAACCAGGTTTGCAAGGCCTTCATTCTTAAGTTCCATCATTAACTGGTCCTCGTCCAGATTCTTAAGCTTTTCATTTCCGTACAAAATATTGTCACGAACGGTACCATTAAACAGGAATGGCTCCTGCAAAATGAAACCAATTTTTTGGCTGATCTCTGCGGAATTGTAGTTTTTTAAATCGTTACCTTCCAATAAAATTTCTCCGGCAGTCGGATCGTACAAGCGTGAAATCAGCGATGCGGTGGTTGTTTTTCCTCCGCCGGTAGGGCCTACAAATGCATAGGTTTTCCCTTTGTTTAATTTGAAATTAATATCGTGCAACACCTTTTTGCCGCCAGGATATTGAAATGAAACATTTTTAAAATGAATAAGGGAGCCATTTTTTATGTGATTGTACCGGATGACTTTTTTTTGTGACATATCTGACTCCAAATTCAAAATCACTGATATCCTGTCCCAGGCTGCCATTGCAGTTTGAAAGCTGGCCCAGAGCGTTGCAAGTTGCTGTAGCGGCTGGTAAAAATATTGAACATAAGCAATGAAGCTGATTAATAAGCCGATGGTAAATTCTCCCTTTGAAATTAAAAAAATCCCGAACGCTAAGACGATTAATTGCGCAATGTTGGAAAAGAGAGTAAAAACCGGTGAAAAAACTCCGTTCACCAAACCTGCGCCCACACTGGCTTTATAATTAACGGAGTTTGCAACATTGAATTTACTTCTAAAATAATCCCTGCGGTTGAAAGCAATAATTGTTTTAAAATTTCCAAGGCCTTCTTGTATTTCGGCACTTAAGCCGCCGGTACTTTTCAGGCTGGCTGCGTTTTTTTTCTTCACCCATGGAGAAATAATTCTTACAAAAAGTAAAATAAAGACCGCGGGAACAAGTGAGGCGGCGCCAAGCTCAACATGAATTGCCAACAAAAAAATTGCAGCTCCGAGCATGGTGAAAATGCTGTCAACAAATCTCATCAGCGATTGTGAAAAAAACTGGTTTACCTTCTCCGTATCATTATTAATTCTTGAAATAAGGTCGCCTGCTTTATTCTGATTAAAAAATGCAATTGGCAGTGATTGAATTTTATTGAAAACTGCGTTGCGAAGGCTATACAACATTCTTATTCCAATGCTGCCCATAATTTTTGTTTGCAGATAATCCGTGGCTGCGGAAACTATATAAATCGCTAATAAAAAGCCGGTAAAAACCATCAGGCCGTGCAGTAATTTGGTTTGAACATAATGGTCGATTGTATAACCAATCAGGTAAGGCGTGAGCATCGAAAGCCCGGAGTTTAGAGCCATTACAACGAACGCAATTACAAGATTCTTCTTTTCACCTTTCATGAAATGCAGCATTTTTCGTATTGCCGCGCTTGTGGAAGTCTTGTTTTCTTTGTAAAGGTTATAATCCATCTGCTTTTAAAATTGCGAAGCAAAAGTAAAGTGAAATGCTATTGTTTTCAGACTGCTTTTCGGTAAGCGAGGGTTTTATGGCGGTGAAGTGCGAAAATTTAAACTAAAACAGAAATTTGCAAGAAAAAAAATTATCTATACAGTAAACAAATAAATATCTCTTATTTTTATTTTGTTGATGTTCTGTTGAGATTTCAAGTGCTTTATTTTACAACTACTTCAAGAATTACTTTTTCACCGAGTTCTTCATTCACTCTTTCTATAATCTTAGATTTTTGATAAGTCAATTCGTGTTTTAATGGAGCCACTGATGTGTAAATGAATAAAGTAGAATTTATGATTTCAATTTTGTCTGTGTAATTAGAAATTGTTTTTCCCATAATTTTTTCCCACGCGTCTTTCACCTGCATGGCTTGCATACCACTTTTGAGTTTGCTTTTTTTCAGAAATTCTTTTAATGCATCGCCGATTGATAATTCTGACATAGAATGGTGAGATTGTTGAATTGTTATATTGTTAAATTGTTTCGCTGATTATAAATTTTGAAGTGCTTCTAAACCGTCTAAATTTTTAACCAATTCTAAACTAATTTAAGCGGCAAATTTCCTCATTCCAATTCAATAATTTGCACTTTATTTCCAAATTGTGATAGCGCTTCCTGCAATCTTACGGCATGTGTATCTGTAATAAATACCTGGCCATCGTTTTGAGCACAAACATACTTCAGCAAATTATGGATGCGCTCTTCATCCAGCTTTTCAAAAACATCATCCAATAATAATACCGGCGCGTATCCTTTTGCATGTTGAAGAATTTCAAATTCAGCCAGTTTGCACGCAAACAATAAACTTTTCCTTTGGCCTTGCGATGCAATAGTTTTAAATACATTTTGATTAAGAAAAAAAATAAGATCGTCTTTGTGGATTCCCACATTGGTACGTTGTGTAAGTCTGTCCTTCTGCCGCGATGCAATTAGAAGTTTATCTAAATTATTTTCATTTTGCATGCTGCTGTATTCCAAAAAAATTTCTTCCTTTTCTCCCGAAATATTTTTATAAAAAGTTTTTACAAGCGGGAAAATTTTTTTTGAAAAGTCAACTCTGATGCGATGAATATAATCTGCGGGAGGCACAAGTTGTTGGTCAAACGTTTCGAGCAAAGCAAAATCGAACCGGCCGGCCTGGGCTTCATTTTTTAAAAAACTATTTCTTTGCGCTAATATTTTATTATAAGCAATCAATTGCTGAAGATATTCTTCATCCACCTGGCTTATCAGCGTGTCTAAAAATTTTCTACGTTCTTCACTTCCTCCTGTGATCATTCCAATATCGTCAGGGGCAATCATCACACAGGGAAATCTGCCGATGTGTTGTGAAAATTTTTCATAAGCAACGTCATCCAAATAAAATTCTTTTTTTTGAGAAGAGCGGTAGATGCAAACAATTTTTTGCGTTTTGTTTTCTTGTGATTCATTTTGCAATTCTCCTTGCAGCCGAAACCCTTCTTCGCCAAAATGGATATTTAAAGTATCCGATTTTGAAAAATAGCTTTTGGTAAAACAGAGATAATTGATCGCATCCAAAAGATTCGTTTTCCCTTTTCCGTTCATTCCACAAATCCCAACGATCCTTTCTGTAAAATCAAAAGTTTTTGTTTGATAATTTTTATATCCCGTTAATGAAATTTTTTTAAAAAGCATGAAGTGAAGATATCAATAATCAAGTATCTAGAATCTAGAACGAGGAACAGTTGTACCGGCCGTCAGTTGTCGGTTGACGGTCGATCCTTCTTACAACATTCTTCTCAAATAATTGACCTGGCCCAAATGATAATTAAAATGAGCAAGCAAATAGATTAGCATGTTTTGTGTGGTAAAAGTTTGCTCCTGAATTTTTACCGGAAATTCTTTTTTCAAATCTTCTTCTGATAAATGGGATAAAGTATTTTTGATAGTTTCTTTCAATGAATTGATATCAGAAATTAGTTTTTCGCGTGGAGTATTTTTTACCGAAAACTCCTCATCGCGTTTTCTTACATAATCGGTGTTGCCCAGGGTTTTTCCAATAAAATGATTCAGATTTCCCAACAGATGCGTCACCAGATTTCCTGCTGGATTAGTGATGCCTTCTTTTATTTTCCAAATGTCCTCTTCATTTTTAAATAAATTGATTTCTTCTTTTAATTTATCAAGGTCTCTTTCAAAAAAATTTGTAAGGTTCATATTGATTGATTTTTTTGGTCATCTTTTACAGTAAAAGAACTTTTATTTCTTTTTTTTATTTGCTTCACCTGCCTTCTTCTAAGGCGAAATGTTCAAGTTTTTTATTGCTGTAAAAGTACGCCAATCACCGGTTAATTAAATCTTGTTAAGATATTTCATCATTAGGTTATCATCATTATATTTGCGGCTATGACTACAGAATTATTAAAAGATTTGAGAGACCGGCTGATGGTCTTGAGGAGGTTTCTTTGACGTGGATAATCGCGAACAAAAAGTAAGTAACGATAAACAACTTTCCCTTTCTCCGGGTTTCTGGGACGACAGCAAGCGCGCTACTTCCATATTAAAGTCTATAAAACTCAATGAATATTGGCTGAATATTTATTCTGACGTAAAAACCAAGATTGAGGATTTTTCAGTACTTTTTGAGTTTTGGAAAGAAGGGGAAGCGTCAGAAGAGGAAGCAAAGGAAGCCTACGACAGCGCTTTGAAAGCCACGGAGGAAGCGGAGTTTAAGAGCACACTGAACAAGCCTGAAGATGAAATGCCTGCCATATTGCAAATTAACAGCGGCGCGGGTGGAACAGAAAGCCAGGATTGGGCTGAAATGCTTTTGAGAATGTATCGTATGTATGGCGAGAGACAGGACTGGAGCGTTACTGAGCTTGATTACCAGGATGGCGACGGCGCAGGAATTAAGAGCGCCACGTTACAGTTTGACGGCCCGTTTGCTTACGGTTTTTTGAAGGCTGAAAGCGGTGTCCACAGGCTGGTACGCATTTCGCCTTTCGACAGCAATGCCCGCCGGCATACCAGTTTTGCAAGCGTGTATGTATACCCGTTAATTGATGATTCAATAGATATAAAAGTGAGTCCGGCAGATGTGGAGTGGGCATTTTTCAGAAGCGGCGGAGCCGGGGGGCAAAATGTAAACAAGGTAGAAACCGCGGTACGACTAACTCACAAGCCTTCGGGAATTATTGTTGAATGCCAGCAAGCGCGCACGCAGGGCGAAAACCGGGAAAAAGCGATGGCGATGTTGAAAAGCCGCTTGTATGAAGAAGAAATGAGAAAACGACAGGAGCAGTTGGATGTCAACAATGCGTCGAAGAAAAAAATAGAGTGGGGAAGCCAGATACGCAGCTATGTTTTTCATCCGTATAAAATGATTAAAGATCACAGAACCGATTTTGAAGTGGGAAATGTAGGACCGGTGATGGACGGCGAACTCGATGGATTTATAAAAGCGTACCTGATGATGGAGAATTAATTGGCTAATTAGCAAATTGGCTAATGTGCTAGTGAGAGTGCGAGAATTTGAGCGTTTGAGAGAGGAAGAATGTGAGAGAGCGAACAGCAATTCAACAATAAAACAATATAATAATTCAGCAATAATTCAATAATCCAATAATTAATAATTCAATAATTCAAATATGTC
>Ga0157369_10008172_pt1 | contig 12005 bp, 9 predicted proteins | sample C25metaG_FD_113461 | JGI IMG/M metagenome (GOLD analysis project Ga0157369, IMG submission 113461) | Corn rhizosphere microbial communities from Kellogg Biological Station, Michigan, USA - C2-5 metaG | ecosystem: Host-associated > Plants > Roots > Rhizosphere > Soil | place: USA: Michigan...
GGTGGCTGATCGGGGCTTCGGGCGAATCCATGATCGATTCGCGGTGCATGAAGGCGGGCGGCCCGAAGGCCGGCTCGCCCGGAAGCCCGGCATAGAGGAACAGGCTGCTCCCGGCCCCGACCCGTTGCGACACCGACGTCGCCAATTCCATGAACAAATCGTGCGGATGCTGCCGGTCGATCAGCGGATCGCGGCCGTTGGCGGTTTCGCCGGTCGCGAGGAGCAAGGGGTAGCCGCGCGGACCCATCAGCGGATCGGGGCTGAGCGCCACCTTGAGCTGGACCGTTCCCCGCCCGAGCGGATGGCTCGCCATGCCCATCAGCATCCCGCTGGCGAACGCCTTGTCGCCGCCGCGCGGTCCCGACTGATGGTCGGCGGCGAGATTGACGGTCCCGCCAGCCATCAGCATCCAGCCCCCGCTCGTCACCATCGGACCCATTGGAGCCGACGTATCCGGCTGCCAGGCCGTGCCCGAGGCCTCGCGCTCCATCGGATAGGGCCCGAGCGCACCGGTCATTTGCATTGGAGCTTGGGCGGACGGCGAGGCACCCATCTGCATTTGGCCCATGGTTGACCTGGCCGTGGCCGACGTTCCGCTGCCCTGCGCGGGCATCGGCATATTCATCGAGGGTTGTGGAGAAGGCTCGCTCCCTTGCGCCGGCATCGTCATTGACGGGGACTGGTCCATCGGCGCCGGCGCGGCGATGGAGCTTCGCTTCGGGACCGTGGCACGCGCACGGCTGGTCGGCGTGGTCTTGCGCGCCCGCTGAGTCTTCTTGGTCGCCGCTGGCTTGCGAGCCGCCTTCTTCGCCCCAGGCTTTGCAGCCTTGGCCGGAGGATGCGCGGGCATGGCCATTCCAGGCATGTTCGCTGGCATCGATTGGGCGAGCAGTGGACTGGCCGAGCCGACGAGCGCAGCGGCAGCAAAACGGATGATAGCCGCGCTCCTCTCGATTCGGGTGGTAGACGATCCAAGATATAGGGCCGGAAGCTTGACCGGAAATGAAATGCGTGGGGGTTGGAGGCGTTGCGACGGCTCACGCTAGGTCGCGCTCAGTGGCGCATTTGCCCCCGCGCCATCATCAGATGATGCGGCTGATGGTGGGAGCCCATCGTCAGGATGCCGAAGAATCCGAGCCCCGCGATCTGCGTCGCGTCCGCCGGGCTATCGGCAACGACGGTAACGTCCGCCCCGTCCGCCGTCGGCTGGACGCTCATCTTCCACGCCCTCCCGAAATCCGCCTCCGCGAAATGCGACTTCGTCATCCGCTGGATCGATCCGACGACCGGCCCCTCACCGGCGACGTGGAACAATGCCCCGTTCGGCAGCCTGGTCCTGGTCACCCGCGCGCGCATCGTCACATTGTCCATGTCGACCAAATGATTGCGAAGCGCATCGACGTCGACCGCCGACCAGTCCGTTTGCGGATCTGCCTGCAGGATCCGGACCACCTCGCCGAGCGCCGCATAGGCCGCTTGCCCCGGCTGCGTGGGCGCGGCCGCGGCGGGTTGAGCAGCAGCCTGGGGAGCGGCCGGAGGAGCGGGCTGCGCGATGTCGTGGTTCATCGTCCCATGGTCCATCACCTGGGCAAGGCCGGCGCTGCCCGAGAGCAGGAGCGTTCCGGCAATCAACAGAATTCGGTTCATATCGAGCCTCCTTGAAGGGGGCCTGCTTGCCATCGAGCGCTCGGGCCTGCCATGATAGCTATCATGTCCGCCTTGGCCGAAGCGCTGGCGCCTTTGCTCACCGCCGAGGTGCGCCCCGAAACCGGCGCCGTCCTGTTCCGGCAGGGCGGCCCGATTCGTCATTATTATGTGGTGCGTTCGGGCTGCGCGCACCTCGTTCGCTGGGGCGCGGACGGGACCAGCGCCGTGATGCAGCGCGCCACCGGCGTCAGCGTGCTCGCCGAAAGCTCGGTTTTCATGAGCGCCTATCATTGCGACGCGATTTGCGTTTCGGACAGCGTGCTCGCTCGCGCGGACATGGACCGCGTGCGCCGCGCGCTTGACGATCAGCCCGAGCTCCTGCGCGAGCTCGCGCGGCATCTCGGCCGCGAGGTCCACCGGATGCGCGCGCGGGTCGAGCTGCTTTCCCGCCGCACCGTCGCCGACCGGCTTGACGGCTGGCTCGCGCTCAACGGCGACACTTTCCCCGCGCGCGGCCAGTGGCGTTCCATCGCCGAGGACATCGGCGTTTCGCCCGAAGCCTTTTACCGCGAGCTTCAGCGCCGGCGGCAGCGCTAGCGCCTCGATCGTCAAACGGCAGGCATGCTTCGACCAAGCCGCTTGCCTCCCGCCCTGAGCGCCCCGATGACGGCAGCGGGAAAGAGGAGGGCCTGGCGCTGGTCGGGACGTCGGTTGGTGCATCGCAGATAGCATTGGCCGGAGCGTATGTCGGGGCGATGGCGATCGCTTCGGCGACGGCCGCGCAACCGGCGCCGCCGTCCACGGCGCCCAAGCCGGCGCCGATCACTGTCACCGGACGGGCGTTGACCGACACCAGCCAGCTCGATCGCAAGAGCTACGCGATCGGCCGCGATATCCAGGGCGCTACCGGCTCGATCGCCGACGTCCTCCGCAACATCCCGTCGGTCGACGTCGACCTTTCGGGTAATGTGACGCTCCGCGGCCAATCGAACGTCACCATCTTGGTCGACGGCAAGCCGACCAGCCTGTTCCGCGGCGCCACCGGCGGCCAGGTGCTGCAGCAATTGCCGGCCGGCCAGTATGAGCGGGTCGAGGTGATGACCAACCCGTCAGCGGCCTTCGGGGCCGAGGGCACGGGCGGGATCATCAACCTCATCACCCGTCGCAACCGCGCGCCCGGAGTCTCCGGCTCGGTCCGCGCCAATCTCGGCACGTCCGGACGGCGCGGGGTGGGCGGAAGCGTCAGTGGCAAGACCGGCAAGCTGACGTTGGGAACCGACGGCAGCTGGCGGCACGACCCGCAATTTTCGCGCGACGTCATCCGCGACACCGAGTTCGATTCGTCCGGCCGGCCGACCCTCAGCACCGAGCGGATCCGCCGCGGGGTCGGCGACCTCCACCTGTGGACGCTGCGCGGCAGCGCCGATTACGATCTCGACGCCAAGAGCCGGCTGAGCGCCGAGCTTCACCACACGACCTTCCTCTATCATTCGCACATGACCGAGGCGCTGACCGGCACCGATCCGGCGGGGCTTCCGGCAGTCAGCTTCAACCGCGACGGAACGCTGACGATGGATCGCGGCGATACCGAGGGATCGGCGACCTTCCACCATGATTATGCCGGGACCGGGCATAATCTCGTCACCAGCCTGACCGTCGAGCACAGCCGCGACACCAGCGGCCGGGTATTCGAGGACCAGAGCCTGCTTCCGCCGATTCCGGCCCAATTCGACAACGTCCATTCGCTGGCCGACCAGGACCGCACCGAGCTCAAGGCCGATTACAACGACCCGCTGCATTCGGGCGCGCACCTGGCGGCCGGTTACGACGTCGAACGCGACAGCGATCTGTTCGACGATCGCGGCGGCTTCGGCCCCGATGCCGTCGCAGCGGCCATGCCGCAGCCGGCATTCAGCGAGCGTTTCCACGTCCGCCGGACGATCGCCGCGGCTTATGCGACCTACGAGCGCGAGTTCGACGTCGCGACCATCCAGCTCGGCCTTCGCGCCGAGGCGGCCGACACGCGGACGCAATCGGAAGCGACCGGCTTTTCGAACAGCGCGAAGGATTTCGACCTGTTCCCGTCGGTCCATGCAGAGCACTCGCTAGGCAAGACCGACCTCCTCCGCGCGAGCTACGCCCGGCGCATCTCCCGGCCGGACCCGGCCAGCCTCGACCCGTTCCGGCGGTTCATCGATCCGTTCCACTTCGAGGCCGGCAATCCCGATCTCAAAGCCCAAACGACGAACTCATTCGAGCTTGGCTTCGAGCATCACCAGGGAAGCACGCTCGACATCGCCACCTTGTTCTACCGCCATAGCTCGGCGGGGACGACCGACGTCACGAGCGAGATCGGCGACCGCATACTCCTGACGACGCAGGAAAATCTGCGCGGCAGCGACAGCGCCGGCGCCGAGATCGTCGTCAACGGCAATGTCACGAAGAAGCTCGCCTACCGGCTGAGCGGCACTCTGCTGCATAGCCGGATCGACGCCTCCAACCTGGGCCTGGGCGAGCGGTCGGGCTGGATCGTCAGCGGCAAGGCGAGCGCGGACTGGCAGCCCGACGCCGCCGACCTCGCCCAGCTGACCCTCTCGCTCACCGGCAACAAGCTGCTGCCGCAGGGGAGCCGAGCGGCGATGCTGCTGGTCAATGCCGGTTTTCGCCACAAGCTCAATGCGAAATTGTGGGCCTTCGTCACGGTTCAGGACGCGCTTCACAGCTATCAGCAGCATGATCGCGTAGAACTCGCGACCCTCATCGAGCGCAGCACCGCAAGCGCACGCACCCGCGCGGCCTTCCTCGGCCTCACCTACGATTTCGGCAAGAAGGGCCGCGATCCCAGTTTCGACTATAGCGGCTAGGCCGGTTCCGGCCTGTCTCGCAATTGCACAGGCGCGACGCGGGGATTGAATCACTACGCGATCGCGGGTCATGGCTCCGCGTGAAGCTTCAAGGGGGAAGACATGCCCAAGTTCGGCAAACGGATCGATGGTCCCGGCGGCCGGCGCTGGATCCGCCGCAGGAAGGTCAGCATCGCTGGCTCGGCGCTGTTCATTGACGGCACCAGGTCGGTGTTGATCGAGGACCTGACGCTCGCGGGGGCGCGGCTGCTCGGACGCGGACTTCCCGGCGCGGGGGCCCAGCTCGAGCTGCGGGTCGGCGAGCGGTCGCTTCCCGGAGAAGTCACCTGGGCGGGCGCCGACCGTCGCGGCATAAAGTTCGACTTCGGGAAGCGGATGCGCGCCTGACGTCATCGAGCCCAAGCGATGGCCCGGCGCCCAACTGGGAAGGAACCGGGCCATCACCGCCGTTTGGGCAACGGAACGGTACCCTATCTAAAGTTATAGTGCAAAGGCAAGATGGGTCGTTTAGTCCGCCGCCATCATCGGACTAGGCGACTGGCTCCACGATCGGCGCCGGCGCCGTCGGCGCATCGGCCTTGGCAAGATAGTGATGGATTGCGGCGACGACCTGCGCCCCGTCGCCGACCGCCGCCGCGACGCGTTTGACCGAGCAGGCGCGGACGTCGCCGACGGCGAACACGCCGTGGCGGTTGGTCTCCAGCGGCAGCCGATCCTCGTTGAGATCCTCTCCCGACAGGATGAAGCCGCGCTCGTCGAGCGTGATGCCCGAAGCGGCGAGCCAGTCGGTATTGGGCTCGGCACCGATGAATGAGAAGAGATAGCGCACGGCGCGCCGGGTCGCCTCTCCCGTCTTGCTGTCGCGCCAGCTGACGGCATCGAGATTTCCGTTCGCCCCTTCCAGCGCCAAGATCTCGCAGCCGACCACCACCTCGATGTTGGACTGCGCCTCGATGCGCTCGATCAGATAGTGCGACATGGTCTCGGCCAACGGGCGCCGGGCGATCAGCGTTACGCGCCGTGCCTGGGTGGCGAGGAACACCGTCGCCTGTCCCGCGGAATTGCCGCCGCCGACCAGCGCGACTTCCTGGCCGGCGCAAAGGTCCGCCTCGAGCGGCGATGCCCAATAATGCACCGAGGAGCCCTCGAAATCCTCGAGCCGGCCCACTCCCAGCCGCCGGTAGCGGGCGCCGGTCGCGATCACCACCGATCGCGCCTGGATGCGTTCTCCAGTCCCGAGTTGCACGTGGCACGGGTCGTTGCCGCATTCGAGCTTCACGGCCTCATCGGGGATCAGTACCTCGACTCCGAACTTCTGGGCCTGGCTGAAGGCCCGGCCCATCAGCGCCATGCCGGAAATGCCGGTGGGGAAGCCAAGATAATTCTCGATCCGCGCCGAGGCGCCGGCCTGACCACCGAACGACCGGCAGTCGATCGCCAGCACGGACAGACCCTCCGAGCCGGCATAAACCGACGTTGCGAGACCGGCGGGCCCGGCGCCGATCACCACCACGTCGTAGAGCTTCTCCGCGTCCACCGGACCGACCAGGCCGACGCATCTGCCGATTTGCGATTCGCTTGGGTTCCTCAGGATTTGGCCGGACGGGCAGACGACGATCGGAAGTTCCTCCTCGGTGACGTTGAACCGGTCGACCAGGGTCTTCGCACAACTGTCGTTCGCGGGGTTGAGCTGCAGATAGGGGTGGCCGTTGCGTCGCAGGAAATTGACGATGCGGAGCACATCGGCATGGTCCTCGCTGCCGACGATGATCGGCCCCGCGCCGGATTCGATCAGGCCGACGCGGCGAAGGATCAGCGCGCGCATGATGCGCTCGCCGAGATCGGCTTCGGCGATGAGCAGGCCGCGCAGCTTGTCGGCGGGGATCGCGACCGCCTCGACGTCGGTGAGCGCCTGCTCGTCGACCAGGTAGGGGCGGCCCGAAAGCTGCGCGAGCTCGCCCATGAAATTGCCCCGCTCGTGCGTGACGATGTGCAGCGGCTTTCCGTTTTCGGGGCGCGTGACCTCGACCCGGCCGGACAGGATCAGCATCAGTCCGGGACCGACTTCTCCCCTGCGCACGACCATGTCGCCGGCCTTGTAGCTGCGCGGCTCACCGAACCGCGCCAGCCGAGCGACCTCCGAATCGCCGAAGCGCAAGAACATCTGATCCCCGCGCGCGGTATAGGTGGGTCCAAAATCGTCGGTCACGGGCCTCCCTCAAGATGGTGGCGGTCCGTAACAGTTTCCCCGGCCGAGCGTGAGAGCGCGACTCGGGCGGTGGTTGGGACTAGATCCGCTGCAGGATCTGGCGGAGCGTCGCGCGGATTCGACCAAGCTGCGCAGAATCGAGCTCCCCGAGGACGCCTCTGGCATGCTGGGGCAGATGCTCGGCGGGATCGCCGTGAACGCCGAAGACATAATAATCGAACACCGCCCGCCACACGTCGCGCTGGTCGTCGGGAAGCGCCTTGATCGCGAAAAAGGCGTACATCAGCGCATCGTAGGGATTGCCGCTTTCCGGATGGCGGTCGTTCCACCAATAATTGACGAACAGATTGACCGGCTCGAGCGAGTCGACGCCATGCCACCAGTGGAACGGGATGTAGATCGCATCTCCCGCCGCAAGCTCGGCGGTTTGCGCGACCTTCATCGCCTCGGCGAAACGCGGATAAAGATCGAGGTCGGGGTGGAGCGGATCGACCAGGCTGACGGGAGTGCCCGCCGGCGTGATCTCGAACGGGCCGACGTAGAGGTTCTTGAGCTGATCGGGCGGGAACAGGATGAAGCTCCGTCGGCCCGCGACGACGATGCCGATATTCTCCATCAGATCATAATGCGGCGCGACCCGGATTCGGTTGCCCATCCAGGCGCGCGGAACGACGTCGCCGCCGATGAGGTCGATGCGGTTGTCCTGCTCGAAGCCCGGGAAAATGCCGGGGATCTGCTCCGACTGGACGGCGACGGCATGGGGCCGCGGATTGTCGCGCTCACGCAGCAGCCAGTCGAAGAAGGGATCGAGCTCCGACGTCCCGCGCTGGAAGTTCAGCGCCTGGAAGTCGTCGCGGTAGAGAAACCGGCCCTCGATCTCGGGCGGCCCGATGATCGTCCCCACCGGCCGGTCGACCCTGAAGCGCCTGAGATAGGCAATGAGATCCTCGTCCGAACGCCGCGCCGCGACAACCGCCGGCCAGCTCGACGCAAGGCCGCGAAGCACCGCCGGCTGACCCGCGGGACGGACCGTATCGCGGAAGGTGGCCGGGTCGACGTTCCGGTATTCCGCAATCGGGCGCGGGGCAGGAAGCTCCATTGCCAGAGCCAAAGGCCGGGGCGGCCGCGGCGTCAAGCATCCGTCGGTCGAAAAATGAGCGTCGCAGTAGGACAGCCGTTGCCTTGGCCTTATCTGACGTTAAGGTCGCACCCGCTGCTCGGAATTTCACCGGAGAAATCAAGCTGATGCGCCTTCTCGGCCCGCTCGCCCTGCTCGCTTGCGCAACCATCCTCACGCCGCCGGCGCTGGCTGCGCCCGCCCAGTCGGTCCCGATCCCCACGTTGGTCAGGGACGTGTCGATTCCCCACTCGACCTTCAAGCTTGCGAACGGCCTGACGGTGATCGTCCATGAAGATCACAAGGCGCCGATCGTCGCCGTCAGCGTCTGGTACAATGTCGGATCCAAGGACGAGCCCAAGGGCAAGACCGGCTTCGCCCATTTGTTCGAGCATCTGATGTTCAACGGCACCGAGAATGCGCCGGGCGATTTCTTCAAATATCTGCAGGGGATGGGCGCGACCGATTACAACGGCCAGACCGGCAACGACCGGACGCGCTATTTCGAGACGGTCCCGACCGGCGGGTTCGAGCGGGCCTTGTTCCTCGAGAGCGACCGGATGGGGCATCTGCTCGGAGCGGTGACTCAGGGCGTGCTCGATAACCAGCGAGCTGTCGTCCAGAACGAGAAGAGGCAGGACGACAGCGCGCCCGGGGGCCTCGTCCAATATGCCCTGTTCGGGAACCTGTTCCCGCCGAGCCACCCCTATCACCATACGGTGATCGGTTCGATGTCGGACCTCGACAGCGCGAGCCTGGCCGACGTCAAGCAATGGTTCCGCGACCGCTACGGCCCCAACAACGCGGTGCTGGTGATCGCCGGCGACGTCACTCCGGCGCGGGCGCGGCCGCTGGTCGAGAAATATTTCGGACCGATCCCGCGCGGGCCGGTCAACCGCCCGGCGATGGCCGGCGTGCCGACACTGGCGGCGGCAAGGCATGTCGAGCTCAAGGACCAGCTCGCCTTCACCGTCCTCCAGCGTTACTGGGCGGTCCCCGGTCTGCTCAGCAACCAGGCCGAAGCGCTCGACGTCGGCAGTTCGATCCTCGGCGGGCTTGCGAGCTCGCGACTCTACAAGGCGCTGGTTCGCGACGAGAAGCTCGCGATCCACGTCAGCGCCGGCCTGTCGCCGTTGCAGCGCACCGGCCTGTTCGAGATCAGCGCTTACGTGAAGCCGGGCGTCGACCCGGCTCTGGTGCAGAAGCGAGTCGACGAGATCCTCGCCGACTTCCTCGCCAGGGGCCCAACCGAGGATGAGATCCAGCGCGCGGTCATGAGCGAGGTGTCGAGCCGCATTCGCGGCCTCGAGCAGGTCGGCGGCTTCAACGGTAAGGCCGTCGCTCTGTCCGAAGGCGCGACGCTCGCCGGCGACAGCAATTTCTACAAGAAGACGCTGGCGCAATATGCGGCGGTCACTCCGGCCTCGGTTCGCGCAACGATGCAACAATGGCTGCGCCGTCCCGCGCTCTTCATCACCTTGTCGCCAGGCAAGCGCGAGAATTATCAGGAAGCCAAGGCGGTAGCTGCGGGTACGCCCAAGGTCGACGACACCCTGCCCAAGCCCACCCGAACCATGCCGCCGCTCGCGCCGATCCAGCCGCTGGCGTGGCCGCGCATCGAGCACGCGCGGCTGAGCAACGGGATCGAGGTCGTCTATGCCAATCGCAACGCCGTCCCGCTGACCGCGGTGGCACTTGCGTTCGATGCGGGATCGGCGGCCGATCCGGTGACCGCGCGCGGGCTCGGCTCGATGACCATGGGCCTGCTCGAGCAGGGCACGTCGACCCTGAGCTCGCAGCAGGTCGCGGAGGTCGAGGAGCGCCTAGGCGCCGACGTCAGCGCGAGCAACGACAGCGACCGGTCGACCGTGACCCTGTCGGCGCTTTCGCCCAATCTGAAGCCGTCGCTCGACCTGCTTGCCGATATCGTCGAGCGGCCGGCGTTCGCGCCGTCGGAGGTCGACCGGGTCAAGGCCCAGGCGCTGGCCGGCATCGCCCAGCTGATGAAGGACCCGCAACGGGTCGGCTCGCGAGTCCTTCCGGCGGCCATTTTCGGCAGCCAGCATCCCTATGGCGCTCCCGCGGGCGGCGACCCGGCGGCGATCGCCAGGTTGACCCGCGCCGACCTCGCCGGGTTCCAGCAGCACTGGCTGCGGCCCGACAATGTGAAGATCTTCGTCGTTTCCGACCGGCCGTTGAGCGAGGTCCGGGGCGAGCTCGACGAGGAATTCGGGCACTGGGCTCCGCCGGCATCGCCAAGGGGAGTGAAGAGCTTCCCGGCGCCGCCCGCGCGGCCGACGGCTCCGCGCATCCTCCTCGTCGACCGGCCGGGCGCGCCGCAGTCCACCATCCTCGGCGGCCAGATCCTGCCGATCGATCCATATAGCGACGTCTCGCCGTTCAACATCGCCAACGAGGCATTGGGCGGGGAATTCCTGTCGCGGCTCAACATGGACCTGCGCGAGAGCAAGGGCTGGTCCTACGGCGTGTCGGGGTCGCAGAGCATCCTTCCCAACGGGGTCAGCTACACGATCGAAGCGCCGGTGCAGGCCGACAAGACGGCCGACGCGCTGGTGGCGCTCAACGCCGACCTCGCCGACTTCCTCGGGTCAAAGGGCATTACGTCGGACGAGCTTGGGCTGGCGATCACCAACAGCAGCAATGCGCTGCCAGGTCAGTTCGAAACGTCGGGCGCGCTGCTCAGCGGGATCATGCGCAACGATTTGATGCGCCGGCCGGAGGATTATTACGCCCGGCTCCCGGCGCGCTTCCGCTCGGTGACCGCGGCCGAAGCCGACCGGGCCGCCCGCTCGGCGATCGATCCCAAGGGCTTCACCTGGGTCGTCGTCGGCGATGCCTCCAGGCTCAAGCCCGAGCTCGAGAAGACCGGAATGCCGGTCGAGGTGGTCGAAGCGAACTAGCCGCCGACCCGCCGCGTAGCTAATGTCGGCTTTCGATCCAAAGCGGACACTAGACTGCTCGCGATGCGGTTTATTGCACTTCCGCAGTTCGAGGAGGTCGCAATGCCGATTTTCCTGATCCTGACGGCCTTCACACAAGCTCCGATTGAGAGCCAGCAATGCGAGCACCTTAATGCGGCGGAGGTCTCATCACTCGTTAGACGGGTTGAGGACCAGGTCGACCTTAGTCCCTATGGCCATGCCGAAGGTCGATCCCTTAGCGATCTAGTCAACTATTGGCGCGGAACCTGCTCTGATGAGCGGCTCAAGGCTGGCAAGCGCACCGTCAAGGAACTCGCGGGCTTGCTTCGGTCTTGGACGACGAGGCACTTGGTCCCACTCATGCTCTTGGATGTGGGGCCAAATCTTGCCGCAGCAAAACAAGACGTTGACGTGGCAATTATTGACCAGGCCGCCCGCGAAGACGCCGCAATGAAAGCAACCGCACCAATCGTGCCTGAGAGCGGAATCGGGGTGGCAAATATGTTGAGGTGCGTGCGGCATAAAATGGACACCGGAGAGTTGGATCCAAAACTCTGCTGGGCTTCGTGGGATGGGGCATACTGAGGCAAATCGACAATGTCCGAATTTCACCCAAAGCGTACGTTCCTCTTCAGGTATCGCCGCGCGCCACCAGCGAAGCGAGATTTCTGCGGGAACGGTGCTTGCCAGCGCACCGACAGCGGTAGAAGGGATCGGCGATCAGTCAGGAGTCTGAAATGGTCCGAGGCTTCATAGCAGGCGTCGTCGCAACGCTCCTCGTTGGGTCGGTCGGCGCCTACGTGCTCTTGCAGAGCGGCCTAATTCCGGCGAACGCGGACGCAAAACCTGGCGGCCTCGAGCTGTGGGCAGCCAGCACGTCGCTCGATGCGACCCTTCGCAACCAGGCTCCCAAGAGTGCGAATCCGGTTGCGCTTACCAACGCCAATCTGATCGAGGGTATCACTCTTTATGGCCAGCATTGTGCGATCTGCCATGGCACCGCGGCTGGCGCATCGTCAGCTTCCCCCGTCGCGAAGGGGCTTTATCCAGCGCCTCCGCAACTCGCGGAAGAAGGCGTGGAAGATGATCCCGACGGCGTTTCCTACTGGAAGATAAAACACGGGATTCGCCTGACCGGAATGCCTGCATGGGGACCTAATCTTACGGACCGGCAGATCTGGACTTTGGCTCTATTCCTGAAAAACATGGATAAGCTTCCACCGGAC
>Ga0157369_10008173_pt1 | contig 12005 bp, 8 predicted proteins | sample C25metaG_FD_113461 | JGI IMG/M metagenome (GOLD analysis project Ga0157369, IMG submission 113461) | Corn rhizosphere microbial communities from Kellogg Biological Station, Michigan, USA - C2-5 metaG | ecosystem: Host-associated > Plants > Roots > Rhizosphere > Soil | place: USA: Michigan...
GACCTGACGGAGAACGTCAACACGCTGGCCGGCAACCTCACCGACCAGGTGCGGAACATCGCCGGTGTCACGACGGCCGTCGCGAAGGGCGACCTCACCCAGAAGATCACGGTCGACGCGCGCGGCGAGGTGCTCGCGCTGAAGCAGACGATCAACACGATGGTCGACCAGCTCTCCGCGTTCGCCGACGAGGTGACGCGGGTCGCACGCGAGGTCGGCACGGAGGGCGTCCTCGGCGGCCAGGCGGAGGTCGGCGGCGTCAGCGGCACGTGGCGCGACCTGACCGAGTCGGTGAACGGCATGGCGTCGAACCTCACCGGCCAGGTGCGGAACATCGCCGACGTCACGACGGCGGTCGCGAACGGCGACCTCTCGAAGAAGATCACGGTCGACGTACGCGGCGAGGTCGCCGAGCTGAAGGAGACGGTCAACACGATGGTCGACCAGCTGCGCGCGTTCTCGGCCGAGGTCACACGGGTCGCGCGCGAGGTCGGCACCGAGGGCCGCCTCGGCGGCCAGGCGTCGGTCGAAGGAGTCAGCGGCGTGTGGAAGGACCTGACCGACAACGTGAACGTCATGGCGTCGTCGCTCACCGAGCAGGTTCGCAACATCGCCCAGGTCACGACCGCCGTCGCGACCGGCGACCTCTCGAAGAAGGTGACGGTCGACGTGAAGGGCGAGGTGCTCGAGCTCAAGAACACGATCAACACGATGGTCGATCAGCTCGGCTCGTTCGCCGACGAGGTGACGCGGGTGGCGCGCGAGGTCGGCACCGAGGGCAAGCTCGGCGGGCAGGCGAACGTCAGGGGCGTCAGCGGAACCTGGAAGGACCTGACCGACTCGGTGAACGGCCTCGCGTCGAACCTGACCGGGCAGGTGCGAAACATCGCCGACGTCACGACCGCGGTTGCGAAGGGCGACCTCTCCCAGAAGATCACGGTCGATGCCCGAGGCGAGATCCTCGAGCTGAAGAACACCGTGAACATCATGGTCGACCAGCTCTCCTCGTTCGCCGGCGAGCTGACGCGCGTCGCGAAGGAGGTCGGCACGGAGGGCGTGCTCGGCGGGCAGGCGAACGTCGGCGGCGTCTCGGGCGTCTGGAAGGACCTCACCGACAACTTCAACCAGCTCGCCGCCTCGCTGACGACGCAGGTACGGGCGATCGCCGACGTGTCGACCGCCGTCACCGAAGGCGACCTGACGCGCGAGGTCACGGTCGACGCGAAGGGCGAGGTGGACGCCCTGAAGCAGAACGTCAACCAGATGATCGCGAACCTGCGCGAGACGACCGAGCGCAACGCGGAGCAGGACTGGCTCAACTCGAACCTGGCGCGCTTCAGCGGGATGATGCAGGGCCAGCGCGACCTGCAGACGGTCTCGCGGCTGATCATGTCCGAGCTGACGCCGCTGGTCGGAGCGGGCTACGGCGCCTTCTTCCTCACCGAGGAGGCCGACGAAGAGGGCGGCGAGTCGATGCTGCAGCTGATCGCGAGCTACGGCTACAAGCAGCGCAAGCGCGTCTCCAACCGCTTCAAGTTCGGCGAGTCGCTCGTCGGCCAGGCGGCGCTCGAGCGCCAGTCGATCCTGATCAGCGAGCCGCCCCACGACTACGTCAAGGTCGCGTCGGGGCTCGGCGAGTCGACGCCGCGCAACATCATCGTCATGCCCGTGCTCTTCGAGGACCGGGTGATGGCGGTGACCGAGCTCGCCGCCTTCCAGCCGTTCACGGAGGTGCAGCGCGGCTTCCTCGACCAGCTGGGCGAGACGATCGGCATCGTCATCAACACGATCCAGGCGACGATGCGGACGGAGGAGCTCCTCCGCCAGTCGCAGGGCCTGACGACGGAGCTGCAGGAGCGCTCCGAGGAGCTCCAGTCCCAGCAGGAGGAGCTGAAGCGCGCGAACTCCGAGCTCGAGCAGCAGGCACAGACGCTCAAGGCCTCCGAAGAGCTGCTGCAGACGCAGCAGGAAGAGCTCCAGCAGACGAACGAGGAGCTCGAGGAGAAGGCCCAGCTGCTGGCGGAGCAGAACAACCGCATCGAGATCAAGAACCGGGAGATCGAGCTCGCGCGAGTGGCCCTCCAGGAGCGCGCGGAGCAGCTCGCGCTCTCGTCCAAGTACAAGAGCGAGTTCCTCGCCAACATGAGCCACGAGCTCCGCACGCCGCTCAACTCGCTGCTGATCCTCGCGAAGCTCCTCTCGGAGAATGCGGAGGGCAACCTCACCGGCAAGCAGATCGAGTTCTCGCAGACGATCCACCAGGCGGGGACGGACCTGCTGGAGCTGATCAACGACATCCTCGACCTGACGAAGGTCGAGGCCGGGAAGATGGAGCTGCAGACCGGCGACGTCGCGCTCTCGAACGTCCGCGACTACGTCGAGCGCACGTTCCGGCCGCTCGCCGCCGACAAGGGTCTCGAGCTCAACGTCGAGATCGCCGGAGCGAACGTGCCGCCGACGATCGTCACCGACGAGCAGCGTCTCCAGCAGGTCCTGAAGAACCTGCTCTCGAACGCGGTCAAGTTCACCGAGGTCGGGGGCGTCACGATGCGCATCGAGGTCGCCCCGGACGACGCGCAGTTCGCCTCGCCGTCACTCGACGCAGCGGACGGCGTGCTCGCCTTCTCCGTGGTCGACACCGGCATCGGGATCCCGGAGAGCAAGCTGCGGCTGATCTTCGAGGCGTTCCAGCAGGCCGACGGCACCACCTCGCGCAAGTACGGCGGCACCGGCCTCGGCCTCTCGATCAGCCGCGAGATCGCGCGGCTGCTCGGCGGCGAGATTCGCGTCTCCTCCTCGCCCGGCAAGGGCAGCACGTTCACGCTGTTCCTGCCCTCGCGGCTCGAGCAGACCGCGGTCGAGCCGGCCGACCTGGCCGCGCTCGAAGCGCGCCTCGATGACCTGACCCGGGAGGGCGAAGCGCTGGTGCTCGAGGGGACGGCGCTGCTCGACCGGCCACCGGCGCAGGAGCTCGACCCGGCGCTCCTCCTTCCGAGCGAGGTCGAGGACGACCGCGACGCGCTCGAGCAGGGCGACCGTGTCGTGCTGATCGTCGAGGACGACGCGACATTCGCGCGGACCGTTCTCCAGGTCGCGCGCGAACGCGGCTTCAAGGGCCTCGTCGCGCTGCGCGGCGACTCGGGGCTCGCGCTCGCACGGGAATTCAGCCCCGACGCGATCATCCTCGACATGAGCCTGCCGGTGATGGACGGCTGGACCGTACTCGACCATCTCAAGCACCATCCGGCGACGCGCCACATCCCGGTGCACATCGTCTCGGGCGCCGACGGCCGGACGAACGCGCTCCGCGCGGGAGCCGTCGCGTTCCTGCAGAAGCCGATCGAGAAGGAGCACCTCGGGGCGATGCTCGAGGAGATCTCGACCTTCATCGACCGGAGCGTCCGGAGCCTGCTCGTCGTCGAGGACGACGAGGCGCAGCGAAACGCGATCGTCGAGCTCGTGGGCGGCGGCGACGACATCGAGGTGACCGCGGTCGGCTCGAGCGACGAGGCGCTCGAGCAGCTCCGCGAGCGCCGCTTCGATTGCATGGTGCTCGACCTGAAGCTGCCTCAGACCTCGGGCTTCAAGCTTCTCGAGCAGCTGAAGGAAGACGAGCGCCACTCGACGCTGCCGGTGATCGTCTACACGGGCAAAGAGCTCACTCGCCGCGAGGAGACGCGCCTCAAGAAATACGCGGAGACCATCATCGTCAAGGACGCACGCTCGCCGGAGCGCCTGCTCGACGAGACGTCGCTCTTCCTCCACCGGGTCGAGGCGCGGCTGCCGCAGGCCAAGCGCCGGATGCTCGAGCAGCTGCACGGCGTGTCGGAGGTGTTCAGGAACAAGAAGGTCCTGATCGTCGACGACGACGTCCGCAACGTCTTCGCGCTCACCTCCGTCCTCGAGTCGAACGGCATGCAGGTGATCTTCGCCGAGAACGGCAGGGACGGCATCGAGAGGCTGCGCGCGAACTCGGACGTCGACCTCGTCCTGATGGACATCATGATGCCCGAGATGGACGGCTACGAGACGATGCAGGCCGTCCGGCAGATGCCCGAGTTCAGGCAGCTTCCGATCATCTCGCTCACCGCGAAGGCGATGAAGGGAGACCGGGAGCGCTCGATCGCCTCCGGCGCGTCCGACTACATCACGAAGCCCGTCGACACGGATCAGCTCATGTCGCTGATGCGGGTGTGGCTGTACCACTGAGCGGCTCCGTGGGTCGCGTCCCGTCGGACGCGGCACCCGACGGCGAGCTCGAGCGACTCGAGATCGAGTTGCTGCTCGAGGCCGTCTACCGGCGCTACGGCTTCGACTTCCGACAGTACGCGCGAGCCTCGCTGAAGCGCCGGCTGCACCGGCGGCTGCTGGCAGAAGGGCTCGCCACGATCTCGGAGCTCCAGAGCCGGCTCCTGCACGACCCCGCGTGCATGGAGCAGCTGCTGCTCGATCTCTCCATCAACGTGACCTCGATGTTCCGCGACCCGTCGTTCTACGTCGCGTTCCGCGAGCAGGTGGTGCCCGCCCTCCACACGTATCCGTTCACCCGCATCTGGTGCGCGGGCTGCTCGACAGGCGAAGAGGTCTATTCGCTCGCGATCCTCCTGCACGAAGAAGGCCTGTACGAGCGGACCCGCCTCTACGCGACCGACATCAACGAGCACGTGCTCGCCACGGCTCGAGCGGGCGTCTTCCCCCTCGAGAGAATGAAGCAGTACACGGAGAACTACATCCGCGCCGGCGGGACGCGGGACTTCTCCGGGTACTACGTCGCCGCCTACGACAATGCGCAGTTCTCCCGCGCCCTGCTCGAGAACGTCGTCTTCGCGCAGCACAACCTCGCGATGGACCGCGGATTCAACGAGTTCAACGTGATCGTGTGCCGGAACGTGATGATCTACTTCGACCGGGCGCTGCAGGAACGCGTCCACGAGCTCTTCTACGAGAGCCTCGGCATGTTCGGCGTCCTCGCCCTCGGGCACAAGGAGTCGGTGGGATTCACCTCGTACGCCGACCGCTACGAGGTCGTCGACGCCGACGAGCGTCTCTACCGGAAAACAGCGTGAGGTGTACGAGTTGATCGCGATCGGCACCTCGTGGGGCGGGTTGGACGCAATCAGCCGTCTTCTTACGGGGTTGCACGACGACCTCCATCAGCCGATCGTGGTGGCGCAGCACCGCTCCGCCACGGCCGAGCGGGGCGGCCTCGAGAGGCTGCTCCAGTCCTACACGCGCCGCGTCGTGTCGGACCCCGACGACAAGACCCCCCTCGAGGCCGACCACGTGTATCTCGCGCCTCCCGACTATCACGTGCTCGTCGAGGACGGCCACCTTGCGCTCTCGACGGAGGCGCCGGTGCAGTTCGCGAGACCCTCGATCGACGTGCTGTTCGAATCGGTCGCCGACGCCTACGGCGACCGGGCCGTCGGGATCGTCCTCACGGGAGCGAACGCGGACGGCGCCGACGGGCTCGCACGCATCAAGGCCCGGGGCGGCGTCGCGATCGTCCAGGACCCGGCGACGTCCAAGCGCCGCACCATGCCCGACGCCGCGATCGCCGCGACCGCGGCCGACGCGGTGCTCGAGCTCGACGAGATCCCGGCGTTCCTCTACGGGCTGTGCGTCGAGGTTAGCGCGTGAACGCTGCGGCGAGCATCCTGCTGGTCGACGACCACGAGGAGAACCTCCTCGCGCTCGAGGCCGTCCTCGAGCCGCTCGGACACAGGCTCGTCGCCGTGACGTCCGGCGCCGCTGCGCTCAAGGAGCTGCTCCTCGACGACTTCGCGTGCATCCTGCTCGACGTCCAGATGCCCGACCTCGACGGCTACGAGCTCGCAGAGCTGATCAAGCGGCGCGAGCGCTCCGCGCACATCCCGATCGTCTTCGTCACGGCGCTCTCCCACGAGGAGCAGCACCTCTACCGCGGCTATTCGGCCGGCGCCGTCGACTACATCTTCAAGCCGATCGACCCCAACGTCCTGCGCTCGAAGGTGTCGGTCTTCGTCGAGCTCTGGGAGAAGAACGTGCAGCTCCAGCAGCAGGCCGAGCAGCTCCACGAGCAGGAGCTCACAGCGGTCGCGCAGGCGAGCGACGAGCGCTACCGGCAGCTCGCGGACGCGATGCCACAGATCGTGTGGACAGCCGACGTCGACGGCAACGCGACCTATTTCAACAGGCGCTGGTTCGAATACACGGGGACGATGCCCGACGACGCGGGCCCGCAGATCTGGCACGCGGTCGTCCATCCCGACGACCTGCCGACGGCCGTCTCGCGGCGCGACGAGACGCTCCGGAGCGGAGGCACGTTCGAGGTCGAGTACCGCTTTCGCAGGACCGACGGAAGCTACCGGTGGCACCTCGGACGCGCGGTGCCGATTCGAGGCGCAACGGGCAGCATCGAGTTCTGGGTCGGCACCGCGACCGACATCCACGACCGGAAGCTGGTCGAAGACCAGCGCAGCTTCATCGTCGGAGTCGGCGACACCCTCGCGCAGGGCCTCGACTACCGCGAGACCCTGAAGCGCGTCGCCGACCTCGCGGCGGGCGAGATCGCCGACTGGTGCTCGGTCCACATCGTCGAGGCGGACGGAGCCGTGATCCAGCTCGCCGTCTCGCACACCGACCCGGCCCGCGTGACGTTCGCGCGAGAGCTCCAGGAGCGTTACCCGGACAATCCGGACGCGCTCACAGGCGTGCCGGCGGTGATCCGGCGCGGCGAGCCCGAGCTGATCCCGGAGATCACCGACGAGATGCTTCGCGCGGCGGCGCTCGACGAGCTGCACTTCGACCTCGTGATGGAGCTCGGCCTTCGCTCGTACATCTGCGTCCCGCTGAAAGGGCGTGAAGGCGTGCTCGGCGCGATCACGCTCGTCTCGTCAGAGTCCGGCCGCCACTTTGGCGCCGATGACCTGCTGCTCGCAGAGGAGCTCGCGCGCCGCGCCACGACCGCGATCGAGAACGCCCGCCTCTTCCGCGCCGCGGAGGAGCGCGCCCAGGCGGCCCGGGTGCTCGCCGCGATCGGCGACGGCGTCCTGCTCGTCGACCGGCTCGACCGGGTGCGTCTCTGGAACCGCGCCGCCGAGCGGATCACGGGCCTCGCTGGGACGGACGTGATCGGACGCAGTGTCGCAAGCGCCATTCCCGGCTGGGAGACCATCGAGCCGCGCCTGTCGGTCGCCCGCGCGGGGCAGGCCGGCCGGGCGGAGAGCGTGCCGCTCGAGCTCGGCTCACGTGAGCTGTGGCTCTCCGTCTCCGCCGTCGGCTACGAGGACGGCACGGTCTATGCGTTCCGCGACCTCACCGAGGAGCGTGCGCTCGAGACGATGCGACAGGACATCGTGGCGACCGTGTCCCACGAGCTCCGGACGCCGCTCGCCGCGATCTACGGCGCGGCGCTGACGCTGCGGCGCGACGACATCGAGCTCGAGACGCAGCTGCACGAGAAGCTGCTCGAGGTGATCACCGAGGAGTCCGACCGCCTCGCCGCGATCGTCAACGACCTTCTGCTCGCAAGCCAGCTCGACACCGGGACGATCAAGGCGAAGATCGAGCGCTGCGACCCGCAGGAGATCGCGCAGCTCGAGGTGGACGCCGCCCGAACGCACCTGCCCGAGAACGTCGAGCTCGCGCTCGCCGCGCCGGAGGAGCTGCCGGCCGTCGCGGCGGATCCCGGCCAGTTGCGGCAGGTGCTCTCCAACCTGATCGACAACGCGATCAAGTACTCGCCGCAGGGCGGGACGGTGACGGTGACGCTCTCGCCGAACGAGCGGTCCGTCCGGTTCTCGATCACCGACTCGGGACTCGGGATCCCGCAGGCCGACCAGCGGCGGATCTTCGAGAAGTTCTATCGCCTCGACCCCGGCATGAGCCGCGGGATCGGCGGCACCGGCCTCGGCCTCTACATCTGCAGGGAGCTCGTGCGCCGGGTCGACGGCAGGATCTGGGTCGAGTCGGACGGCTCGTCCGGCTCCACCTTCCACGTCGAGATCCCCCAGGAGCGTGCCGCCCCGCGCACGAACGGCAGCCGGCAGGAGACCGTCTCGGCGGCCTGACGGCGGCCCGGCGGGCCGGGGCGGGCGGCTCAATCCGCGGCTAGTCTGTGCCGGCTTGGGGGGTCCCGGCACGTACCGGATCCTCGTCGCCGAGGACGACGAGGCCTTTCTCAGGGCACTCGAGAGGGCCCTCACGGCCGACCCTCGATTCGTCGTGGCGGGCCGCGCGCAGAACGGCCGTGAGGCGGTCGAGCTCGCCCGCCGGCTCCGGGTCGACGCGGTCGTGATGGACATCGAGATGCCGGAGGTGGACGGCGTCGAGGCGACGCGTCTCATCGCCCTCGAGCGGCCCGGCCTGCCCGTGATCGCGATCAGCGGCCACGACTACGAGGAGCGGGTGCTCGAGATCCGTGCCGCAGGCGCGGTCGACTACGTGCGGAAGGCGCGGCTCCAGGAGGACCTCCCCGACGCGCTCGCGGCTGTCCTCTGCACCGCGAAGGCGTAACGCGTCTGCAAGCCGGAGGTGGGGATCGAACCCACGGCATCCTCTTTACAAGAGAGGTGCTCTACCACTGAGCTACTCCGGCACGCACCGCAGAGTAGCGCGCCCTACAGCAGGACTTCGCGCGTCTTCTGGTGCGTGATGATCTTGCGCTTCACCCGCTGCAGCGCGTTGTCGATCGTCTTCGTGTCGCACTCGAGGCGCTCGGCCATCTCCTCGTAGGAGGCTCCTTCGAGGTAGAGGCGCAACGCATCCGCCTCGAGCGAGGACAGGCCGGTGCCGAGACAGAAGACGAGGCTCTGCAGCTCCTCGGTCGAGATCACCATCACCGACGGCTCGCGCACGCCGGGGCCCGGCAGCGCGTCGCCGAGCGTGCAGTCGCCCTCACCGTCCTGACCCGCAGGCGTGTGGCTGAACGACACGTAGGTGTTGAGCGGCGCGTGCTTGAAGCGCGTCGCGGTCTTGATCGCCGTGATGATCTGTCGCGTCACGCAGAGCTCGGCGAAGCTCCGGAACGACGTCTCCTTGTCCGGACGGAAGTCGCGCACGGCCTTGTAGAGACCGATCAGGCCCTCCTGGACGAGGTCCTCGGAGTCGCCGCCGGCGAGGAAGTACGAGCTGGACTTGAGCCGGACGAAGCCGGTGTAGCGCCGCATCAGCGCGTCCATCGCGGTGCCGTCGCCGTTCCGTGCCTTCATCACGAGCTGCAGATCCTCCAGCTCTCGTTGAGCCTTCTGCGGTGTCTGCGCTGTCGCGGTGCGTGCTGTGCGAGCGGCCACGGCGTTCCCCCGGTGTCGTCGTGGGGTGAAGTCTCACCCTCAGGTTGAGGGCGACGATAGCAAGCGCTCGAAGGTATTACAAGTCCACTTGCGATGGACCCAATGTGCTACGAACACCTGTTCGGTCGGCGGTTTCAGCCTCCGCGACGCAGCCGCTCGAGTCGCGCGAGCGTGTCGGCGTCGAGCCGGTCACGCAGGTCGCCGCGCCCGCGGTCGGCGTGCTCCGGCTGCACGAGCTCGGACAGGAAGACGCGCGACGAGAGCTTCCGCACCTCCGCGCCCGACGTCCCGCGCACGGCCTCGTCGGAGGAGACGACGGCCACCTGCTCTCGACCGCGATGCTCGGCGGCGAGCCGCTCGAGCATCGCGTCGGCGTCCGGCGCGTAGCGAACGGCGAGGGGCCCATGCTGCTCGTCGGCGCCGTGACCGTCGAAGACGAGCACGCCGCGCGCCCCCTTCACCGCCACCCAGCCTGCGAGCAGGTCGCGCAACTCGTCCGTCGAGGCGAAGCCGCCCGCATGCAGGAGGTTGAAGCCGTCGAAGAGGTAGAGCGTCGGCTCAGCCACCGCGCTGCCTGCGCGCCTCGTAGAGGAGCACCGCCGCCGCGACGCTGACGTTGAGCGACTCGACGTCACCGAACTGCGGGATCGAGACTTCGAGATCGCACGTTCGCCGCACGAGCGGCCGCAGTCCCTTGCCCTCGGCGCCGAACACGAACGCGAGCCCGCCCGAGAGATCGGCCTGCCACATCGGCGTCCCCGAGCCGCCGGCCGCGGCGGCGATCCAGAGGTCGCCGCCCTTGATCTCCTCGAGGTAGCGGGCGAGGTTCGTCACGACGGCGACCGGCAGGTGCTCGACCGCTCCGGCCGAGGCGCGGCAGACGGCCGGTGTGACGCGGGCCGAGCCGTGGGCGGGCAGGACGACGCCGGTCGCGCCGGCGCCCTCGGCGCTTCGGCACACCGCGCCGAGGTTGCGCGGGTCGCTGACCTGGTCGAGGCATGCGAGGAGCGGGCGCTCGCCGGCGGCGAGCTCGTGGGCGTCCGCGTAGTGGTACGGCTCGCACCAGGCGACGACGCCCTGGTGGTCGCGCGTGCCGACCGCCTCGGTCAGGTCGCGCTCGAGCTTCAGGTGGGCTCGCGGCTGCTTCGCCTCCCGGAGCCAGGGCTCGGCCTTGAGGGCGCGCTCGGTGGCCCAGAGCTCGAGCACCTCCCGGTTGCCGCCCCGGAGCGCCTCGCGCGCCGCGCGGCGCCCGTAGACCTGCTCGCGGGTCACGGGCGGACGAGCCGGTAGCCGCCGCCGGGATCGTCCCGGACCTCCCAGCCGAGCGCGAGGAGCTCGTCTCGGAGCCGGTCGGCCCCGGCGAAGTCCTTCGCGAGGCGTGCCGCGCGGCGCTCCTCCGCGAGGCCGACGACCGCAGCGGGCGGGCTCTCGGTCTCCACGGCGAGGCCGAAGAGCGCGAGCGCCCGCCGCAACTCGACGACGCGGCCGCCGCGGCGCCAGTCGTGCAGCAGCGCGAGGGCCTCCGGCGTGTTGAAGTCGTCGTCCAGAATCGTCTCGAGGCGGCTCCATTCCTCCGGCGAAGGCTCGCCCGAGCCGGGCTCGAGCAGCGCGTTCTGGAACGTCGCCCATTGCGCCTTCGACTGCGCGAGCGTCTCGTCGGTGAAGTCGACCGGCTTTCGCCAGTGGGCGCTCAGGAAGAGGAGGAGTGCGACCTCCCTCCCCCACGTGTCGAGCACGTTGCGGATCGAGACGTCGTTTCCGAGCGACTTGGACATCTTCTCGCCGCCGAACTCGAGCATCCCGTTGTGCATCCAGAGCCTCGCGAACTCGTGACCGAGCGCAAGCGACTGCGCAAGCTCGTTCTCGTGATGCGGGAACACGAGGTCGAGCCCGCCGCCGTGGATCTCGAAGACCGGCCCGAACGACGCCTCGGCCATCACCGAGCACTCGATGTGCCAGCCCGGCCGGCCGCGCCCCCAGGGCGAGTCCCAGGCGGTGTCCTCGCCCGGCTTCGTCGCCTTCCAGAGCGCGAAGTCGCGCGGGTCGCGCTTCAGCGGATTCGGTTCCTGCTCCTCCACCTGGTCGGGCCGCTGCCCCGACAGCCGGCCGTACCCGGGGTCGCCCGGCACGCTGAAGTAGACGTCGCCCTCGACCGCGTACGCGCTCTCGCGCCCGACGAGCTCCTCGATGAAGCGCACGATGCCGTCGATGTGCTCGGTCGCCTTCGGCAGCCCGTCGGGCATCCCGAGCCCGAGGCCACCCGTGTCCTCGAGGTACCACTGCGTCGCCCGCGCGGCGAGCTCGGCGCTCGCGCCCGGCGCGGCGTCGTAGATCTTGTCGTTCACGTCGGTGATGTTGTGGACGAGCGTCGCCTCGTAGCCCCGCGCGCGCAGCCAGTCGCGGAGCCACATGCCGACGACGAACGGGCGCGCGTTGCCGATGTGCGCGCGCTGGTACACGGTCGGGCCGCAGAAGTACATCCGGATCGGCCCGGGAGGAGGCGGCAGCTCCTCGATCCGCCGCGAGAGGGTGTCGTAGAGGCGCACCGCTGGCCAGCCTAGAGGCTTGCGCGCCGCAACAGCTCCTCGGGAGGAAGCGCTGCGATCACGGCCGCGAGCTCGGGCCCGCGGTCGCGCCCGGTGAGCGCGAGTCGCAGCGCCTTCAGGTCGCCGCCGACCGCCTTCAGCTCGCGCACCACGGCACGCGGCTCGAGCCCGCGCTCCACGAGCTCGC
>Ga0157369_10008174_pt1 | contig 12004 bp, 11 predicted proteins | sample C25metaG_FD_113461 | JGI IMG/M metagenome (GOLD analysis project Ga0157369, IMG submission 113461) | Corn rhizosphere microbial communities from Kellogg Biological Station, Michigan, USA - C2-5 metaG | ecosystem: Host-associated > Plants > Roots > Rhizosphere > Soil | place: USA: Michigan...
CGACTCAGCGGAGTCGATGACCGTAATGCCGCGAGGAGCCGCGCGTTCGATAAGCGTGCGCAGCAATGGATAGTGCGTACAGCCAAGAACGAGGGTGTCGGCGCTCATGCCGGCGGCAGCGGCGTCGCTCGTAAGTTCGCCGAGGTAGATGCGAACAACTGCATCGGTGACGTGGTGATTGATCCAGCCTTCTTCCACAAGAGGAACGAGCAGGGGACAGGCTTTCTCATAGGCACGGAGATTTTTCGCGGCACAGGCGGCCTTGTAGGCATGGCTCTGTACCGTGGCGTCGGTCGCCACCACGAGGACATCGCCGGTCTGGGAGGCGTCGCGGGCTGCGGAGGCGCCAGGCTCGATGACCCCAAGCACAGGAACGGGAACAGCATCCTGGATTGCGTCGAGGGCGAGCGCGCTGGCGGTGTTGCAGGCAATGACGAGAAACTCGGCGCCCTGTTCGCGGACGAGGAATTGGGCACTCTCCGCCGCATAGCGAGCGACCGTGCGGCGCGACTTGGAGCCGTAGGGCAGACGGGCGGTGTCGCCAATGAAAGCGAAACGCGCGTGTGGCAGCTTCTGGATGAGTGCGGCGAGAACGGTGAGCCCGCCGAAGCCGGAGTCAAATACGCCGATGGTGGGAGTGGTGGAGAGAGTTGGTGTCAAAGCCTGGTTCCTTCCACCGGCGCGGCCTCGCTGGTCAGGTAGGTACGGGTAAGATCGGCGTGTCCGGCAAGGGTAGGGCGCTCAACCCCATCCACGAGGAAGCGGACCTCCGTCACGTTGGGGAGGTTCGAGCGAAGTGTGGCGCAGATGGAAAGTACGGTCAGCGATTCGGTCTCGAGTCCGGCGGGATGGCTGGCCGCGAAGGTGCCAGTCAGGTTGACGACTGCCAGTTGATCGCCAGGGTCTCTTGCGCCTTGCGCACGCAGCAGGAAAACCTGCGCGACGGATGCAGCGCCGCCCGTGACCTGGTGGGTGGATTCGGGCGCAGCATACAGATCAAGAAGCTTGCCGAGAACCGCGCGGGCGCGGGCGCCAGGGTCGGCGGGCAGTGGAAGCGAGTGGACCTGGGGAACGAGCGAGTTGTCCAGGTCGTTGGCGACCACCAGCGTCGCCTGCTCAGCAGGGGCGACCACCGGGGCAGCCGTTGGGGCGACGGTCTGACCGGTAAGCAGGCGTTTGTGAGCGCGCTCGCGAAGTTGCCATAGCTTCAATCCCATGCCGAGGGCGGCGATAAGCAGGATGACAAAAAGGATCTTCTGATAGCGCGGAATCACTGCTGGCGTGCCTCCGTGCGGCTGGGGTCATAACGCCACTCGAGAACGGCAGCGGCGAGCGCGGTGGCCACCTGGGCCTGGTAGTCGGGATTGTCGGGCTCCGCAGTGATCTTTTTGTCAGGATCGCGCTGAGGGCCAAGTTCGACCGCAAGGGCCGGGCAGGTCATGCTTTCGACGCCAGGCAGCGGGATCCGACCCAGCGTGACGTTGAGACCGGCATGGGTGAGCGCTGAGTTGACCGCTCCGGCAAGCGCCAGGCTGCGCGTTTCCCAAGCGGCCTGTGCGGTCTTCCAGGGCATGAAGCGGGTGGGCGGTGCGGGTGCGAGCGAGGATGCAAAGAGATGCACCCCGGAGCCGCTTTCCGTCACGTGCAGACTGAGGCAGACGGCTGCGCTGGCGTGATTGGCAATTTCAGCGCGGTGATTGAGGTCCACGGAAGCGTCGTTCTCTCGAGTCGTGACTACCTGGAAGCCACGAGCTGCGAGCAGCGAGCGCAGGCGGACACTGAGTGCGAGGTTCGCCGCTTTTTCGAGCTGGCCGCTGGAGAGGTGGGCGCCGGTGTCGTCGCCGCCGTGGGCAGCATCGATAACAACGACGAAACGGGTGCCCGATGTCGGCGGAGCCTGTTGTGCGCCAGATTGCAGGGAAAGACCCCCGGCAACAAGCACCGCGATCGCTCTACTCCAGTGCATAGATCGTGAGGCCGCTCAGCAGCTTCGGATAGAAGTCGGTGGATTTCTGCGGCATCACGGAGCCGGCGAAAGCGACTTCCCGCAGTTGCTCCATGGTTACCGGGTTGGTAAGGAAGGTAATCTCGGCTTCCCCGCGCCGCACTTGATCGACGGCCTCGCCGGCGTCCCGAAGGTACCGGATGTTGGTCTGTTCGCGAACCTTCTCCGCGTCGAGGCCGAGAAGCTTGTCGAGAATGATGGTGTGCAGGTGGCTCAAGTCGAGCTGCCGCTGGTGTTCTGGAAGCTCCGCGAGCGGCCCGGCCACCGCTTCGGGTCTCGAACGCAGCAGCAGAGCGCCTTTCTGGGTAACGGCAACGAATGCGGTGCGCTTCTCTTTGCGCAGGGTTTCAATGTAGCCGGCAGCCTCGGAATCTCTCAAGTTCTCAACCGTGAAATACTGCTCGGCCGCCTTGGCGAAGCCCGCGGGATCAAATCCGACCAAGCTGTGCACCACCCGGTGTGTAGGCAGGATCACCAGCCCGTCAGAGTCCATGTTCACGAAAGTCATCATGACGGCGGCTTCAGGGTACGGCGGCTGCGGCAGATTGTTCGCGTTGTGCTGAGACCTGGCTGGGGTAGCGGGGGCGTGTTCCTTTGAATAGTTCAGCGCTGTCTCGTACCGGTGGTGGCCATCGGCGATGATGAGCTTCTTATCCGCCATGGTGGTCGTCAGTATCCGGATCACGGCCGGATCGCTGACACGCCAGACGCGGTGCAGAACGCCATATTCATCCGTAACTTCCGCGTCAACCGGACCGGCTCCCTCGTAGAGGAGCTTCTCTACCGTGCCCGCCGGGTCGGAGTAGAGCATGAAAATCTGGCCGAAGTGCGCACGTGTACCTTTCAGCAGGTTCAGGCGGTCGCTTTTCGGCTTGGAGAGGGTCTGTTCATGGCGAAAGACGACCTGGTCGGCGTACTCGTGCAGCTTGCCGAGGGCGATAAAGCCGCGGCGCTCCTTCACCTCATCCGAGCCGGGAACCCGAAACCGCTGGGAGTAGGCAAACAGGCAGGGGTCCTTCTCCTGAACAAGGATGGACCGCTCGCGCCAGGCCTTGAAATCGCGGGCGGCGCGTGTGTACACGCTCTCACCTCGTTCAGCATCAAACAATTCGGGCAGTCCGAGAATAATGCGGACGAGGTTGTAAGGACTGCGCCCGTAATACGCTTCCTGCATGGCCGGTGAAATTTTGTCGTAGGGCTGGGTGACGACGTCTTCAAGACGGACGGCCGATGGATTATAGCGCCATGCGCGGAACGGATAGATACTTGCCATGCGAAAGGGCTTGCTCCCTCAGAAAAAAGCAGAATTACTGCCCCAGATCCTCTATGTAGAAGTACTGCCGGGACTGTCGCTTAGAGTCGATTGTATCGCAGCGTGGATGACGGATTTCGGGAAGGCAACGTCAAAGAAAATGAGGGCATCAGTGGAGAAGCGCGGAGCTTCCCCCGAGCGTGCTAATATCGCCATCATTCCCTGGTGCAAGCCCATGAAACCACTCCTCCACCGCTCCGAGGTGTCACCCCGATCGAACCGGGCCCCACGGCTGACGCTGATCTGCATTCTGGCGCTGATGAGTTTCTGTGCTTGCTCAGGTCGTGCGCAGGATGATCCGCTGAACAAAGTCCATGTCCCGCCACCCACGACAACCACACCCACCGTGGGAGCACCTGCCGGGGTAGATGCCCCGATCACCGTCGGGCCGGCTTCCGGCAAAGCCAAACCGGGATCGCTGATTCGCATGAATGTGGATATGGTGCTGGTGCCGGTGACCGTTACCGACCCCATGAACCGGTTGGTTACAGGGTTGGAGCAGGAGGATTTTACAGTTTTCGAGAACAACGGCTCGCAAAAGATCAAGAGTTTCGCTGCGGAGGACGCGCCGGTTTCTATCGGAATCATCTTCGATTTGTCGGGATCCATGAATTCGAAGCTGATACGCGCTCGCGAGTCGATACTGCAATTTGCAAAGACGGCGAATCCCGAAGATGAGTTTTTCGTGATCGGATTTAACGACAGGCCGGAGTTGATCGAAGACTTCACCAATTCCGTTGAAGAAATTCAGGCCCGGCTCGCTACCGTGCGCAGCGGACATCGCACAGCCCTGCTGGATGCGATCTACTACGGCGTCGCCAAGATGAAAGAGGCCAAGCACGAGCGCAAGGCCCTGCTGGTAGTTTCCGACGGCGGCGATAACCGGTCTCGCTATACCGAGGGCGAGGTTCGTGCCCAGGTGCGCGAGTCAGACGTGGAGATCTATTCCATCGGCATCTTCGATCCCTATGCGGCGACTCCGGAAGAGCGGACAGGCCCAATTCTATTGAACGAGCTTTGCGAAGAAACTGGCGGAAGACTCTTCAGGGTGGACGATATTTCGGAAATGAGCGACATTGCGGAGAAGATTTCCACCGAGTTGCGCAATCAGTATGTGATCGGCTATACACCCAAGAACATCTCGCGTGACGGCAAGTGGCGTAAAGTGAAGGTGAAGCTCACCCCGCCATCGGGTTTGCCTCCACTGACGGTCCATGCTCGAACCGGATACTATGCGCCCTTGCAATAAAGCGGTCGTCTCTTTTCTCATCCTGGTTTTCACACTCTCTCTTGAGGCGCAACAGCAGCCTGCGAAGCCTTCTGCGCCCGCCGCGCGAACCCAGGCTCCTTCGCTGACGGTCGATCGCGACCCGGTACGCTCGCCAGATGGGGAGGCTCCGGCAACACCGGCAGGCGAGCCGCTGAAAAAGGAAGGCGAAGGCTACGTTCTGCACACCGATGTGGAAGAGGTGATTTTGAACGCCACAGTGCTGGCGGGCAGTCAGCTTGTGCAGAATCTCAAGAAAGACAACTTCCAGGTATACGAAGACGGCGTAAAACAGAACATCGTCAGCTTTCAGCACACGGACCTGCCGGTCTCGATCGGCCTTGTGGTGGATAACTCCGGATCGATGTCAAAAAAACGGCCCTCGGTGAACAAGTCCGCTCTCGACCTTGTCGAGGCATCGAATCCGCAAGACGAAGCTTTTGTCGTCAACTTCTCTGATGAAGCCTATATCGACCAGGAATTCACTTCCAACGTAAGCAAGCTGCGCGATGGTCTCTCCCACATCGAATCGCGAGGCGGAACGGCACTGTACGACGCGGTAGTGGCTTCGGCCGACAAGCTGGTTGCAGATGGTAAGCGGCCCAAGCAGGTGCTGGTGATCATCACCGATGGCGAGGACAATGCCTCGACGCTTACGCTGGAGCAGACCATCCGTCGCGTACAGGAGCTTTCAGGGCCGGTGATCTACTCCATCGGCCTGCTCTTCGGCGACGAAATGAGTCGTGCCGAGGTGAGGCACGCGCGCCGCGCGCTGGAGATGCTTTCAACCGAGACGGGCGGCATCGCATTCTTCCCAAAATCGATCGAACAGGTGGATGACATCGCCGCCGAGGTGGCGCGCGATATCCGGAGCCAGTACACCATCGGATATCGCTCGGACAAACCATCCACCCAGCCCGGCTTCCGCCGTGTGCAGGTGACAGCCGAAGCCCCGGGTACGGGCAAGCTGACCGTGAGAACGCGAACCGGGTACTTCCCGGAGCGGACAAGACGGACCGGCGCGACAAAGAAGTAAAGAAGCCGGATACGCTAAACTAACTTCCCATGGCAGTCGAAAGCCCCTCCACCCCCTTTGCCCGAATTGCAGCCGACATAACCCAGCTGGTGGGCCACACGCCAATGCTGCAACTGGGCAGATTGTCGCCTTCCGGCACAGCCGACGTCTTTGCAAAACTTGAGTTCCTGAATCCCGGCGGGAGCGTCAAGGACCGCGCGGCGCTGGGGATGATTCTCGATGCCGAAGCGAAAGGCTTGCTGCGGCCCGGCTGCACGATTGTGGAGGCCACGGCAGGCAATACCGGCGTGGGCCTCGCTCTCATTGGCGTGAACCGCGGATACAAAGTGAAGCTGTTTGTGCCGGAGGGGTTCGCGGAGGAGAAGTGCATCCTGATGCGCGGATTTGGGGCGGAGGTGGTCCGCACGCCCGAGGCCGACGGGATGGCCGGAGCCATCCGTGAGGCGAACAAATTAGCCGACTCAATTTCCGGCGCCTTCATGGCGGGACAGTTTACGAACCAGGCCAATCCGAAATTCCATCACGACACCACTGGCACGGAGCTCTGGGAACAGATGGAAGGCCGCGTGGACGGCTTCGTCGGCGGCGTTGGCACCGGCGGAACCTTCTCAGGCGTCGCGCAGTTTTTGAAAGAGAAGAACGCGGCCATTATCACGGTTGCGGTGGAGACGCAGGGATCGATTCTGCAGGGCGGCGAGCCGGGCAAGCATCGCGTCGAAGGCATCGGCGTGAGTTTTATACCCGAAACGTTTCATCGCGACGTCTGCGATCGCATCATGAAGGTCAGCGACGAAGACGCATTCGCAATGGTGAAGCGGCTTGCAGCCGAAGAGGGCGTGCTCGGCGGATCCAGCGCAGGCGCAGCAGTTCATGCGGCTGTGGAACTGGCGCGGGAGCTGGGCGCGGGCAAGCGGGTCGCGACGATCATCCCCGATTCAGCGGAGCGGTATCTTTCGAAGAATGTCTTCGAGGGCGGAGTGTAAAGGCAAGGAGCAGGGATAAAGAAACAACAGACACTCCCGTAGTGCGAATCTCCGCTTCTTAGCTAACCGGGTTCCGGATTGGCCTACGCTCTCATTCCCGCGTGGGTGCAGCCCTCGTGGCCGCAGGTGCAGACAATCTCAATTTTGTCGGCGATTCCCTCGCAGTGGGCGCTGCAGTATTTTTCTTTATCGGGCGCAGGACAGGTGCAGGCAGGGTTTGCGCACTTTTTGGGAGTACTGGCCATTCTAGCCTCCTTAAATGCCCGAAAAGGCTCCGGACATAGCCGGATACGATGCTGAATCCAGAAAAAGGGATGCAGGGCAGAGTCACGGGTGTCCTCCGGATCGGCGGTCCGAGGTGGCGCCGCGATAAGCTAGATCAGAGGAAGCCTGGAGTTCCAAGCCCATCATGTCAAAACAGAAATATGCAACCCTTGCAGTGCATGCCGGGCAACAGCCCGATCCGCTGACCGGAGCGGTCAATGTTCCCGTTTATTTGACTTCTACTTTTGAATTGACGGGGATCGAATCGAACAGGGGATACGACTACTCGAGGGCCGGGAATCCCACTCGTGCGCGGGTTGAGGAAGCGCTGGCTGCGCTCGAGGGTGGTATATGCGGGCATGCCTTCGCCAGCGGAATGGCGGCAATCTACGCCCTGGTGGCGACGCTGCGGGCAGGCGACCACGTCATCTGCTCGGCCAACGTCTATGGCGGGACGGCGCGGCTGTTCAATATGATCGTGCAGCACTATGGAATTGCCATCGAGTATGTCGATACGGCCGACCTCGACGCGGTCAAGGCGGCGATCAAGCCAAACACAAAATTGATCCATATCGAGACGCCGACCAATCCGCTGATGGTGCTGACAGATATCGCCGCGGTATGCGAGATCGCGCATGCAAAGTGCGTAGAAGTAAGCGTCGACAACACCTTTATGTCGCCGGTGCTGCAAAGCCCGCTCGCCCTTGGAGCCGATGTGGTGATGCACTCCACAACGAAGTTCTTGAATGGCCACTCGGATGGACTTGGCGGTGCGCTGATCGGAAGTAAGCCGGAGCACAATGATCGCTTCCTGCTGGTGCAGAAGGCGGCCGGGGGCATCATGTCGCCGTTCGAGTCGTTCCTGCTGCTACGCGGCATCAAAACGCTGGTTCTCCGCATGAAGCAGCACGAGGAGAATGGACGCGCGGTAGCGGACTTTCTCTCAACGCAGAGCAAGCTCACACGCTTGAATTACCCAGGGTTGAAGAGCCATCCGCAGCACGAACTGGCCAAAAAGCAGCAGCGCGGATTCGGTTCGATGCTGAGCTTCGACCTGGGCTCGAGGGCGAATGCGGGAAAGTTCCTCGGCGCGCTGAAATTGTTCTTGAATGCGGAGTCGCTGGGCGGCGTGGAGTCGCTGGCATCTCACTCGGCGACCACAACGCACGCGGCGCTCACGGATGAGGAGCGCGCCAGCGTCGGCATCACCGAGGGCCTGGTGCGGCTGTCCGCCGGCATCGAGGACAAGGAAGATTTGATTGCCGATCTGGAACAGGCGTTGAAGGCGGTGTGAATCTCGCACTGGCTTTAGCTATGAGCTTGTGGCGATCGCAGGCTGATCGTACTGCACACCATCAAGAACGGGAGGGCTTGGAATGGCCAACTCGGATGCAGCCTTGCGGAGATTGGTCGTTGCTATCGCATCAGGGGACGTTACAGAGTGCTCGAACTTGCTGGCGGACAGTCCAGAACTTGCGCGTGCTCGCTTTGAGGTCACAAATGCGACGCGCCAATCCGCAACAGATAACTTCATCGCTGAGCTCGGTAAGTACATCTATCGCGGGGATACTGCCCTGCATTTTGCGGCGGCCGCGCACAACGAAGAACTGCTGCGAAAGCTGATTGCAGGCCGGGCGGATGTTCGCGCGAAAAACCGGCTGGGAGATGAACCGCTGCATGCTGCTGCGATTGGGAATCCAAACGCAAATCGCTGGAACCCGGCCTCGCAGGTGGCGACAATCGCGGCTCTCGTCGAAGCGGGTGCGGATCCCAACGCGGTGAACAAGCTGGGAGTCTCGCCACTCCACAAAGCGGTGCGAACCCGTTGCGCCGAGGCTGTTCGGATTCTGCTTGCTTCGGGTGCTGATGCTGCGAAGAAGAACAAACGCGGGTCGAACGCGCTGGCGCTCGCACGTACCAACAGTGGACGTGGCGGTTCCGGATCACCGGAAGCGAAGGCTCAGCAGCTTGAGATCATCCATCTGCTCGAGAGACCTGCAGCCCGTAGCCTCTAGCTGGTCCTTGCCAGCGGTGTTACCGCCTGCAGGCTACAGGCTTTCTTTCTGTAGAATCGTCTGAGTGAACCGCGACAGCAGCCCTGCATTCACACTGGTTCAGCGCATTGTGCTGGCGATAGTGCCGCGCATTGTCTGGTCACTGCTCTGGGTCTTCGGGCGAACATGGCGCTTTGAAGTAATCGCGGAAGAGGGTGTCACGCCGGTTCTTTTCGGTGAAAAACCGGGGCCGGAGATCTACTGCTTCTGGCATCAGTGCGTGCTTCCCTGCACGGTGTACTTCCGCAAATCGAATGCCGTGATTCTCATCAGCCGGAGCTTCGATGGTGAATTGATTACGCGCATCCTGAAACTGTTTGGCTTTGATGCGGTGCGCGGGTCAAGTTCGCGGGGTGCGCGCGAGGGATTGCTCGGGCTGAAGCATGTCATCGAAACAGGACGCACGGCCATCTTTACTGCGGACGGGCCGCTGGGGCCGATTTATCAGACCAAGATGGGACCGATCAAGCTGGCGCAGACAACGGGCGCGCCGATCGGCGCATTTCATTTGCAGCCGGAGCGGGCCTGGGTGATCAATTCGTGGGATCGCTTCCTGATTCCGAAGCCGTTTACGCGCATCATCGTCAGTTGGGCGCAGTGGACGCATGTTCCTACCGATTTCCCCGCAGAGCAGTTTGAGACCAGGCGGCAGGAACTGAACGACGCCCTGGAACGCGCCCGATTGCGAGCGTTCGAATTTCTGGGACAGCGGACACAATGAGCGATTTGCGCGTCGTTGATTTCGACTACGAACTCCCCGAAGAGTTGATCGCGCAGGAGCCCCCGGCAGAGCGCGGCACGAGCCGCATGCTGGTGATGGATCGCGCCTCGGGCGGAGTGCGCGACAGCACCTTCAGCGAGTTCCCTTCTCTGCTGCGCGAAGGCGATCTGCTGGTGCTGAACGACAGCCGGGTCATTCCCGCGCGGCTGTTCGCGAGAAGGACGTTGCGGCGCGAAAAAGAAAAGCCCACCGGCCGCATCGAAGTCATGCTGACCGAACCGGCGGGCGAGAATCAGTGGCACGCCCTGGTTCGCCCCGGACGAAAAGTCGCCATCGGGGAGCGGCTGGTCTTTCCCGCACAGGACGGCACAGTAGTGCTGGAGGCCGAGGTGCTGGAACGAGGGCAGTTCGGCGATCGGCTTCTGCAATTCGCTCCGGTTGAGGATGTTTTCGGCATTCTCGAGCGCATCGGCCACATTCCCCTTCCTCCCTACATCCATCGCGATGATGCGGCCACGGATCGCGAGCGCTACCAGACTGTGTTTTCGCGCGAACGTGGCTCTGTGGCCGCTCCAACGGCGGGGCTGCACTTCACGGAACAGGTGCTGGAAACTATTTCTCAGCGGGGCGTCGAGATTGCGCGCGTTACCTTGCACGTCGGGCTGGGTACATTTGCGCCGCTTCGGGTTGAGCGCGTCGACGAGGTACATCTTCATCGTGAACGCTACAGCATTTCAGCAGAAGCCGCCGATGCGCTGAACCGTGCTCGCGATGAGGGTCGCCGCGTCGTTGCGGTGGGAACCACGGTTGTACGCACGCTGGAATCGGCGGCGCTGCGGGCCGGGTCTGCTCCCATCACGCCTCACTCCGGCGATACGGAAATCTTTATCTCGCCCGGATTCGATTTTCGCCTCGTCGGCGCACTGTTGACGAATTTCCACCTGCCGCAATCGAGCCTGCTGATGCTGGTGAGTGCCTTTGCCGGGCGGGAGCACGTCCTGGCGGCGTACAAGCATGCAGTCGAACAAAGGTATAGGTTTTTCAGCTACGGCGACTGCATGTTTCTGGCGTAAACAGCATCAAATCCTGTGAGGGAACCCCTCCCGTACTGGACGTGCGATTTAAATTTCCAACCTACAGGATGAGATAAACTTACGCCGTAAGCCATTCATAAAACCCCTGCCAGGCCGGTATGGGTCTGATCGTCAAATCACTCGGGCTCAACCAAACCAAGGAAAACATCACGCAATGACAGCTACAAAAGACACCATCCTCGTCACAGGCGGCGCGGGATTCATCGGATCGAATTTCGTACTGCGCTGGATCGAGAATGTCGGCACTCCCGTCGTGAATCTGGATCTGCTGACGTACGCCGGAAATCCGGCGAACCTCGCTGCTCTCGAGGGAGATTCACGCTACCAGCTTGTGCGGGCCGACATCTGCGATGCCGAAGCCGTAGCAGCTGTGTTTGAACAGCATCGCCCTCGCGCAGTGGTCCACTTTGCTGCCGAGAGCCACGTTGACCGTTCGATCGTCGATCCTGGCGCCTTCATCCACACCAACGTGCAGGGCACCTACACGCTGCTGGAGCAGGCGCGGCGCTACTGGTCCGCGCTGGACGGCATCCAGAAAAATGCGTTTCGCTTTTTGCATGTCTCCACAGACGAGGTTTACGGCACGCTCGGCCCTGACGATCCGGCGTTCTCTGAGACAACTCCCTATGCGCCCAACAGCCCGTATGCCGCTTCAAAGGCAGGCTCCGATCACCTGGCCCGTGCATATTTCCACACCTTCAAGCTCCCCGTTCTCACCACAAACTGCTCCAACAACTATGGGCCATTTCAGTTTCCTGAGAAGCTGATTCCGCTGGTCATTCTGAACGCCCTCGAAGGCAAGGCGCTGCCTGTCTACGGCGACGGGCAGAACGTGCGCGACTGGCTCTTTGTGGACGATCATTGCTCGGCGATCCGCACCGTGCTCGAACGCGGAAAGCCCGGCGAAACTTACAACGTAGGCGGCAACAGCGAGCGGAATAATCTGCACGTTGTGGAGACAATCTGCGACCTCATCGATGAGATCAGGCCCGACACAACCATCGGCCCGCGCCGTCTGCTGATCAAGTTCGTCACCGACCGGCCCGGTCACGACCGGCGCTACGCCATCGATGCCAGCAAGATCGCAAAGGAACTCGGCTGGAAGCCGTCGGTGAAATTCGAACAGGGGCTGCGTAACACGGTGGAGTGGTATTTGAATCACGCCGCATGGGTTGAAAATGTTCGCAGCGGCGCCTACCTGACGTGGATCAAGCAGAACTACGAGGAGCGGATCGCGCAATGAAAGGAATCATTCTCGCGGGCGGTTC
>Ga0157369_10008177_pt1 | contig 12003 bp, 10 predicted proteins | sample C25metaG_FD_113461 | JGI IMG/M metagenome (GOLD analysis project Ga0157369, IMG submission 113461) | Corn rhizosphere microbial communities from Kellogg Biological Station, Michigan, USA - C2-5 metaG | ecosystem: Host-associated > Plants > Roots > Rhizosphere > Soil | place: USA: Michigan...
CTCTCGGCAAAGGCGTCGAACTGAAAAGCCATATACGTGGCGCCATTAACAATGGTGCGACTGTCACTGAAATCCGCGAGGTCTTGCTTCACAGTGCGATATATGCCGGTGCGCCTGCAGCTGTTGAAGCGTTTCGAAACGCTGCCGAGGTACTGCGGGAATTTGATGCGAGCAATCCCGAATAGCCGAACCTCAGCGAAAACGCGCTGGCCAAATCAAAGCGGTGGGCGACGCTCCACTGCCGGTTTCGCTCCGGGTTTTCAGACAACAGAGGTATAGGCGCGATCCACCATTGCCCTGACTACTATCCGGTAAGTACGGGCCAAGCCGTCCACGGCCACGAAGCTCGCATATCAGTGGATACGGTAGCGATGTGCAATGTAGCCGTCGGTTAGTGCTTGCATCGCCGCCTCCAGCTTCGATGACGTGAGTCGAGCGTCGATCCGCGGTCGATGACGCTAATGAGCCACTTCAGCCAATGGCTGTCTCATTCTCCGCAGACAGTTCCCTGCCTACATTGACAATCCTCTTGAGCGTGTGCCGCAGCTCCTCAGATTCGCGTTGCCCCAACTTTTGCTCAAATCGCAGATGCACGCTCTCCCACAGGGGCAATGCGCAAGCCAAGAGCTTGCGCCCCTCCAGAGTGACGCTGACAAGTCTCTCGCGCTTGTCATCCCCAACGTTGATCTGTACGAGGCCCTCCCTTTCGAGTGGTTGCAGATTACGGCCCAGTGTTGTGCGATCCATTGCCATCAAATCTGCCAACTCACTCAACGACATTTTCCCCACTGCTGACGCACGCGCAAGCATGGAAAATTGAGTGATACGCAGTCCGCTTGGTCTAAGCACTTCGTCGTACGCTAGTGAAAGGGCACGGGTCGCACTGCGCAAGAACGAACAGTTACATTGCAGCAATTCCATCGGGGCCTCTCAAGGTCGATCCATGTCAAAGTTGATTTACGCGCAAGTGCATCTTGTTATCGACGGTGCAAAACGACAGTGCAAAACGAAGAATCTCTGCCAGCCGGCGCAGAGATTCTTCGTTGGATCAGCGACTACTGAACAGCTGGGTCTTTCGTCATGACGTTCCGGCTAGTCAGCTCAGCAATCTGTTCCGAGTTGTAGCCCAACTCGCGAAGCACTTCGCCGTTATGTTCTCCGCGGAAGGCGGGAATCCCGGGATGCTCGAGCTCATTGGCCGAAAATCGCCACGGCTTCCCCGGCACACGTGCTGTGCCGCCCGCGCGGTCATCGATAGCTTCGGTCGCACCCCACCATCGTGCCCACTCTGATTCGGCGAAATCCTTGATGTCTCTAACGACGCCGAACGCCAGCTTGGCCTCGTCCAGTTGAGCGTCCAACGCCGCAAGGCTATCGAACGTAAGGATCCAGTCCTGTACGATTTGATGAAACTCGGCAAGATTTTTTTTGCGAAGTTCCGGCGTCTGGAAACGTGGATCGCGCGCAAGGTCCGCGCGTCGCATTGCGCCGATGTAGAGGGGGAACGACAGACTCGCAACGACGCTCGTAGCGATTGTGATCTTCTCGCCGGTGCTCGTTCGGAAGAATGGCGAGAATGACGGGCCAAGCGCCGGAGGTTCGGCCCCGAGATCAGCATCCGACAAGTCCACGTGCACACGTTCATTAATGGCCAGCATGGTAGCAGCCATTGCCACGTCGATATGCTGCCCCTCACCTGTCACGCCACGGCGATGCAAGGCTGCAAGCACTCCTATGGTAGCTTCGAGACCGGTGTAAATGTCAGCGTGCGAATAGGGATCGTGTCGGTCTTGCGCGAGGTCGTCTCCCAAATGGGAGAGGAAAGTGGACGTGAACCCCGACTCTGCATTCACAGTCGGCGCATAGGCAGCGCGATGCGACAGCGGGCCGCCTTGACCATATCCGCTGATCGAGACGTAGATGAGTCCCGGGTTAATCTCGCGCACGGACTCGTAGTCAAGACCGAAGAAAGCGAGTGTCCCTGCTCTAAAGTTTTCAACCAGAATATCAGCTTCACTGATCAGCTTCTTCGCAATCTCCCGCGCTTCCGGGTAATTTAGGTCAAGGCTGACGTTGCGTTTTCCAGCATTTTGCTGAATATAGTAATAGGAGATCGAATTGTATTGCGGCAACGCCGAACGCGAAATATCAGGTCGCGGCGGCTCGACCTTAATTACATCGGCACCGAGGTCGTGCAACGTCTTCGCGCAGTGCGGTCCCGCAAGCACGCGCGAGAAGTCGATTACCTTGATGCCCGAAAGTGGCCCCTTGCTCATGTCATCCTCGTTTTCAGTTGCCTTCAAAGACCGCACTACCGGGTCCCGTCGTTGCAAATGCGTCTAGACCGCGCTGAAGGTCAGCGGTCCGGTAGATTGCATCAGCGATATCGGCCATTCCCTCATCCGCTGCACGCATCCCATTGTTACTGTAAAGCGAAGCGAGCCGCTTGGTGGCGGCATGAGCGACGGTCGGACCAGCCGCAATCTCACGAGCGACCGACATCGTCACAGCTTCCAGTTCAGGGTCGGGAACGACACGATTGATCACGTTCCAGCGCTCGAGCGTCGCCGCGTCGTGCCTGCGAGCAAGCAAGACGATTTCTTTCGCCCTAGCGAGACCGACGCGATCGATAAGGCGCTGCACGCCCCCCATGAGAGGGTGCAGCCCCAGCGTCGCTTCGACTAGGCCCATCTTGGCGGATGCTGCGGCGATAATCAGATCTGAAGCAAGGGCAATCTCAAATCCACCGCCGACGGCGATACCATGGACGGAGGAAATGATCGGGATCGGAAGTTCATCGAAGGCGCGAAGGACACCGACGAAGTCAACGTCGTTACGACGCGCGCCTGCGTTTTCAAAAAGCGACATCTCCGCTCCAGCCGAAAAATGTCGCAATCCGCTTTTGATGACGACCGCTCGCGCCTTCTCTGTTTCGGCACGCTTCAGGTTGTCGATCAACGCTTCTGACAGCGTTTTTCCCACAAGGTTGTGCGGGGCGAACTGCATTGTGATGACGGCGACGTCGCCGTCTTTCGCAAATTGGATCGGTTCGGTATTAAGTGAAGTCATCTTGTTTCCTTTATAAATAACGTGTAGTTGAACGAGGGGTGCCGGCGTTAGTGCTCGACCGCCTCCTCGGCACCGTACCCGCTAAGCATCCGCAGCTGCTGCTCTTCGAAGCTAGTGGCAGACGTTCTTTGAGAAGTGATCAACGAAACGAGCCAACCAGCCAGAAAGCCGCAAGGGATGCTGATAATTCCCGGATTGGCGAGAGAAATCAGTGGCGTTGTAGTTTTGAAGACGAGGCCATGTGCGCCAATGACGGCCGGTCCCACAAGGACGAGTCCTATTGAAGAGAGAACACCAACAACCACGGCCGCGACGGCGCCAGCGTCAGTGAAGCGGCGCCAGTAGAGTGTCATGAGAATGACGGGCAGATTCGCGCTGGCGGCAATGACAAAAGCAAGTCCGACAAGAAACGCGACGTTCAAGGACTTCACTGCCAGCGCGAGGCAGATTGCGACTACCCCAAACGTCACGGTCGCAATCTTGGCCACACGAACCTGACGCTTGTCCTGCGCGTCGTTACGGAAGACCAGCATTGCAAAAATGTCGTGGGCAATCGTCGATGCAGAGGAAATCATGATGCCAGACACAACCGCGAGGATTGTCGCGAACGCGATCGCGGATACACAGGCAAGCAACATTTCCCCGCCGAACGATCCCACGCCGCCGCCCAACGAGACAGCGAGCAGTGTTATTGCGCTATTACCTGCCTTGTTTGATTGGAGGATCGACTGCGGACCGACGATTGCGCACGCTGCGAAGCCTAAGAGGCAGACCATGATTGCGAATGATGTCATGACAACGAGTGCGATCTTTGCCGAATGCCTTGCGTCGACCGCCGACGGTACCGTGTAGAAACGTGTCATGACGTGCGGGAGCCCAGCCGTTCCAAGAGCGAGAGCGAACGCGAGCGAAACAGTGTCCAGAGGATTTTTGAGGTATGCCCCCGGAATCAGATAGTGATCCGGATGCAGCGAAGAGGCTTTAGCCTTGGTGAACATCGCCCCAACGTCAAACGAGAAATGTGCGAGCGCTAGCACCAGCAGAAAAGCTGCCGCAGACCATACGAGGACAGCTTTGACGATCTGAACGTACGTCGCTCCGACCATGCCGCCGAACAGCACATAGGCGATCATGAGCACGCCAATCAGAATCACTGCTGCATCCGTGCCAATCGGCAGCAGGAGGCTTGCGAGCGCGCCAGCACCCACGAGTTGCGCAAGCAGATAGGCCAGAGCAATGAGCAGCGACGACGCGGCAGTTGCCCCCCGCACGGATGCCGATGGCAGACGAAGCGCAACAACGTCCGACAAAGTGTATTTGCCGCAGTTGCGCACCGGCTCGGCGACAATCAGCATGATCATCAACCAACCGACGATAAACCCGACCTGATAAACGAGGCCGTCAAATCCGAACAGCGCCACGAGTCCCGTTACCCCCAAGAACGACGCGGCGGACATGAAGTCACCCGAAATCGCGAGCCCATTTTGCATGGGCGTGAGATTGCGCCCTGCAACAAAGAATCCAGCTGCTCCCTTTGACCGACGCGAAGCCCAACTCGTCAGCAGCAGACTGAGCAGAATGAACGCGGCGAATGCAGCAATCCGGACGCCGCCGCCAGACATGAAATTAGACATGTTGGACCCCGCGAGTAGCTTGCTGCGCATGCAACCTCAAAGAGGCCGCGCGTGCGTCGAACTTCGCGGCCGCACACGTGCAGTAGGCCCAGAATGCAGCCACCGTTACAAGCAGCTGCGCAGCGACTGCTGCCAGACCGATGTTGATCTCACCATACAGAGACTGGCTCATCGCAGCGGGCGATGACAGGACCAAAATCAACAAACCAAAGTAGATAGCGAGCGCCCCCACAAGCAGCGGCCAGACGAACCGGTTGCGGGTCTTAGCCAACTCCCACGTCTTCGCAACAAGCTCCGTCGACTCTTCCACTCCTCCTGCCGATTCCAGCCGATCGAACTCAAGGTTTCCAAACTCTGTCGGGTGCATCTCCGCCTCCTTTGCCTCAATGTTTTCGTGACGCGCTGACTTCATTGCGCTGCGTCTCCCGTGTATGCGTTGTACTCGCGTAAACACCGTTGACAATGCGAGTATATACACGCAATATCGCGTCATCAAAGCAATTCGCATCACTTGGTGTAAACACCAACAGGACCTGCGCTGTCAGGTTGCAATCAATCAGGAGCCGCCATGAAAAAGCAGCGTAAAGTCATTGTCACTTGTGCCGTGACAGGCGCGATTCACACCCCTACGCTTTCCGACTACCTGCCGTATAAGCCCGAGGACATCGCAGAGCAGGCGATTGCCGCGGCCCAAGCAGGTGCATCAATCCTTCATCTTCACGCACGCGACCCGGAGACGGGCGCCCCCACCGGCAATCCAGAGATTTTCTCGAAGTTTCTGCCAGTTATTAAGGAACGTACGAACGCCGTCATTAACCTGACAACGGGCGGTAGTCCCGAAATGACAGTTGAAGACCGGCTCGCGGCAGCGCTCAAGTTTCATCCCGAGATGTGCTCGCTGAACATGGGCTCGATTAACTTCTCAATGCATCCGCTCGCTGGGAAGATTTCTGAATGGAAATTTCCGTGGGAGAAGGAATACCTACTGGCGAGCGAGGCATTCATCTTTCGCAACACGTTCCGAGACATCGCAAGAATCTATGAGTTGATGACCGACCACGGCACTCGCTTCGAACACGAATGCTATGACATCGGGCATCTATATAACCTCGCGTATTTTCTCGATAAGGGACTCGTTAAACCGCCCCTCTTTATTCAGAGTGTGTTCGGCATCTTGGGCGGAATTGGGCCTGAGGCGGACAACGTTGTATTCATGCGACGTACCGCGGACCGTCTTTTCGGTACTGACTACATCTGGTCCGTTCTTGCTGCGGGCCGCCATCAGATGCCGGTGGCAGCACAGTCGGCTCTTATGGGAGGAAACGTCCGCGTGGGGCTTGAAGACAGCCTGTATATCGAACGAGGCCAGCTTGCGAGAAGTAATGCGGATCAAGTTGTCAAGATAACGCGCATGCTTAACGAGTTCTCGCTGGAAGTCGCAACGCCGGACGAAGCGAGGGAGATGCTGCACCTGAAGGGCGGAGACAACGTTAGCTTCTGAGCAAAGCATCGCCTGTCGCGTAAAAAAATTAGGTACTCGAACCATCATCAGTAAGGAGATATTTATCATGCAGTCAACCGTCAACGTCGCGCGCCGATTGGCCACCCTTTGCCTGTCTGCATCCTTCTTCGCGAGCATGTCCGCCTACGCGGCAACCGTGGACGTTTCGGAAACGTCGATGGTCGTGCAACACGTGACTGTCTCTTCGAGCAAGCCTTACCCGGCGGTGATTGCGGACATTGAGGGCAGTCTCGAGAAGCTCGATGACCGCTATCGGAAAATGGCAAAGGAGAAGCGTACAGATGAACTTCAGACCGAACTCCAGAAGGCGGCGGGAAAATACGGCCTGATGATCCATTACACAGGCTCCTTCACCAACTGGTTGGCGCTTAAGGGTGTTCAAAAACGTGGAACTGAGTACTTTACCGGCAACATTTTGACGGCCGTGGAGATGACAAGTCAGAACATGGGTGCCGGTCTATATGCACCATTGCGCATCATGGTCTATGAAAACTCTCAGGGCGGCACGACCATCGAGTACGATAAGCCGTCGACTCTGTTGAGTCAGTACCACAGCGCTGCAATCGACGTACAGGGTCGGTCACTCGACGAGCGCCTCGCGAAACTTTGCAACGCAGTGCTTCAATAAACGGTTTCTGACGCACCTCTATCCGCCATCGGAAGGTGAAATGGCGGGTGTTATTCCTCGCGAGCGCGCGATTAACCCGCGCGATTGCCAATGTCTTCACGATGGTGATGAGATGCGAATTCTAGTGCTGGGAGCAGGCGCGCTGGGTGGATATTACGGTGCTCGGCTTTTAGAGGCAGGAGCCGATGTGACCTTCCTCGTCAGGCCCAAGCGCCAGGAGGTCCTACAGGCCAACGGGATTGCCGTGAAAAGTGTCTCCGGTGACACCCTGTCAAACGTCAAAACTGTACTCGCAGAGGATGTAGACGCCCGGTATGACCTAGTGCTTCTCACCTGCAAGGCCTACGACCTCAAGTCGGCTATTGCCTCCATTGCGCCCGCCGTTGCAGAAAACTCTGTCATCCTTCCCTTGCTTAACGGACTTGCGACTTACGACGCCCTCGACCGCCACTTCGGTCGTCACCGCGTGCTTGGTGGTATCGCCTACATCGCCACAAAGTTGTTGCCGAATGGTGATATCGCTCATCTGAGTCCTTTCGACAAGTTGATTATCGGGCCGCGCGATCCGGTCCAGACGGATGCGGCCCGGAAGATCTTCGAATGTTTTTCTCGGACCGCGGGGGATCGCACGCTGTCCGAACGGATTGAAGCCCAGCTTTGGGAAAAGTGGGTCATGGTTTGCGCAGGCGCCGCAGCGACTTGTCTGATGCGCGCGACGATCGGCCAAATCATGCATACGGCCAGGGGCGAGCACCTGATTCGGGCGTTGATCAGCGAATGCCAGCAAGTTGCACGCAGATCGGGATTTGCGCTTGAGGATGCCGCTGTCTGCAGCTTAGAAAGTTCTCTGCTTGATCCCGACTCAGCGTGGGCGGCTTCGATGATGCGCGATATTGACATTGGGGCGCAGCAGATTGAGGCAGACGCCATCGTTGGCGATATGATCCAGCGCGCAAAGCAGCACTCGATCGACACCCCTTATCTAGACGTCGCTTATTCGCACCTTCAGGCATACGGACTTCAGCGTACCGCATCGTAAATCGGCGCGACGATGCAGTCCGTTCCACGCCTCCAATAGGTTTGACGCACGCAAGAGCGTGCGTCGCTGTCAGCGCAGATATGCAGCACACGGAGAAATGATATGTTCAAAGACACGGAAATTGTATTGACCGCACCGGTTCGCACGGCGATTGGCGCGTTCAACGGCTCTCTGAAGGGCGTACCCGCCACCGACTTGGGTGCCTCAGTGGTGAAGGAGGTCCTTCGTCGAACCGGGTTGCCCGCTTCGAAGGTGGACTCTGCCGTCCTCGGCAACGTAATTCAGGCTGGTAACGGCATGAATCCGGCGCGCCAGGCATCTATTAAAGGCGGCCTTCCGGTGTCTTCCCCCGCCCTCACGGTCAACCGCGTATGCGGCTCTGGTGCGCAGGCCATCGTAACAGCCGCTCAGGAAGTGGCCCTTGGCACAGCCGCGGCTGTGATTGCCGGGGGGATGGAGAACATGGACAGAGCGCCCTATCTCTTCCCTGACGGCCGATGGGGCAGCCGCATGGGGAATACGTTGATCATTGATAGCATGCTGCGCGATGGCCTGAACGATGCGTTTTCAAACGAGCATTCCGGGTGGCACACTGAAGATCTGGTCAAGGAATACCGTATCAGCCGGGAGGCGCAGGATCGTTGGGCAGAACGTTCGCAGACCCGCTTTTCGAATGCCCAGGCAGAAGGAAAATTCAAAAATGAGATCGTCCCCCTTGAGATATCCCTCGGGAAACGACTCGTCGAGTTTTCTGTCGACGAACAGCCCCGCCCCGATTCGACGTTCGAGACCCTCTCGAAATTGCGGCCAGCCTTCAGGCCGGACGGCACCATTACGGCAGGCAACGCGCCAGGTCTGAACTCCGGCGCGGCGGGCATGCTCGTCTCTACCCGGGCCTTCGCTGACAAGAACAATCTTGAGCCTGCAGCGAAGCTGGTTGCATTTGCAGTATCTGCGGTCGAGCCGGGCATCTTTGGTATCGCGCCTGCTCCCGCAGTCGGGCTGTTGCTTGAGCGCGCGGGATGGCGCCTGACGGATGTCGATCGAGTCGAAATCAATGAGGCTTTCGCCGCTGTCCCGCTAGCCGTCATGAAACAGATTGGTCTGCCAGACGAAATAGTCAACGTGGATGGTGGCGCGATCGCACATGGTCACGCGATCGGCGCAACGGGCGCTGTACTCACGACCCGCCTGCTTCACTCCTTAATGCGCGATGGCTTGAAGCGTGGCATCGTCACGCTGTGCATTGGGGGTGGCCAAGGTATTGCGCTTGCGGTCGAACTTCTTTGACCCCTTCATGAGCAGCAAAGGATCACCGACTCGTTGACCCGACCGGGCAAACGACGCTGACGCGGGCATAAGACGGTAGCCGCAGAAGCCCCGTCAATGACTATTGCACGGTCTTCCTTTACGTTGACTTTCATGTTTCCCGCGCCCGTTGGAGTCCAGCCTTTCCGCCGCTGGGTGAGCGGGCGCTAGGGGTCTCGAGGATGAAGCGCTCGGAGTCCTGGTGTGGCAGCAGCCGACAACTCATATTGACGGACTTCCCGTTTTCATCGATCAACGGTGCAATGAACGTTGTCGGGTGGGCGAACGGAGGGCTCGGTCGATCCCTGGTCCCTTGCCTGCATAAGAATTCCAGCTCGCAGGGACTCGCTGAACATCGAGCACAAGGGTCGCCTTTAGCGGTATGTGCAAATACGCCGAACATTGGCGACGCAAACAATGGATGACCGGTTGGAGCCGTTGATCGTTGAACGTCGATCTGATTCATCAGCATCAGCAGCGGTTCGGAGGCGTCTATAAGTCGGGATTGGAGCACCTCATATGGATGAAAGATCACCTGCTCTCGGCGATTCCGCCAAAAAAGACCCGCTGAATAGCGCTCGCCGCGCAGGACTGAGGCACTGGTTGTCGACGCGAAATGCTCGAGTTCTGCTTTGCACATCTGGCGTATCTTTTATGATCATGCTGGATTCCAATATTGTCGCGGTATCGCTATCGACGATAGCTAGAGATCTTAACGCTAGCTTTACAGACATCGAGTGGGTCGTCAGCGCATACATTTTGCCGTTTGCGGCGTTCCTCATGCCTGCGGGAGCGCTCGCTGACCGATTCGGACGGCGCCGTTTGTTACTGACGGGCATGTTGCTCTTTACGGCTGCGTCCCTTGTTTGCGGCTTGGCGCCCAATTCAACCATTCTAGATGCCTCACGTGGGCTGCAAGGTGTTGGATCGGCAATCCAGCTCAGTGCCGCTCTGGCAGTGTTGGGTCATACTTTTCGCGGCGCCGAGAGGGCTCGAGCTTTCGCATTTTGGGGAACGCTCGTCGGAGTAGCTGTAGCGATAGGCCCTCTAATTGGCGGCTTTATCACGTCTACCGTCGGCTGGCGATGGGCGTTCCTAGTCAACGTTCCTGCTGGGGCCGCGCTGATCGCCGTCGGATTCTCGTCAGTCGACGAATCACGCGACCCGCACTCGCGAAAGTTGGATCTGGCGGGGATAACGTTTCTCGGAGGCGGACTGTTTTATTTGGTTTGGGGGCTGATAAACGCCAACGTTGACGGCTGGCCCAGCAGGCTAACTCTCGGCAAGCTGTCCGTCGCGACTGCACTGCTGTTTTGTTTCGTGGGCGCAGAACTGGTTCAAAAGCGCCCCATGGTTGATTTTTCGTTGTTTCGCAGGCGGACGTTCTTGGGCAGCAGTATTGCCATGCTTGGATTTGCGTCAGCGGCCCAAGTCATGATGACGTATCTGCCTTTGTACCTGCAGAATAGCTTCGGCTTCAATCCGGCTTTGGCTGGAGTTACCATGATGCCTTTCGCGCTCCCCTTATTTCTTCTTCCCCGTGTCGGGGCGAGTCTCGCTCGCAGCATGTCAGGGCGGGCCATTCTCACGATCGGCTTATGCATTGTTGCTTGCGGCAACCTCAGTACTGCGCTGGTGGTACATTTTGGTGGTTCGCTGAAGTTGCTCTGGATTGGAATGTTGATCACTGGTTGCGGGGCAGGACTGCTCAACGGTGAAACAACGAAGGTTTCTATGACAGTGATCCCGCCCGAACGCAGTGGAATGGCATCGGGAATTGGTGCCACGTTGCGCTTCGTTGGACTCTTACTCGGTATCACATTCCTTGGCGCGATCTTGGCGAGCGAGACAAGACGTCATTTCATACGGGCCGTAGCGAATGAAGGGCTCCCGCAGCTCGATGCGAAGACCATCGAACTGGTTATCTCGCACATTGTCGCCGGGGACACCGAGGGAAGTATCGTCCCAGCTGTGACAGATCAAGTGATTTATGTGGCACGCAACAGCTTTGAGCTTGGCTTTTCGTCGGTGTTGTTCGCTGCAGCCGCTGTTGCTGCAGTCTGCGCAATGCTCACTTACTTACTTGTCGATGTCTGGGAAACCGCTCCCCAACCTATGTCCTTACAAGGCGAATCCTCAACGGTTGTTGACTAACGGCAATCAATCGCGGCATTTTCGTATCACGTCCAATGAAGCGGCGTCCAGATTGCGATTCCATGACCGAAGCGCGTGCTTTCTTGGCCATTCAATGATATTGGCGGTCAGCGCTACGATTCACTTCGACCCGACGTCGTTTGAGAAGACGATGTGATGGATGGCTGCAGCGCACGTCCGATTTAGAGCGCGGAGCGGCCCGCCGAGGGCCCGAGCGCCACCCTTGAGAGGGTGAGCTAAGTTGTTGAATGAGCGTTCACTAGCGACCCATGGCGGGCGTTAGCAAAGGCGTCGAGGAGCAAACCACAACTCGCCTTACGCCGTTGGACGGTGTCCAATCGAGCGTCTGTATCGAGCGGAAATTACGAACTTGAAGGCGACGGACGCGCGTCATGTTTCCTCTCGGTTGGTCTGGCAGATATCCCAGCGCGACGAAAGCTGCCCAGGGACCTACGGGTATCTGACCAAATACATGTGACGCTATCCATTCCCGCTACTGATTCACCGCCAGCATCGATCGAGCTTGAAGGCGCGTTACGCGGCATAGCCGCTCGCCTCATCGTTGCATGTCGTATTGATTGGCGCTAACGCGTAACCGCAACGGCGCATCGGGCTTACGCCTAGTGACCAACACAATCTATGTCAACTC
>Ga0157369_10008178_pt1 | contig 12003 bp, 11 predicted proteins | sample C25metaG_FD_113461 | JGI IMG/M metagenome (GOLD analysis project Ga0157369, IMG submission 113461) | Corn rhizosphere microbial communities from Kellogg Biological Station, Michigan, USA - C2-5 metaG | ecosystem: Host-associated > Plants > Roots > Rhizosphere > Soil | place: USA: Michigan...
AATGTTGGTTTCCCGGGTGCGCCGGGGTTCTACAGGGCCGTAGGCAGGCTTCGCTGCTTCGGATTTTCGATTGAAATCTCAATAAATTGCGCCGGCGTCGAAGCTTTTCAACAAGCTCCTAGGGGTTGTAGATGAATCTGCAGTTCGGTTTTACCGCGCTCCGGTACGCCGTCAGACATTTGACGTCACACCGGAAATGAAGCTGGCGCGGGTCGAGATTCTTCTAAGCTATGCGGGCGATGATGGCATGTTACTGCGATCCGCATTGAGGTCAAAGATAGCCGATGCGTTCGTGATCGCGGGTACAGGTCTCGGTAGCGTCTCGTCGGCAATGTTCGATGCAATCAAAGAGGCCCGCGAGAGCAAGATTCCAGTGGTTATCAGCACTCGTGTCCCAACCGGTCGCGTATTCACGCTTTCAGCAACGAAGGGTTCAGCCCTGGAGCTTCAGAAGATTGGATGCGTACTTGCCGATAATCTGAATCCCCAGAAAGCGCGAGTATTGTTGATGCTGGCGTTAACTAAGACAAAGGATCCCAACGACCTGCAGAAGTACTTCTACTATTGATATTGACCGAGGGCTTTCGGTACCCGTCAAGGAAGACTTGCGTGCGATTGGGACCCACAAATGCCGTTGTGAACTTCGATTCGAGTCGAGATAATACTCAGTTAAATTTCCGGCATCCGCGTGTCGCAACCCAATTGCGCGATTTCCGGCTGGGATACAAGATGCTGGTGTGCTTCGAGCCGTCGTGGCGATCGCACTCCCGCGAGCCTCCACCGGAGCGCTAGAGATCATAGGCTCGCGCCGCCGCCCGTTCAGAACAACCCCGCGAAAACGATCTTCTTCCTGCCAAATCAAACGGCTGCACTCGCTCGGAATACTCGTCGCGCAGCCGCCATTCCCCACTGCTCCCGGACTACGTCCACTTCTCTTTGCAAACACTGCTAACGGCGCCGACGCGCAAACGCACCGGCGCCCACCTCAGTATCGTTTCGCCCCTTTATTGTGAGGGAGCGCATGTTGCAATTGCCGTTGCGGAGTTGCCGGCATTGTCCATAGCTATCGCAGTGAGAGCAAACGCCCTTCCGTTACCGCTTGCCAGTCGCTCCGCCCCAAGCACGGTGAATCCGCCGGCACCATTGGGAATGATTGCGACTGCCGGAGGGTTGGAACCGGATGATGGGTTGTTACTGGTCACGCTCACCGTGAAGGAACCAGCGACCAGCCCGGATACTGCATCGGTAGCTGTCACAGTGGCAACCTGCACCAGCTTTGGGTTCACAATCGAAAGAGAACAGTGAAGAGCAGGCATTCCTGAGATCAATGGCGCCGTCTTGTCGATTTTAATGGTGATGGGAACGTATGTGGAAATGCCCACTCCATTGGTTGCAGAGCAGGTCAGGGTGAGGCCCGCTGTGTCTGCAGTCAGGTTAGTTGGTGCGCATCCCGTGGAGGATGTAATTCCGGACTCGGGATCGGTGACGCTCCAGCTTATGGTGACGGCACTTCGATACCAACCGTTACTGCCCAGTACGCCGGTAATCTGGGGGGTGATTATTGGGGGCGTGATATCGGCGATCTTTGTCACGACATCGGCTCTGGTCTTCATCGCTTCCTTAATTCCCGACGCATCGGTGGCAATGCTGAAGAAGCCGTAAGTATGCCCGGGCACACCGGTGAACGGCGCCGAGGTAGCTGTCGTTCCAGTCACGAAAGGAGTGAACGGTGCGCCGTTATCAGAAACAAACACATCGAAACTTGCAATGCTGGATAAGGGAGCTGAGCCACCCCAACTGACGGTGAACGGGTTCGTGTTCACTTCCGCCGCCGTGTTGGTCACAAAACTGGTAGGAGTGTCGTCCACCATCTTCACCATAACGGCCTCACGAGGGGAACCAGGGTCATTGAAGGTGCTATCGTCCCACCCGGCTACATAGATTTCCGGAAAGCATTGAGCGCATGAGGCCTCAGGTGGAAAGACCGATAATGGCCCCCGCAGTGCGACTCCGGTAAGTGTCCGGCCGAGTAAAACACTGTAATCAATTTGAGAGAGATCGGCGCTGATTTTCGCTATAAAGCCATTCGGTGAACCGGATAGCCCGGGAGAAGTGGCCCTTGGAAAGGAAGGAGAGGACGTAGCACCGGCGACGTAAATGCCTCCCCGGTTATCGTTGGCAATTGCGTAGGGCTTCACGAAGCCACCGGGCGCGTTGATCAGCCCGGAGCGAACAATTGTGCCTACAAGCTGGGGCGGGGCGGGCGGGATACTGACGTTTGTGGAGGTCACCTCGAAGACGAATCCCCAAGGTCTCGGGGCATCAGGAACAGAAATCAAACCGTTCGTCGAATGCGGAAAATCTGCTGAGTTGATGTACCCCGTAACAAATGCCGTATTGCCGCCGTTCATTACGATGCCTGTTCCGGCGTCATCGGCACTATCACCGCCAACGATCATGCCCATTTGCGGGTTCCCCGCTTCATCTGTGTGGATCACGAAAACAGCACAGTGATCCAGGTGGTGCATGACTCCGTCCGTAGTGGAAAAACTGTCGCCGCAGGTCTGGCCCGTAATCCAGGGCTGACGGTCGGCAACGGCGACCGCCATCCCAGCATCGCTCTTCGTGCTGCTGAAGCCGCGCTTAACGAGCTTTGTGCCATCGGGAGCGATCTCGACGAGTATCACGTGGCGTTCTGGTGTAGTGGCTATGAGGGTGGAATAGGTGGCGACCCCAACTGCCCAAGCGTTGTGCAGGTCGTCGAGAGCAATCCCGTTTCCGAAATCCTCATCTTCTCCGAAACCCTCTCCCGGCCCTCCCGCGATGGTGAAGTAAATACCCTGGCCGGTCAGAGACAGTCTCTGGACAAAGAGGTCGCCGGCGTCGTTCAGGAAGGGGAAACCAACGACGATATCCCCATCGGGCGGAATAGCCTCTCCAGTGACGTAGATGCCGGAAGAATCCACTGCGATCCCATTCCCGGAGCCCACACCGTCGTAGGTGACGAATGCAATGCTTCCATCTGAGCTCACCTCGGCGACGAATGCATCCGATTCAAGATTGCTGCCGCAAAAGCCAGGATCAAACGGAAAACTACCACAAGTGTGTGGGGTTTCAAATTGTGAGTTGTTGGTTACCGGGAGATTCAAAGCGAGTGTAGACCCGGTGATAAAAGTGTTGCCATTGTCATCCACGGCTATAGCATTTGCCTGCGTGTCTTTACTTCCACTAATAGAGCGCGCAATTGTGAGTCGCGGATCGATAACTAACGCCTGGCTTCGGTCATAACCGGCCATAGTAAACGCGACGCGTCGGGCATCGAGCAGCTTGTAGCTGCCGGCAATCCCAACACGTTTGTTTCCAGCCTGTTGATACACCTTCGGTTTGAGCTGTCGCAGTTCAGAACCGCCTGGCAGCTTCACAACCAGATCGCCTGATTTGGGATCAACACGCACTTCTTTCGTTCCCTCGAAGACCACCTGAATCCGCTTGGGATCGGCGCCTGGTGCAATCAAGAAGTCGTATTCCAGGTCGTCGCCGCTGGCGTAGAAGATGAGGTCGATGCCCTCGTATACATTGGCGACTCTCATCCGGCGGTACTGTGGGATGCGATTGACCGAGCGCTTGAGATCTCGAGTGTTGACATAGTTGCTCACGCCGCCGGTAGGCTCCGCGCCGGATATTTCATTCCAGGGGCGGCTCCCCGCAAGTTTCATGCGAACGGCGCTGTAAGGGATATGGAGAGGGGGTGGTGTTCCGGGCAGCCGCTTCGAAGCTGCTTGCAAGGCCGTTTTGTCGGGGATCACGATTATGGCACTCTCGTCGTTGAACAGCACCTGATAGCCGGAACTGCGTGCAGTCCATTTCACCTGTGCCGGAGCTTGGCCCTGGTTCCTTTCGAACGTCAAAGGCAGGTGAAACGGTTGTTGCGGCCGGGGCGGCGCTGATAGTAAGGTTCCGGCGATCAGACATGTCAGGACACCAACTCGTAACATCGTGGATTCTCCTTTTTGGAAGTGCAGTGGTCCTATTCGCAGCTAAGCTTCTACGCTGTTTAGCTGTTCAATCGGGGCGGTCTTTTTCCGCCTCACTCCCACCTGCGCGATTTGCGGTCGAAATCCACAAATGAGTAGGTAAACGAATTGTAAGAAGGTTGTAAACGCTATGCTCGAGGGCGAAGCGGCGCTCCCGGCGCGCAGGATATCCGTTGACCACCAAGAGCTGATTCTAGGTCGTCATATACTCAGGGCGGTCCCGAGGAATGTGACGTCAAGTTGGCCACGGCTGAACAGAAAGGATGGCGCAATTCCGAACATGGAACGGAAGGTGCGCGACAGATGCGCGGAGTCCGCGAATCCCGCAGCATGAGCCGCTTCAGTCAGATTCGATCCTCGCATTGCTATCTCGGCCGCCGCGCGCAGGCGGTGCCACAAGATAAAACGACGCAGCGGCACGCCGGTCGCCTCCCGGAAGCGGTGTGCCAGCCGGCTGGGTGAACGATGAACGGCCTTGGCCAACTCCGCCAGTGTGATCCGTCTGTTGAGACGTCGGCGGATATGTTCGCAGGCTTGCGAAACCAAAGGATCAAAGTCCGGGCTAATAGCTCACGGATTTCCCGATCAGATGGTCCACCAACGCCTGTGCCGCGACAGCGTCCCCGGCCGCGGCGCAGCGCGCGAAGGAACGCAGCTGATGATCGAAAGATAACGGTACAAGACCTCCCGTTCCGCATTTGGAAAAGTGGGCCCACTCGATGCTCTCTGGTTCGAGAAAGAGCATTGCGGAAGCGCCGAATGCGGGATGCGCGTGCGGGATATCCGGCGGGATTAGAAGCAGGTCGGCGCTGTGAACGCCCGCTTGCGGAGTCTCAAAGACAACCGGCCCATCCAAGCCGAGTGTAATCTGCGCTGCGTGGTGGCGGTGTCGATGCGAAATATAAGCGGGCGCCAGCAGAAGCAGACGTTGTGGCCAAACATAGAGCTGAAACGGTGCCGACGACACTTTAGCCAGTTTATTCAGGCCTTCAGATCATCGCGCCACGTACGCTGTCGGTTATGAGCATACCTGTGATACGAGATGACCGTGACCGCATAAGCGAGAAGACGGGTGTCGTAAAGAACCCGCTACACTTCGCGGAGCTGACGACCGCCCTGGATAAGGTTCATCGCGCAGGGCTGCCGGGAGTGTTCGCCGAGGTGCGGGATGGCGAACAGACATGGTGCGGCGCTGCCGGCGTCTCCGATCCCTGTACCGGCCGACCCATTACCCCAGACATGCGGCACCGTGTCGGCAGTATCACCAAGACCTTCACTGCCGCCGCGGTCCTGCAACAGGTCGAAAGCGGCCAGATTGGGCTCGACACGCCGATTGGCCACTACCTGCCGCGGTTGGTGCCCGGAGAGCGAGGCGACACAATCACCGTGCGAATGCTGATCAACCACACCAGCGGCCTGGCAGAATACCTCCCCGATGCGTACCCGTCACTCAAGGCGTTCCCTTCGCTGGTGGAGACCACACCCGAGAGCTCGGACCAAAACCGATTCAAACGGTTTCACCCGACCGAGTTGATCGGGATGGGGGTTGCGGCGTCTGCCGTTGGCAATCCGGGCGGCACTCCGGGAGTCTATTCCAATACCAACTACCTGCTTCTCTGCCAGCTCCTGGAGTGCGTGACTGGCACCAACGCGGAGAAGTGCATCACCCAGAACGTGATTGACCGAGCTGGACTGCGGGACACCGAGCTTCCGGTCGGGCCTCATGTCAGCGGCCCGCATTCGCAGATGTATGAAGCGTGGTTTGACATGATTGATCCGCCGCGCGACTACAGCATCTACGACATGTCCTGGGTGGGGCCGTCAGCCTCGCTGATATCGACCATGGCGGATCTCAACCGCTTCTACGGTTTGCTGCTTGCCGGAAGTATCGTGAGCAGGTCGTCACTGGAGCAGATGCAGCAGACTGTACCAGTCATCACCTTTGAGGGGAAGAAGATCGAATACGGCCTCGGCCTGCATAAGATGGAGATCCCTGGCCATGGCACGTTCTGGGGCCATGACGGCACTGTCTGGGGTGCCGGAGCGATTTCTATGACCCGAGCCGACGGTAAGCGACAAATGTCTGTCGCGGTCAACCTCATGAGATGGAACAAGCTGGACGTCGCGGGAAAGCCGCAGCAACATCCAATCGATGACGCGCTGCGGAGCCTTTACCAGTTGGCGATGTGCGGTAGCGAGGGCGCTTCGTAGATAGTAGTCGAAAAGTACAAATGACACAGGCTGACTCGCTGCTCCGTATCTGGCTTACAGTTTCCGAATTTGCCGATGATCTGGCATTATCGGTAAAGGCTACGCCGATTTGCGTGATCTAGCCCAGGATGGGGTGGCGACCAATTTGAGACGTCGGCCGCCGCAGATCAGAAGAGGTACTGGTGGGTCACTGGTACGAACCGACGCAAAGACCGCGGCGTTCGCCCTGATCAAGCACACGGAGAATACGAACATGAAGCCAAAGAACACGATCTGCCTCTGGTTCGACAAAGACGCGCATGAGGCGGCGCGTTTCTACGCCGCCATATTTCCGAACAGTGCAGTAATCGCTGTTCACCAGGCCCCCTCTGACTTTCCGGGCGGCAAGAAGGACGATGTGCTGACGGTGGAGTTCACTGTCATGGGCATTCCCTGCCTCGGTCTCAACGGCGGCCCGGCGTTCAAACACAGCGAGGCCTTTTCCTTCCAGATCGCGACGGACAATCAGGAGGAGACCGACCGATACTGGAACGCGATCGTCGGCAATGGCGGCACCGAAAGCCAGTGCGGTTGGTGCAAGGACCGCTGGGGTCTCTCCTGGCAGATTACTCCGCGCGCGCTAACCGATGCGCTTGCGGCTGGTGGCGGTGAGGCCAAGCGTGCCTTCGAGGCGATGATGACGATGAAGAACATCGACATTGCCGCCATCGAGGCAGCGCGGCGAGGCTGACCTGAACACGCCGACACGTCCTTAATGGTCCTGGATCACGAATAAACCAAGTTCGCCGACCCCAGTCCGCGGTCGCAATGTCCAGTTTGACCATCTTGGAATTAGCGGTGGGCGCATCCGGGCCAACAACAGGGGCGTCGTTTTCCATCCTTAAGGCTTGAACAGCCCCACTCGATCCGGCGACTTCTAGTTTCTGCTTTTCTAGCTGATTCAATCCAACATATCCACTCGTTGCGCGCGAGCGGTGTAATGTCCTCCCATGCTGTTAACGCTTGCGGGTCGGATGTAAGTGCTTTTTTCAAATCTGCGGGCACTTCGTGTACCATACCGCTAGAAATCTTTTTTTGCGACATCAATTGAGTTTTGGTGAAGCAGAAACGCCCGCTGATTTCGGGTTTACCGGTACCAGCACCGGCGCCCCTTTGTCCTTCAGCAGGACCACGATGAACTTCGCTGGTTTCGTGGTGCTTGCGTTCCGGCCAATGGTATGAATATCGTTGGGCGCTTCATAAAAACTCTGGCCTGGCGTGAGCGTGATTTCTTTCCCGCCTTCTGCAACATCTTTCGACATGACCGGTGTGACTTGAGCATCCTGCGCGATCAAAGTGCTGGCAATGAGAGATGTCAGCAATAACATGCGTCGTGAGCTCTTCATAGCTCTTCCTCCACCGTACTTACGCCGGCTGCTGAGCCGCCTTCGGGGCTTGTTTTGTGGACTCATTGAGCCAGTCTTTGAAATGCGCCTCGCCCAGTTGCGCGTTATCGTCAGGAACCAGTGCCCTCTCGCTCACCGCGATTCCGACGTAGCGCGCGTGCGGGTCAGAGATCACCTCGCGCGGATCTTGGCGCGCAGCCAGGTCCAGTCGGGCTAGTTCATCCAGACGAAACTTTTCCGGCCCCCCGATTTCGACCGTGCCATTCACGGGTGGGTTCGTGGCGATTCTGGCCATTGCATTCGCTACATCATCGGCTGCCATAGGCTGGAAGAGCGCGGGGGGCAGGCGTACCTGGTTGTCCACCGTGGAAAAATCGGCGATCTGCTTTACGAACTCGAAAAACTGCGTCGCGCGGACTATCGAGTAGGGAATTGAGGAGGCTTTGATCAAGTTCTCCTGAGCGAGTTTTGCACGGAAGAAGCCGCTTTCGAGGAGACGTTCCGTTCCTACGACCGACAACGCAACGTGATGGCCGACGCCTGCGGCCGCTTCATGGGCGAGGAGATTACGGGTTGATGTCTCGAAAAACTTCAGCACTGCCGCCTCTTCCCATGAAGGGGAGTTCGTTACATCGACCACCACCGACGCGCCTTTCAGCGCGTCTGCGAGTCCCTCGCCGGTAACGCTGTTGACGCCCGTTTTGGGCGATGCGGCTACCGCTTCGTGCCTATGCTCTCGGAGCTTTTTGACAAGCTTCGTTCCAATCAGTCCAGTGCCGCCAATTACTACGATCTTCATGATTATCCTTTCATTCTACCGGCGCATTTCAAAGCTGCCGGCTCACTCGATAGGACCGGATAGTGCACGCGTTCGTGACACTGGCAGCATGCAAGCAAGTACAATTTCCTGGTGGGGAGACCGCACAAAAAGATGGTCTCGGCTTTTTTTTCGGCGCGCGGCTTTGTCTTTTCGGGATCGTTTACCGAATGCTCGGAAGACTCAGCTTTATTTCCGGCCTGTGTCGCAACCCAATTGCGCAATTAGTCGACTTTAGGAAAAGTCAAGACGTGCTGATTAACGCTACGGTGAGGTGGCAAGATCAGTTGCAGGAGGGAATGAAGTTGCCGGAGCGATTAGGAGCCCTTGCTGATGACCCGTTCCGTGGCCGCGCCCCGACCAGTCACGAACGGATGACGGGACTGCCCTGGGATGCGTCGTATCAGGACGGCCGTGCACCGTGGGATATTGGCCAGCCGCAGCCGGCCATCGTGCGTTTGGCATCCGAAGGCGGATTCGCCGGAAAGGTGCTCGATGTGGGCTGCGGGACCGGTGAGAACGCTCTTCTCGTCGCTTCGCTGGGATCGTCGGTTCTCGGCGTTGACGTGGCTGAGACGGCACTGGCGATCGCCTGGGAGAAGGCCAGCGAACGCGGGATCGAGGTTGAGTTCGCTGCGGCTGGCGCGCTCCATCTTGATCGTTTGGGCGCCATGTTTGATACGGTGCTGGATTGTGGATTGTTCCACACCTTCGACGGCGACGAGCGGCCACGCTACGTGGCGAGTTTGGCGTCGGTGACCAGGCACGATGGAACCCTGTATGTGTTGTGCTTCAGTGACGATGGTCCCGATACTGGCCCCCACCCCATCCGTCAGGAAGAGCTCAGAGCGGCGTTCAACGCCAGCAATGGATGGAACATCGTCGCCATCGAACCGGACCGGATTCAGACCAGATACCATGACTACGGCGCACCGGCTTGGTTCGCGATAATGAAACGGATTTAGATTGCTCGACTAGCGCGAACGACACCCGTCAACCTGGGCTAGAATTGTCGGATGACGGAGGAGAAGGCAACCGGTCCGTTGCCACAAGTCACGGATCGACTGACTTGGCAAGCGAGGATCGACGAGCTGAGGCTCAAGGAGAAGGCCCACACCAGGGCCGGGGACGCACTGGCCGCTGAACGGCGCCGGCTGCCAATGGTCGAGGTTGATCCGCAGACTCCGCTGATCGCTGCCGACGGACTGGTGACGTTGATAGACCTCTTCGACGGTCGGTCTCAGCTGATCGCCTACTTCCACATGTGGCACGCCGGACGGCCCGCGGCGGAGCAGTGCGAAGGCTGCACCTTCTCCACGACCCACGTCAATGAGTTGTCCTATCTGAACTCGCGGGACGTGAGCTACGCGATCCTTTGTGAAGGACCGTACGAGGAGAGCTCGCGCTATCGCGACTTCATGGGGTGGACGGTTCCCTGGTACTCGGTGCCGGAGGACGCCGTGGATCGGTTGGTCGCCGACCGGCACTTCGGCATCCTGGTCAGTTATCTCCGGGACGATGACAAAGTCTACGAGACCTACTGGACCACCGGCCGCGGCAACGAAGTGATGGCGCCGTCGTACGGACTGCTGGATCTAACCGTCTTCGGCCGGCAGGAGTTCTGGGAGGACTCGCCAGAGGGCTGGCCGCAGCGTTGGGGTTCCAAAGGTGGCCAGTTTCGGGTGGATGGGCGCCCGACCGCCCAGTGGTCACGGATCAAGGCCGGACGCAACGACGACCTCGGCGCGACTTCTGGCGGCCATTCCGGGCGGCGCTGTCACTAAAGGTTGACTACGCACTTGGAGCGACCCGCTCAGCTGCCGTGAAGGTAGCCGGAACGGTTGCGGCTTGCGGGATGAATCCAAGAGACGCGCCCAGTTCGCTACGAGAACGTGGCACACGCAATGGACTATGTCCGGGCACAATTATTTGGCGTGCGCCTTGAGTAGTTTGTTGAGCCCGCATAACCCCTCTTCGCTGCAACGGGCCAAGACGATTGAACGTCATCAACAATTTGCCTGAACTATCGAAATGTACGTCACGAAGGCGCCGCACATGAACCTTGTCGAACGATTACGCTGGAGCTTTGTTTTGCCGTTTCTCCTCAACCTTATTTTTCCGAGTCTCGGTGGCGCTTGGAACGACAAGACTCATATGGCAATCGCGTATATTGCATATCGAAACTTGAATCGACATGCGAAGGACAGAATTGATGAAGTGCTTGTGCTTCATCCTTTGTACAAGCAGTGGACCAAAGATGCCAAATTGGGGCGAGCCGGATTATACGCGTTCATGCACGCTGCCATCTGGCCGGATTGCATTCAGAACAGCGCAAAGTGTGAGGGCTATGTCGCGGATGGAACCGAGGACGGCATTGTGCCGCCGGTATCACAGGAAGCTTGGCAGAACGTCGGCTATTCGGATAGATTCATGCATAAATATTGGCACTTCATTCAGCAGCCGTATGCAGCAGACAATCAAGTCACTAAAGAGGCCCAAAAACCAAACATTGAAACTCAGCTGCAGCTTCTGACTGAGGCGCTCAACAGCAACGCCGACGATGTCCTGAAATCGTATGATCTAGCGTGGGTCGAGAACCTTGTAGGTCAACTGCATCAACCCTTGAATTGCATTTCACGTTTTAGCGTGCAGCATCCTGCAGGAGATCGAAACGGGCGAGAAGTGAAGCTGTGCAAAGCTCCTTGCGATAACAACCTGCATGATTACTGGGACAATCTGCTGGGCACGCAGGATGATTTTGATTCGGGAATGAAAGAAGGCAAATCTCTGGTCGGCATTCAAAACACGACGTGGTGGTTCGACTCCCTTGATATCCACAAATGGGTCAACGATAGTATCGAAGTCGCGAAGAATACCGTTTACTCACCTGCAATCACAGCCGCAGATTCCTCAGGAAATCCCACAGAGCCGGATGAGACGTATCGCAAGGTGGCGGTTCACACGGCTGTTAATCAGGTGGTTTTGGCCGGTCATAGGCTAGCGGATTTGCTCAACAAAAATTTTAAATAGGGCTCTGGATCGGGAATATTCGCGACGCGTGACGGCGCAAATAGCGTCAAGATATCGAAACGTGCTCGCCGATACGATAAAGTGCGACCGAATTGTTGTGCAGCACCGCGCAAGCGGCCCGGCGTAACGATTTCTCACTATTGCCCATATTCAGCTTCTTCTCGCTCAGCGACTCAGCAAGAATTTCGCGCGTGAATAATGCCGATCCACAGGCCATCTCAACCGTTGTCGAATCGTGTCCGCAGGTGATCTTGTGAAGCGGCACGTAGTTCCACCACGTCGCGAGCGCCTCGCGGAAGAAGGCGGGATTAAGCACCGGCTGCCAACACGTATCGATGTACATATTCGAATGAAATTTGGCCAGCCACCCCGCCTCGCGCAAGTAGGGCCAGCAATGAATCATCACTATCTTCATGTTTCGATACCGCTGCGCTAACGGCCCGAGTGGCAGAGGCGCCGACTGTGGCAGATTATTTGTGCCCACGTGGATTTGGTGCGGCCAGCCACGCTCATCGGCCAGGCGGCA
>Ga0157369_10008179_pt1 | contig 12002 bp, 14 predicted proteins | sample C25metaG_FD_113461 | JGI IMG/M metagenome (GOLD analysis project Ga0157369, IMG submission 113461) | Corn rhizosphere microbial communities from Kellogg Biological Station, Michigan, USA - C2-5 metaG | ecosystem: Host-associated > Plants > Roots > Rhizosphere > Soil | place: USA: Michigan...
CGCGCACGAGCGTGGAGTCGACGTCCATGACGACGAGCCGCTTCGCGCGGCGGTAGAGCCCACTTCGCTGGACGGCGACGTCGACGCCCGCGTTGGCGGCCTCCGCGTTGAGGTAGGCCCGCAGGATGTCGGGCTCGGCGCCCGAGACTTCGAGCTCGATGCACGTCACCGGGTAAGTGGCGAGCCGCTCGATGCGGTCGATGTTCGCCCCGCTCGACGCGATGGAGCGGGCGATCCGGGCCATGCCCTCGGGCCGCAACGGATCCCCGAGCACCGTCACGTGCAGCGGTCCGGCGTCGGGCGTCCCCGAGTCTTCCTGGCCGGCGGTGACTTCCGCCTCGAGGCCGAGGTCACGGGCCAGGGTCGCGACGGCGTCGCGCAGCGCGAGCTCGTCGGCGGCATCCGCGGTCTCAAGACCGACGAGCACTCCGAGAATCAATCGGCCGCGCAACACGATCTGCTCGGTGTCGAGCACCACCATCGAGAAGCGGGAGAGTTCGCCGAACAGCCGCGATGTCACGCCGGGCCGATCGCGGCCCGTGAGGGTCACGAGCAATGTGCGGTCGTGGCTTGCGACGTCGGACGCCGCCGAAAACAGGCTCATCTCGGCCGTCACGCTATCGCGAGGCCAGCAGCGCTCACGCCGGCACGTTGTACGCGGTCATCGCAGCCTCGCGAACCGCATGGGACAGCTCGCGCAGCGCCGCCGTCCGCACTGCACTGCCGGACGCCGACGCCGCACCTGCGTCGAGTGCCGCGACCCGCACCACCCGCCACAGCGCCAGCGCGCGCTCAGCCAAGGCGCGGGCAGGCGGTGGCCACGTTGGCGGCAATGCGCGCGGCCTCGCGAGGATCGCGGCGTCGGCCGCGCCTCGACCGGCGACCGACTCGTCGCGCCAGCGCGCGAGGTCGACGCCGGCCAGCGCGTCGGTGGCGTCGCGAAGTGCACGCCGCAGCGCCCGATCGGCCTGCTCGACGATGCGCTGCGGCTCTGCAGCGACCGCGGGTATCGAGGCGGACGACGTGGGGTGTACCCGCCACCGCACGCCCCGGTAGGACGACCCGCGCAGGTCAGGTTCAGGCACGAACCCGAGCCAGCCGGACGTGCACTCGACCAGAACCCCCGACTCGGCCAGCAGAGCGGCCTCGGCGAAGCTGCCCACCCCGCTCAAGCCGAGCGGATCACCGGCGACCGGCAGCGCGAGGCTGATCTGGCGTGGCTTCGCGTCGAGCAGCCAGGCGATCGCCTCGGCCATCGTGGCATCGACGTCGCGCCCGGGCAGGCCGCTAACGACGTGCCCGTCGGAGCCGGCCTCGATGGCGGCAACGGACCGCTCCGCCCCGACGTGCCGCATCGCCGCTGCGGCCGACCACGCAACGAACAGCCCGGCGGCTTCAGGTTCAAGGACGGTGGTCGGCACGCCGTCCAGCCTAAAAGCGGTCGGGACCCACGCCCCGATAGGTTCTGGGACGTGCCGGACGTCGCCGAAGTGCTGCAGATGCGCGGAGTCGGCGTCGTGCGCGACGGTGCGACGTTGCTCGACGAGATCGACTGGGACGTCGAACCCGACGAGCGTTGGGTGATTCTCGGCGCGAACGGTGCTGGCAAGACGACCTTGCTCCGGGTCGCATCGACGCGGCTGTTCCCGACCCGTGGTGTCGTGCACGTGCTTGGTGACCGGCTCGGTGCGGTCGACGTCTTCGAGCTGCGCCCGCGCATCGGGCTTTCGAGCGTCGCGCTGGGGGAGCGCATCCCGGCTCGGGAGACGGTCACGGACGTCGTGCTCACGGCGTCGTACGGCATGGTCGGCCGCTGGCGCGAACGCTACGACGCGCACGACGAAGCGCGCGCCGAGGCGGTGCTGCAGCAGGTCGGTTGTGCGCACCTTCGTGACCGTACGTACGGCACGCTGTCGGAGGGAGAGCGCAAGCGCGCGCAGATCGCCCGAGCGCTGATGACCGACCCGGAGTTGTTACTGCTCGACGAGCCCGCCGCGGGGCTCGACCTCGGCGGCCGCGAGGACCTGGTGAGCCGGCTCGCGACGCTGGCCGCCGATCCCATGGCGCCGACCACGGTGCTGGTGACGCACCACGTCGAAGAGATTCCGGCGGCGTTCACGCACGCGATGCTGCTTCGTGGCGGGGGCGTCGTCGCCAGCGGCGCGCTGCATGACGTGATGACCGAAGCTGCGTTGTCCGAGACCTTCGGCCTGTCACTGGCACTCGAATACCGCGACGGCAGATTCACCGCACGCGCCCGCATGTGATCCGGCGTCGCCGACGGATTCGCAACAACTCGCCTATCATCGGGGACATGCCCGCCTGGGTCGTTTGGACGATCATCGCGGCGGTCTGTGCGGGGGCAGAGGCTGTCACGCTGACGCTGATCCTCGGGTTCGTCGCGCTGGCCGCCGCCATTGCGCTTGTGGTCGCCGTCGTCGGTGGCCCGGTCGCGGCCCAACTCGTTGCTTTCATCGTCGGCACCGGCGCGCTCGTCGGATTCGTGCGCCCGATCGCAAAGGCCCACCTGCACCGGCCGGCCATCACCACCGGCGTCGATGCCCTCGTCGGTAAGCAGGCCCTGGTCATCGAGCGCGTCGATGCGCACCACGGTCAGGTGAAGATCGGCGGCGAACTGTGGACCGCCCGGCCATACCTCGAGGACCAGGTGCTCGAGCCTGGCACCTCGGTCGACGTCGTGAAGATCCAAGGCGCTACGGCGTTGGTCTACGGAACGGAGTAGTCAATGGACCCGGCCACGATCGCGCTGATCGTCGTGCTCATCATCGTCGTGCTCGTCGTGGGTCGCACGGTGCGCGTGGTGCCGCAGGCCCGCGCCGGCATCGTCGAACGCTTCGGCCGCTATCAGCGAACGCTCGCGCCGGGGTTGAACGTCGTGCTGCCGTTCATCGACCGGCTCCGGCCGCTGCTCGACCTGCGGGAGCAGGTCGTGTCGTTCCCGCCGCAGCCGGTCATCACCGAAGACAACCTGGTGGTCGGCATCGACACGGTCTTGTACTTCTCCGTCACCGATCCCAAGGCGGCGACGTACGAAATCGCCAACTACATCCAAGGTGTCGAGCAGCTCACGGTGACCACGCTGCGCAACGTCGTCGGTGGCATGGACCTCGAGAAGACGCTGACCTCGCGCGAGGAGATCAACGCGCAGCTGCGTGGCGTGCTCGACGAAGCGACCGGCAAGTGGGGCATCCGGGTCAACCGGGTCGAGCTGAAGTCGATCGATCCGCCCGCCTCGATCAAGGACTCGATGGAAAAGCAGATGCGCGCCGACCGTGACAAGCGCGCCGCGATCCTCACCGCCGAGGGCTTGAAGCAATCGCAGATCCTCACCGCCGAGGGCGAGAAGCAAGGAGCGATCCTGCGTGCCGAAGGCAACGCCCAGGCCGCCGTCACGCAGGCAAGAGCCGACGCCGAGGCGCAGGCGCTGCGGGCGCAAGGCCAGTCGAAGGCGATCGAGACCGTCTTCGAAGCCATTCACGAAGGCAAGCCGGACGCCGAATTGCTGGCGTACCAGTACCTTCAGATGCTCCCGCAGATCGCGAAGGGCGACGCCAACAAGTTGTGGATCGTCCCCAGCGAGATGGGCAAAGCCCTCGAAGCCTTGGGTGGGCTTTTCGGCAACGTCGGAAGTGCTCAGCAAGCGAGCCCGGCCGGGCCGGCAGGGCCGGCGTCGTCCGGTCAAAAGCAAGCGCCGGCGCGACCACCGGCGATTCCGGCACCGCCGCCGGCGTCGGCCTCCGAACTTGACGGGCCGGTCTCGACCGACCCGGCCGCGAGTTAGGTGATTTTGGCGGCAAGCGAGAGCACGAGCTGCACGTACCAATCCGCGTGGTTGTAATGCCAGACGGCGTTGTACAGGCCCGCGTCGCCGGTACCACCTCCGTTCGCGCATAGGTAGTTCGCCGCGGTGAAGATGGCGTCGGCCGGGTTCATGATGTCGGCCTTGCCGTCGTGATCGCCGTCGACGGCGTAGCGGACGAACGTTGCCGGCAGGAACTGCATCGGTCCGAGAGCGCCGGCTGACGACACCATCGTGCCGCTGCCGTGGTGGGTCTCGACCTGTCCGATGGCGGCGAGCACGGTCCACGACAAGCCTGGGCAGGTCGAAGCGGCAGCCTGGTAGAGCGCACGATAGGTGGGCGGGATCGGGTAGGGCGTCACGGACGACGCCGCCTCGGCGCTCGCCTGCGCCGCCGCCGCCCGGGCTGCAGCAACCGCCTCGGCGGCCTGGCGCAGCGCCTCGAGTTGCTTCGCCTTGGCAGATGCTTCGTCGAGCAGCGCCTGCTGCTGGTCGAGCACCGACTGCAGTTCATTGAGCCGCTGGGTGACCGCGTCGGCGTTCGTCAGCTGGGTGGAGACCTGGTTGTCGGCGGCCTCCGATCGCAGCTTGGCCGCCCGCGCGACTCGCTCGGCCGTCGCGGCAACTGCGGCGTCCCGGGCCACGATCCCCGTCAGCATCGGTACCTGCGGCAGGTTGTTCGGGTCGCCGGTCTCGAGCACGGCCGCGTACAAGGCGATCGAGCCGCCCGACTCGTACAACGCGACCGTCCGGGCGTCGTGCGTGGCGTTCGCAGCCGCCGCCTGCGCCTGCAGCGCCTCGTAGGCCCGACGCGCCGCGACGCTCGTCGACACGCTCTGGCCGACGGAGTTGAGAGCGGTGTCGTAGTCGGCCAGCGCTTGGTCGACCTGCGGCTGCAGCTTCGCCACCTCGGCGGCGATCTGAGCGGCCTGCTGCTTCGCCTGCGCGACGGTGTCCGCATGCGCAACGCCACCCAGGCCGGAGCAAGCAAGGGTCGCGAGCGTGAGCACCATGAGCACGCAGAGCGCCGCCCGCGGTCGTTGGAGCGAACGGATCACTCCAGCTACGTCGGACGCCGCACAGACGCGCTTGACCTCACTGCCCTGGTTACGATCGCAGGCGTGCCGGCCCTGAACGCGTGGGAGATGGCCGGTGTCTTCGGAGCCGGCATCTTCGCGGGCACCGTGAACACGGTCGTCGGATCAGGTTCGTTGCTCACCTTCCCGACCTTGCTCGCGTTCGGGTTCACGCCGAAGGTGGCGAACGTCTCGAACACGATGGGGCTGGTGCCCGGGGCGATCAGTGGCGCGTACGGCTACCGGCGCGAGCTGGTCGGCCAGGCCCACCGGATGCGTACCCTCGGCGCGATCGCGCTCGTAGGTGGGCTGTGCGGTGCGGTGTTGCTACTCGCCCTGCCGGGCTCGGCTTTCGAAAAGGTCGTGCCGTTCCTGGTGCTGCTGGCCGTGGTGCTGGTGATCGTGCAGCCCAGGCTTGCTGCCCGGGTGGCGGCTCGCCGAGCCGCGCAGGAGGCGCCGCGGGCCCGCGAACCGATCCTCGACGTCGGCGTCTTCCTGACCGCCGTCTACGGCGGCTACTTCGGTGCCGCTCAGGGCGTGATCCTGATCGCGTTGCTCGGCATCTTCGTCGACGACCACATCCAGCGGCTCAACGGACTGAAGAACGTGCTGGGCGCGCTCGTCAACGGCATCGGTGCGGTGCTGTTCGCCATCTTCGCGCCGGTCGCCTGGTTGCCCGCGCTACTGCTCGCCGTCGGGTCGACGATTGGCGGTCAGATCGGCGCCAAATTCGGCCGACGGCTGCCGCCGAACCTGTTGCGGCTGATCATCGTCGGAGTCGGCCTCGCCGTCACGGTGAAGCTGTTCCTCGACTGGTAGCTAGCAGCGGTCAGTCGCGCCGGCGGCCGAGCGCCATCCGGGCAGCGGCGATGAGCACGATGACGATCGCCGCGATGACGACAACAGTGCGAATCAGCGCACCGAAGACCAACGCCACGACAATGCCCACGACGAAACCGCTGCCGAACAACGCGACGCCCGCTCGCGCGCTGCGCATGAGAGACCCGCGCGAACGCCCGGTCAGGACATCGAGGTCGTTCATCTCTCGTTCCAACTCCTCGGAAGGTGATTCTCACCTCCACGGTACGCGAATCGGCACGCCTCGGGGATGATGCGCACCGTGGCAACCACGGTGTTCGTCGAGAGCGCGGCCGACCCGCGGCTCGCCGACTATCGGGCGCTGACGGACGTCGAGTTGCGCCGCCGTGCCGAACCCGCCGAGGGCATCTTCATCGCCGAAGGGGAGTTGGTGCTGCGGCGCGCGCTGAAGGCGGGCTATCCGGCGCGCTCGGCCTTGACGAGCGAGCGCTGGCTGCCACCGATCGCCGCGCTGCTGGCAAACGCCGACGTGCCGCTGTTCGTCGGCTCGGAGGAGTTGCTCGAGCAGATCACCGGCTTCCACGTGCATCGGGGCGCGCTCGCCGCGATGGCCCGGCTGCCGCTGCCCGCGGCTTCTGAGTTGCTGCCGAGCACCGGGCGGGTCGTCGTCCTCGAAAACGTCAACAGCCACACGAACGTCGGGGCGATCTTCCGCTGCGCGGCCGGCCTCGGCATGGACGCCGTGTTGTTGAGCCCGAGCTGCGCCGACCCGCTTTACCGGCGCTCGGTGCGGGTGTCGATGGGCGAGGTGTTCGCGATCCCGTACGCCCGGTTCGGGGCCTGGCCGGCCGGCCTCCACGAACTGACGGACGCCGGTTTCCGGGTGCTCGCACTCACTCCTGATGCGACCGCCACACCGCTCGATGCTTTGAAAATCGCGGACGACGACAAGCTGGCGCTGCTCCTCGGAGCCGAGGGATCGGGGTTGTCCGGGCCGGTGCTCGCCGCCGCGCAGCCGGTGCGAATCCCGATGAGCGGTGGGGTGGACTCGCTCAACGTGGCTGCGGCTGCCGCGGTGGCCTGCTACGCCCTGCGCCGCCCCGGGTGGCCCACCCCTGCGCGGTGATCATGCAGTTAGGCGCAACGTCGCGTGGCGACGGTTGCGCCTAACTGCAGGATCACGCGGGAGCGGCCGCTCGGGAAATGAAGCGAGCCGCCGGGTCGGTGGGGGGTTCGACCCGGCGGCTCGCAGTCTGTGGCGCCGAAGCGCGGGCTGCTACTCCCAGTGCGTGTCGCGCATGCCTGCCTCCTCGCTCGTGCGTGCGGTCGGACGGGAGTGGGCCCGGAGCGGGGTTGCATGCAAACCCGCCGGAGGTGTCTTCGGCACCCACTCGCTCGGACTAAAGGGTTCGCCCCCGAGGCGAAATGCGCAATTGGTGTCGGCGCTGGTTTCTACGGAAGATGACGCGTAGGCTCGGCCCAACTACAGCGGGTGACGATCAGCGGGCGATACCGGCCGCTGGAGTCTCACGATGAGGGCACGGATGCGATCCGGGGGGTGGCCGCGATTTCGTCTATGAGCCGGGTCGCCGGGCGCCTCGGCGTGCGGAGTTGGGCGCTGTGGTCGTTGCCGCGGCGCGCCCGCTTGTTCATCGTGGCGGTCGACGCGCTGTTCGTGGTTGCCGTCATTGGCGCTGCCTTGACCACACGGTTCGTGGCCGACGATGTCACGACGTTCGCGATCCTGGTCGGTTGCGCGATCCTGAGCATCGAGGGCTCACTGCGGCTCGTGTGGCGACGGCCGAACCAGCACCGAAGCAACGACCTCATGGCGGTCTGGACGCTGCCCGTCGCGCTGCTGCTGCCGCCTCTCTTCGCCGCGCTGGTCGTGCTGCCGATCGAGGCCTATTTCTACCTGCGCGTCATGCGCCGGGCCCCGATGAAATGGATGTTCAACACGTCGGCGATCGGGTTGGCGGGCTTCCTGGCGGCCACCGCTCATGCCGGCCTCGTCAGCGCCGAGCGGCCATGGATCGTCGACACTCTCGTTGGCAGTCTGCCGGCAGTCGCTGCAACGGCGGCTTGCGTGCTCGTGCGGCAAGGCGCTATTGCCGCGATCACGGCCCAGTTGTTCGCCTTCCTCAAGCCCGGAAGCAAAGTGCGTGACCACCTCGGCGACCGCGAGCAACTTGGCGTCATCCTCGCCGAAGCGTGCACGGGTGTGCTTGTGGCGATCGCGTGTGCCGCATCGTCGTTTGCCGTTCTTCTTGCCCTGCCGCCTGTTCTCGTCTTGCAGCGCACGTTGTTGGTGGCCGAGTTCCGCGAGGCCGCTCGCACAGACGCCAAGACCGGGCTCGCCAACTCGAGTTATTGGCGTGAGGTCGCAGAACGTGAAATCGCGCGAGCGCGCAGTGGTCGCGAGCCACTCGCCGTCCTGCTCGTCGACGTCGACCACTTCAAGGACGTCAACGATCGCTACGGGCATCTCACCGGTGACGAGGTTTTGCGCGCCGTGGCTAATGCGCTAACTGACGGATTGCGTCCGCGCGACTTCGTCGGCCGCTTCGGTGGTGAGGAATTCGTCGTGCTGCTAACCGGTTCTGACTTGGAACAAGGCAAGCATGCGGCTGAGCGCATCCGCGAGCACGTCGCTGACGTGACCGTCGAGCCGTCGAATCGGCGCGACCCGGTGCGGGTCACGATCTCCGTTGGTGTTGCGGCTTTTCGCGAGAGCGGGCACTCCGTGCACGAGTTGCTCGACGCCGCCGATACCGCGCTGTACGCCGCGAAGCATGCCGGCCGCAACTGCGTGCGCGTTGCCGAAGGTGCGCGGCAGCAGGTGCTCGACCTCACTGCTGAGGCGCCGCGCGTCCTTGATCTGCGGTCGTCGAATGCGTCGGTCGAGTAGCCGCCTGCGCCGTTCGCCGCTCAAGCGATCAAGCTTTCCTGTCGAAGGCGGGGCGAAGACCGCCCCCGACTTCGAAGGTGGACGCCCGTGTCCGTCGAGGATCAGCGCGAACAGCCGGCCGCGACGCAACCTCCGCTCAGCCCTGACGGTCGCTACTACTGGGACGGTTCACAGTGGCTGCCCGTGCCGGTACAGCCTTACGGCACGCCGGGTGCCGCATGGGGACCACCGCAACAGACAGGCACCGACGGCCTCGCGATCGCTAGCCTCGTGCTCGGCATCGTCTGGCTTGGCGGTATCGGCAGCATCCTCGCCGTCGTCTTCGGACACATCGCTCGACGACGCATCCGGCGCACAGGGCAGTCCGGAAGGGGCTTGGCGCTCGCCGGTCTGATCCTGGGCTACATCGGCTTCGTGGTGGCAGCGCTCATCATTGCCGCGATCCCGGTCGCGATCTCGCAGAATCACAAAGCACAAGTTGCCAACACCAAGGCCCGGGTCGCCATCATGAACGTCGCCACCGCGGAAGAAAACTACCTGGTCGACAACAGCTCGTACACGATGAACGTGAGCGACCTCGCGGGTGCCGGCTTTTCGCCGGACCCCGACACGAGCATCCTGCTCGATGCGACGGCGAACGACTACTGCATCGTCGGCTCAGCCACGACGATCAAGACCGGCCGGCTCTGGTATTTGTACGGCAGCCGGGTCGGCGGCTTCGTCGCGGCGTACCGGTCGAAGGCCCACGCGCTCGCCGCGTGCGTCGGCAGCAACCCGGGCGATTTCGTCGTCCTGTCTGGCGACGGCAGCTGACCCGAGCGCGTTCGCTACATTCCGTGGCATGAGCGAGCCACAGCTTGTGCTGGTCACGGGTGCCGCCGGCGGCATCGGGGGTGCGACCGTTCGCGCTTTCCTGGACGCCGGCTTCGCGGTCGCGGGTCTCGACATCACCGACCGCGTGCTCGAGCCACCCGCAAGCGGCGAGTACGTGGGGCTGGTGGCCGACGTCCGCGATCCGTCAGCGATGCGCGGCGCGATCGCGTCGCTCGGCCGCCCGGTGGCGCACCTCGTCACGTGCGCCGGAATCTCGATGTCTGCCGAAACTGCCGACGCAGGGCGGGTTTTGCCCTCTGTCGACGTCTTTCGCGAAACGGTCGACCTTAACTTAACGTCGCACTACATAACCCTGGACGCCGTGTGGCCGGCGATGCGTGATGCCTCAGGCAATCGGTCGGTCGGCTTCGCGTCGTCCGTCAACGCGTTGCAGAGTTTCGGGCTCATCGGTTACAGCGCAGCGAAAGCAGGGTTGATCGGGCTGGTGCGAGCGCTGGTTGTGCCGCTTGGCGCGGCCGGGGTGCGGGTCAACGCCGTGGCGCCAGGCACGGTGCCGACGCCCGCAACTGTGCGCGAATGGGCGCACGTGCCGACGCATTTCGACGACATGGCCGCGCTGGTGCCGACGGGTCGGCTCGGCACGCCGGACGACATCGCCGCCGCATTCCTTGCGCTGGCCCGCGACCTCACGCACGTGAGTGGTCAGGTGCTTGTCGTGGACGGCGGGCAGTCGTTGCACCGCTGAACCCCGGCGCGAGCTCATCACGCCAACGGCTGGAGCCAGTGAACGGCGCCTGCTTGCTGATCGGGGTTCGGGTGCGCGTGGCAGAAGGCGGCCAATGCCCGGCCCGCCCGGCCGATGAAAGCCTTTGAGTGACGCGGAAACGCGCGGTTCGACTTAACGATGAGTGACGCCGCCGCCTTGCCGGACGCGACGTGTTGTCGCAGGATCGCGAGGAAGTCAGCAGCGTTTTCGGTCACGACGGCACGCCGCGCCGATACCGCCAACGCGTACACCGCGTCGTCCGAAAGCCCGCGTCTCTCAGGGTCTTCGAGAATCGAGACGGCGTCATGGCCATCGTCGCGCAGGATTTGGGCCACGGCCGCCGGATACATCTCGTCGATCAGGAGCTTCACGCGAGCAGCTGGGATCGCCCGTTGGCGATCTGCTCGGCTTCGGCTTGTACCTGCTCGTTCAGGCTGATGCGTTCGTCGATCTCCGCATGAAATGCACCGTAGTAGGCAAGTGCAGCCTCGACCTGGGTGCCAGAGATCGCGAACCAGTCGGCTGCATGCGCGGCCTTTGCGTCACCAGTTGCGGTCGACCGCTGAATGAAGGAGACGACTTCCCAGACGTCTGGGCCGGGAATGAGCCGCGCGCGCCTTCCAGTCGGCCCATCGACGAATCGGACCAGCGGATGTGCGCGTTGCCGCAGGCCTTCTTCGATGAGGCGTTCTGCGAGTGAGGCAGGAGGTTCGCCTGACCGCGCCGCTTCGCGCTGCAGGCGATCTCGGAGACTAGGCGAGACCCGGACCGACATGACATCACGAGGCATGACGACAGCGTAGTACACCGTGTTACGTCAGTGCCACACACTGGTTGTTGTCACCTTCTCGCGGTCGCGCCCGTCATCACGGTGAAGACAACCGAACGCGACAGGGAGACCGATGATGGAGCAACGAATGACCCACCCCGCCTTCGTCATTCCCGCGGCGATGGACGCGCTGCGCGCCTACAGCATGGCCGCCAGGAAGGTCGGACTGCCCGCAACGACGGCCGCCATGGTCGATTTGCGGGCGAGCCAGATCAACGGCTGCAGCGTGTGCGTGCAGCTCCACGCCGACGAAATGAAGAAGCTGGGCGAGAGCGATGAGCGAATCTTCGCCGTGGCCGCCTGGCACGACGCGCCGTACTTTTCGGACGCCGAACGCGCGGCGCTGGCGCTCGCAGAGGCGGTGACCCGCATCGCCGACCGGCCCGATCCGGTGCCCGACCACATCTGGGCTGACGCCAGTCGTCATTACGACGAGCAGCAGCTGGCGGCCCTGCTGATCGCGATCTCTGGGATCAACGTCTGGAACCGCCTCAACGTCGCGACCCGGCAAGTCGCCGGCGCGTGGAAGCCGTGATGCGAACCCCGAACTCGAAGAACCCGCAGGCCTGTGCTCCTGCGGGTTCTTTGATTTGGGGGTGGGCGTCCGAGGGGGGACTTGAACCATCCGAATCGCTGGTTCTGGCTGAGCGTGAATCGAGCCGAAATCGCGAATTAGCCTGCAATATAAGGGGAAACTAGAGCGCGAATGGTGACCGTTCCAATCCGTTACAGCGAGTCGGTGCACCCACGTGGGTGCACCGATGATCTTGACTACGGGCGCCAGGGTAGTGCTCGTCAGTCGATAGATCCGCGGCGGACTACCCATGCGGCGTGCAGTCGTGGGTACGCGGCGGTGATGTGGTCGAAGTCGCTGTCGTAGTGCAGCACCGTGGCTGCGGCATGGACGGCGGTGGCGGCGAGCGCGACATCGACAACGCCAGCCACCCTGC
>Ga0157369_10008180_pt1 | contig 12000 bp, 14 predicted proteins | sample C25metaG_FD_113461 | JGI IMG/M metagenome (GOLD analysis project Ga0157369, IMG submission 113461) | Corn rhizosphere microbial communities from Kellogg Biological Station, Michigan, USA - C2-5 metaG | ecosystem: Host-associated > Plants > Roots > Rhizosphere > Soil | place: USA: Michigan...
CTTTTTAAAGTCGCTCAAGGTAAGTTTGATCGCTATTGACGAGGCGCACTGTATTTCGCACTGGGGCCACGATTTTAGGCCGGAATACCTGATGCTCGCTAATCTCAAAACTGAATTTCCGGCCATACCAGTTATCGCGCTCACTGCAACGGCCGATAAGTTAACCCGGAACGACATATTGGAAAAGCTGACGCTTAAAGACCCCGCCATTTTTATTTCTTCCTTCAACAGGGCCAATATAAGTTATAAAGTTACACCAAAGAAAGACAGCTTTAACCGCCTGCTTGATTTTTTAGAACAGCACCGGGATGATGCAGGTATCATTTATTGCCTCTCGCGCGATTCAACAGAACAATTGGCATCAAGTCTCAAGGCAGCCGGTTATCCGGCAGCAGCTTATCACGCCGGGCTGGACAATCAGTTAAAGGCCCAAACACAGGAGGCTTTTTTGCGCGACGAGATCAGGATCGTTGTAGCCACCATTGCCTTTGGTATGGGCATCAACAAATCCAACGTGCGCTACGTGGTTCATATAGACCTGCCCAAGAATATTGAGGGTTATTACCAGGAAACCGGCCGCGCGGGAAGAGATGGGCTGCCTTCTGAAGCGTTGCTGTTCTTCTCCGCCGGCGATGCCTTTAAATTGCAAAACTTTGCGCGGGTGGAAGGCAACGAACAGCAAAGCCGCATTATGCTGCGTAAGCTGGACGATATGGTAAAATATTGCCAGTTGCAAACCTGTCGCCGGCAATACTTACTGCGGTACTTTAATGAAGATTTTCCGGATCATTGCGGATCATGCGATGTATGTTTGAGCGAGTTCAAAAAGTTTGATGCCAGCCTTATAGCCCAGAAGGCGCTATCAGCAGTTGCCCGGCTTAATGAACGTTTTGGAACCGGCTATGTGATCGACTTTTTACGAGGATCACAGAGCGAAAAGATAAGGGAGGAGCACAAACAGCTAAAAACCTACGGTGTGGGTGCCGACATCAGCAAGTCCGACTGGCAGCGGTATTTGAGGGAACTTACTACACTTGGCTATTTACGGGTTAGTGAGGATCTCTATCCGATATTAAAACTCACCGACAAAAGCGCCACCGTGCTCAAGGGGCAGCAAAAGGTTGAACTAACTGAGTCACAGATAACAGAAGAACAACTTCAACCTGTTGTAATACCATACGAAGCCGCTCTTTTAAAGGCTTTGAAGGAAGCGAGAATGGAACTGGCCATCAAAGAAAATATCCCGGCCTATATTATCCTCTCCGACGCCACTTTGCTTGAATTAGCTACCTACCTGCCGCAATCGTCGGACGAGCTTAAACATATATCCGGCTTTGGCGAAATTAAGCTTAACCGGTATGGCAATGCCTTTTTGCAAGTGATTACTGATTATTGTAAAAAAGAGAACCTTCAATCGAGAATAAGCCAGAAGTCGGCAAAGCGGGAACGCAAACCTAAAGCCACAAAACCAACAGCGGGAGGCACCAGGCAAGAAAGCTTCGAGCTTTTTAAAACGGGCAAAACCATTGCGGAAATAGCGGAACTGCGACAGCTTTCCCCTATCACGATAGAGAGCCACCTTTGTGCCTTCATCCAGTCGGGCGAGTTGGATGTGCTGAGCCTTGTTGCTGAAGAAAAAATACCTGCCATCCAGGATGCGATTGAAAGCTACAGCAGCGACCGTTTAGCGCCGCTTAAAGAAGTATTGGGCGATGCCTACAGTTATACCGAAATCAAAGCTGTATTAAGTTGGATGAGCCGTCAAGAAGGTAATAAAACCGCTCTTTCATAGCCTCGTTGATCTCCTCCAGGCTATACACCTGTAACGGTGACGACAAAGAACGCAGTCGAATATGCCCGTAGCCATTCCGCCGCTTTGGGTCTTCGTCATAAGTAAGACCATGGATGGCTGCCTGCTGGGCATAAATGCGATAGCCATTGAGGCCGTTAACCCGTATGTTGCTTGACCATTCTTCCCTTCCATCAACTATCCATACGCAATCTACAGTTTCGCCCCATTGGCGCCATGATAGCCCCGGAATAACATTGGTAACAAGGGGCCCGTCCTGCTCGCCGGCGCACTCAATGCAAAGCGCCAGAAAATCGGCACCCATGCTTTTTAAATTCTTAATTTCCTGGTTTATCTGTCGCGGCGTGCGCGACTGGCACCACAACCGGGCCTGCTCAAGCGGATTGCGGCTACCTAAATAGGGTTCCATAAATACGCCTTCATCCTCACAAGCAGAGAGCAGCTTCCCAACTGCGGCCCTAAATTCGGGAACGAGTTCATCAAGGTCAATTGTCATAGGGTTTAAAGTTTACTGAGCAAAAATATAAGCGCACCTAAACTTTAAATACCGTTTTTTAACGGTATTTGGGAGGGGTCAATTGCCGTTATTTCTGCTCTTCTCTAATGCTTCAAGCATATTCTGGAAAATGGTGATCTTCAAAATGGTATAATTGGTAAAATCCTGTTCGCTAAAACTTAGAACCTCGCCATCTTTTAAGATAATTTCCTGATACTGAAAGCCTCCTGACCTCGCAGAACTATATCTGTGGGCATGAATGCTATCAATTTCTTCATAATGGACCAACCACGGCTCCCTAAACAGATAGGTTACTTTAACAAATTCGGGATGCGCTTCAATTGAGGTTTGGATATTGAAGTATTTAAGCAAATAAGTGCCAATTATAAACACTGTAGCCAGCGCAACTACAATATTTATATGGGTGGCAAAGCTTGTTGAACTACCAATTAAAAAGACAATAAACAAAAACTCCGCTATCCTGATAGCAGCTGTCGCCGGAGCATATTTACTAATGATTGTTTGAGCCATCTCTCTTTAATAGTTCACTAAATATAACATCCATTCTTATCAACAATTTAATTCAAATTGAACAATTAATGTACTACCCTGTATATTTACAGCATGAGCATTAATGAACTATACCGGTTATATCTCGAACGTCCTGTAATTAGTACCGATACACGCAAGATCAGTGAAGGCTGCATCTTTTTTGCCCTCAAAGGGGAAAAGTTTGACGCCAATACCTTTGCCGGGCAGGCCATTGAAGCCGGTGCTGCTTATGCAGTGATTGATAATGCTGATTACCGCGTAAACGATCAGTGCATACTGGTAGATGATGTGCTGGCCACGCTCCAGGATCTGGCACGGTATCACCGTCAGCAACTCGGTATTCCTGTTGTTGGACTAACCGGTACTAACGGCAAAACCACCACCAAGGAGCTCATTAACGCCGTGCTCTCGCAACATTTTAAAACTTATGCCACACAAGGCAACCTTAATAATCATATCGGCGTGCCGCTATCTATTCTTTCGATCGGGCCCGAACACGAAATGGCCGTAATTGAGATGGGCGCTAATCACCAAAAGGAGATCGAGTTTTTATGCAGCATCTCCCAGCCCACCCACGGACTTATAACCAACGTAGGCAAGGCCCACCTGGAAGGCTTTGGTGGCGTTGAGGGCGTAAAAAAGGCCAAAGGGGAGCTGTATGACTTCTTAAAGGCAACCAACGGAACCACTTTTGTCAATAGCAACAGCGAGGCACTCATGGCCATGCAGCAGGCCCGCCATTTAAACCAAGTGGTGTTCTATGGCGATGATCCAACAGCCCTGGTAAGCGGACAAATGTTAGACAACTCGCCTTACCTGGAGCTGCAATGGAAAAACAACAAAACACTGGAGAGCCATAAGATCAAAACCCAGTTAACCGGTGCATATAACCTCGATAATATTCTGGCGGCTATCTCTATTGGCTGCTGGTTTAACCTCAGCGCGGATGAAATCAACCGCGGGGTTGAAGGTTATCAGCCTAAAAACAACCGCTCACAACTGGTAACTACTGCAACTAACACCCTCATTTGCGATTACTACAACGCTAACCCCAGCAGCATGGCCGTCGCCATAGAGAACCTTGACAAATTGAAGGCTGATAAGAAAGTAATCATTTTGGGAGATATGTTTGAAATGGGTGATGAAGCCGAAGCCGAACACCGCGCAATCCTGGAGAAGGCCTTAGCCGCAAACTTCAACCAACGGATTTTCATCGGTGAAGAGTTTTATAAACTTCAAGGCGCCGATGCTACCTTTTACCGCACTGCCGAAGACGCGATCAGCGCATTACAGACCACACCTATAACGCACACTACCGTCCTGATCAAAGGTTCACGGGGAATGGCTTTGGAGCGGTTAGTTAGCTTGTTCTGATCGATGGCTTATGTGGTTAATTAACCTAAGATAAAGGGATTTTCGCTGTTGTATATTCAATTACAAATCAGTAAGTTTATCATTATAACCTTCTGATCCCAACCGGTAAATCAATCTACCGCATACGCGCTGTTATTACCATTTTAAACCCATTAATATGTCAGACCAAAACAGTGCAGTCGTGCTTCGTTGGTTTAACGAGGTATGGAACAATAGTAACGAACATGCTATTGATGAAATGTTTCATCCCGATGGTAAAGCTCATGGCCTGGGATCGGAGCCACTGAAGCTTCAGGAATTCAAAGCCTTTTACCAAAAAATGAATAATCTGCTTGCTGATATTAAAGTAAGTGTTGATAAAACCTTAACCGACAATGATCATGTAATCGCGATGTGTACCGTACACGCTACGCATCGCCAAACAAACAAACCTGTTACTTTTACCGGAGTTTCTATTGGAAAAATTGGCAACAACCAAATCATTGAAGCCTGGAATTATTTTGACTTCCTGAATTTAAACTTACAACTGGGCAATATCACTCATGAGCAGTTAGCTTAGCTGGGTAAGCAGAGGTTATAAGCCACTTAATGTCAATTTATTTATTGCGATGTCAATAAATTTAGGATTAGAAAAAAGCGTCTTTTTCCTACTGCTCCATTTATTTAAATATTCGCCAACTTCCTTTGGAGACTTAGTATTATATTTAAGAGAGATAAAATCTACAGTTGACAATAGCTCCAATCCGAAAGAAGAATAAAATCCAGCCAAAAAGCCCTTGGTTTTTTCGACAATTTCTTTGACATCTGTTTTGACCGAATTGTTCAAATACTCCACAACCTCAGTCTCCGAATCCATCATTAGCCCCAACTCTTCAAATGGTTTTTTATCCTTGGCAGTATATCCTGTTATATAACTACCATTTAAATAATATAAAACATGCTTCACCTTACCAGAGTAAGGGCCGTAAAAGTTCTGTTCAAACTTAAGTTTAAAAATATTTTCACCACCAAAGCGCTGTAAGAAATATGCTATTTTTTCAGCTGCAAACTCGGATACAAATTCGCCATTTCTAACCAAATCAAACATTACAGCGAGCAACATTGCCCTCGCATCCGTTAACTGCACACGTTCCTTTTTCAAAATGTCCTGAACCGCTGAATTGGGCTCATAAATCAGAACCTCAGCGTCAACTTCAGATAAATATTGCTCAATCAGCTTTCTCACTTTACTCCAGTCGAGCCCTCCATTCCCTGCGCCTAATGGCGGAATTGCTATTGATTTAATGTGCCGTTCGGTAATTACTTTTGCCAGCTCAGTAAGGCCCTGCTCAATATAAATATATTCAGATGGCTTTCTCCAATCGGTCTTTGTAGGGAAATTAATAATAGTTTTTAATCCTCCTAAAAGCGATTGCTCCTTTGTTATTAACAAGTCCCCGACATTAAAAGTCTTATTGAGACAATGCCTTTTATATTCTTTGTAGTTTGCCGGAAACTCATTCTTAAACTGCAATGCAATGCCCTTACCCATAACTCCTACTGTATTAACAGTATTAACCAGAGCTTCAGCATTACTCTCTAATAAGTTTCCGGTTACAAAACGAATCATGTTCAAAAATAATAATCTGGTTTAACAACTATTTGTTTTTCTTCGATTCCGTAAGAAGCCAGTAATCTTTTGCTATTGTTGCTAAAAACCGCATATCCTAAAATTGCCGAACACGGCACATCATTTTCAACCAGAAATTCGGCCTCCTTTCTTCTCTTTAAGTCAAGGTCATTTTCATCCTTCCAATACCTGGCACTAACTGCCTTAAAATCCACAATATTCTCCAAATTGTCAATTTGGGAAATATCATATTGTTCGGTCAAGGCGTCTACTGCGTGGCCATCTGTGAAAACAAACCTAAGTTTATGTTTAAGAATTTCGGCAACGCTTGTAATGCAATAAACGATTTGCTCAGGGGAAATGGTCTTTACACCATTGAAACCGTTCTGAATCACAAACAACATAGGCATTCGGGGTCCAAAATAAAACGGAATATAAGAGCCTAATCCCGCTCCATTGTTCAAGATAAAGTTATTTCTACTCCAAATCAAACTTCCATCACCTATAGAATGATAATTGGGATTATGATTTAGAGAGGAATAATGAGTTATACCAAAATCGAGAATATGAGAAATATTCTCGATATGAGTCATCCTAAACAAGTATATTTTATGCAACTCAGCCAAGATAAATTCATTTATAAGTATCGCAACAACAATAATCAAAGAGTTTAGAAAGAACCAGCTAATCTAAGTATCTAAAGCTAATACTACACAAAACATCTGATATACTTGCCTTTAAAAGCCAATTTCCTTACCTGATCGATCCTTTCCACAACAATAATTATGGTCATACAATTTTAATTAAGCTGGCATAGAACAACACGAAAAACGATGCCGATATCCCTATCGATTATAGCCTCAACACGTATGATCAAGCTACTCAACGAAGCTCTCTCCTAACTAAAACAATTCCTGCCATTCTGCCATTATTATGAGCATAAATGACAGTGTGCATATCTCAATGCGGCTTTGTATATTGCGGAATACTTTTTGAAACAGGTGAAATATGAATATGAATTTAGCTTTTGTTACCGGGTTTATCACACCCGGCGGCGGCTGGCTGCTAATGATCATTATTGCTTTGGTCAGCCTGGTAGTGCAAAGCAGGTTCCGGAGTAAGTTTCGTGAGTATGCAGAAACGGGACTGCTCTCGGGCTTGTCGGGTTGTGAGGTCGCGGAGCAGATGTTGCGCGACAATCACATTTATGATGTTAAAGTTATCTCTGTTGAAGGAGAGCTGACTGACCACTATAATCCGGAAACGAAAACTGTTAACCTTAGCCCCGATGTATATTATGGTCGCAGTGTGGCCTCTGCAGCCGTTGCCGCTCACGAGTGTGGACACGCTGTTCAACATGCCCAGGCCTACGGCTGGTTAGGTTTGCGAACCGCTATTGTTCCGGTTGTGACTATCGCGTCGCGCATTACCCAGTGGACCCTGATGATCGGCGTGTTGATCCTTATCTTTTCTGGTAATCCGCTTGTATTAGCGGTTGGTGTTGGGGCGCTGGCCTTAGTTACGCTGTTTAGCTTTATTACCTTGCCGGTAGAGTTTGACGCTAGTAGCAGGGCCCTTTTGTGGCTCGATAACAATTATATCGTAATGCAAACCAGGCAGGAGCACGATCAGGCTAAAGACGCGCTGTGGTGGGCCGCTATGACTTATGTAGTTGCTGCATTGAGCTCCCTTGCGGCCCTGCTGTACTACGCATCTATGCTGAACAACAGAAGAAATTAATATCCTTTAGATAAGTTTTTAAACAAAGAACCCCGGTTAGCTTGGCTAACCGGGGTTCTTATTATATGGACGTTCTTAACTTAATTAAGCTTAAACGGCGCTACCAGGTAAAACTCAGGTATCTGCACTTCAAACACAGCATTATCCAACAGGCGAATCATCTGATAGGTGCCGCTCATGCGGCCCATATCGGTTTTGAGGTTACAACCAGAAACATATTCGTGCGTGTGTCCGGGGTCTATAACCGGCTGCTGGCCAATTACACCTTCACCCTCAACTTCACGCTTCATACCATTGGAGTCGAGTATATACCAATGACGGCGAAGTAGCTGAACGGCGTAATCTGTTAAGTTCTCTATATTTATCTTGTAGGCAAACATAAAATGGTCGTTTGCCGGATTAGAGTATTCTGGCTGATATTGAGTCTCTACCGAAACCTTAACACCATCTGTAATTATCGTTACCATGTTGGAAAGTCTTAATTCAAATATATAGACAGCTATTCAATAATCAAGCCATCTCTGTGCAAAATTTATCGGATATTTCGAACAATATTTGCTCAACATCTTCCACAGTTGGCGCAGATACCAACCTCATTCTGAATTCCTTAAAGTGATCAATGCCCTTGAAATAGCTGGCATAATGCCGCCTCATTTCAAATATGCCCGTTTTATGCCCTTTCCACGCAATTGACTTCTGCAAATGGGTGCGGCAAACGTCAATTCGCTCATTGATGGTAGGTCCCTCCAGTAGCTCTCCGGTCTTAAAAAAATGCTTGATTTCGCGAAAAATCCATGGATAACCAATTGCGGCCCGACCGATCATCATGCCGTCAACGCCATACTCCAGGCGCCAATTGGCTGCTTTTTCTGGCGAGTCAATGTCGCCATTACCAAAAATCGGAATACTAATGTTTGGATTTTTACGCACTTCCCGTATCAAAGTCCAGTCAGCTACGCCTTTATACATCTGAGAACGGGTACGTCCGTGTATAGTAAGCGCCTTAATACCTACATCTTGTAAGCGCTCTGCAACCTCGTATACGTTTCTGGTATTGTCATCCCAACCCAGGCGGGTCTTTACAGTAACCGGCAAATGGGTAGATTCTACCACAGCTTTGGTCATGGCTACCATTTTGGGTATATCCTGCAACAAACTTGCCCCCGCTCCGCGGCATGCCACGTTTTTAACCGGGCAACCATAATTAATGTCGATCAGATCCGGACTGGCCTGCGTAGCTATCCGCGTAGCCTCACGCATGGTCTCAATATCACTACCAAATATCTGGATGCCTATTGGTCTTTCATACTCAAAAATATCCAGCTTTTGCCGGCTCTTGGCCGCATCACGTATCAAGCCCTCCGAGGAGATAAACTCGGTGTACATCATATCCGCTCCGTTCTGCTTGCATACGTACCTGAAAGGCGGATCACTCACATCCTCCATTGGCGCCAGCAGCAGCGGAAACTCCCCTAAATCAATATTTCCTATTTGTACAGACATGGCTTATCTTTAAGCGCTACAAAAATACGATTTTAATACGATATGACAGCTTATGCCCATAACCGTATGCATCCTGTGCTACAGTTTCTGATATTGATTTGCATGACGGTTTTCCTCATTTTGATCGGTTCTGTCGTTGGCATGCTCATTGTTTCTACAAAATATGACTTTTCTCTGGCAGACCTCCGCAGCCTCAATCCTCATTCGCCGAATGCGGCTACCGGCCTTTGGATATTGCAAATCTGCTCCGGAACACTCCCTCTTTTAATATCACCCATTCTGTTTGCGTGGCTCATTATGCGCGAGCCGCAGGAGTACCTTAAAACGCGGTTCAATATCTCCTTGCTCGTTATGCTGCTGGCCTTTACCGTGATGATTGTTTCTACTGCTTTTATTGAGGGGCTTACCGTATTTAATCAAAAACTTAGCCTTCCCGAAAACCTAAAATGGCTGGAAGAGGTGATTCGCCAAATGGAGAAGCAGGCCGAAGCTACTATGAAAATACTGCTAAAAATGGACACGATAGGTCAGTTGGCGTTCAACCTGCTCGTAATTGGCCTCATAACCGGCATTGCCGAGGAGTTTTTATTTAGAGGCTGTATGCAAACCATACTGATGCAATGGTTTAAGAAACCGCATGCTGCTATTTGGGTCACCGCGTTTATTTTTAGTTTTTTTCACTTTGAATTTTTCGGCTTTTTGCCCCGCATGGCTTTAGGTGTGTTGTTTGGCTATTTTGCCTGGTGGAGCGGCAGTATATGGCCCGCAGTGCTTGGCCACTTCTTTAACAACGGATTTGCTGTGTTGCTCACCTACCTCTACCAGCATCACCAAATCAAAGGAAATCCCGACGAAAATTTGACTATAAATCCGGCCGTTTATATTATAAGTTTAATTTTAACCGTAGTTTTGCTTTTACTCTACAAACGGATCGCCCTTGCAGAAAAACAGGAGCAACATTATTAAATGGAAAAAAACTGGGTAAAAATTTTTACGTCGACTAACTATTACCAGGCCGAGATTGTAAAACAAGTGCTGACGGAAAACCACATCGACGCTGTGTTGCTAAATAAACAAGATTCTTCTCACCGCACCTTCGGAACCATCGAGGTTTATATTCACCAGGCAGATTTCAGCCAGGCTATTGAAATCATGATCCTGAACCAGATTAATATATGAAAACACGAGCTATTACGGGCTTTTTCTTTGTAATTGTTATGCTGGCTTCCGTACTCTGCGGCCAGTATCCTTTTGCTATTTTCTTTCTGCTGCTTAGCTCCCTAAGCCTGTGGGAATTTTATGGCCTTATTAAACAAGCGGGCATTAAACCAGATGCAGTTACTGGTCTGCTCAATGGTATTCTCATTTATATCGCGTTCGCCTTGCTGAGCAGTCAGAATTCGCCGCTGTCGCATAAGCTTATCTTTTTGCTACCGTTAACGGTTGCTGCGGTATTTGTACGTGAGCTGTTTAAAACCAATAACGCTCCGTTTACCAATATAGCCTACACTTTCCTGGGTTTGATCTTCGTGATCGTGCCGTTTACGTTTTACCACGCGTTGGCTTATGTAAAAGGCGGTTTTGACAATCATTTTCCCCTGGCTTTTTTGATCATGCTATGGTCTAATGATACCGGCGCTTACCTGAGTGGCCGCTGGCTGGGCAGAACTAAACTCTTTGAGCGTCATTCGCCTAAAAAGACATGGGAGGGCTTTATAGGGGGAGTAGTTATTGCTTCTATAGCGGCCGTGATCATCAGCCATTTCTTTGACGAGATCACCTGGAAGCAATGGGTGTCGGTAGCCATCATTATTGGCCTGGTAGGAACGCTGGGCGACCTCGTAGAATCAATGCTCAAAAGAAGTATCAATATTAAAGACTCAGGCGGTATATTACCCGGACACGGCGGACTGCTCGACCGTTTCGACGGCCTCCTGCTGGCTGCCCCGGTGGTATTCACCTACCTCTACTTTATTTTAAATTAGTAAATTCGCATAAATTATAGATCAAAATGACCGTTCATAAAGAAGGATATACTTCCATTGCCCTTTGTATTCTGTTTATCTTTATACTGAATGCATTGGTTCATTTCTACTACCCGCAGAACCATACTTTAAAATGGTTCATTTATATATTTTCAGCATTACTGTTCCTCATCATTCTGCAGTTTTTCCGAAGTCCACATTTCGGAATCAGCAAGGATGAGAAAAATGTACTCTGCCCTGCCGATGGTAAAGTTGTGGTAATTGAAGAAACCGAAGAAACCGAATTCCTGCAGGACAAAAGAATACAGATCTCGGTATTTATGTCGCCTATTAATGTGCACGTAAACCGCAACCCTATTAGCGGCATTGTGAAGTACTTTAAATATCACCCCGGCAAATACTTAGTAGCGTGGCATCCAAAGTCATCTACCGAGAATGAACGCACTACCATTGTGATTGAAAACAGTGTGGGCGTTCCCGTATTATTCAGACAAATTGCCGGTGCAATGGCGCGTCGTATAGTATGGTACGTTAAGGAAGGTGATGAAGTGGAACAGGGCGGCCAGTTTGGCTTTATAAAGTTTGGTTCGCGCGTGGATGTTTTTTTACCTTTAGGTTCAAAAATAAATGTAAATTTAGGCGATGTGGTTAAAGGCGGACGAACCGTATTAGCCGAACTGCCTGAGCCTGCAAGCAAAGCTTAAACTTAAATAACCAAAACAACACAAATATGAGAAAATTAACCTTCGTGATGGCTGTAGTATTCTCAGTAGCTGCAGCTAATTCTTTTGCCGGTGGTAAAGACAAAGGCAAAACCAAAGAAAAATGCGTAGCCGGTAAAGATTGCTGCAAAAAAATGACCAAAGCCAGCGCTGCCGAAAAAGCTAAATGCGCTAAAATGTGCATGGAATCAAAAGGCAAGAAAGCTTAA